>Ga0105243_10002412_pt1 | contig 15655 bp, 14 predicted proteins | sample KBSM34metaG_FD_81525 | JGI IMG/M metagenome (GOLD analysis project Ga0105243, IMG submission 81525) | Miscanthus rhizosphere microbial communities from Kellogg Biological Station, Michigan, USA - KBS M3-4 metaG | ecosystem: Host-associated > Plants > Roots > Rhizosphere > Soil | place... | reverse complement strand
GAGCCACCAGCACGCCCTCGATAGACGCAGCCAACCGAGCGAACTCCCAGCTCGGGAAACGCGTCGGGTGGACGATCACGAGACCGTGGTGCTCGCGATTCGTCTGGGCGTATTCGCGGACGATCGGTTCGAAGTCGACGCGGTTGTAGGTGACCAGGGCTCGGCTTTGCTGCTGGGCCACCTCGAAGAGGTCGGGGTCGCTCAGACCTCGAAGGCTTGGGTCGTCAGTGGCGGCGGTAACGTCATGGCCGCGGTCTCGGAGTCGTTCCGCGACCTTGCCGCTGATCTGCTCGTCGAGGAGGAGCTTCACGCCAAGGCGGCCTGTTCGCGCTTCCAGGCCGCTTCGGCTTCATCAGCGTCTTCGGTGTTGAGGGAGATGCGCCGGTCGATCTCGTCGGGGAAGGCGCCGTAGTAGCGGACCGCGGTTCGCACTTGGGAATCGGTGAGACTGAGAAGCTCGGCGCTGGCAGAGATCGCCTCCTCCCCACGCGCCTTGCCGCTCTTGAGCGTGAACATGAGCTCCCAGATGTCTGGGCCTCCGGCCAAGGCGGCGCGGCGTCCCATTGGTCCGCCCCGGAACACGACGCCGGGGTGTTCATCCATGCGGGTTCCCTCGTCTACATAGCGCTCAGCAAGGCGAGACTTGTTGGTGCCGGCCTTCTCGCTGCGTTGTTGCAAGCGCTCGAGCACATCGGTGCCCCATCGAGCGGAGAAGGTCTGCGTGTCACGGGCTGCCATTTGTAATACAGCGTAATACAAGTGGCAAAGAGGGGTGGCAGACGGGATTCGAACCCGCGACCGCCGGCACCACAATTAGGCCACCCTCCGGCCGCGCCAACAGCGAATCCCGCATGGCAAGCGGTTTTGCGCCCACCTCCGTTCGTCGCCGCCGAACCCAGATATGCGGCGATATTCGGCGATTGTCGGGGGTTACTGGCAGAAATGCAGATTTCTGCCTGATCGGGCCTACCCTCGGTTTAAGGGGGGCGACCGGCTCGAAACCGACGTCCACCACCACCGGGGAGATACAGGCTTGAACTTTCCTCGATCATTGACGCGAAACGGATGAGCCCTTGAAGGATGTTGCTGGTTGCGCCAGCGTGCGGCGCCGCCACCCTCTAGCCTGACCCTCCGATGGGAGGGGCGTGGTACGAGGTGGTGGGCGGAATCGGCGCAGGCGTCGGCGGAATCGGCGCCGCCGTCGGTGCGGCAGCCGCCTGGCGCGCTGCGAGCGCGAGCAAGGAGACGAGCCGCGATGCAGCCGATGCGTTGGCCCTCTCGCTCGCGCCGCACCTCGGTCTTGAAACCGTCGCGATCGGCGAGTCGGTGCCGAGCGAGGGCGGCTTCTGGCAGGCGCGGATCACCAACGACTCCCGCTTCGCCGCCCTCGACATCGTGCTTGAGGCCCACTTCGCTGACGGCGAGCGCGTGCACCGCGAGATCGAGCGACTGGCGCCGGGCGGGTTCGAGCTCCTCACCCTGCGCGAGATCCCCGCCCCACCTGTGGGACCGACCGCCGCCCAGGCGGGTCGCTCCATGGTCCTCCGTTATTCCGACGAACGCCGGCTCTGGCGCTACGAGGCCTCCTTCGCGTTCCTCGTTAGCGGACACGACGGCTCACCGACGGGAGCGGTGATCGCCGACGGCGAAGCGGAACGGATCGGTTGAGATGAGGACGACGGAGGCGGGAAGATGATCTGGGGTCCGGGCCCGGTCCAGGTGACGAGGATCGGCTACACCGTGCGGGGGCCGGAGTGGGGTATCGCGATCCCCCAGGGCGATCTCGTCGCGCTTGAGGACGCGATGCGCCGCGCCTCGACCTACTGGAACGGGATCGGCAGCCTGATAATCGGCGTGCGCCGCGACGGTTGCCTCGACCCCTCGATCGAGGAGATGCTCGAGATCCGCGGGGTCGAGCAGGTGCTCCTCCACGACGATCTCGGGGAGCGAGCAAGGCAGGCGCTCGGCCGCCGCTTCGAAACCGTCGGTTCTTTGTGGGTCGACGATCACGAGATCCATCCCTTCTACCTCTCACTGAACGATCGCGACGAGGATCTCGCCACGGTCCAGCGGCCGCTGCTCCGCTCACGGCGACTGCGCCGGGTCGCGCTGGCCACCTGGGGTGAGATCCCCGACGAGGATCTGGAGGACTGGCGCCGCCGCTTCACCGTCACCGAGGAGGCCGACCGGAAGAAGGCCCTCCGCGGCCTCCTCGCCGCCCAGTTGCGCGGCAATTCGCCGCTTGAGCTGGGGGGCCGGTACATGAGTTCGACCGAACAGCGAGGCGGCTTCGACGGCTGGCCCTGCCTCTTTGTCTTCGGCGAGGCCTCTTTCAACGAGATCGTCCACTTCTGGAACCTGCGCTCACGACTCTCGGGCACCTACGACAGGCGCTGCATCGTCGGGATTCCGAGGGAGCTGCTCTCGGCAGCCGACCTCGAACCGCTGCGGGGGTGGGTGGACCCCCCTGCCTACGACACCTATTTCAAACCTGACATCACCCTGGCGACGTCGGAGAAGGAGGCGCCGGCCACCCGGGCGGCGTTTGAGGAGCTCGGCTTTGTCTCGGCGGGCAGGCGGACCCGCTACCAACATTCCTTCCCCAAGGCGCCGAAAGGCCGCGAGGGGCTCGAGTACTTTGAGCTGGGACGGGCCCAGCTCGGCGGGCCGATGAAGCGCGGGGCCGCGGCCTCTGTGTTGGCGACGGTCACCGGCCGGCGGATCTCGCTAGACCTGCCCTCCCCCGACGGGGTGCGCCTGCCCTTCGGCTACCTGCGCCTAGGGATCGAGGGCCTGCCCCTGCCTCTTCCCCTCAGCGCCACCGGCGCCCGCCGATTGATACCGAACGCCTGGGTCTCGCAGGAGGGTCTGACGGTGAAGACCCACACCGAAAAGAACTGGCGTTTTGAGTTCGAGCTGCCCGACGCCGGGCAGGCGCTCGCCGACTGGGCCTCCTCCTCGGGATATGAGGTGCGGCCCTCCCAACCCGGACGCTATGGACAGGCGCTCATGGCGCGGCTGGATGACCCGGCCGACCTCGACGCGCTGGCCGATCCGCTCGCCGGAGCAATCCTCGCTGAGCTGACCCCCGACTCGACCAAGAAGCTCGCCCAGCGTCTCAGCCTCGACGTCGAGACGGGGCCGAAAGGACTCGACGAGGAGGTCTTGCTCGAACTCCTGCAGCGCCAGGGCCTCCTTCTGCGGGTGGCGGCGAAGACCCTCCATCAAATCGCCTCCGTCGTAGGCAGGGGCAAGCGCGAGGTGGCGCTCGCGCTTGCCGCCCTGGTCGAGACGGGGTTCGTGCGCCGCGGGATCGGCTTCCCCTGCCCGCGCTGTGGGTTCGATCAGGTGGTGCCGCTCTCCGATCTCGACGAGCGGGTGGAGTGTCAGGCCTGCCGCAAGGAGATGGCGGTGCCGGTATTGAGCGGCGACTCCGAGCACCCGCCCGCGTACTTTCTCGACGGTCTGACCGCGCGGCTGATGGAGCAGGACCTGCTCTCAGTAATCCTCGCCCTGCGGCGGGCGCTACTCGACTCTCCCTCAGCCGAGTCCTTCTACGCCTGGCCAGGCCTCCTCTTCGAGCGCGAGGGAACGGAGGTCGACGGCGATCTCCTGGTCTCCGACGGCTCCTCGGCACGAATCTTCGAGTGCAAGATGACCGCCTCCTGGCTCAACCTTGAGCAGACGAGGCGCCTGGTCGATCTCTGCGAGGCGCTCGGGGCACGGCCCGGCGTGGCGGGGCTGCGCGGCGAGTTCGACCGGGCCGTGCGCGAGCTTGTGCTCGACTCGGACGGCGTCGTCTACGAAGGTGCAGAGCTCATCGCCGGAGACCACGACGGAGCTGAGCGTGGCTAGACCGGACGATTTCACCAAGACGGTGAGAGAAGAACTTGCCGCCCGGGCGGGCCACCGGTGCTCGCGCCCTGGTTGTCGGGCGCCCACCTCTGGCCCCTCCGAGAGTCGCAGTTCGGGGGCCTCGAACGTCGGCGAGGCTGCCCACATAAGCGCGGCATCAAAAGGCGGGCCGCGCTATGACCCGACCCAGACGCCGGAGGAGCGCAGCGGACGCTCCAACGGGATCTGGCTTTGCCGGATCGACGCCAAGACGATCGACGACGAAGAGCGCTACACGGGGGAGCTGCTCGAAGGCTGGCGCCGCGAGGCCGAGGCCTTCGCCGACGAAGTCAGGGGTCGGCCGGAGACTTTGCCCGCAGGCGGCGGCAGCCGCCGGCTCGTCCCATTCGAGCGCACGCTCAGCTCCGAGGACCGTGCTGGAGAGGAGGTCCTTCGCTTCCTCGACGATGTCGGGGCGACCCGCGCCTGGGGCCGATCGGTCGAGCCGATCAGGCTCCTGCTGACCGAGGTTGCGTTGAACGCTTTTCGGCACGGTGGTGTCAGCTCGGTTCAGATCTCAAGCAGCGAGGGGACGGTCACCCTGAGCGACTCAGGACCCGCGTTTGAGGCCCAGCTCCTGCGCCGCAGTACGAAAGGCGGCGGGCTGGCGCTCGGCTACTTCGAGGAGCGCCTCGGCGGCAGCTTCAGCCTGCGCCCGCTTCGAGCCGATGGCCGCAATAGCTGGGTGGTGGTCGATGAGGTCGCGACCATGGGGACCGACGTTCCTTGCACGTTTCGCTTGGAGGACGCACGCCGCGCATCGATTCATCAGTTCGCCGAGGCGGAGCTGGCCCGCCTCGACGGCTGCGACGAGCTCCACCTCTATCACCCGGCTGGCTGGAGCATCAGCCCCTGGATGTCATTGCTAAATGCGCTCTTGCCCGAGATCTCCTCCCGATCACTGGTGGTGCACGGCGTGCCCGAGGACAGCCCGTTGACCGAGGTGATCACCCAACGCGCCCCAACGGTGCGCTTCGTGGATTAGCGCCGCCGCCGATGCCGGGTCAGTCCTCGAGCGGCGTCCAATTCAGCAGTGAGGGCAACATTCGATCATCGGTCGCGGGCGGCGGCCAGTGGATCATGTCGCTGCGAACCGGCAGGAAGCTGATCATCGGCGGGCGATCTCCGACCAGAGAAATCCTCGCTGGCAGGTCTTCATGGAAGGCGGTGACGTAGAACCCGAGGCCCTCGAACGCGAGCAGAGCCGAGTACTCATCGACAGCGCGACCATCCGGATGGGAAAACGGCGCGCTGGACTGGCCGGTGATCAAGGTCGCCGGGCCGTGCCAGCGGAAGAGACCGACCCAGGTGTCGGCAACCACGCGTCCCTCCTCGCGCAGAGCCTTTCGATGGGCGCGAGGGACGATGTCCTGGTCGCCAGGCTCGGCGCTCAGGAGGGCCATCGCGGTCTTCACCGCCCACCTGGCGATCACCGCACGGCTCTCTGCGCCGAGGCTGACCGGTACGCCGCGCGCCATCGGCACCAGCCAGGGGATCACTTCGTCCTCGAGATGATGGAAGTGCTTATTACAGTCGCCGCAGAAAATCCTGGCGCGGTAGCTTCCGAACGAGAGCGGCTGCCGTCGCGGTGCCCGCCCGATCTGCATCGCTCTTCTCGGCTCGACCTGGCCCCTGATGTCCAGCCGCTTCGAGATCCAGGCCGGGATGACATGCTCCATGCTGTCGGCCCGCGCGCCGCAGAAGATGCACGTCTTGTCAGGCTTTCTCGGCGCGACGAACACCTCCCACTCACCGTCGGATCCCGTCCGTGATAGGTGGATTCCACACTCCGGGCAATCGCGGTGCCCGGGGTCGGGCTTCTTCCGCTCGCGCGGAGCGGGACCCTCGAACGAAACCGACTCGCCGCAGCCAGGGCAGTCGAGCTGTTCCCAGGTTCCGGCAACGAGGAGCTCGGGATCGGTCGCCATCTTCAGATACATGAGCCGGACCTCCCTTTCGCATTCCCCCTCGGGGTCGTCCTGTTGTGGCCGTTTTGCCTCCAACTCGGGGTAGAGATCCTCGATGACGACGACCCAGTGAGTGGGGAGCGGGCCGCTCTTGAGCGGCGGGAGGCCGCTCAGGTCGATCTCGCGGCAGGCGACGATCCGCGCCTCGCGTTTGGTCACGTCGATCTGCTCTTCGGCCTCCGTCCTGGTCTCGGCCGTAACCCACATTCCCCGCGCCATCGGTCCAGCAATCTGTCAAATCTCCACGATGGCAACCCGGAGGACCTACCCCAGCGCGCCGTCCACGCCGGAGGCAAGCCATGGCGACTCTTTCACCGCCGACACCTCTCCTTCGAGGCATGGCCCTGGCGGTAGCCTCACTGTGTGTGGGACATGGGCGACTTCAGACAGCGGCACGAGCTGGGTCTATATCTGCCACCGACGACCGACGGTGAAGATGATTACATCGAGCGGCGCTTGAAACATGTCGGCGCTTACCTCACCTACACCGAATTGACCCAGGCCCTCGGGAAGCCGCAGACGATGACCGAGGGGGCGCTGATCACGCACTTGCGACGTCTTTCCGCAGCCGACTGCATGGCGTCCTTGGGTTTCATCGCGAGCAAGATGTACGCCGCACCGGAACCGTACTTCCGGCCGGATGTTCAGCGGGAGCTGATCGGCCATGTGGTCGGCACCGACTCAGAGGTAGGTCAGGTGCTGCTCGCGGCGATCGAGGAGGATCGGCCGACGACGATCTTCTGCGAGCAGCAAATCGTCCATCTCGCGCGGCTGGTCGCCCTCTATTCCGACGACCGCGCGCCTGACGAGTTCGCGGACACCACCCTCTACGAGGAGTGGGCGACGTGCGTGTTCGGCGTGACCGACCTCCTCGATCTAGACCTCGTGATCGAGGATCCGCGGGATCGTCTCTCCTGGGAGCTCCGCCAGAGCGGCGTGAACCACTATGAGGACCGCCTGCCGACCGTTGGGCTTCACCACGAGGTCTATCGGGTGCTTCTGCCCGAGGGCTCACCGGCGGCCGCCGATAAGATCGAAGCTGCATTTCGTAGTCACACCGGGATCTCAATAGCCGACTTCTTCGTCCTCGGAACCGCGGCGGAAGCCCGCTTCATGAACAACCCGGGAGCGATCCTTGAGCCGGCCGTGTACTTCAATTCCACCCCCATCCCCAAAGACGTCTGGGACCCGTTCTTCGCGATCATCGGAGCAAATCTCCCGAGACTAAGGGCGGAGCTCGAAGCCGAAGACGATCACTACGGAGCCACGACGTACGGTTCGGTCGCGATTGAGCGCTTCCCACTGTTCGAAGGTGAACCCGGGAAGTTCTGCGTGATCTCCCCTTGGGCCCTGGCGCGGCGGGTAACTGAGGGAATTTTCCACCTCCTGGCCGAGGCCGCCGAACAAGCGGGCCTGGACCGCAGCACTTACACCCGTGAGTTCGGCATGCCGTTCCAGCATTCGGTCGAGGCGACCCTCCGCCGAGGGAATGATGCGACCGGCACACCCGTTCCTGTCGCCGCCGATGTTCCGTATGGCACTTCGCGGTCGTCGATGCGGCGGTCCTCCGATGTCATTCTGGGGTTCGAACCATCCCCGATGTTCGTCGAGGTCGTCTCCGGACCGATGCGGGTCGGAACCTCTACCCGCGGCGACCTGGACGATTTCGAGGCTGACGTGAACCGCCTCATCATCGGAAAGGCCGGCCAGCTGGACCGGTCGATCCACGACTTCTTGGACGGCAAATTGGCCCTTGATGAGATCGATCCGGCGACTGCGAAAAGGGTCTGGCCCGTGATCGTCACCTCGCACGCCTTCCCGCTCCGGGATCAGATCGACATCGCCATCAAAGAGCGGCTTGCGGCCTCGGGTCACCTTCGAGATCAGCGCATTGCGCCGCTCGCCGTCATCTCGGCGGAGGAGCTCTTCTTCTGCGAAGGCTTCATGGAACAAGGCGAGACTCTGCTCGGACTTGTCTCGGGGTGGAAGAACGACCCCGCTGCGGCGCCGCACTCGTTCAAGAACTTCCTCATCGAGCATGGCGGCGGGCGGGCGCCTGGTGGAGAACATTTCGAACGCCGATTCGCCGAGGCGGCCGGAGAGCGGGCAAAGCGGATCTTCGGCAAGGAGGAATCTGTCGAGGAGATCCTCGTCCGGCTCCGAAATGACGACTAGCTCCTCGACAACGGTGACTCAGCGTTTGAAATCCCGCTTATCTAGGGGCCTCCACCCGAAAGTCGCCATCTAGCTAGTACGAATGTGGCTCCCACCCCCGGCTCACCAAGAGACGCAGCCGCATTTCATGTCACGGAATAGGCGCCTATCGCCGCGCATCCCCGCCTATCCATCATCCATCAGGCAGTTTCTGCCTGATCGGGAGCGGAATTTGGGTCCGGTTTAAACCGACTCGCCGACCCCCACATGCCGATCTGCAGGGGATCGATTTAGGGGTGGCAGACGGGATTCGAACCCGCGACCGCCGGCACCACAAGCCGGAGCTCTACCAACTGAGCTACTGCCACCGCGCAGGTCGGGATTCTAGGCGACGGCGGCGACTTCGCTCGGCTGGTTGCTCGCGGCCGTGGCGGTGCCGCCTCGGGAAAACTCGATCTCGTCGTCGATCGGGCCCTTGCGGAGGAGGCGGATGTCCTGGGCGTAGTTCTGGTGCAGGCGCCAGGGGTGGGCCGTCGCTTGCTTGGGGAGCTGGTCGATGGAGCGGAGGACGTAGCCGGATTTGAGGTCGATGAAGGGTTCGGTCTTGATCTCGGGGCCCGGCGCCTTCGGGGTGGCGACGCGGTAGCCGTTGGCGTCCATGTGCTTGATCAGGCGGCAGGTGTAGTCCGCCACGAGGTCGGTCTTGAGGGTGAAGGAGGCGTTGGTGTAGCCCATCGCCATGCACATGTTCGGCACGCCGCTGAACATCATCCCCTTGTAGCCGACGGTCTCGGAGAGCTGTTTCTCCTTGCCGTCGATCAGGAGCTGCAGGCCGCCGAAGACGAGCAGGTTGAGCCCGGTCGCGGTGACGATGACGTCGGCCTCGAGCTCCCTGCCGGACTGGAGGCGGACGCCCTTCTCGGTGAAGGTCTCGACGTGGTCAGTGACGACCTCGGCCTTGCCGCTGCCGATCGCCTTAAAGAGGTCGCCGTTCGGCACGACGCAGAGGCGCTCGTCCCAGGGGTTGTAGCGCGGCTTGAAATGCGTGTCGACGTCGTAGCCCTCGGGCAGCTTCGCCTGCGCTTCTTTGCGGATGATCCGCTTGATCACGTGCGGCCAGCGGCGGGAGATCTTGTAGCTGGCCAGCATCAGGAAGACGTTCTTCCAGCGCGTCGCCGTGTAGGCGGCCTTCTCGGGCAGCAGCCGTCGCAGCAGGTGGGCGAGCGCGTCGCGGGCCGGCCGCGCGATCACGTAGGTCGGCGAGCGCTGCAGCATCGTCACGTGGGCGGCGCGCTCGGCCATCGCCGGCACCAGCGTCATCGCGGTCGCGCCGCTGCCGATCACGAGGACGCGCTTGCCCGCATAGTCGAGGTCCTCGGGCCAGTGCTGGGGGTGGACGATCTCCCCCTCGAAGCGCTCGGTGCCCTCGAAGTTCGGCGAGAAGCCCTCGTCGTAGCGGTAGTAGCCGGTGCAGCCGTAGAGCCAGTCGCAGGTGATCTCGACCGGCTCGCCGTCGCGCTCGGCGCGGACGGTCCAGCGCGCGTCGGCGCTCGACCACTCGGCGGCGAGGACCTTGTGCCCGAAGCGGACCTTCTCCCCCACCCCGTACTCCCGCGCCGTCTCGTTGATGTAGTCGAGGATCGACTCGCCGTCGGTGATCGAGTTCTCCCCCAGCCACGGCTTGAACGAGTAGCCAAGGGTGAACATGTCGGAGTCCGAGCGGATGCCGGGATAGCGGAAGAGGTCCCAGGTGCCGCCGATCGCCTCGCGGCTCTCGAGGATCGCGTAGCTCTTGCCGGGGCAGCTCTGCTGCAGGTGGACGGCGGCGCCGATGCCGGAGAGGCCGGCGCCGACGATGAGGACGTTCACATGCTCGCGGGAATCAGGCATGAAGGTCTCCTATTACTGACGGGTCAGGCGACCGATCAGGTCGCTCGTCATCGGGGTGGACTCGAAGCGGCCGCGCTTGGCGCCGCGGCGCATCTGGCGGCGGATCGCCCCCTCGACCAGGCCTTTGGGGAGAAGGCGGAGGAGGGCGTAGGAGCGGGCGCCACGCTTGGTCGTCGCCAGGTCGCGAGCGGGCTTGCCGTAGATGGCGCGGACGATCGTGGCGACCGCGGCGCTCAGGGGCTCGGCCGGAACCATGCCCTCGAGGCCGACGCCGGCGCTGCGGCTGGCGTCGTGGATCGGGGTGCGGATGTAGCCGGGATAGACGGTCGTGACTGTGACCTCGTCGCCGACCTCCGCCCGCAGCTGCTCGGAGTAACCGACGACGCCGCGCTTGCTGGCGCCGTAGGCGGTGGCGAAGGGGACGGCGAGGTGGGCGAGGCCCGAAGAGATGTTGACGACGCGGCCGTGGGAGGCGCGCAGCGCGGGCAGCGCCGCGGCGGTGACCCGCCAGGTGCCGAGCAGGTTGACGTCGAGGACGCGGAGGGCGTCGGGACCCGGGGTCTCGGTCGCGCTCTGGGGCAGGCCGATGCCGGCGCAGTTGACGAGGGCGTCGACGCCGCCACCGAGCTGCTTCACGGCCTGGGCGATCGCCTTGTCGACGGAGCATTGGTCGGTGACGTCGCAGGCGATGAGACCGTCGCTCGGGTTGAGGTCGAGACCGACGACCTCCGCCCCGCGCTCGCGCAGGGCCTTGGCACTTGCCTCGCCGATGCCGCTGGCGGCGCCAGTGATGATCACGCGTTTGCTCACGGCCGGCACTGTATCAACAGTGTGTCGAGTGAGTCAACAACTTGTCGATTTAGTCGACGCGATGTAAGGTGGAGGCGATGGAGGCAGCCGCCAAACCCAGTCCCGCCGCCAAGGGCCGTGGCCGCCGCGGCACCCGCGCCAGCGGCGACGACCGCGAGCGGGCGATCCTCGAGACGGCAGAGCGACTGCTGGAGGAGCGGCCGCTTAGCGAGATCTCGGTCGACGACCTCGCTAAGGGCGCCGGCATCTCCCGCCCCACCTTCTACTTCTACTTCCCCTCCAAGGACGCGGTCGTGCTGACGATCATCGACCGCCTCGTCGCCGCCGCGGCCGGCAGCCGCGCGGAAGCGCTGGCGACGCTGGCGCAGGGCGACCCGCAGGCGGGGCTGCGCCGCGCCCTCGAAGATCTCTATGGCGCCTTCCGCGCCCGTCGCGCCGTCACCCTCGCCGCCGCCGAATTGCGGATGACGAACCCCGAGGCGCGCGAGCTCTGGGCCCAGGTGATGGAGGGCTGGGTGAGCGACACCACCGCCGTGATCGAAGCCGAGCGCGCCCGCGGCGCCGCGCCCCCTGGCGAGCCCGCTCGCGACGTCGCGATCGCCCTCGTGCAGATGAACGAGCGGGTCCAGTACGCCTCCTTCGCCGACGAGTCCCCCGCGCTGAACCAGGACCGCGTCCTCGACGTCCTCGTCGAGATCTGGCTGCGGGCGATCTACGGCACCGCCGCGCACACCTAGCCGGCGAGCGCCGGGGCGATCTCCCGGCCCATTAGCGCGACCGCGTCGAGGTCGCGGTGCAGCAGGTGCTGTCCCATGATCCGGGTCAGGCCGGCGGCCTCGAGCTCACGCAACTGCTCGATCGCCTCCTCAGTCGTGCCGAGGATCGTGCTCGGGCGCAGGCCGGCGATGTAGGCCTCGCCGTCGCCGTCCTCGCCTTTCCAGCGCGAGAGGCGCGCGGCGCGGTCGAGCAGTTCGTCGCGGTCGGCGCCGACCAGCCAGCCGGTCATCATCGAGAGCGGCAGCGTCGCCGGGTCCCGCCTCTCCTTTTCGCAGGCCTCGTCGAGGCGCTTGCGGATGTCGGCGATCTCCTCCGCCGTCGCCATCACCGTGTTGTACTCGGTCGCCCAGCGGGCGCCGATCCGCAGGCTGCGCGGCCCGCCTTTGGCGCCGAGGATCAGCGGCAGCGGTTGCTGCACCGGCTTCGGCCGCGCGTCGAGTTCGTGGGCGCGGTAGTGGGCGCCGTCGAAGCTGAACGGCCCCTCGCCCCAGTGGCCGCGGACGATCTGCATCTGCTCTTCGAGCGCCTCCATCCGCGGCCCGACCGGCGGCAGGGCGAAGCCGTAGAGCTCATGCTCGCGCTCCCACCAGCCGGCGCCGATCCCGACTTCGACCCGGCCGCCGGAGACGTGGTCGGCGGTCACCGCCGCCTTCGCCAGCAGCGCCGGGTGGCGGAAGGTCGCGGGCGAGACCATCGTCCCCAGCCGCAGGTTCTCGGTCACGGCGCCGAGGGCGGTGATCGTCCCCCAGGCATCGAGGGAGCCGCGCTCGCGGCGGTCATCGACCGAGAGGTAGTGATCGGAGCGGAACATCGTTCCCACCCCGTTCTCTTCGCAGGCCGCGGCCAGCGCCAGCCAGTCCTCCCAGGTCACATCCTCCTGGCCCTCGATCATCAGGCAGACCTCCATCCCGTACCCCCTACCCGCCCGCGACGATTTCAGCGAAAGCGGCGAAGCCGGGCGCGGTGCGGGCGACCAGCGCCGGCTCCAGCTCGGCCGCGCGCTCGGACAGCGCGTGCGTCCCCTCATCGCCGAGCGTGGCGCAGGCTTCGGCGACCATCGTCGGCGCCTCCATCCAGGCCTCGACCAACGCGAAGTCCGCCTCGGGATGGAAGAGGACGCCCCAGGCGTTGCCGGCGCGGAAGGCCTGGCAGGCGGTGCGCTCCGAGGAGCCGAGGTGCTGGGCGCCGTCGGGCAGGTCGAAGCAGTCGCCGTGCCAGTGCAGGACCTCGGTGCGCGGGGCGAGCCCGCCGAGCAGCGGGTCCTCGGCGGCAGCGACCTCAACCGGCGCGAAGCCGATCTCCCTCTCGCCCGGCCGCACTTCCGACCCGAGCGCCCGCGCCAGCAGCTGCGCGCCGAGACAGACCCCGAGCACGGGCATCTCCCGCGCAACCGCCTCGGCTAGCCACTCGCGCTCCGTCGCGAGCGCGGGGAAGCGATCGACTTCGTCGACGTTCATCGGTCCGCCCATGACAACCGCGCCCGCAACCTCCTCATGCGCCGGCAGCGCCTGCCCGGCGAGCGGTTTGACCGTCTTCACGTGCAGCTCCCCGCAAGCGTCGAGGATCCGGTGCGGCCCCTCCCAAGGCACGTGCTGAATCGCCAACAAGGTCGGACGCTCGTCCAGGATCATCGAGCGTCAGGCTAGCCTCCGCCGCATGACACCGGGCTTCATCAGCGGTGTGCCTTTTGGACCGTCTCGGTCCATAAGGAACACCACGGCGACCTTGGGGCTGTTCGGGACTCTCGTCGCCGTCGTCCTTCTCGCCTCATCCGCCTCCGCCGTCGGCCCCTACCCCGCTCTCTCACCCTGCCCGGTGTTCCCGGACCCGCCGGCGTCGCTCTCCCCTCGTGCGCCCTCGCTCCCGACCGAGGCCGCCTGGAACCAGGACATCTCGAAGACGCCGCGGGACCCGCGCTCGAACGCCTACATCGCATACATCGACTCCCACGGCGGCGATCACCTCCATCCCGACTTCGGCTCGCCGCGCGCATACGGCTTCCCATACTCCGTCGTCGCCGCCGGCCAGCGCCCGCTGCCGGTCAACTACACCGCCTACGGAGACGAGAGCGACCCGGGGCCGTTCCCGGTCCCGGCCAAGGCGCCGATCGAGGGCGGCAACGGCAGCGACGGCGACCGCCACGTCCTCGTCGTCGACCGCTCTGCCTACAAGCTCTACGAGCTCTACCGCGCCTTTTGCGTCGCCAAGCCGCGCCCGCACTGGAACGCCGACTCCGGGACCGAGTGGGACCTGCGCTCTGCCGTCCGTCGCCCCGATGGGTGGACCTCTGCCGATGCCGCCGGGCTGCCGATCTTCCCCGGCCTCGTCCGCTACGACGAGGTCGCCGCCGGCAGCATCGAACACGCAATCCGCGTCACCTTCGAGAGCACCCGGAGCGCCTGGGTCCACCCCGCCTCCCACTGCGCCGGCGACACCTCAAACCCGAGCGCGCCGCCGATGGGATTGCGCCTGCGGCTGAAGGCGGGCTACGGCCTCGGCCGCTTCAGCGGCGCCGCCCGCACGATCGCGCTGGCGATGAAGCAATACGGGCTGATCGTCGCCGACAACGGCTCCAACTGGTTCTTCTCCGGTACGAGTGACAGGCGCTGGAACGACGACGACCTCAACCAGCTGAAGGGGATACCCGGGCGCGCCTTCGAGGTCGTGAAGAGTCGGGCAAGCGTCCATTCATGCTGATTTGCGGGGATTGGAATGGGTACTTGAGCCAATAGGGAACCCCCTGAGGAGAGAGGAAAATGGCTCAGACCAAAACTAAATCGACCCCTAAATCGAAATCGAAACCTAGATCGAAATCGACGTCGAAACCCAAAGCGTCGACTTCGAAAGCAGCGAAACCGGCTTCGAAATCGAAAGCGTCGAAATCCAAATCAACGTCGAAACCGAAAGCCTCGAGAGCGAAAGCGAAAGCCAAACCGAAATCGAGCAGCAAATCGCGCAGCTCGAGCAACGGCGCCTCGAGCTCCAACGGCTCGTCGAGCAAACACTCGAACGTGGACGCCGTCCGCAACGCCGTCGGTGACATCGGCGGCAAAGCGAAAGGCGCCGGTAAGTCGGCGGGCAAAACCGTCGGCAAAGTCGCGAGCAAAGCGAAAGTGCCGCTCGTCGCCGGTGGCGCCGCCGTCGCCGGAGCAGCTGGGGGCATGGCCCTCGCCGCTTCCAAAAAAGGGCGCAAAGGCGGGATCGGCAAGGCACTTGCCAATGGCGGCAAGGCTGCAATCCCGCGCAAACCGAAGGTCAAGGTGAAGTCCAAGGACGTCGCCAAGGCCGCCAAGGGCGTCGGACACTTCAGCGCGCAGGTAGCCGAGATCGCCGACGGCATCGACAGCGCTGCATCGGGGAGGAACGGCAGGCACCGCTCCCCGGTAGAGGTCGTTCTACAGGGACTCACCGCGAGGCGCTAGCGCCAGGGCTGGCCCTGAGGACATGGCCGCGACCGCGCGTACGGGACGCGCGGTCGCTGGCCGCAACTTCGCTCAGTCGGTCTCCGTCCCGCCTTCTGCTTCACGGCGTCGGCGCTCTTCCACTTCTCGCTTGACGTCCTCGGCCTCGAAGTCCTCTGCTTCGGCCGGGTGGACGACCCACTGCTCAACCGCCCAGTCGACCTTGACGTCGCGGTAGGTGACGCCCTCCTCGGGCTCCTCCGGAATGTTCTCGCGCTGGACGTCGACCTCGGTCTCGTGGCCGGGCTCGCCGTAGTAGCTGACCTTGCGCTTCTCCGGCACCTTGCCGAACTTGACCTCCTTTGCCTTGACCGAGGTGAAGAACTCGAGGTCGGGACGACGGCCGCTCACGCGGCCGCCGCCTTCTCGACGTCGTGGACGGTGACGCGGCCTTCGGCGCCCGTGCCTTCGACCTGGTCGACGTCGACCCCGTGCTCCTCGGCCTTGCGCAGCGCCGCCGCAGTCGCGTTGTGCTTCTCGGCCCGGCGCTGGCGCCGGCGCTCGCCCAGCTCCATCGCCTTGTGGGTCGCCGCCAGCCCGAGGTCCTTGGCCTCGTCGCTCGCGGCTGAGCCGAGTTCTTTGGCGACGACTTTGGCGATCGCTTTGGCGAGCTGGCCGCCGGAGATTCCTCCTTCGCCGCCGTTGCCGCCGCCGCCATTGCCTCCGCCGTTGCCGCCACCACCGCCGGAGCCGCCACCGCCG
>Ga0105243_10002410_pt1 | contig 15659 bp, 16 predicted proteins | sample KBSM34metaG_FD_81525 | JGI IMG/M metagenome (GOLD analysis project Ga0105243, IMG submission 81525) | Miscanthus rhizosphere microbial communities from Kellogg Biological Station, Michigan, USA - KBS M3-4 metaG | ecosystem: Host-associated > Plants > Roots > Rhizosphere > Soil | place... | reverse complement strand
CCGCCGCCTAGACAAGGCAAAGGTCCGCGCGACCGCAGTGACAACCTACGAGAAGGTCGCTCGTGAATTTCACGCGCTCAAGCAGCGAGAGTGGAGCGAGGCGCACAGCACCAAGTGGTTGCGCCTGCAAGAGAGCAATCTTTTTCCCTGGATTGGGGGATTGCCTTTGGGCGAGATCACCGCAAACGTCTTGTTGGAGCCACTGCGCCGAGTCGAGGGAAAGGGGTTGAATGAGACGGCGGTTTCCCTGCGCCAGTACGCCGGACAAGTCTTTCGGTATGGCATCGCGACGGGGCGCTGTGAAGATGATCCGGCCACCAAGCTGCGGGGAGCGTTGGGAGCGGTGATCGTAAAAAACATGGCTGCCGTGCTTGATCCCCAGAAGGCGGGCGATCTCATGCGCGCGATTGACGGCTATCGTGGACTGCCCGCAACAAGAGAGGCGCTGCTCTTGTCCGCTCTACTTTTTCAGCGGCCCGGCAACATCCGCGCGATGGAATGGAGTTGGGTCGACTTCAGTGGCAGCCAGGTCGTCATACCGGCAGCATCGATGAAAAGGACGAAGCAGGCAAAGCTCAATGGCGAGCCTCACCTCGTTCCCCTGGCCCCTCAAGCGGTTGATTCGTTGAAGCGTATGAAAGTCCTGACCGGACATGGGCGCTACGTTTTCCCCAGCTTACTTACCGGCGAGAGGCCGATGTCGGACAACACGGTTAATACCGCGCTGCGACGGATGGGGTTCGATAACACGGAAATGACTGCGCATGGTTTTCGCGCGATGGCGAGAACGATCATGGTTGATCAGCTTCGCGTCAATCCTGAGGTGATTGAAGAGCAGCTGGCGCACGGCAAAAGCGGGCCTTTGGGGACCGCGTACAACCGGACCCAGTTGAAGGAGCAGCGCCGCGAAATGATGGTGCTCTGGGCGAATTACTTGGATCAGCTTCGTCTGAGCAAGCCTGCTCTCTCTTGAGGGCTCGCGTTTGCGAAAAACACGGTGCTGATTTCACGCAATGCCTCGCTTCTTCTCGTGAAGCTTGCAAAGAGGCTGAGGCTGTACCAGCACTCCGCGAGCGACGCCCGCTGAAGTCCTGCAACTTGAGCGCGCGCAGTTGGGCGAGGGTGCCGTTGTTGAGCATCACGAAGCTCGCTGATGCCTGGCCGCCGCCGCCCCGAATCCTTCATCCGTGGCCTGACCAGCGCTTTGCCGTCACTCACCCAAGGTAGGAGCCGTATGCTCGAATCGGGCACGTACGGATCTGTGCGGGGGGCGTCCAGTAATGGGCGTCCCTACCGTAATCCTCGACTGGTTGCGGTCAGGCGCAGTGTCAAAGCGTGAGGACTGCTTCGCGCCGGATTGCAGACCGAGTTGACCAGTAATCAGCTACTGCACTTTTCAGGAATTGACGAATACCGCCAATTCTGCTTTCTTTGCCAATTGCATGCGAGTGGCGTTTGATGCCCGTGGCTTTCAGCTACTCTAGCGGCCGAAAACGGACCCTTCCATGCCCCATCGCCTTCGCAAAGTCTTCGCCGTCAATATTCGCAATGCGAGCACGAACGCTGCTTCGCAGCAGATCGCGCTGCTCGATCTCCGCGCCCACACGATGGCAATCGGCGAAAACGGCGTTGGCAAGTCCAGCTTCATGCGGCTGATTCCTCTCTTCTATGGGGCAAGCCCCGAGCGCATCCTGCGGGGCACCCAGAAACACCACCTGATCGGCTACACGCTGCCCGGCCCGAGCAGCGCAGTCGCGTTCGAATACGAGCGGGAGACGGAAGATGACCTGCGCCTGGCCGTCATGTTCGCCAAGCCAGGGGCCGAGCGGCCCGAGTTCATGATCGTCGAGGGCGGCTACAAGGAGAGCTACTTCGTCGATGAGAACGGTGACTTCGTGGACCGCGACCGCTTCAAGGATCGCCTCGAGGCCATGAACATTGAGGTTTCGCCGCGGTTCGAGCTGCACGAGTACCGCAGCGTCATCCTCTACGAGCATCGTCTCACGAAGGAGGCGCGCAGCCTCCGCCCCTGGGCCGCCCGGCATTCTCTGGGGCCGTCCAGCCTGTTCGGCCTGGATCTGATTGCCGTGGCCATGACTTCCGAGAAGATCACATTCCGCGACCTGCAGAACCTGGTGCTTGAGCGGCTGAACGACTCGGCCTTTGAAGGCGCCCGCAACTCCAACGCGCGGCAGCTACGCAAGGACCGCAAGGACGTCGACAGCTGGCTGGCCAACGTGAAGCATGCCCAGGAAGTGCTCAACGACACGGCGCGCAAGAAGGTCATCGAAGAGCAGGCCAGGAAGGTCGGGCAGATCGCCGTTGATCTGGGGTCGCTGCGCGCCGCCTGCGACCTGAGCATCGATCGCCGCGTCGCCACGCTTGATCAACTGGACCTCGAGCTCGGCAAGCTCACCGTCGCGATGCACGATCTAGAGCAATCCGCCGCCGAGGACGCCGCAACGCACGCCAGGGCGGTCAGCGAGTCCAAAACCCAGCTCGCAAGCGCCACAGCCGCTGTGGAGGAGATCCAGGGACAAGATCGGCACTTCACTTCCATCGGCATCAAGAGCATGGTGGCGGAGCACGCCCTGCAGGGCCAGTACACCCATGACAAGCAGGTGGCCACCACCGAGCGCAACAGCCTGACCGAGCGCGCGAACGATGCGCAGCAGGCCCTGCAGGTGACGCTGGCCAACCTCGAAAAGGACCTTCAGACCCGAAAAGGACAGATCCAGACCCAGCGCGAGACCGCCACCCGTGAGTGCGAGGCACAGGTCGCCGCGGTGGAGGAGGAGCGAAACGGCGTGATTGCCGAGCTCGACTCGACACCGGCGGCGCCCCGCCTGGTCGAGATCGAAGAGTTGATTGCACAACACCGGGGCGACATCGGATCCCACGAGACGCTGGCCCGCGTGGCTGAGGCGCCCGAGGAAGCCCAAGAGCACCTTGCCGGCGCCGAGGCGTCGCTGGCGCAGGCCAACCAGGTTCTGTCGGAGCGCAAGCAGCATGTGGAGCGCACACGCCTCGAGGTGAAGTCGGGCGACGGGCTACAGACACAAACCCTGCAGACCCTGAACCAGGCGGAAGCTCAATTGGCAGACGCGGCTGCGCGCCATGAGGTCCTGCAGGCGCAACTCGACCCGCCGGCGGGCAGCGTCCTCGCCACGCTGCGCGCGCAGCCGGCCGCGCTGTGGACCGGTGCGGCCAAGGTGCTCGATCCCGAGCGGCTGCTGCGCACCGACCTGACCGCGCGCTTCGAGGATGGCACCTTCCGCGCCGCCGAGTTGACGCAGCAGGATGGGCCGAACGCCGAGGAAAGCGAGGAGGTCAACGTCGGGCCTCTGCGGTTGAACGTAGCGCCGATCGAGTTGCCGCAGTGGGCGACGCAGGACGGCGCGCGTGCCCGCATCGCCGCGTCGGCCGCCAACCTGGAAAGCATCCGAGCCCAGCACAAGGAGGCTCACACCGCCGCCAAGAAGGCGCAGGTCGATCTGGATGCCGCGCGCAAGGCGCTCCAGACTGGCGAGCACGAGCTCATTCGCGCTACGACGAATCAGGTCGACACAGCAGAGGCGGTGGTTCGCGCGAAAAAGCATGTCGCACTCGAGCTGGAGCGCGTGCGCAAGAGCCACGCTGAGGAGGCAGCCAAGCTCCGCTTGGCCGTGTCAGCGCTCATCAGCGAATTCAACACGCTGACGAAGGACGAGCAGGCGCGCCGCGGCTCTGTGCTGCGCCAGTTCGACGAGCGGATCGGCAAGCTCAGGACCCAGCGCGACGAGGCACTTGCGCAGCTCACCCTGGAAGCTGGCGCTGCGGACACCGGCGACAAAGAACAACGTGTTAAGGCCCAGGAGGCACATGACCGGACCCTGGAGGGCCTGGGCGTAGACCCGGCCAAAGTGCACGCGCTGAACGAACGGATCGGCGTCCTGGACACCAAGCTCGTGGCCATCGCGCAGAATGCACACAACGTCGCGGCCTGGCGCAAGTTCGAGCTGGAGCTGCTGCCGCTCAAGCCCGAGCGAGAAGCCCGGGCGCAGGAGCTTCGCCGGTGCGCCGAAGCCGCGGTCGACGAGAAGACCAGGTTCGAGAAGGGCTTGATGGAGAAGCGTGCGGCGCTCACGACCGCCGAGGCGAAGGCGCGCTCTTCCCGAAACGCCAACCAGGAGGAACTGGACAACCTTCGGCGCCTGCGCACACAGCTACTCGCGCCGTACCGGCTGCAGGGGCCGGTGCACGTGGGGGACGACGCCTACTACACCCTCAGCACCACCACCAAGACCCGTCTGGACATGCTCGGGACCGCGACCCAGCGTCTGGAAAGCGTCACGCGCGACCTGTGTTCCCGGATGCGCGAGCGGCAAAGCTCGATCTCACAGTGGCTGGACGGCGTCCAGGCCGCCCACAACGCACTCGTGCAGCAGCGTGAGCAAGACGGCCTGGGAGATGCCTACCTGCCGCATGAGCGGGCGGTCGATTGGGGCCGGGCCGTCTGCGATTGGTTTGAGCCGCTCACGCACCGGCAGTACCACATTGCCCTGCGCCACGAGATGGACGGCTACTTCGCCGCGGCAGAGTCCTTCGTCAACCACATCGCCAACTTCGAGTCGCGGGTGGACGAGCTCAACCGACAGTTCCAGCGCGCACTGGATCAGGCGACCGGGTTCAAGCGGTTCAACAACCTGCAGATCAAGATCTCGTCGAGCGCGACCTCAAGCCCGGCGCTGAAGGCGCTGCGCGAGATGCGGGACGTGAGCCTCTCGCGCCTGAGCTCGCACCGCACGGCGCTTGCAGCAAATCCGCAGCTGCCCTCCGAAGAGGAAGTTGCCCTCGTTCGCTCCTTCCGCGATCAGATCCCCGACACCGGTACGCTGAGTGTGGACCTTGACGAGCACGTGCGCCTGGCGTTCGAGCTCGAGGAGATGGGCAGGCACATCAAGATCGACAACGACCGGTCCATGCAGGGCCTGTCGTCCACGGGCTTGACGGTGCTGATCACCATGATGTTCCTGCTCGGGTTCCTGGGCATCGTTCGCGGGCCGCGCTCGCCGGTGGGCATGACCTGGGTGCTCGACGAGGTGGGGCGCGTCAGCCCCAGCAACATGCTCCAGTACCTGGATGCGCTCACGCACCAGAACGTCACGGCCGTGTGCGCGGCGCCAAGCATCGACCCGGCGCTGGGAGCCCTCTTCGCCAGTGCGCATCTCTTTGAGGACGATGGCTCGCTCGTCAAGTCAAATGCTGACGACGAGGAGATCGACCTGGAAGCAGAGGAGACCGTGCAATGAGCAAGCTGGCAAGCACCTTGAAATCCCTGCTGGCGGGCGAGTTCATTTGCCCCGTCGCCCATCCGGCCAGCTACGACATGCTGATCGAGGAGGAACATCGCGCGGCCGCCGAAGCCTGGGTGGGGCAGCTGGGCTTGCGCCTGGTGCGTCTGAGCGAGGAGGGCGCCTTCTTCCTGGCGCCCGAGGTGGCCGATGCCGAAGCGCGCTCGGCTGTCCGTGACTCGCTGCGCAATGTGCGCGCAACGCTCTCGCCAGTCGTTCCCGTGCTGGAGGCCATTCGGCAAGCCCAAGGACAGGACGCGCACCTGCAGCCGGGGCTCACGCTCTGGGAGTCGGAGCTGGCCGAGCGCGTGCGTCTCACGCCGGCGCTTGAGCAGCAGGTGATGGAACTGGCGCTGTCGGGCCTGCGCCTGGACGCGAGCAGCAACGACCGGATGTCGCGCATGCTGGAGTTCCTGGTCAAGGAGCGCTATGCCGTGCCCGTGCCGAACGACAGCCGTGGCTACAAGCTCACCGGCAAGATCGAGTTCCTATACGCCGTGCTCGATGTGATCGCGGAGAACACTGAACTGATCAGCGACGCCTCGGTGGTGGACCAGGAGCAGATGCGCCTGCCGGAGGCTGCCAAAGAATGAGCAAGCCCGATTGGAGTTCGCCGCTCAAACCGGTCTTCGCGGCCCTCAGCCGGCACGTCGATGTGGTGGAGGTGGCGCTGCGGGAGCTTGTGGGCGTGGACGGAGAAGTCGCGGCCACCGACCCGGCCATCCGCTCGTTGCGTGAGCTCAACGTCCTTCGCCCCGCCGGCGAGCGCGGATACCGGCTCCATAGCCGCCTACGCGAGTTCGCCAACGACGTCCTGCAGATCCATCCGGCCTACCAAAGCCTCACGGGCATCGGTCAGCTGGTCGAGCAGATCCCGATGGTCTGGAACGAGCTGGATGATCTGCGCGTCGCCGGCGACTTCAAGCAGGCCGACGAGGCGGCCGGGCAGATCGAGCAGGATGCCTTCGACATCTCGGACATGGTGGAGCGCAACCTGCGCCTGCTGGGTCTCCTTCTGAGCACGCGCTTCGGCAACGTCACGTCGCTCGCCGCCAAGAGCAGCCAGAACCGCTACTACCAGCGCCAGAGCGAGCTCATGAGCAACGACCTCGCGCGCCTGAGCCGCGCGGTGGAGCGTGTAGAGGGCGAGGCGCGCGAGCGGGGGCTGCAGGCCCTGGCCGCCATGCTGCGCAACACAATCCAGGGGCAACTGCCCCGATGGACCCAGACGCTTTCGCAATACCAGAGCCAGATCCGGCGTGAGCTCTTCAGCATGCGCGAGATCGAGCGCAAGAACGTGCTGCTCGCGCGCACGGCCATGCTGCTGCGCCAGAACCCCGCCTGGCGAGGGATCGAAGAGCCGGCCCTGTCCGAGGACCTGCCGGCCTTTCTGCTGTCCAAGCCCTTCATCGGCGCACCCATCCCGCCGCTGCGCATCCACGTGGATCCGCTGGACGACGATCGCAGCATGAAGGAGCTCATGCGCGACGAGGTGCATTCGCTCCCGAAGGCGCCAGTGGCAGCGCCGCCGGCGAAGAAGGCGCCGCGCATCAAGCGCGCGGACCCCAAGCCAGCGCGCAGCGCCCCTGAGACGCCCGCGATGCGATCTCTCGCGCGCCTGGCGGCCGCGGCGATCGCACACGCCAAGACCGAAGGGGCCACGTCCTTGTCGGTGATGGATTGGCGCGCCGGCGACGCGGCGGCGCGCTCGATGGCGCCGGCGCTCTGGCTCGCTTTCGCGGCGTCGGCATTGCGCCCGTACAAGTTCCGGGTGGTGCTGGTCGCCGATCCTGCTGCACCAGGTGAGCGGTTCTGCCACACCTTCAGCGATGCGCTGGTGGCGCCCACGCCGGACGCTATCGTGCTCTTCAAGCGCACGCTCGGGCGCCAGGTCGGGAAAGCCCAGCGCCAGTCGCCGCCGGCGGCTCCTGTCGAGGCAATCCTCGCTCCATGACGCCCGCCCACTACACCTTCATGCGAAACCTGGTGGCCAACCGGTCGCCCAAGCTGAGCTCCGCGATTGCCAAGGAAATGGCGGACACGCAGGATCTAGGACGGGTTCGCGGGCGCGCGGTCCTCTACGAGGAAGCGGATTTCATCAAGGCCGAAACGAAGTTGCGCAACGCCGGGTACTCGATCGAGGCGCCAGCAGTCGGGCGGCAACGCTCCGACGCTAACGATGCCGGCTCCGAGAAAGCCTTTGCGGCGCCGGTGACCGAAGGTCTGGTCGCGGTGGTTGCGATCGGGGTGCCGGGCATTGCCACCCCCGAAGGTAGTTTCCTCGCCATGAAGTGGCGCGACGCATTGGCGTTGCCCTACGAGGTGCTGGTGGTGTGCGAGAACCTGGAGTCAATGCAGCGAGTTCATCGCTATGCGTGGCTGCAGCCCTACCTCCTTGAAGGCGGGAGACGGAGAAGGGCGCTCGTTCTTTTCCGCGGCGCGCCCGACTGGTTCCGGATAGGTCCGGCCAGCCGCCTGGTCGCCGGCGACACACGACCCGTTCTCGGACTCTTCGACTTCGATCCGCAGGGGCTTTTGATGGCCGCTGGGTTGCCACGTCGCGAGGCGCTTTGCTTGCCGCCCTGGGAGCAGCTGGAAGCCCTGGTGATCGATCGAAAGCGTCATGACCTCTATGCGGCGCAGGAGGCGGGGTGTCGGGTGCAGCTGGATGCCTGCGCCGACCAGGACGTCGCCACGGCCTGGGCCCGTATGCGCTTGCTGACCCGCGGCCTCAACCAGGAAGCTTTTCCGGAAAGCGACTGACGGCCGTGCGCCGGAGGGATCCTTGGCCCGGTTCGACTTGGTCAAGAAGCCTTGAATCCACTACCGTCACCGAGGCATGCTCGTCGTCGAATTCGACGGCGAGCAAATGGACTTCTGCTTAAGACTGATCTGGGTCGCTCAAGGTCTGCGACCCGAGTGACTGATGCGACCATCACCGGACATTCGATGATCAGTTGCACGGGCGACCGTCTGGACACAGACACTACAGATGCTGTGCCTGCAGGCCTGTCAGGTCGCCTGAAATGGCAGCATGACGCTTCGTACTAGATGGCCTTGTTGAGGTCCACATCTATGCCGGCGGCCTTGATTTCTGCCGCGAGCCGGAAGCGCCACATCCCTTTGCTATCAAGCTCTTCATAGAGCACGCCCGAGTAGTCGCTGGGAATTTCCACTCCGCCCTTGTAGAGGACGCATACGTGGGACCTGTCAAGCGCCGCCATGAAGAACCCCAGTTCGAGTACCACGTTTTGGCGAGCGCGAGGCTTCGCATCGGCCTCCTTGCCGGCTGCGTGCCCGATGTCGTCCGGGGTAAAGAGAACCACGGCAAACGCCACGTCCGAATAGTCCTCGAACTTCTCTATGATCGTTCGTCCTTGGTTTGGCTGCTCGTGCAGGATCACCGGCTCAAGGTCGAGCTTGCTCAGAAATCTGGCAACCGTCTCTTTGATGCCATCGTCGTGCCCATGAACGATGAAAACGCGGCGCGATGACGGTTTAGCTTTCGTGCTCCTGGCCGCGGCCGCGCTGGACCGGCCTTCTGGAGCCGGCAGCAACTCCAACCTTTCATATAAGGAGAGCAGCTTCTTTAGGTAATACCCTGTAGAGATGTCGTCACCAAAACTGAAGCCGCTTTTTCCTGTGAACTCATCTTGCAGTTCATCTGTGCTGCTGATTTGCCGCAAGAGTTCTGCGGTGAACTTGTACCAGCGCTTGGCCTCATCGTTTTCATTGATCGAGAGATTGGGAACTGCTCTGCCGCGCTCCAGCTGCAGCTTGATCCGTTCCTGTGCTTCTTCGAGCGGGACAATCAATCGCGTCCGCTCTTGCGCCTTGCCGTCTTGCTTGCTGCGTGCCATGTATTGAGTCGAATGGAGAAGGAGAAATGCGATGCTAAGGCATCCAACGACCCGCCCTTGGAAACGGGGCAAGCGATAGCGAATGACTCCAACTCCCCGATGCGAGCGAACCTTAGTGTTGAAAAGAATTCCCGTCACGCAGACGCCTGAGGGAGAGTTTCGACTGAAAGCGCGTGCAGGCATCAACCTTGGTGCCCCGCGCGCCCACTCGCGCGGGCTTGACGCGCTTCCATCTAACCTCAGGCGCACCCCAGCAATCCTTGACTAGCGACTGCTTTCAGCCGGCTATCCCTCGCGTCTGCTGCTCATCTGCTTCGCCTAGTCGAATATCTCGATCAAGCTGGATTTAACTGTGTTAGCGGGCACTAGCACCAATCAATATAAGTACAAAATCCCTTATTTATCAACAGCTTACATATACTTGGCTCAACAATAAATTTGAGGAGATGTGGATGGACTCGGGAATAGCGAGCCTGATCGGCGTAGTTGTGGGTGTCATTGCTGCAAATGGTGCCAAGTTCGTGGAGCACCACGTTCAAAGGCGCCGCGCTGCGCAGTACCTGGCGGTCCGGGTGATCACCACACTGGACCACTTCATGGCCGGCTGTGTCCTTGTCGCCCAGGATCGCGGCCAAATCACTTCAGACGGTCTACATGTTGAGCCGTCGGCAGCCCTCCCCAAGCTTGAGTTTGAGGGCCTCGATGTTGACTGGAAAGCGATCGAGCCTCACCTTGCCTATTCGGTCCTGGGCCTTCCGAATGAAGTGGCCGCCGCTGAGCGTGTCGTTGCCGAGAACTTCGACCCGCGCAATGTGCCGAGTGACGACTACGACGTTCGGCAATTTCAGTTCGCCCGTTTGGGCATCGTCGCCCATGATGTCATCTGCCGCCTCACGAGGGTCGCCGGTCTGCCAGCTTATTCGCCCGAACGGAAGAACCGCTTGAGGTCGCTTGAGCTTTCATTTGAGAGGCGCAGGCAAGAGCGCGAGTCTTGGAAAAAGAAGATGGCGGAGTTGGGCAGGCAGGCGGCCGAATCCGCAGAGGCGAGCAACAGGGCACTGCGCGAGGCTCGGGGCGAGATTGATCCGGCCTAATGACTTCCGATGAGAGGAACTCCGCAGCGAGTAATTTTTTGGATGTGCTCAGAGTTGTTTGAGTGCTTTTACGAACTGGCTTCTAATTTTGGAAATCGTTCCCTCAAACCGGCTGAGATTTTCCGGAAATTCCTTGACCATGAAATATTGCTCTACAAATTTCTCATAGCCGCTCGAATGAGCAAGAATAAGCCCCCGGCGAACAACTTTCAAAGACCGAGAAGCCCCCATCTTTTTCAACAACTTGTAATTCGCCTTCACCCGCCTTTCAATCGCAGCGGGCGAGCAATGCTCGTTCAGAAATTTATTCATCCCCATGCTAAAAAGCTCTTCTGCTGATCGCGCAAAAAAGCCTCCATCATCCAAGCGATAGGTGCGAACACCATTGAAGGCCAGACTCGCATTTAGGTCCAAAATCAATGTGCGATAGAAGCTTCTAAAGCTTCCAAGTAGTTCTGATCCATGCGTGAGATTCGAGGGAGCGACGATACCCCAAAAGGGAGCAGGCTCCCTAAGCCGAAATTGCGTGAGCAACATGTGCGCGCCGAAACACGCAGCGACTACAACCAACAGGTTGAATTTTGTCGCCGCATTCAATTGGCGAGTTAAATCGGCGAGTTGAGCCCATGTAAGCATCGAGTCATCTTGGAAGACCAAACCATTTTGGTAATCGCTTCCGTGAGTCTCTACATGCAAAACTGGCGTCGGCGCACCTGCAGTGCATTCTTCTGCGAGGCGCCTTACCAAGTCACGGAAGCTCTCGGCCCCACTGCATTCATGGAATTCGAGTGCTATTGGGGCGTCGGCATCTTCGATCAAGGGGCCAAGGTAGCCAAAAAGCTCGCGCCCGCTTCTCAGTTCCCTATCGCTGAGGGATTCCGCGATGACAATTCGACCGAACCTAAACCCAGCCACTTTTCGACTCCAAAAAGAACCCGACCAGGCATCAGCCTGGTCGGGTTTAGAAATGCTTGGCTTTCTCAGGGCCAGGCCGCGGTTCTCACTTCGCAGTGAGGTAAGCAGGCCCTAGCTGGCTCCCCTGCTTACCGCACTGTGCGGTGCGAGTCTTGATGTTGTTAGTATCTTCCGACTTGTCTGGCCCTAGACAGATTTCAATCCCGTCTTTTAAGCACCTTGTCTTGGTCAGCCCTGCGCAGAGTTATTCGTGCAATGTGGCGCCTCAGTGACGAGTCCTGCTGTCACGCCTAGCATCCAACGTCGGCTCTGCCGCGAGAGCAGCCTCTCGCTGAGCCAACCGAGGTTGCGCCAGCGTGCGACTAGATTACCGCCAGCAGCCGTTCGCGATCGACCGCTCCTGGCCGTAGAGCCGACTTCAGGCCCATCCGCGCCATCGACTGCAACCGCTGCATAGGAGCCTTCACCCCGCGGTACTGGTTCGGCGCAAATCGTTGGAAGTGCGAGCGCAGCCCCTGCAATCTTCGCCCGACCATCCGCATCTTTTGGTGTGTTTCTCTACCGAAAATCCCTACTCACCGTCGCCGCGGCCAGCCGCCCCAGCCAAGGCGTTAGATCCCGCCACCAGGTTTTTCACCGCCCCCTCGCGTTGCCACGTCCCGTGCACGGCCATGAGCCGGGCCCTCAGCAACTCGTGGCGCTGCACGTCCCGGAGGCTCTTCCACACGATCACCTGCGCCACCCCCGTCTCGTTTTCCAAGGTCAGGAAGATCGTCCCCTTCGCGGTCTCCGGCTGCTGGCGCAAGGTCACGATGCCGCAGTGGCTCACCTGTTCCTCGTTCTCGATCCCCTCGAGATCCCGCGCCGTCATCAGCCCGCGCCGCGCCAGGCGCTCGCGCGCAGTGAGTGCGGATGCTGGCGCAAGGTCAGCCCGGTCGAGGCATAGTCGAACACGATCTCCTCGCGCCTCGGGCGCCGCCTCGAGTTTCTTCGATCCCTTTCGATTTGATCTATTGGCACATCGCTTCAGCCGGCACCGCTCAGGCCTTCACAGCAATAGGCTCCTGTGAACCCCATCGGAACTCGGAGCCATCCACCCACATGCGGTGCAGGATGACGGCCAGCTTGCGCGCCACAGCGATCACCGCGCGCGAGGCGTGCATCTCAGCCTTGCACGAGCGCGACCGTCGCGCGGTCCCGGACACTGTTGAAATACCGCTCCAGCACCTCACCGAATACCGGCTCCTCCGGCGCCACGATCTCGAACAGTGTCATGCAGGAGCACAGTTTCAGGTCATCCGGGGAACCGAAGAACCGGGGGGCATCGGTGCTGGGCACGTCGAGGACCATCCGGGCGCACGCGCGCAGCCGCTCGCCGAGCACGGGGTGCTGCCAATATGCCGCAGCCTCGGCCATGCCGTCGAGTCCGAAGAACATTGCGGTCGAACTGCGGCCCAGCGCCTTCAGTTGCGGAAAGACGAACCACATCCAGTGCGTGCGCTTTCGTCCCGCGGCGAGTTCCGCACAGACGTCCGCATATACGGGGTTCTGCGCCATCACGAAGCGCTCGAGATTCCAATCGGGCGGCGTATGCATGTTTGTGTCCTTCAGGGCTCGCGCAGCGCGGCGTCGAACAGGGCCGTGCCCGCCTCGTTCGAGCCATCAGTGCTGGCGGCGCGTGAAGTACTGCACGTCGTGCTCGTGCTGCTGCGCCTGTTTTTTCAAACCGTAGGTGCCGAGGTTGCGGCGCCTGCCTGTCTTGGGGTCCACCTTGAGTGCGTAGAGGCGGTATTCCCCGGATGCGAGCTTGCGGATCATCGAAAGCTCCTTGGCAATTTCACTTTGCGCGCCTTGGTTGCGCCGGCGCCGGGACCTGTGCGCGCGGCTCGCTTGTCTCCACCGTCCCCTGACAGCGATGTCAGCTTTCGCCGCTGCGAACGCCTGTTGATCACCCCATTGCGTGGCTTGTGCGCCGCGGTCTTCGGGCCTTCCTTGCGCCAGATGCCGCGGCGTTCCTGGTTTCAGTATCTGCTCTTCCTTGGCACTGCAGCTGGCGCAGAACGCCGAGTTGCCGGGCTTCTTCGGCCTTGCGCAGGCTCTGGGCGGCACGGGCGGCCGAATACGCGACGAAGAGCGTGTTGATGGCGTCGGCCCATTGTTTGGCGGCCGTGCCCGGATCCATGCCGGCTTGTGGGTTCGTCCTACTGCCTGGTGCGGCATTGCGTTGCCGTTGCTGCCGCCAGAGTACGCCGGGAAAGGCTGGCGTGGCGACACCCGCCCCGCGAAGGATGGTTTCTTTTTGATCGGTGGTGAGCATGTCTGTCTCCTGCGAATTCTTTACGGCCCTTGTAGTCTGTCTGGCACTCAACACCGGTCGGCGATTTTCTGATTTGCATGCCGGATGGCATTGTCCCGCGCATAGCGAAACGCGCTCGGCCTCAGGCATTCAGTTCCGAGAGGGTCAGATTCCGAGGCGACGGCCGCGCTCGGGTGAGCGAGTACGGCGTCCCTTCCAGCTTCTTGCCGTTGATCATCGCGGAGTCCGCTCTTGCGCCTGGGAAGCTTCACGTTCAGTTCATGAACAGCACAGCAAGCAGCAGGGGCAAATACAAAGACCACGACCGCATTGAAGGCAGCGAGTTCCGTGGACGACATGCCCGCGTCTTCATGCGGCAGGCTCATGAAGAAATTTCCCAGCGGCAGATTGCGCAGTTCCATGTGCGTTCTCCAGTGAGGTGGTCACCTGGCGCCGCTTGTTACCCGTCTTGGAACAAGGCGTTTCGCCGTGAAGTCAGTGTAGAAATTGCGCTGCCGGCGCGCATGAGCGGTGCGCACCTTCTCCGGAGAGACAAATGCCCCGCTCCTTCCCTGCTACCGCCTATGACAAAGCGCCCCCGACGAAAGCAGTATTGCGCGCGGCGAAACCTTGAGATGTACTGGTGCGCCAAAAAGCGAAAGGGGCACATCTATGGGCAAAGCCACTTATCACATGGCGACGGTCACCCTGACGCTGCCATTCGAGATCACCCACGATGCAGAACTGGCAGCACTCCGAGCTGCCGGCATTCCAGTAGACGATCTGGGCGTCGCGGAGTCAGGTTTTCTGCACATGAGGACAACCAGCGACTACCGTTCCCACGTCTTTCGATGGTTCGCCAGCGGCGGTCCGGCAGACGGCTTGGGTGCGCCGAATATGAAGAATCTCAGATGCAGAGGCCACGCCAACGCGGGGACCATCGGCGAGTTCAAACATATGGGCGAGCCCAGCCAGATCTCCGAAGCACGCCCGGCGTGATACTGGCTGACGACATATTTCTGCGTATCGCTGAAGCAGCCCTTCTTTCGAACGCTGTTGGATTCCACCGATCTCTGACCCGAGATTGGAGTGAACCCCTGCGACTGGACCAACGGGAGTCAGATCGCCCGCACCTCGAAATATGCCTCGTCGGCGTCGCCAAGGTCGCGAAAGCCCGCCGTGCGCGCGGCATCGTAGGCCTTGGCCCAGCGCACGGCCAGCGCGATCTCGGTCTTCGTGAGGTCGCTCTCACCCGACTCACTCGCGTTCTGGAATGCGCGCAGCGCTGGCATCACATCGGCGCCGAGTTGGCGGTCCAACTCGCGCCGGAAGCGCTGTTCCGAGATCTTCATTGCGTCGGCCGCCGGGTGCGGATAGTCCGCCAGACGCACGGTATAGGTGGTCCGAGGCTCAGGCACCACATCTTCGAAGTTGAAGGACACTTCGTTCACCGGCGCGGCTTGCGGCGCGATGTCGACGTGCACCTGATGGGAGGCTCGAGGGAAGAAAAGTTCAGTTTGGGTCATGGTTCATCGCCAGTGCGTTCTGTAGCAGTTCCAAAGAAAGGGAGTCCGGCAAGTTGTGCGTTTCGCAGTACCAGACCTGATAGAACCAGCGCCCGCCTTCTTGCTCCGTTCCGGCAAAGCTGATGGTGTCGTACGCGCAAGCAGCGATCTCTGGGCGCCACAAAATGCCCAGCTGACCTGTTGCGTAGCCGGGGGGTGGATTCCCACAGTCCGAGCTGCAGCCGATCTTCTACGGTGCTGAGGATCAGCATTCCACAGACCCACACTTGGTCGACGAACTCACCCTTGCTCAACCTGATTCCGCTGCAGTATCTGCGGCGCATCTTTAGACCAGCTCAAGTGGTCGGCCGAGTTCGAGGTGCCCGCGATTGGCGCCGACATCCTGATTCGCATCAACGACATCGGCCGCGCCAAGGTCGTGGGTTATGCGTCGCAGGATGGCTACCTCGGGGTGATGACCGTGCACTACAGCCCGCCCGCTTGGTGGGGGCGACAGAACGGACCGGCCAACCTCGACAACGCGGCGCTGGCCTTTGGTGCCGAGATCTCTCCTGTCACATCGAAGGAGAAGGCGCCATGAGCAGCCTGTCCCTGGTGTTCACGGCGAGCATCGATGTCTTCGACGAAGAAGCCTT
>Ga0105243_10002408_pt1 | contig 15667 bp, 15 predicted proteins | sample KBSM34metaG_FD_81525 | JGI IMG/M metagenome (GOLD analysis project Ga0105243, IMG submission 81525) | Miscanthus rhizosphere microbial communities from Kellogg Biological Station, Michigan, USA - KBS M3-4 metaG | ecosystem: Host-associated > Plants > Roots > Rhizosphere > Soil | place... | reverse complement strand
CGAGAGAATCGTCACGTATCTGTGCCGACACTGTGCCCCGTTCGTGATCGCATCACGGGGACCGTCTGTGCGGCTGCATCGCGGGTCGACGCATGGCCACCGATTCCGTGGGGCGGCTCGCGACGACGAGGAACTCATCTGAGGGCATGAGGCAAAGCCGAAGCCATACGCCTCCCCGTGCCTCCGCCTGCTGTACGGGGTGCTCCTCTCGCTCGCCCGGAGCGCCGACGGGGACCTACGCACCGTGGCAGCGCTTGTACTTCTTGCCCGAGCCGCACCAGCACGGGTCGTTGCGCCCGATGTCGCGATGCTCGTTCACCGCCGGCCTGGGCGACCCCATCGACGTGGTCTCGGGTGGCGGCGCGACCGCGGTCGCGAGCCCGCCGCCTGCGGCAGCGATCGCGTCCGCGCCCTGCAGCTGCTCGTGCTCGTACGCGAGCCCCTGGGGTGCGGCGGCCGGCTGGAGCTGCTCGGCGTCGTCCGGCTCGACCTCGACGTGGAAGAGCGTCAGCACGACCTCCTCGCGGATGGCGCGCCCCAGCTCCTCGAACATCGCGTGCCCCTCGCCGCGGTACTCGACCAGCGGATCCTTCTGCGCCATCGCGCGCAGGTGGACGCCCTCCCGGAGGTAGTCCATCGATTCGAGGTGCTCGCGCCAGCGGGTGTCGACGATCCGGAGGATCACGTAGCGCTCGATCTCGCGCGTCATCTCCGGCGTGAACGCCTCCTCGCGCTCCGCGTACGTGTCGAGTGCATCGCCCACGAACTCCTCGATCAACGCCTCACGGCTCTCGACGTCGATCTCCTCGCCGAGCTCCTCGACCGTGATGTCGGTGCCGTAGAGCGCGTGCATCTGGGCGACGAGGCCCGTGAGGTCCCATTCGTCGGAGGTCTCCGCGTCCGTGAACTGGGTGACGTTCGCCGCCACGACATCCTCGATCCACTGACGGATCTCGTCCGAGAGGTCGTCGCCCGCGAGCACGTGGCTCCGCTGCTCGTAGATGACCATGCGCTGCGTGTTCATCACGTCGTCGTACTTGAGGACGTTCTTGCGCGACACGAAGTTCTGCTCCTCGACCTTCTTCTGCGCGTTTTCGATCTGACGCGAGAGGATCGAGGCCTCCATGGGCTGGTCGTCCGGGATCTTGAAGCGCTCCATGATCCCGTGGATCCGGTCGCCGGCGAACAGGCGGACGAGGTCGTCCTGCGCGGAGAGGTAGAAGCGGGTCTCCCCGGGATCTCCCTGGCGGCCGGAGCGGCCGCGCAGCTGGTTGTCGATCCGGCGCGACTCGTGGCGCTCCGTCCCGAGGACGTAGAGCCCGCCGCGCTCGCGCACACCCTCGCCGAGCTTGATGTCGACGCCGCGGCCGGCCATGTTCGTCGCGATGGTGACCGCGCCCGGCTGGCCGGCGTCCGTGATGATCTCGCCCTCCCGCTCGTGCTCTTTCGCGTTCAGGACGTTGTGAGGGATCCCGCGGCGCGTGAGGAGCTCGGAGAGGTACTCGGAGGTCTCGACGGCGATCGTGCCGACCAGCACGGGCTGGCCGTCCTCGTGGCGCTCGACGATGTCCTCGAGCACCGCGTTCCACTTGGCCTCCTTCGACTTGAAGATGTAGTCGTTCTCGTCGGCGCGCGCGACGGCGACGTTGGTCGGGATCTCGATGACGTGGAGGTTGTAGATCTCGACGAACTCCTTCTCCTCCGTCTTCGCGGTGCCGGTCATGCCGGCGAGCTTCTCGTAGAGGCGGAAGTAGTTCTGGAGCGTGATCGTCGCGAGCGTGACGTTCTCCTCGCGGATCGGCACGCCCTCCTTCGCCTCGATCGCCTGGTGCAGGCCCTCGCTCCAGCGGCGCCCCTCCATGATGCGGCCGGTGAACTCGTCGACGATCTTGACCTCGCCGTCCTGCACGACGTAGTCGACGTCTCGCTTGTACAGGGACTCGGCCTTCAGCGCCTGCGTCAGGTGGTTGACGAGCTGCACGTTGCGCGTGTCGTAGAGATTGTCGATCCGCAGCGCACGCTCGACCTTGTCGAGCGCCGACTGCGCCGGCGACACGGTCTTGAACTTCTCGTCGAAGAGGTAGTCGGCGCCCGACAGCTCCGTCTCGTCCTCGCCCTTCATGACCTTCCGGGTGAGGGGCGCCCCCTCCAGCTCGCGGACGACGCGCGCGAAGTCGTAGTACGTCTTGGCCGCGGTCTCGGGCTCGCCGGAGATGATCAGCGGCGTGCGTGCCTCGTCGATCAGAATCGAGTCGACCTCGTCCACGATCGCGTACACGTGGCCGCGCTGCACCGTGCCCTCGAGCGACACCGCCATGTTGTCGCGCAGGTAGTCGAACCCGAACTCGGAGTTCGTCCCGTACGTGATGTCGGACGCGTACGCGTCCCTACGGCTCGCGAACGGCATCATGTTCTCGATCCAGGCGACGGTCACGCCGAGTCGGTCGTAGACGGGCTTGTTCCACTCGGCGTCGCGCTTCGCGAGGTAGTCGTTGACCGTCACGAGGTGGACGTTGTTGCCGGTCAGGGCATTCAAGTAGAGCGGCGCACTCGCGACGAACGTCTTCCCCTCGCCGGTCTTCATCTCGGCGATGTCGCCCTCATGGAGAGCGATCCCGCCCATCAGCTGGACGTCGAAGAGCCGCTGCCCCGACTCGCGCTTGCGCGCCTCACGGACGGCGGCAAATGCCTCGTACAGCACGTCGTCGAGCGACTCGCCGTTTGCGACCCGCTCCTTGAACTCGACGGTCTTGGCGAGCAGCTCGGCGTCGGTGAGCACCTCGAAGTCAGGCTCGAGCGAGGTGATGTATGCCGCCTGCTCGGCGAGGCGCTTGAGGCGCCTCCCCTCACCGAGGCGCAGGACCTTCTCGAAGCGACCGAAGCCTTCCGGGGGCATGGTCGAAGGGTACCGGGTTCGCGGGTCTCCACCCGGCGGCCTACGATTCCAAACCGTCTCATCATGCGGTCTTCACGGAACCGAACGCATGATGCGGGCGTGCGCCGACTCCTTCTTGCCTCCACGATCGCCGCTGTGCTCGTCGGGACGGGCACGGTCGCCGCTGCGCCCGCATCCGCACCCGCGCGCACCGTCCAGAACGCCGCTCCCGTCACCGCGCTCTCGGTCACGGGTCGCTCGGTCGGGTATGCGATCGGACAGACGAAGACGAGCTGCGGCGCGGCAAGGCTCTGGGACACGGGCTCCCGCGGGCTCTGGACATTCGGCAGCCGGACCATCGTCGGCTGCGAAGAGAACCCGAGCGGCGGCTTCGGGATCTCCTCCGTCGCCGCCACGGGCCATCGAGTGCTCTGGCTCACGCACATCGGCGGCAACACCACGGACTACCAGCTCTGGACGGCGACGCCGACGCGCCCGGCGCCACGACGGCTGGCCTTCGCGTCCTCGGACACCGACGGCCCGGCGGCCATCGTCCTCGGTAGCGGCACGGCGGAGGGTGTGCCCTACGCCGTGGGCGAGACGGTCACGTACGTCGGCAGCGCCGGCGCACGGCTGTTTCAGGTGCAGCTCGACTCGCCGGTGCGCCTGTTGACAGCGGGTACGGCACTCGGAGGGCCGGACAGCGGCAGCGTGCTCGCGGCGCTCGCGAACGGGAAGGTGGTGGAGCTCTCCCGGTCGGGGGTGCAGCTTCGCGCGGACACCTTCTCCGCCCCGGTCCGCGCGATTGCTCTCGCGACGCTCGGTCCCGTCGTGCAGGCGGGGAACGTCGTCACGGTCGAGGTCTCCTCGACGGTGACTCGCGTCACGCTTCCCCCGAATGCGCTGATGCTCGACTACCGGCAGCGTGCGATCGCCTACCGGCTCGGAGCCCAGCTCCGACTCCGCCGTGTCGGCACGGGCGAGGACACGTTGCTCGGGACGTTCCCGGTGAAGCCCTGGCAGCCGCTCCTCTTCTCGACCGACAGGGCGGGAAGCGCCTCGGCGACGGGCGCCACCGTCAGCTGGCGCTCCGGCTCGCTCGGCTGACGTGCCCGGGGAGGCTGCGCCGGGCGACTACAACGGGGCCACCGACACCTCCCAGACCGACCCCACGAGGCGCCACGCCGTGACGACGTAGGCCGGGCTCCTCGAGGCACCGAGGCGCTCGAGGTCGGGCACGCCGGCGAGGGTCGGCGTCCCGTCGATCCTCACGCTCCGCTCCGTTCCGTCCCACGCGATCTCGACCCGGTCGCCGCCGGGATCGTCCGCAAGAACCGCCGTCCGGATTCGCGTCGCCCCGACGACCCAGATCCCGCCCTCGCGACGGACGGCCTGGGCCCGAAACGGCGGCGCGAGCGCGACGGACGACTCGAGCGCCGCGGGGTCTCCCACCCCGTCCTCCGATACGACGGCGCCGCCCTCGAGCACGACGAAGGTCATCTCGTCACCCTCGACCAGGGGCGCGTCGACGGTCGCGACTGCATCCCACCGGCGGTGTCGATGGAGGCCGTGGATCCCGACCTCTCCCCAGTACGGCCCCGGATCGTGTGGAAGCCGCACCTCAGTCGGGGCCGCGGAGCGCCTGCTCGATCTCCTCGACCGGGACCGGCTCGGGAGGCTGCGCCTCGTGCGCCCGCCGACGGGGCTCCTGCACCTTCTTGTCGCGCTCGCGCTCGATGATGCGCTCCAGCCGGTCGATGAGCAGGTCGGTCGCCGCCTCGTAGGTCGGCGCGGCCTCCCGGCCACGGAGATTCGGGCCCTTGACGTGGATCTCGGCCTCGACGACGTGGTCGTCGGCGATCCGCGGATTGCGCTCGCGGTCGAGGACGACCTCGACGAGAGTCGATTCGTGGACGCGCTTCCCGAGCTTGGTGAACTTCGACTCGATGTAGCTCCGAACGTCGTCGTTCACGTGTCCACGCCGCACCGTGACAACCAGTCGCATGGCGCCTCCTCGTCGGCAGTCCCTCGCTCCAACGCTACCGCACCGCTCGCGCGAGGCAAACGACCTCGACCGCTCCGGCGCCCGCCTTCCGCAGCGCCGTCGCGCAGGCCGCGGCCGTGGCCCCCGTCGTGTAGACGTCGTCGACGAGCACGACACGCCCTCGTGCCTGACCGCGTGCGCGGAAGAGGCCGCGGACGTTCGTCCGCCGCTCTGCTTGGGCGAGGCCGGCCTGGCGACGCCCACTCCCGCTCCGCTCGAGCAGCGGCGCGACGGGGATGCCCCAGACGGCACCGAGCTCCCGCGCAAGGCGGGCGGCGGGCACGTGACCGCGGTTCCTGCCCCGGTCGCGGTCACCGGGGACAAAGGTGACGATGTCCGCCTGCGGACGCGGGACGGCGCGTTCGACGATCGTCGCAAACGGCCCTGCGAGGTCGCGGCGACCGCGCTCCTTCCATGCCGAGACGAGCGGCCGGGCTCGTGCGTCGTAGACGATCGCGGCCCGCGCCGTCGCGAAGCCCAGCCTGCGGCCGGTGCACTCCACGCAGCGCCGCACCGGCCACGCGCCGGGACAGCCGCACCGCTCGCAGAGGGGCGGCGTGATGCGGACGAGCGCGGCGGCGCACGCGGCGCACAGCGCGTCCCCTGGGACGCAGCATCCCGCGCAGCGGATCGGGAGCACCAGCCCGAGCAGGCCCACGTCTCGAAGCTATGCGGCGAGAGGTGACGTCTTCGTGCCGGCTACGTGACGATTTCCTGCCTACTCGAGGACGGAGGCGTCGAGCATCCCGCGGAGATCCGACTCCACGCGCGCCCGATCCTCGGGCTCCTTGATCGGGAAGAACCGCCCGCGCGCGCCGCTGCGGGGCACCTCGAGGAACATCGTCTGGAGCTCCCACGACGCATGGTGGTACAGCCGCTCGAGCTGGACGGCGGTCCGGTCTGCGACCGTCTTCCGCACGTAGAGCCAGCGCAGGTCGAACGCGCGGTCGAGTGCCTCGAGACGCAGCATCGCGGTGTTCGTGTTGAACACCGGGAACTGGCTCTGGTCGACGTCCGGCGGGAACTCGGGGCCCTCGAGGAGGCCGAGACGGCCGTCGACGCGGGCCGGCGCTCCACCCAGGTCGCCCTCCTTCGCGGCGACCTCGACCGTCATCGCGCGCTCGGCAACCAGATGGGCCCCGACCACCACGGGATCGAGGCGAGCTCCGAGGTTGTCGACGTTCGACACCGCGACATGCTCAACCCCTCGTTCGCGCAGGCCGGCAAGGATGCCCGAGCGCCGAAGCGCGCCGAGCACGTCGCCGTGGCCGGGCGCGTACAGCGACGGCGCGCCGTCCTCGAGAAACAGGTCGCCACCCTCCGTCAGCCGCAGCGACACGCTCTGCGAGAACCAGAGAGGCTCGGGGACGTCGAGGCCCGCGACGTGGAGGCGCGTCTCGTCCTCGGTCTGGAAGCTCGTCATCAGCGCCACCGGGACCTGCGTCTCGAGGGCGCGCGCGAGCTTCGCCGTCTCACCGAGCTTCCAGGAGAGGAAGCTCCGCCCGTCGAGCGCCTCGACGGCGCCCTTGACGACGCCTCCGAAGCGTGTCGCCATCCCACCTGCGAGCACGATCTGCGCGACCCGCCCGGACGCAAGCGCGTCGAGACCCGCCTTGCGCGCTGCGTCCCAGCCCGGTGCGCCCGGCTCCGGGAGACTGATGACGTCCTCCTCCCGCGGCGGCTCCACCGAGCCGCGGACGACGTTCGACGCGGGCGCGAGCTCGCCGGACGCGACCGCGTGCCGCAGCCGCTCGAAGGTCTCCGCGTCGAATCCGAACCGCTCGAGCACGGCACGGGTTCGTGCGTCGACCTCGTCGAGGATCATCGTGCCGCCGCGACCACACGCGGGAGCGACGCGCCGTACGGCGCCCGGTGGACCCCCTCCTCCGTGACGATCGCCGAGACGAGATCTCCGGGCGTAACGTCGAACGCGGGATTCCGCGCCGCGAAGCGAGGCGTCACCTCGGATGGGTCGCGCTCCTCGATCGGGATCGCGGTGCCGGTCGCTGCCGCCGGATCGAGCGTCGACGTGGGCGCGACGACGACGAGCGGCAGCCTGTGGTGCCGCGCGGCGACGGCGAGGGCGTACGTACCGATCTTGTTCGCGGTGTCACCGTTCGCCGCGATCCGGTCGGCCCCCGTCACGACCAGGTCGACCTCGCCGCGCGCCATGAGCGAGGCGGCGGCGCCGTCGACGACCACCGCATACGGGATGCCGAGCTGCTCCAGCTCCCATGCGGTGAGCCGAGCGCCCTGGAGGAGCGGCCGCGTCTCGTCCACCCAGACGTGCGCGACGAGACCCCCCTCGTACGCGGCCCGCACGGCGCCGAGCGCGGTGCCGTAGCCGCCTGTCGCGAGCGCGCCGGCGTTGCAGTGCGTCAGGACGCGCGCAGCGGGCGGGAACAGCTCGACCGCGTGCGCGCCCATCTGCCGGCAGCGGTCGACCTCGTCCGCGTGGATCCGCTCGGCACGCTCGCGTGTCGGATCGTCGTGCATTGCGTCGAGCGCCCAGCGGAGATTCACTGCGGTCGGACGCGACGACGCGAGCACCGCGAACGCGGCATCGAGGTCCTCGCCGCGCTCGGCAGCGAGCGCCATCGCATACGCGGCCGCCACACCGATCGCGGGTGCGCCCCGCACCGCGAGCACCCGGATCGCCTCGGCGACCTCGGGCGTCGACCCACAGCGCAGGTCGACGTCCTCGTCCGGAAGCCGCCGCTGGTCGAGCAGGACAATGGCGTCGTCCTCGAGCCGGACGATCCGGTGCGGTTCGAGTTCGCCCATCCGCCGCGAGACTAGACGAGCCTCACCCGAGCCCACACCGGGGAGACAGCAGCGGACAACGCTTGTGTCGAATCAACAAGCGTTGTCCGCCCGGGAGTGCCTTCTCAGGTGCCTTCGTCCCAACTCGCGAGGTAGCTGGTCTGCTCCGCCGTGAGCTCGTCGATTGCGACGCCCATCGTGGCCAGCTTGAGCCGCGCGATCTCGTCGTCGATCTCCTTCGGCACGTCGTAGACCCTCCGCTCGAGCGAGGCAGCGTTCGCGATCACGAACTCGGCCGCGAACGCCTGGTTCGCAAACGACATGTCCATGACCTGCGCCGGATGGCCTTCTGCGGCCGCCAGGTTCACCAGACGGCCCTCGGCGAGGAGGTAGACCTTCCGTCGGTCGGCGAGAGTGAACTCCTCCACGAAGGCGCGCGCCTCGCGGGTCTCGGTCGCGAGCGACCGGAGGGCGGGGATGTCGATCTCGACATTGAAGTGGCCCGTGTTGGCGAGGATCGCCCCGTCCTTCAGCCGGTCGATGTGCTCGCGGGCGACAACGTGCTTGTCGCCGGTCGCCGTCACGAAGACGTCGCCGACCTCGGCAGCCTTCGCCATGGGCATCACCTGGAAGCCGTCCATGACCGCTTCGAGCGCCTTCATCGCGTCGACCTCGGTGACGACCACGTGGGCGCCGAGGCCCTTGGCCCGCATCGCCACGCCGCGGCCACACCAGCCGTAGCCGGCCACGACGAAGGTGCGGCCCGCGAGCAGGAGGTTCGTCGCGCGGATGATCCCGTCGATCGTCGACTGGCCCGTTCCGTAGCGGTTGTCGAAGAGGTGCTTCGTCTTCGCCTCGTTGACCGCGATGACCGGGAACCCGAGCTTGCCGTCGCGCTCGAGCGCACGAAGCCGGATGACACCCGTCGTCGTCTCCTCGGTGCCGGCGATCACGTCGCCGAGCTGCTCGCGCCGCGCGGAGTGGAGGATGCCGATCACGTCGGCCCCGTCGTCCATCGTCACGTGGGGACGGTGGTCGATCGCCGCCTCGAGGTGCTGGTAGTACGTGTCGTGGTCCTCGCCCTTGATCGCGAAGGTGCCGATCCCGTACTCCTCGACGAGCGCGGCGGCGACGTCGTCCTGGGTCGAGAGCGGATTCGACGCGCAGAGAACGACCTCGGCGCCGCCCGCCTTCAGCGTGCGCATCAGGTTTGCCGTCTCGGTCGTGACGTGGAGGCAAGCCGAGACGCGGTACCCGGACAGGGGCTGCTCGCGCTCGAACCGGTCGCGGATGGCGGCCAGCACCGGCATCTGCCGGTCGGCCCACTCGATCCGGCGGACGCCTTCCGGCGTCAGCGCCAGATCCCTGACGTCGTGCTTGATGGTTGTTGCCATGTCTTCCCTCTCTGTTGTCTTCTTACGCGACGAGAAGCCGCTCGTGCTTTCGCTGCTCCCAGGCGATCCAGTCCGCCTCGGTCGCTCCCTCGGCCGGGACCGTCGCGCCGGAGAGCCAGCTCTCGACCGCGGAGCGGAGCTCGGGCTCGCGGCGGAGCCGGACGACGAACGCAACATCGTCGAGCTCGACGTCGAAGCGGCGTCGGAGCTCCGCCAGGCCGCGGAGGAGCTCCAGGTCGTGCTCGCCGTAGCGCCGGTAGCCCGACGGGCTCCGCTCTGGCACCACGAGCCCCGTGGACTCGAGGTAGCGGAGCATCCGGGGCGACCACCCCGTACGGGCCGCCGCCTGGCTGACGGGCAGGGTCACGGGCGCGACCTTACCACAACCATGTCAACCTTGACCTGCGGCCTACGGGGTGCTCGTGCCCTCGCGTCCGTAGCTGTCCTCGAGCCGCACGACGTCGTCCAGCTGTGGCGTCGAGACCTCGAGGATCAGCGTGTCCTCGATCGCCGTCACGCGGTGGACGGTCCCGGGCGGGTAGCGGAATGCGTCGTCCGCACCGATCTCGAGGGTCTCGCGCGCGCCGCCCAGCGCGCCGAGCTCGAGCTCGGCGCGGCCCCGCTGGACGAGCCAGGACTCGTCCTTGACCTCGTGGTACTGGAGGCTCAGCGACTGTCCCGCACGGACGAACAGCAGCTTGCCGACGTACGCCTCGGCCTCCGCCCAGACGAGCTCCCAGCCCCAGGGCTTCTCGACCCGGCGCGGCGTCACCCCATACCTGCTCCGCGCGGTGCCGTCACTCATGCGAGCCAGTCCCGATGCTCGGCGACGTACTCGTCCGCATGCCTGAGCTCCTTCGGCGTGTTCACCGTCAGCCACAGACCCGTGTGCCGGAACGCGCGCAGCCGTCCCTCCGCCGCCAGCTCGGGAAACGTCGTCGACTCGTGGTCCCCCTTCTCGGGGAACCGCGACAGTGCTTCCTCGGAGAGGGCGTAGATCCCGCAGTTGACCCAGTACGGCACCCGGGACGCCTCGTGGAATCCCGTCACGACGTCGTCGTCGGTGAGGTCGACCTGGCCGAACTGCGACGGCGGCCGGGCCACGGTCACGGTGGCCGCGGCCCCGCTCGTCCGATGACGGTCGAGCAACGCTTCGAAGTCGACGTCGATCAGCTCGTCCCCGTTCATCGCGAGGACGTCGCCCCCGTCACGGCGGAACCCCGCTGCGTAGCGGATCCCGCCGCCGCGACCGAGCCGCTCCGGCTCACCGGCACACACGAGTTCGACCCCGGTGTCCCCTAGACCGTCGACGAACGCTGCTTCCTGCCCGCCGAGGCAGCTGACGATGACGCGATCCACGCCGGCGCGGGCGAGTCGGGCGACCTGCCAGGCGAGCAGAGGCCGCCCTCCGACCGGAACGAGCGACTTCGGGCCGCCGCCCGCGGCGTCACCGAGCCGCTCAGCCTTCCCGCCCGCGAGAACGATGGCCTCCATCAGCGTGGGCCGTTGGACGCGGCGCGTCCGATCGCGTCGTACTGGAAGCCGGCTGCGCGCATCGAGTCGGGGTCGAGCATGTTGCGTCCGTCGACGATCACCGGGCGGCGCATCGCCGCGGCGATCGCGGGCCAGTCGACGTCTGCGAGCTCCGGCCACTCCGTGACGAGGACGACCGCGTCGGCCCCGCGGGTGGCCGCCTCGACGGTCGCGACCTGCTCGACGCCCGCCAGGCCGTCGATCCGTGCGACCGGGTCCCAGGCGACGACGCCGGCGCCCTCGGAGAGCAGCCGCCCGGCGAGGACGAACGCCGGCGCCTCGCGCGTGTCGTCGGTGTGCGGCTTGAACGCGAGCCCGAGCAACGCGATGCGCTTGCCGCGCAACGACCCGAGCCGGTCTGCGAGCTTTCCGATCACCCGCCGCTTTTGCAGCTCGTTGACCTCGATCACGGCGTTCAGCACCTGGAAGTGGTATCCGGAGTTCGCCGCGAGCTGCTTGAGCGCGAGCGAGTCCTTCGGGAAGCAGCTGCCGCCGAAGCCGACGCCGGCACGGAGGAAGCTCTTGCCGATGCGGCGGTCGTGGCCGATCCCCTCCGCGACCTTCACGACGTCGGCGCCCGTCGCCTCGCAGACGTTCGCGATCTCGTTGATGAAGGAGATCCGCGTCATGAGCGCCGCGTTCGCCGCGAGCTTGATCATCTCGGCGGACGCGACGTCGGCCTTGACGACGGGCGCGTCGATACCGCGATGGAGCTCCTCCACCGCCTCGCCGTCGGCGGCGTCGAAGGCCCCGATCACGATCCGGTCGGGCTCCATGAAGTCCTTCACCGCCGTCCCCTCGGCCGTGAACTCCGGGTTCGAGGCGTAGCCGACGTGACCGAGCCCGCGCTCGTCGAGGCGGTGGCGCACCTTCTCGCCCGTGCCGACCGGGACGGTGGACTTCATGACCACGATGACCCTCTGGTCGACCGGCGGCAGCTCGTCGATGACCGTCCAGACGGCCGAGAGGTCGGCGTCGCCGGAAAAGGTCGGCGGCGTCCCGACGGCGACGTAGACGAACTCGGCGCCGTCGATCGCCTCCGCCACGTCGAGCGTGAAGGCCAGCCGCTCGCGGTTGCGGAGCAGGAGCGCGTCGAGCCCCGGCTCGTAGATCGGCACCTCGCCGCGACGGAGCCCGTCGATCCGCTCGGGGAGGACGTCTCGCACCGTGACCTCGTGGCCGAGCTCGGCGAAGCAGGCCGCCGTCACGAGCCCGACGTAGCCGGCGCCGAAGACGGCGATGCGCTTGCTCGGTACGGCCATATCCGGCCGCACGATAGTCGCGGGAAGGGGTGGCGCTACGAGGTGGTGACCTGCGCGAGCGGCTTGAGGCCCTTCGCGATCGCGATCATCGTCTCGTTCGAGAGGCGGTCGAGCAGAGTGTTGACGACCCAGTAGGTCGCGCCGTCGCTGCGCAGCACGACCATGTGGAGGTTGGGGCCGTTGTAGTACAGCTCGTAGCGCCGACCGCCGATCTTCCGGACGAAGTTGCGGCCGCTCAGTACCGGCGCCGCGTCCCAGTCGGTCATCTCGACGCCCCAGTACTGGTTCCCTCCGACCCGGTACGTCAGCCTGACGGCCGAGTGCTCCTTGTCGGGGTCGATCTTGTAGACGCGGATCGGCATCTCGGAGTCGATCCAGGACGAGCGCTCGATCCTCGTCGGCACCATCAACGGGAAGTCGATCTGGCGGCGGTAGCGTCGGAGCTGGTCGACGGCGGCGCTCGCGCCCGAGACGACGTTCGCGGGCTTCCGGTCCGGCGTCTGGTCGATGGGCGCAGCGGCGAGGCGCCCGTGGAACGTCTGCCCGAGCACCACGGTCAGCATCGCGCCGTTCGACAGCCGCCGGATCTTCGGGATGACCTTCGCGACGTCGGCGGAGCCGAAGAGGGCCGCGAGCTTCGAGGCGGCGGGCTTCGCACCCGTCACCCTCGGGTCGAAGTAGACCTGCGTGCGGAAGTAGTCGTAGCTCGGCGCGTCCGCGCGAAGGCCGTTCGCGGGGACGATCGTCCGGTAGCCGCGCTGGCCCACGAGGTACGTCGCGCTCGACGCTGCACCCTCCACCCCGTTCCCGTTGAGGACGAGGACGCTCGTCTCGCGCGGGCTCGGCGCTTTCTCCTTCGGCTTCTCGCCGAGCGCTACGGCGGTCGCCTTCTCGGGCGAGTCGATGTCGGGATTCCGGAACTCGCGCACCGCCTTCTGGATGTTGTCGGTCGCGGTCGTCAGGTCCGCGTACCCCTCGAGGCCGTCGATGCGGGACTGGAAGACGTGACCCGGCGGAAGCGAGTAGGCAAGTGCCGCGTAGCGCAGCACGGTCTTCGCACTGACGTCCTTGCCGCCGCCCTGACCGACCTCGACGTTCGAGGTGACCACCTTGATCACCTGCGGCAGCTTCGTGAGCGACACCGAGTGCTCGATCTGGTCCTTGAACGACCTGACGAACAGCTGCTGGCGTGCGTTCCGGTAGATGTCGGAGTCCGTGTGGCGGAACCGTACGAAGTCGAGGGCGTGCGTCCCGTTCAGCCGCTGATAGCCCGGCTGGAGGTTGATCTTGGCGTAGCCGCTCGGGCCCCCGTGGTCGTTGTAGTAGCGCCGATCCACGTCGAGCCAGACACCGCCGAGCTTGTCGACGAGCTGGCGGAAGCCGCGGAAGTTGATCGTGACGATGTAGTTGATCGGCAGCCCCGTGAGGGCGCGGACGGTTCGGAGCGAGCCCACCGCACCGCAGGTGGCGTAGGCGGCATTGATCTTCGCGACGAACGGCGCCTGGCCCGGGCAGTCGATTGGGACGTTGAGGTCGCGCGGGAACGAGAGCAGCGAGATCGTCTTCTCGCCGGGATCCGCGCGGACGAGCATCAGCGTGTCCGAGCGTGACGGAGTGTTCTTCCCCTCGTCCGCCCGGTGGTCGTAGCCGAGCACGAGGGCTGTCGCGGGCTCGCCGGGAAGCGCGATCTGAAGCGACTTGAGCGCCTTCTTCACCTCGGCCGAGCGCGGCGCCACGGCGGCGACGGTCTCGTGGAGGTAGAGGTAGGCCCCGCCGGCTGTGCCGCCGACGAGGACGGCGAGGACGAGCGCCGACCACCCGAGGATCGCGAGCGCGAGCGAGCGGCCGTTCCGGGTCGGGGGCGGCGGCTGGCGGTAGACCGTGACCGCCCCGAGCGGCGCCGGCGGGATCGCGGCGCGGCCGTTGCCGTTCAGCGTCGCGCCGCGGCCGACTCCTCTCTTCAGTGTCGTTCGCATGAGAAGAAGGGCGACGTGCGCCCGAGGGACTGAACGGTAGCCAACGGCCCGGAGGGGCCTGTTAGGTCTTGGAGAAGACGGCCGTGAGCTGCTCGCCGAGGAAGGCGATCTCCTCGGGCGTCCCGGCCGTGATGCGAAGGGCAGTCGGGGCGCCGAACGCGCCCATCGGCCGGACGATCACGCCGCGGCGCAGAAGCGCGTCGTACAGCGCCTCCGCGTCCTCGCCGACGTCGCAGAAGAGGAAGTTGCCGACAGCCGGGCCGACCGGCTCGAAGCCGTGCACGCGCAGCACCGTCTCGAGGGCCGCCATCGCCTCCCGATTCACAGCGCGCCTCCGCGCGAGCTCCGCGCTCCCGTCGAGGCTCGCGAGCGCGGCTTCCTGCGCCGGAGTCGTGACGTCGAACGCGCGCTGGACCTTCCGCATCGCCGTGATCACATCCGCGGGCCCGACGCCGTAGCCGATCCGGAGCCCCGCGAGCCCGTAGATCTTCGAGAAGGTGCGGAGGGCGAGGACGCGGCGCCCCTGCTTGGCCGCCTCCTCGATCGCGTCGGGGAAGCCCGGGTCGTCGACGTACTGGAGGTACGCCTCGTCCACGACCGTGAGGACGTGTCCCGGCACCGCGTCGAGGAAGCGCATCACGTCCGCGCGAGGCGTCATCGTCCCGCTCGGGTTGTTCACCGTCGGGAGGAACGCGAGCTTCGTCCTTCCGGTCACCGCGGCGAGCATTGCGTCGACGTCGACGCGGCCGTCGGCGAGCTCGATCCGCGCCGTCACGGCACCCAGCTTGAGCGGGTCCAGCACGTAGCTCGGGAAGGACGGCCAGGGCGTCACGATCTCGTCGCCCGGGTCGAGCGTCGCCTGACACGCATAGCCGATGACGGCGTCCGCGCCGGCGGCAACGATCAGCTCCCCGAACGCAACGCCGTGACGACCGGAGAGCTGCTCCCGGAGGCGGTAGCAGCCGCCGTCCGGATACCGGTTCGAGTCGCCGAGCGCCCGCTCGATCGCCTCGATCGCCTCCGGGAACGGCCCGAACGGGCCCTCGTTCGACGCGAGCTTGACGACGCGGTCCAGGCCGAGCTCCCGCTGGACGGTCTCGACCGGCTTTCCCGGCTCGTAGGGGACGAGGTCGCCGAGTGCCGGGCGAACGATCGCCAGCCCGGGCCCTGCGATCGGGGTCACGCCGCGGGGGCGTCGGCGGACGGGCCCGCTGGAGCGGATGGTGCGGCGGAGGCGTCGGCGGACGGGCCCGCGGGAGCGGACGGCGCCGACGGCAGCGGCTCGGGCTCGTCGGATCCGGCAGCCAGCCTGCGCCACGTCGCGAGCCCACCGGCGATGATGCCGACGAGGAGCAACGCGCCGAAGACCGCACGGAGCCGGCCGCGCCGGGCCGCGGCGCCCGAGGCGACGTTCGCCGCCGCATTCGACGCCCGCCGTCTGACCTCCCGCCGGACGATCCACCAGCCGATCGTCCACAGCATCGCGTTGCGCCTGCTCTTCACGACCCCAGCCTACCTCCGTCGGGGTGGGAGGTGAATCGCACGGCCGAGCGCGACGAGTGCCGCCTCCTTGATGCCCTCGGCGAGGGTGGGATGCGGCGCGACCCCGTCGGCGACGGTCTCGATCGTCGACTCCGCGTCCAGGGCGACGACCGCCTCGCCGATCAGGTCGGTCGCATGCGGACCGACGATCACCACACCGAGCAGCTCGCCGTAGTTCGACTCGTGGATCGTCTTCACCCACCCGGTGGTATCGCCCGACATCACCGCGCGGGCGATGGCGACCCAGGGAGCGCGGCCGACGACGATGGCGTCGCCGT
>Ga0105243_10002404_pt1 | contig 15689 bp, 18 predicted proteins | sample KBSM34metaG_FD_81525 | JGI IMG/M metagenome (GOLD analysis project Ga0105243, IMG submission 81525) | Miscanthus rhizosphere microbial communities from Kellogg Biological Station, Michigan, USA - KBS M3-4 metaG | ecosystem: Host-associated > Plants > Roots > Rhizosphere > Soil | place... | reverse complement strand
CTTGAAACAATTGCGGTCCTTGGCGGAGCAGAACGGATTTCCAGTCCGAACCGGGCGACTCGACCTGCCAAGATGATCAGCTATGACGCGCTGGTATCCGCTCGAACCCGCAGATGACGATTTTCTGGCCTCTGGTCCTCATGTCTTCCGCTACCAGAGGCGGTTTGCGGCGACGCCTCAGCAGGTCTGGGAACAGCTGACGTCGGATGTCTCGCTTGCTGCGTGGGGTCCGTCGATCAAGAAGGTCACATGGACCTCGCCGCGACCGTACGGCGTTGGTACCACTCGGGATGTCGTGGCCCCGGGTGGATCGACGATGCGGGAGCGCTACTTCCGCTGGGATGAGGGCAAGGGCCACGCGTTCTACGTATACGAGTCCACCATCCCGATTCTGCGGCGCTTCGCCGAGGACTACATCGTCGAGCCCGCCGGAGACCAGACCTTGTTCACGTGGGTGGTGGTGATCGAAGCCAAGGACAGGTTCAGGCTCCCGGTCAAGGTGCTGGCGCCGCTGCTGAAGGCGGGCCTGGGGCAGGTACCGGCCGGCGGTCAGCGGTATTTCGCCAAGCAGGCCTGAGGGTTGGACCACCCTTCCTGCAAGCGTCAACATGTGTTGACGCCTCCAGGAAGCGCACATCCCCAGAAAACGGTGCGCGAGGGGGGACTTGAACCCCCACGTCCTTAGGACAATGGAACCTAAATCCATCGCGTCTGCCATTCCGCCACTCGCGCGTGAGCGCACTTAGGGTAGCGCGGTACCGTTGATTGGTGTCCACTACACGGCGTAGGAGACCCGCGCTCGTCGCGTTGGTCGTCGTCGCCGCCGCCGGCTGTCTGGGCCTGGCCTGGTGGCAGTGGACCCGCTTCGAGTCCGCCTCGGGCACCTTCCAGAACCTCGGCTACGCCCTGCAATGGCCCCTGTTCGCCGGGTTCTGCTTCTACGCTTATTACAAGTTCGTCCGCTACGAGGACGCCCCACCCGAGCCCCGACATCACGACGCCGTTACCGAGATCCCCTCCGGGCTATTGCCCGAAAGACCCAAGGCTGCAACGCCTTCCGACGACGATCCCGCGCTCCGTGAGTACAACGCATATCTCGCCGAGCTCGCCAAGAAAGACAAGGAACACAGAACCCCATGACGGAAGCCCCGACACCGACCACGCCCGTCGAGACCATCCGCAAGGCGCTGGTCGGCTATCGCGTGATGGCATGGACGACCGGCATCTGGCTCATCGCGCTGTGCTACGAGATCGTGGTCCGCTACGTCGTCAAAGTGGACAACCCGCCTACCTGGATCGGTGTTGTGCACGGCTGGGTGTACTTCATCTATCTGCTAGCCACGGCAAACCTCGCAGTCAAGGTCCGCTGGCCGGTCGCCAAGACCATCGGCGTGCTGCTGGCCGGCACCATCCCGCTCGTCGGCATCATCGTCGAGCACTTCCAGACACGGAACATCAAGACGCAGTTCGGGTTCTGAGCACGGCGTGCCGGCGTCGGCGAGCTAGCTACACTCGATGCAGTGTCAGCAAGCCTCGGGGTGTGCTGTAGCCGCACCCCGGCGAGCGGTGTGACAGCGACCACTTCCCCTTCACGTGTTTCCGCTCTGACGGGCCTGCGCGCCGTCGCGGCTCTGCTCGTCGTCGGCACCCACGCGGCCTTCGCAACCGGCAAGCTCACCCACGGGTACGTCGGGGCGATCTATGCCCGCCTCGAGGTCGGCGTCGCGATCTTCTTCGTGCTCACCGGTTTCCTGCTGTTCCGCCCATGGGTTCGTGCGGCGGCCGGCGGCTCGGCGGAACCCGACCTGCGCCGGTACGCGCGGCACCGGATCCGGCGAATCGTGCCCGGCTACACGGTGACCGTGTTGGTGGTCTTCGCGCTGTACACCGTTTTCACTCCCGGCCCCAACCCGGGTCAGTCCTGGTACGGATTACTCCGCTACCTCACGTTTACGCAGATCTACACCGACGACTACCTCATCACTCTGTTGCACACGGGCCTGTCACAAATGTGGAGTCTGGCCGTCGAGGTCTCCTTTTACGCCGTGCTCCCCGGGCTTGCCTATCTGCTGCTGCGAGTCGTGTGCCGAGGCCAGTGGCAACCGAGGCGCGCGCTGGCCGCTCTCACGGCACTCGCCGCGATCACACCCCTCTGGCTCGTCGTGGTCTCCACGACCGAGTTGCTGCCGAATTCGGCCGGGATGTGGCTACCCGCCCACATCGCGTGGTTCGCGGGCGGCATGGCGCTGGCCGTTCTCGAAGCGATCGGTGCCCGGTGCCACGGCACTGCCGCGATCGGCCTGGCGATCGTTCTCTACCTCGCCGTCTCCACACCCGTCTGCGGCACTGTGCTGGGTCATGACCCGGCATCTGCGCCGGTGACCAAGTCGCTGTTGTACGCGGCCATCGGCACCCTCGCGGTGGCGCCGGTGGCACTCGGCTCCGCGGGGTGGTACGAGCGGCTTCTGAGCCGCCGGTCATTGGTGTGGTTGGGCGAGATCTCCTACGAGATCTTCCTACTGCACGTGCCGATCATGGCGGTGACGACGTACCTGGTGCTGCGGTGGCCGTTGTTCACCGGGTCACTGCCGGTCCTGATCGCCGCGACGCTGGCCCTGACGATCCCGGCGGCATGGACACTTCACGGGCACACAGTCAGCCGGGCGCCAGCTCCCGCAGCGCCGGAAGCAGCGCAGACAGAGCACGACCCCGATGTGAGACTGAGTCTTTCTGCTCCGCACTGAGTTCGGCCGCAGTGCGCCACCAGCCCTGGGGCAGAAACACCGGATCGTAGCCGAAGCCGCCCGCGCCGCGGGGCTCTCGGACGATTGTGCCCGGCCACCTCCCGCGCACGACGGTTTCTTTGCAGGCGTCCCCGGCCGGGTAGACCAACGCGCAGGCCGACACGAATGCGGCCCCCCGCCGCTCGTCCGGCACATCGGCCATCTGCGCCAACAGAAGTGCAGTGTTGGCGGCATCGTCGCCATGCCTGCCCGACCACCGGGCAGACAGCACCCCGGGCATGCCGTTCAGCGCGTCGACTTCCAACCCGGAGTCGTCGGCCACGGACGGCAGACCCGTCGCGCGAAACGCGTCGCGCGCCTTGGCCAACGCGTTCTCCTCAAAGGTCGCACCAATCTCCGGCGCCTCGTCGAACGGCGCCACGTCGTCCAACGACAACAGCGTCAACGCGACCCCGGCGCTATCGAGCACCCGCCGCAACTCGGCCAGCTTCTTGGGGTTGCGGCTGGCCACCAGTAACTCGCTCAGCTTCCGAACGCCTTCTTCGCCGACTCCGATGACTCGGGCAGCACACCGGGATACGGCAACTCCAACGCCTCGCGCTGCACCGCGAACAACTGCTCGCAGGCGGCCATCGCCGCGTCGAGCATCTTGTCCAGCGTCGAGCGCGGGAACGTCGCACCCTCGCCCGTCCCCTGGATCTCGACCAGCGTGCCGGTGTCGGTCGCGACGACGTTCATATCCACCTCGGCGCGCGAGTCCTCGGCGTACGGCAGATCGACGCGGATGCGGCCGTCGACGACACCGACGCTGACCGCCGCGATCGCACACGACAGCGGTCGCGGATCCGACAGCCGACTCGCCGCGGCCAGATATGTCACCGCATCCGCCAGCGCCACGTACGCCCCGGTGATCGCCGCCGTCCGGGTTCCGCCGTCGGCCTGCAACACGTCGCAGTCGATCGCAATGGTGTTCTCCCCCAGCGCCGCCAGGTCGATGCACGCCCGCAGCGACCGGCCGACGAGCCGGCTGATCTCCTGCGTTCGTCCGCCGACTCGGCCCTTGACCGACTCGCGATCCGATCGCTCGTGGGTGGCCGCGGGCAGCATCGCGTATTCGGCCGTCAGCCAGCCCTGCCCCGAACCCTTACGCCAGCGCGGCACGCCCTCGGTCACGCTCGCCGTGCACATGACCCTGGTCTCGCCGAACTCCACCAACACCGATCCGGCGGGATGTGAGGTGAAGCCGCGGGTTATTCGGACCGGACGAAGCTCGTCATCGAGTCGGCCGTCTTCTCGTCTGGACACGCGCCAACCCTAACGGGTCAGTCTGACGGCACTCAGGAACGCGTGACATCAAAGGCCTCGTTGCACACCACGGCGTGCACCGGACCGTCGAACTCTGCCTTGGCTTCGCTGATGACGTCCTCGCGTGATGTCCACGGCGGAATGTGCGTCAACAACAGCTCACCGACGCCGGCCTGCGCGGCGGCGCGTCCGGCCTCCGTGCCCGACAGGTGCAACTTGGGCGGCCGCGACGCCGAATGGGTCCACGACGCCTCGCACAGAAAAACATCGGCGTCGCGGGCCAGATCGATCAGTGCATCGCAGTAGCCGGTGTCGCCGCTGTACACGAGCGTGGCACCCGTCGGATCGCTGATCCGCATCCCGTAGGACTCCGTCGGATGGCACACCAGTTTCGGTGTGACCGAGAGCGATCCGATCTGCACCGCCTGGTTGTCGACCCAATGCCGGATCTCGAAGACGTCGGAGAAGTCGTCGATCTCGCCGCCCTCTGGCGACGACGCCGCGCCCAACCGCGCCCACGTGTTGGCAGGCCCGTACATGAGACCGCGCTGCGCGGCAGGCGTCGGGTGATAGCGCCGCCATACGAACAAGCCGGGCAGATCCAGACAGTGGTCGGCATGCAGATGCGAGAGCAGCACATGCACCGAGTTGGGATCGGCATGGCGTTGTAATGCGCCGAGCACTCCACCGCCGAAATCGATGGCCAAGGGCTGGGTGTCGGGGGCGGTGAGCAGGTACCCCGAGGCTGGCGAATCCGGCCCGACAACACTGCCGGAGCAACCGAGTACGGTGATTCGCACGCTCACTAGCTTGCCATGCCCACTATCCGCTTGACGAAAACATCGAGCGTTTGCGCGACAGAAATCATCTTCGGGCCGCAACGTGACGCTGAACAGGCCGCACACCGTCCAGCGTGGGGCCGAGGAATCGGGCCGCAAGTGTGGTGAACGCCTCAGGATCGCCGGTCGACTCGAACAGCCGACGCGCCTGCGGAGCGTCGTGGGGCCGCAGCAAATCGAGTTCGGTGAGGACTCTCAGCAAGTCCTTGGCCGTCTCCTCGGCGCTGGATACCAATGTGACGTGGTCGCCCATGGCCAGCTGGATCAGCCCGGACAGCATCGGGTAGTGGGTGCAGCCCAGCACCAACGTGTCGACCTCGGCTCGCTGCAGCGGTTCCAGGTACCCCTCCGCCAGGCCCAGCACCTGGCGTCCGCTGGTCACTCCGCGCTCGACGAAGTCGACGAACCGAGGGCATGCCACCCCGATCACTTCGGTGTCGCGAGCGGCGGCGAAGGCATCCTGATAGGCGCCCGACGCGATGGTGGCCGCGGTGCCGATGACGCCGATGCGGCCGTTGCGCGTCGCAGCCACCGCCCGACGCACCGCGGGCAGGATCACCTCGACGACCGGCACGGGCGCATAACGCTCGCGCGCATCGCGCAGCATTGCCGACGACGCAGTGTTGCACGCGATCACCAAAGCCTTGACGCCACGCGAGACGAGGTCGTCGCCGATCGCCAATGCGTGCGCACGGATCTCCGGAATCGTCAGCGGGCCGTACGGACCGTTTGCGGTGTCGCCAACGTAGATGCTGTCCTCGTCGGGCAGCTGGTCGATGATCGCCCGCGCGACGGTCAGCCCGCCGACGCCGGAATCGAAGATCCCGACAGGAGCCATCGCTGAGCTCACGGCGTCAGATACGGGTTCGCCGCTTTGCGCTTACGTTGCTCGCGCGCCTTGCGTTCAGGTCCGGACAGCACGTACGCGGCGAACACCCCCGCGATCGCACCGCACAGATGGCCCTGCCAGGACACGCCAGGGGTGCCGGGCAGGATGCCGAGCAGGACGCCGCCGTAGACCAGCAACACGATCACGCCGACCACGATCTCCCACACCTTGCGGGTGAAGAACCCGAACACGATCAAGAAGGCCAGCCAGCCGAAGATCAGTCCGGACGCACCGATGTGGTTGGTCTCACAGCGCACGCCGACGTAGGGGCAGTGCGCGCCGATGTTGCCGATCAGCCACGTGCCGAACCCGCCGAGGAGCCAGATGATCACGGTGGCGAAGACGAACCGCGACAACCCGGCCAGCGTCATCAGGAAGCCGAGGATCAGGGCCGGAATCGTGTTGGCGATCAGGTGATCCCAGTTCGCGTGCAGCAGCGGGGCGTAGAGGATGCCCAGCAGGCCGTTGCTCTCCATCGGCCGGATGCCGTTGTTGTCGAGGCGATGACCCGACACCGAGTCGAAAGCCTCGACGATCCACATCAGCGCGACGAAGGTGAGGATGGTGACCCCACCGACCACCCACGCCGGCCGCTTCTTTTGCTCCGGTGATGGTGTCGCGGGGTATCCCGTCAAGCCCACAGCTGCCCTTCCAATGCGTCTTCGGCATCATCCAGGCTACCGGCGTATGCACCGGTCGACAGATACTTCCAACCTGCGTCGGCGACGACGAACGCGATGTCGGCCCGCTCGCCCGCCTTGACCGCCTTGGCCGCCATGCCGAGCGCGGCGTGCAACACCGCGCCTGTCGAGATGCCGGCGAAGATGCCTTCGACCTGAACCAGCTCGCGGGTGCGCTTGATCGCGTCATAGGAACCGACGGAGTAGCGGGTGGTCAGCACATCGGGGTCGTACAGCTCCGGAATGAAACCCTCGTCGATGTTGCGCAGCGCGTAAACGCCCTCGCCGTAACGGGGTTCGGCGGCGACGATCTGAACGCCGGGCGCGTGCTCGCGCAGATACCGCCCGGTTCCCATCAGCGTCCCTGTCGTACCCAGACCCGCTACGAAATGGGTGATCTCGGGCAGATCGGCCAGCAGCTCGGGGCCGGTGCCCTCGTAGTGTGACAAGGTGTTGGCCTCGTTGCCGTACTGGTACAGCATCACCCACGAAGGGTTCTCGGCCGCAAGCTCTTTCGCGTGCGCCACCGCGGTATTCGAACCGCCCTCGGCAGGCGAGTAGATGATCTTGGCGCCGTACAGCTCGAGCAGTTGGCGACGTTCGATCGAGGTGTTCTCCGGCATCACGCAGATCATCTGGTAGCCCTTGAGCAGCGCGGCCATCGCTAGCGAGATTCCGGTGTTGCCGCTCGTCGGCTCGAGGATCGTCGCTCCGGGATGCAGGACGCCGCGGCGCTCGGCGTCCTCGATCATCCGCAGCGCGGGCCGGTCCTTGATGGATCCGGTCGGATTGCGGTCCTCGAGCTTGGCCCACAGCCGCACGTGCGGAGCCCCATCTTGCCCCGGGTCCCATTTCGGCGAAAGCCGGTGTAATGCAACCAAAGGCGTGTTGCCCAGCGCCTCCAGCAGCGAGTCGTAACGTGTCAACCTAGCCGCCTGCGACGGCGGGCAGGATCGTCACCGAGTCGCCGTCGGAGATCTCGGTGTCCAGTCCGCCGGAGAACCGCACGTCCTCGTCGTTGACATAGATGTTGACGAAGCGGTGCAGCTTGCCCGGATTGGCGGGGTCGACGAGACGCTCGGAGATGCCGGAGTAGTTGGCCTCCAGGTCGCTGATGACGGCCTGCAACGTGTCGCCGGTGGCGGTGACGCGCTTCTCACCACCGGTGTGGGTGCGCAGGATCGTCGGGATCGAGACAGAGATAGACATGGGGACTGGCCTTTCTAGTACTGCTCAACGATTTTGACGGGTTCTTCGGTGACCACGCCGTCGACGATGCGGTAGCTGCGCAACTCGTGTTCGTCGGGATCGCGGGTGGACACCAGCACGTAGTGCGCATCGGGTTCGGATGCGTAGGAGATGTCGGTGCGGCTCGGGTAGGCCTCTGTCGCGGTGTGCGAGTGATAGATGACGACGGGCACCTCGTCCGCGTCTTCCATGGCACGCCATACCTTCAGCTGCTCGCCGGAGTCGAACCGATAGAACGTCGGCGAGCGCTCGGCGTTGAGCATCGCGACGAACCGCTCGGGGCGATCGGAACCCTCGGGGCCCGCGATCACCCCACACGCCTCGTCCGGGTGGTCGGCGCGAGCGTGCGCAACCATAGCGTCCACCAGGTCGGCTCGGATCACCAGCACAGCTCGGCCTCCATCAAGCGAAAACCTCTCATTCAAACGCTCCGGGCAGCATGTCCCGGTACGACGGTATTCCGGCGACCGACTCGGCGGCCAGTACGCCGACCAGCACCGCCCGGGCCAGGCAGTCCGCCGCGGCAGCCCCGACGGCGGTGATCAACGGCACCTCGGGTGACATCGACGCAGGCGTGGTGGGGTCCGCTGGCACCTCGACGGCGCCGGTGGCCAGCGCGAATACCGTATCGCCGTCCAGTGGGGTGTGACACGGCCGGATGGTGCGGGCCAGCCCGTCATGTGCGGCGACGGCGACGCGGCGGCAGCCGGCGGGACTGAGAACGGCGTCGGTGGCGACCACGGCGATCGTGGTGTTCAGCGGGCTGAGCTCGATATGCCGGTCGACGTAGGCGGCGATCTGGTCGGCAGGCGGCGCGACCAGGCCGAACTCCTCGATCTGATAGGCCAGCCACGGCAGTCCGGTGTCCGGATCGACCGCGTCACCGGCGGCGTTGACGACAACCAGGGCCCCGACGGTGACGCCCGACTCGAGCATCACCGAGGCCGTCCCCACACCGCCCTTGAGCACCCCGACGCGCGCGCCCGAGCCCGCACCCACGGTCCCGATCGCGACGTCCTCGCCTGCGCTCTCGGCGGCGGCGTAGCCGAACTCGGCCGTCGGCCGGCACTGCCACCCGCCGACGGGCAGGTCGAAGATCACCGCGGCGGGCACGATCGGCACCACGCCGCCTTCCAACGCGACACCGCGATCGTGCTCCTCGAGCCAGCGCATCACACCGTCGGCCGCTGCCAGTCCGTAGGCGCTGCCCCCGGACAGGACGACGGCGTCGACGTGGCGCACCGAGTTGATGGGGTCGAGGAGGTCCGTCTCCCGGGTGCCGGGCGCACCGCCGCGGCCGTCGACGGCGCCAACGGTGCCCGGCGGAGTCAGCACGACGGTGGTGCCGCTGGCCCAGCCCGAACCGAGCTCGACGTCCGGATCGATGCGCTCGTGATGGCCGACCCGTATCCCACCGACATCGGTGATGGAGCTCATCGGTGTTGTCTGCTGTTCGCGCATGGCCTCATCGCTTGTCCATCAGTCCAAGAACGAGGTACTCCTGCAGCACCGTGAGCCACTGGTACACGTCAAGATGCCTGGCCATCGGATGATCTGAGGGCAGCGCGTCGAGCCCGTTCGGACCGACGTCGAGCATCGTGCCGAGCGCCAGCCGCACGTCGTTGACGGCGGCCGCCCAGGCGTGCGCGTCGTCCTCGGTGAGTTCGAACTTGCCGCCGCCTCGCGGGCAGGTGTCCAACAACCGTTGCGCTGCTTGGCGTTTCGCGTCGATGATCTCCGGCTCGTGCAGGCTGCGAAGTGCGCTGTTGAGGCTCTCCATCGTGCCCGAGCCGGCGGGATGATCGGTCTGCGCGCGGTAGAAATCCGGCAGCAGGCGCTTCATCGTGTCGTCCTGCGGAGGCTGCGAGTTACCGGTCTTCATGCCGGTGATCTCTTCGAGTTCGTCTGCGGGAGCTGATGATTCGCGCTCGTCGAGCATGCCCAGCATCGAGGTCACCAGGCTGTTGAGCAGCCCGGCTTCATGCGCGGCCAGCGCCGATCGAAACCGCGGGCCGTCGGCGGTGTCGACCCGCTTCCACTTACGCACTTTTCTGTCAGCGGTCTTGCTGCATCGTCGCCCACAAGCCTGCGGCATGGAGCTTGGACACGTCGACCTCCATGGACTCCCGGCTGCCTGCCGACACCACAGCCTTGCCTTCGTTGTGCACCTGCAGCATGAGCTTGGTCGCGTGCGGCTCGCTGTAGCCGAACAGCTTCTGGAAGACGTACGTCACGTATGTCATCAGGTTCACGGGATCGTCCCAGACGACGGTCACCCAGGGGGTGTCTGTCGCGTTGAGGGTCGCGACGTCCCGTTCCTCGCGAGTTCCCGGTCGGGTCTTCGCCGGAGTCACCATGTGCTTCAGGATACCGAGGCCCTCGAAACCGATACCGTTGCGGTGTGGCGACGTCGTCTCTGGCCCTGTTCACCGACAAATACGAGTTGACGATGCTCGCCGCGGCGCTGCAGGACGGCAGCGCGCACCGTCGCACCACCTTCGAGGTATTCGCCCGCCGCCTCGCCGAGGGCAGGCGCTACGGTGTCGTCGCGGGCACGGCGCGCTTCGTGGAAGCCTTGGCGCAGTTCAGATTCGACGAGTCCGATCTGGCCTCACTCGAGGGCTTTCTCGACGGTGAAACGCTCGCGTACCTCGCCGACTACCGGTTCAGCGGCGACGTCGATGGCTACGCCGAGGGCGAGCTGTACTTCCCCGGCTCCCCCGTGCTCTCGGTGCACGGCACGTTCGGTGAATGCGTCGTGCTCGAGACGCTGGCGCTGTCGATCTTCAACCACGACACTGCGATCGCGTCCGCCGCCGCACGCATGGTCAGCGCCGCGAAGGAGCGCCCGCTGATCGAGATGGGCTCACGACGCACCCATGAGCAGGCGGCCGTCGCCGCGGCCCGCGCCGCCTACATCGCCGGCTTCGACGGGTCGTCCAATCTCGAGGCGCAGCGCCGCTACGCGGTGCCTGCGCTGGGCACCAGCGCGCACGCGTTCACACTGCTGCACACCGCCGAGGGCGGCCCTGATGAAAAGGCGGCGTTCAAGGCGCAGGTCGACGCCCTCGGCGTCGGTACCACGCTGCTCGTCGACACGTACGACATCACGCAGGGCGTGGTCAACGCGGTCGAGGTGGCAGGCACCGAGCTCGGAGCGGTCCGCATCGACTCCGGCGACCTGGGGGTACTGGCCCGACAGGTCCGCGATCAACTAGACGCACTCGGCGCCACCAAGACCCGCATCGTGGTGTCGGGTGATCTCGACGAGTTCGCGATCGCGGCGCTGCGCGCGGAGCCCGTCGACATCTACGGCGTCGGGACGTCGGTGGTCACCGGCTCGGGCGCCCCGACCGCCAGCATGGTCTACAAGCTGGTCGAGGTCGACGGCATGCCCGTCGAGAAACGCAGCAGCCACAAGGAATCACACGGTGGCCGCAAGCAGTCGCTGCGCCTGGCCAAGCCGTCGGGCACCATCCTCGAGGAGGTCGTTCATCCCTACGGCCGACCACCGTCCGACCAGCCGGGTCGGGCACTCACGGTCGACATCGTCCGCGAGGGCGAACCGGTCGGCGACCTCGGCATCGACGCGGCCAGGCGGCGCGTGAAGGACGGTCTGCACAGCCTGCCATGGGACGGCCTGAAACTGTCCAAGGGCGAGCCGGCCATCCCGACCCGCATGATCCCCCCGGTCCCCGGGAAAGACGCCTAGGAGACGCCACGGGCGAGACAGCGGAAGTCACCGAACTGCTGGCCAAGGCGGTCGCCGCGTTGGGTGGCAGCGAGCGGAGCGGTCAGATCGAGATGGCCGCGGCCGTGGCGCGCGCATTCGACACCGGTGAGCACCTCGCGGTGCAGGCCGGCACCGGGACGGGCAAGTCGCTGGCATATCTGGTGCCGGCGATCGCGCGGGCCGTCGACACCGACGAGCCCGTGGTGGTGTCGACCGCGACCATCGCACTGCAGCGCCAGCTCGTCGACCGCGACCTGCCGCGGCTGGCCGACTCGCTGGCCGACACCCTGCCTCGCGCGCCGCAGTTCGCGCTGTTGAAGGGTCGGGGAAACTACCTGTGCCTCAACAAGATTCACAACGGATCGGTGACCGAACCCGATGACCGGCCGCAGGAGGAGCTGTTCGAACCGATAGCCGCCACCGCGCTGGGCCGCGACGTGCAGCGACTGATCGCATGGTCGTCGACCACCGACACCGGCGATCGTGACGAGCTGACACCGGGCGTGCCCGAACGGTCGTGGTCTCAGGTGTCCGTGTCGGCCCGGGAGTGCATCGGCGTGGCTCGCTGCCCCTTCGGGACCGACTGCTTCGCCGAGAAGGCCCGCGACAAAGCAGGCCACGCCGATGTCGTCGTCACCAATCACGCGCTGCTGGCCATCGACGCGATGACCGATGCCGCCGTGCTGCCCGAACACCAGCTGCTGGTGGTCGACGAGGCGCACGAGCTGGTGGATCGGGTGACCGGCGTGGCCACCGCCGAGCTGTCGGCCACGTCGCTCGGGATTGCGCACCGCCGCGTCAGCAGGCTCATCAACCCCGAGCTCGCACAACGCCTCGAGGCCGCGACGGCGACCTTGTCGTCGGCGATCCACGATGCAACACCGGGCCGCATCGATGTCCTCGACGACGAGATGACCACCTACCTGACCGCACTGCGCGACGCCGCGAGCAAGGCCCGCTCGGCGATCGACACCGCACCCAGCGACCCGAAGGCGGCGTCGGCGCGCGCCGAGGCGGTGACCGCGCTGAGCGATATCAGCGACACCGCGACCCGCATCCTGTCCTCATTCGTTCCCGCCATCTCGGATCGCACCGACGTGGTGTGGCTGGACCACGAGGACAACCGAGGGAGCATTCGCGCGGTGGTGCGCGTGGCGCCGCTGTCGGTGGCAGGGTTGTTGCGCGGCAGGCTTTTTGAGCACACGACAGCGGTGCTTACCTCGGCCACGCTGACGATAGGCGGCACGTTCGAGGCGATGGCATCGGCCTGGGGACTGGCCGGTGGAGACGACGTCAAGTGGCGCGGACTCGATGTCGGTTCGCCATTCGAACACGCGAAATCGGGCATCCTCTACGTCGCCGCTCACCTGCCGCCGCCGGGGCGCGACGGCACCGGCTCGGCCGAGCAGCTGGACGAGATCGCGGCGCTGATCACTGCGGCGGGCGGGCGAACGCTGGGGCTGTTCTCGTCGATGCGCGCAGCCAAGGCCGCCGCCGAGATCATGCGCGAGCGGCTCGACACCCCGGTGCTGTGCCAGGGCGAGGACACCACGTCGGCGTTGGTGCAGCGGTTCGCCGATGACGCCGAGACCTCGCTGTTCGGCACGCTGTCGCTGTGGCAGGGCGTGGACGTGCCCGGGCCGTCGCTGTCACTGGTACTCATCGACCGCATACCGTTCCCCCGGCCCGACGACCCGCTGCTGACTGCGCGACAGCGCGCGGTGGCAGCCCGCGGCGGCAATGGGTTCATGACCGTCGCTGCTAGCCACGCGGCGCTGCTGCTGGCACAGGGCGCAGGGCGTCTGCTGCGCCGCGTCGACGACCGCGGCGTGGTCGCGGTGCTCGACTCCCGGATGGCCACCGCGCGATACGGCGGTTATCTGCGCGCGTCGTTGCCGCCGTTCTGGGCGACGACCGACTCGAATCGGGTGCGCGAAGCGCTCGAACGTCTGCGCACGGGCTGACGGCGTTCACTATCCTGGCTGCCAATTCCCGGTCACCGAAAGGCAGCGTCCATGAGCCGACGACTCTTGGTGGGCGCCGTGATCGCGGGCTGCTCGGCGTTGCTGATCACCGGCTGCACCACGACGCTGCAGGGCAAGGCCGTCTCGGTCTTCGATGATCCATTCCACGTCGCCGGGATGCCCGCCACTGACGGGCCGACAGGGCTGCGGCCCGACGCGCACGGCGCCGTCCGTGATGTCGAAGGCACCGACAACGGAGAGATCGACAAACTGGCCGCGAACGCCGTCAGCGACATCGAGGACTACTGGGGTCAGGTCTACGGCGAGGCGTTCGACGGCCAGTTCACCCCCGTGGAGGCGTTGATCTCGTGGGACGCCAACGGTTTCGATGACACCCCGTTCTGTGGCGAGGACACGTACGGACTCGTCAACGCCGCGTTCTGCTACGACGACGACACCATCGGATGGGACCGCGGCGAGCTGCTGCCGGCATTGCGAAAGGCCTACGGGGACATGGGCGTGACGATGGTGCTCGCCCACGAATACGGGCACGCCGTCCAGCATCAGGCGGGTCTGAACAACAAGAACACCCCGACACTGGTGTCCGAACAACAGGCCGACTGCTTCGCAGGCGGGTACATGCGCTGGGTCGCCGAGGACAAATCGCCGCGGTTCACGCTGTCCACGGGTGACGGCCTGAACAACGTGCTCGCGGCGGTGATCGCGTTCCGCGACCCACTGTTGGCGGAGGGTGATCCCGAAGTCGGCGTCGACGAGCACGGCTCGGCGTTCGAGCGGCTGTCGGCGTTCCAGTTCGGCTTCACCGACGGGCCATCGGCGTGTGCGGCAATCGACATGCGTGAGATCGGCCAGCGCCGCGGCGACCTGCCCGTACTACTACCCGAGGACCGGTCCGGGGAACTGTCGATCACCGAAGAGTCGGTGCGCTCCATCGTCGACGCGATGGGAATCCTGTTCTCGCCGGCCAACCCTCCGAAGCTGAGCTTTAAGGCGTCTGACGCCCAGAGCTGCCCAGATGCCAGGCCGAGTCCGCCCGCGTCGTACTGCCCGGCGAGCAACACGATCGTCGTCGACCTGCCGGAACTTCAAGCGATGGGCGCCCAATCCGACAGCAAGGACAGCGCCAGCCTGGCCAGCGGTGACAACACCGCGTATTCGGTGCTGGTCTCCCGCTACATGCAGGCCATCCAGCACGCACACGGTGGCGTGGTGCTCAACAACGCCGAAGCGGCGCTACGCACGGCGTGCCTCACCGGCGTGGCCACCGTCAAGATGTCGAAAAACGTCACCGCGCCAGATGGCAACACCATCGTGCTGACGGCAGGTGACGTCGACGAGGCGGTGTCGGGCATCTTGACCAACGGTCTGGCCGCCAGCGACGTCAACGGCGAGTCGGTGCCGTCCGGCTTCTCGAGGATCGACGCGTTCCGCGTCGGCGTACTCGGCACCGAGGACCGTTGCTTCAAGCGCTTCCCCTGATTCGGTGATCGCGACCGACCGCTAAATGCCACGCGAACGCGGCGTGTCGGTGGACAAACGCGGTCGCTCGCGCGGGTGAGCTAGACCTTCTTCGTCACGCCGTACCACGCCGCGACCGCGTCGGACATATCCGTCGACCGGGTCAAGAATGCATACGAGCGGATGAACGACTCACCCACGCAGCCGTCGATCTTGATACGGAATCCGTCAACCATGATCCAGGGCTTGTCGCCCTTGAACTCTTTCTTCGACACCGGAACGGTGTTGATGAGCCCGGGCTTGAGCCCGACGGTGATACCGCCGCCGACGTTATTGCCGAGCCCTGGGACGAACCCCTCCGGCAGCGGCGAGATGATGTCGGTGCCGATGACTCCGATCGACGGGTTGAGCCCCATTGTACCGGTCAGAGACACACCGTTAGACGTGCTCATATCGATGCCGCAGCCAATTTGATAACCCACTTCGAGGGTGCCCTGCGCGCCTTCATCCCCCTGCTCGGGGCCGATCAGTAAGCCGCTGTAGATCCCGCCTACCTCGTACTCGCGGGTCGAAATCGCCGTTGTCAGCGGTGCGATCACCCGCTGTGTTTCATCCCTGGCAGACACCGTGAGCGTCCAGCCGTCCGGTGAGTTCGTCGTCTTCGGCGGCGACGACTCCACCCGGCCGTCATCCGCAGGCACCGCATCAGGCGGTGGGGCCGCCGCCGTGGGCACGTCGGGAGAAACGGCATCCGTGTTCGGGTCTGCCGCCGCGATCGGAGTAGTCAGAGAGAAGGTCAGCGCAAAGG
>Ga0105243_10002401_pt1 | contig 15706 bp, 15 predicted proteins | sample KBSM34metaG_FD_81525 | JGI IMG/M metagenome (GOLD analysis project Ga0105243, IMG submission 81525) | Miscanthus rhizosphere microbial communities from Kellogg Biological Station, Michigan, USA - KBS M3-4 metaG | ecosystem: Host-associated > Plants > Roots > Rhizosphere > Soil | place... | reverse complement strand
TCAACGATTACATCAGCGCACGATGTTTGATCTGGAGATGATCAAGGAGATGGGATTCTGTCGTGGCATCGAAAACTATTCGAGACATTTGACCGGAAAAAATCCGGGTGAACCGCCGCCGACCCTGATCGATTATCTGCCGCGCGAAACGCTCATCATCATTGACGAGTCGCACCAGTCAGTACCGCAGGTGCGTGGAATGTTTGAGGGCGACCAGTCGCGCAAGCGAACGCTCGTAGAGTATGGATTTCGTTTGCCATCAGCGTTGGACAACCGGCCGTTGAACTTCGCGGAGTTTGAAGCGCGCATCGGGCAGACGATCTATGTATCGGCGACGCCGGGTCCGTATGAGTTGACGAAGGCGAGTGGTGAAGTTGTCGAGCAGATCATCAGGCCGACTGGGTTGATGGATCCGGAAGTAGAAGTGCAACCGGTGAAAGGCCAGATCGATCATTTGCTGGAGGAGTGCCGGCAGCGCGCCGAGCGACACGAGCGTGTGCTGGTGACGACGTTGACCAAACGGATGGCCGAGGATCTAACGGAGTATTTCACCGAAGTTGGTGTTCGTGTTCGTTATCTGCACTCTGATATCGAGACTCTCGAACGAATCAAGATCCTGCGTGACTTGCGACGCGGTGAGTTTGATGTGCTGGTCGGGATCAATTTGCTGCGTGAAGGACTCGATCTGCCCGAGGTGTCGCTCGTTGCGATTCTCGATGCGGACAAGGAAGGGTTTCTGCGTTCGGAGCAGTCGTTGATACAGACGATTGGGCGCGCGGCGCGCAATGCTCAGGGTAAGGCGATACTTTATGCCGATCGAATTACTGAATCGATGAAGCGCGCGATTGGCGAAACCGAACGACGTCGCGGCATACAGGAGATTTTCAATCGCGAAAACGGGATCACACCGCAGACAATCGTGAAGCCGATCGAAGCGACGTTGATTACGGCGTCGGAGGCGGACTATTTCAAGGTTCCTTCCGAGGTTGAGGATATCGAGGATTACTCGCCCGCGAATATCGAAGCGACGATTGCGAGGTTGGAAGTCGAGATGCGCGGGGCGGCGAAGCGGTTTGAGTTTGAGAGGGCGGCGGAGTTGCGAGACCGTATCAAGGTGCTCAGAGAGCGTGAGCTCCAGGTTATGTGAGGACAGGATTGATAAGATTTGCAGGATTTACAAGATGAATCCTGTAAATCATGAACATCCTGTTAATCCTGTATGCAAACAAAGTCCAGTCCTGAAGAAATCCAGTTGTATCTAACGGACGCGAGTTTTATTCGCGAGGGACACGCGGAGCGCGTCGTTTTTCCAGAGAGCATCGAGGACGTGTCGGAAATTCTTGCGAGCGCGAATCGAGATCGGATTCCTGTGACGGTTTCCGGAGCGGGGACGGGAACAGTCGGTGGGCGTGTTGCCTTCGGCGGGATTGTTCTCGCGACTGACAAACTGAATCGCATCAAGAGCATTGTTCACAAGGAAGGAGGTGGATCTGCGGTAGTTGAGCCGGCAGTGATCTTATCCGACTTACAACGAGCGGTGGAACAGGAGGGGCTGCTATATCCACCGGATCCAACCGAGCGCGGGTGTTATCTCGGCGGCACCGTCGCCACTAACGCTTCCGGCGCGCGCACCTTCAAGTATGGTCCAACCCGCAACTACGTATCGCGACTGAAAGTCGTCCTCGCATCCGGCGAAGTCCTTGATCTGCGTCGCGGAACAGTCCACGCGGAGGAACATGGCATTCTTCGCCTCGGACAATCGATCGACCTGAAGCTACCGAACTATCGTCGTCCCAACACGCGGAAGAATGCGAGTGGCTATTTTGTCGCGCCCGGAATGGACGCGATCGATCTGTTCATCGGCAGCGAAGGCACGCTCGGTGTGATTTGTGAGATTGAAGTCAGGCTGATATCCAAACCTCAGGGCCTCTTGAGTGGCGTAGTATTTTTCGCCGACGAGGCCGACGTGCTGGCCCTCGTCGCAGACGCACGAGAGCACGCCGATGCAAGAGCGCTCGAGTTTTTTGATAACGAGTCGTTGAATTTTCTGCGGGCGAAGTATCCGACCATTCCCGCGAACGCTGCCGGCGCAATCTTCTTCGAGCAGGAAACCAATGAAACGAACGAAGAGCGCGTGTTCGACCAGTGGCAGGCGTTGTTAGACCAGCATCACGCCTTTCCGGATTCGTGGTTTGCGACCAACGAACAGGACCAGTCGAAACTGCGTGAATTTCGTCATCAACTGCCGGTGCTGATGAACGAATGGTTCGCGCACTACAAACAGCGGAAAGTCTCGACTGACATGGCCGTTCCGGACGCGGCCTTCCCCGGATTGTTTCGCTTATATAAGGACACGTTGCGCGCAAGCGGTCTGCGCTACACCATCTTTGGTCACATCGGCGACAACCACGTTCACGTGAATATTCTGCCGCGCGACGATGAAGAAGGCGCACGCGCCCGCGAGTTTTATATTCAGTTCCTGAAATATGCCGCATCCGTGGGCGGCACACTCTCAGCCGAGCACGGCGTCGGCAAACTGAAGCGCGAGTATCTGCGCTTTTTCTACACCGATGACCAACTTCGCGAGATGGCGGCACTGAAAAAAGCACTCGATCCAAACGGAATTCTGGGCCGTGGAAATATCTTCTCCGAAGACCTGCTAACGTAAATCTGCTCGTTCACTTTTGTGTTTTTTGTGCCTTTTGTGCTTTTTTGTGGCTATGCTTCGTTTCACCACAGCCGGAGAATCGCATGGACGATCGCTAATCGCGATCGTCGAGGGCCTGCCAGCGGGCATGCCCGTTGACCATGAGTTAATTGATTCCGAGTTACGCCGCCGCCAGCTCGGCTACGGCCGCGGCGGTCGTATGAAGATCGAGCGCGATCACGCCGAGATCCTGACCGGCGTCAGACACGGTCTCACGCTCGGTTCGCCGTTAACTTTCCTGATCGAAAACAAAGACTGGCCCAACTGGACCGACGTCATGGCGTCAGAACCGCGCGACATCGCGCCTGAGAAATCGCGTCGTTTGAAGCGCCCGCGTCCAGGCCACGCGGATCTCCCGGGTGGTCTTAAGTATGACGTACGCGACCTCCGCAACATCCTCGAACGCGCTTCAGCTCGTGAAACTACGGCACGTGTCGCTTGCGGCGCACTCGCAAAGCAGTTGCTCACAATCTTCGGTGTTGAAGTTCGCAGTCATGTGATCCAGCTCGGCGGCATTCCCGAGTCGCCACTCGAATTGAGTTGGGATCAACTCGCCGCAATTCCCGACGATGCGCCGCTGCACTGTGCTGACGATGAAGCACAACAGAAGATGATCGAATTAATCGATGAAACGAAAAAGCAGGGCGATACGCTTGGAGGAATCTTTGAAGTCGCGGCGCGCGGAGTCGTGCCGGGTCTCGGTTCGCACACGTCGTGGGATTTGAAGCTTGATGGACTCCTGGCACAGGCAGTGATGTCGATACCGGCTGTGAAAGCGGTCGCGATCGGAGCTGGCGCGGAAGCGAGCAGTTTGCCGGGTTCTGAAGTACACGATGAGATTGCTTACAACGCGGAGACACGCGAGTTTATTCGCGAGACGAATCGTGCCGGTGGGCTCGAGGGCGGCATCACGAATGGCGAACAGATCCGCGTACGCGGACATCTAAAACCGCTTTCCACGCTGCGCCGTGCGCTTCGTTCAGTCGACATCGACACGAAAGAAGAAGAGTCTGCGGCTTTCGAGCGTTCCGACGTGACGGCAGTTCCGGCGGCTGGCGTGATTGGTGAGTCGATGGTCGCCCTCGTGCTCGCTGGCGCCATGCGAGAGAAGTTTGGTGGCGATAGTTTAGGCGAGATGAAGAGGAATTTTGAAGGGTACAGAGAACAGCTAAGAGGGTACTGATCGCTTTTATGCTTTTGTGCCTTTTTGTGGCAGAATCAGGTCATGGCTTTATTGGAAATAGTTAAGTGGCCGGCGCCGGTGCTGGATATGCCAGCAGATCCGGTGACCGAGTTTGATGCCGACCTCGCGAAGCTTGTCAGCAACATGTTTGAGACGATGTACGCCGCGCCCGGTGTGGGCCTCGCGGCAGTGCAGGTTGGTGTTCCGAAGAGACTTTTTGTGATGGACTGCTCGGGTGGAAAAGATCCGTCACAGCGCGTGGCGTTGATCAATCCCGAGGTGCTTCGCGTTGAAGGAAATCAGAATGGTGAGGAAGGCTGCTTGTCGTTCCCGGGAATTTTCACACCCGTGGAACGTAGCCTGCGAGCGATCGTGCGCGCACAGGACGTCAAAGGCGAGTGGTTCGAACTCGACGGCATGGAACTGACCGCGCGCTGCATGCTGCACGAAACCGATCACTGTGACGGCATCGTGTTTCTCGACAAGATGAGCACCCTCAAACGCGAGATCGTAAAACGCAAGATCAAGAAACTTCAAAAAGCCGGCAAGTGGGACTAGCCACGGATTTACGCGGATGAACACGGATAAGATCTGATCCGCGTTTATCCGCGTTCATCTGTGGCTAATAATATAGGAGCAGATAATGACAACCGAATTTCGTAATGAACCGTTTACAGATTTCACTAAAGAAGAAAACGCGCAGGCGATGCGCGAGGCGATCGCGAAGGTGCAGGCCCAGCTCGGGCGCGAGTATCCGCTTGTGATCGGCGGCGAACGAATCGCCACCGGCGATCTGCTCGAAAGCATCAATCCCGCCAATCGCACACAAGTAGTCGGTCGATTCAACAAGGCCACCAAAGAGCTCGCAAACCGCGCGGTGGAAGAGGCCGCGAAGGCTTTCGAAACGTGGAAACATGCTCCAGCCTCGAACCGCGCTGCACTCGTGTTTCGCGTCGCAGAGATCATGCGCGAACGCAAACACGAGCTCTCGGCGTGGATGATTCTCGAAGTAGCGAAGACCTGGGCCGAAGCTGACGGCGACACCGCTGAAGCAATCGACTTCTGCGAATTCTACGGTCGCGAGATGTTGCGCTACTCGGGCGATCATCAGCTAACCCATATCCCGGGCGAACAGAATGAGCTTGACTACATACCGCTCGGCGTCGGCGCGGTCATTCCACCATGGAACTTTCCGCTCGCCATCATGGCGGGTATGACAGTCGCTTCCGTCGTCACCGGCAACACAGTCGTTCTGAAACCTTCGTCAGACGCGCCGACGATCGCGTTCAAGTTCTTCGAAATACTCGAAGAAGCCGGACTGCCACCGGGAGTGGTCAACTTCATGACCGGCTCGGGTGCGGAAGTCGGCGATGTCGTTGTGGACCATCCGAAGACTCGTTACGTCGCGTTTACCGGATCGAAGGAAATCGGACTCCGGGTCAACGAGCGTGCAGCGAAAGTTCACGACGGCCAGATCTGGATCAAGCGCGTCGTGGCTGAGATGGGCGGCAAGGACGCGATCATTGTTGCCGACGACGCGAATCTCGACGATGCTGCAACGGGTGTAGTGCAGTCAGCGTTTGGATTTCAGGGTCAGAAATGTTCAGCGTGTTCACGCGCAATCATCGATGCGCGAGTTTACGACACGATGATCGACAAGATTGCCGAACGAACAGCGAAGCTCAAGCTCGCCGATCCGGCCGATCCGAATACAAACCTGAGCGCTGTGATCAATGAAAAGGCGTTCAAGAGCATCAACGCTTACATTGAAAAAGGTAAGAGTGAAGGTGGTCGTGTCGTGGCCGGTGGTGGTTCGGATGGCGAGCAGGGATTCTTCATCGAACCGACAGTTATCGCTGACGTGAAGGCCGGGAGCACGATCGAGCAGGAAGAGATCTTTGGGCCAGTGCTCGCCGTGATCAAGGCAGAGAATTACGACGACGCACTAAAGATCGCGAACGACACGCAGTTTGGTCTCACCGGGGCTGTCTACAGCAGCGACGAAGCAAAGCTGCACCGCGCGCGCAAAGAGTTTCATGTCGGCAATTTGTATCTGAACCGCAAGTGTACGGGCGCGCTTGTTGGTGTGCATCCGTTCGGCGGCTTCAACATGTCCGGCACTGACTCGAAGGCAGGTGGACGCGATTACCTGCTGCTGTTCCTGCAGGCGAAGGTCGCTTCGGAGAGAGTTGGAGCGACGACAAAGAGAGCCGAGGCAGGAACCGCCACGGATTAACACGGATGGCACGGATAGTTTTTATGGGGACACCTCAGGCTGCCGTGCCAACGTTGCGGCAGTGTGTTGCTGACGGCCATGAAGTGGTGGCTGTTTGGACCCAGCCGGATCGACCATCCGGACGCGGCAACAAAGTAAGTTTCTCTCCAGTTAAAGAGTTTGCCCTCTCACAGGGTCTCAGTGTGTTTCAGCCCGCGCGAATCAAGAACGACGAAGCGAAGCAACTCTTCGCCTCACACGACGCTGACGTTGCGGTCGTCGTCGCTTACGGGCGCATATTGCCGGACGAATTCCTGCGTGCACCACGTCGTGGGTGTATCAACGTCCACTTTTCCCTGTTGCCAAAATATCGAGGTGCGGCGCCGGCAAACTGGGCGATTGTTAACGGTGAAACGGAAACGGGCGTGACGACGATGTTCATCGAACCCACGCTCGATACTGGTCCGATCTTGCTCCAACGAAAAATTGAGATAGGCGAAGCTGAAACCGCGCCTGAGTTGATGGGGCGCCTGTCGGAGATTGGCGCAGAACTGCTCAGTGAAACTCTCGCTCGCCTCGATGAGCTCACACCTCAGCCACAGAATGACTCAGAGGCGACCTTCGCTCCGATTCTGAAGAAAGAAGACGGAGTGATTGACTGGTCGCAAACGTCCACGGCCATTGAACGCCGCATCAGGGGATTACAGCCCTGGCCTAATGCTTATACGCACCTTCGTTCGACGCGATTAACCATCTGGCGCGCTGAACCAACTCAAATGGGACCTCGATATAGTGCCCCTGGTGCAGTGCTTCATTGGTTCGGCGACTATTTAGTAGTGTGTTGCGGTGAAAACACGACGTTAACGTTAATTGAGGTCCAGCCTGAAGGACGAAAGAGGATGACCGCGCGCGACTTGAGAAACGGAATGCATTTGAAAGTTGGCGATCGCTTTGGTTAAGGTATCGAAAGAGATCTCGCCCGCCCGCGTCGCTGCTTTCAAAATTCTGAAGCAGGTAGAAACGGGCGCCTTTTCCTCAATTCTTCTCGCTTCCGACGAACTCCGTCTACGAGCAGCTGACAAAGCCCTCTGTCACGAACTTGTCCTCGGTGTGCTCCGCTGGCAATTACGGCTCGACAAGATCCTTGACCACTTTTCTAAACGTCCGATAGAGAGTCTCGATCCGCCGGTGCGGATCGCGTTACGACTCGGTCTTTATCAACTTCGTCATCTGACTCGCATACCTTCCTTTGCCGCGGTCAATGAATCCGTGAGCCTCGTTCACGTTGCCGGTTTGAGTTCAGCGACGGCACTTGTCAACGCCGTACTGAGACGTTCAACAAGAGAACCTGATTTCAATCCGGCGGCAGAAGTTTCAGACCCGCTGGAGAGAATCGCAATCCAAACTTCGCATCCCGTCTGGTTGATTGATCGCTGGGCGACGGCGTTTGGTCTCGATGAAGCTGAGGCGTTTGCAACTTCGAACAACGTGATGCCGCCGACAGCTTTTCGGGTTGTGACGAATCGAGTGGAGGAATCGGTAATCATCTCAAGGCTGACCATGGCCGGCGCCGAACTCGAATCGTCGAACATCGTCGATCGAGCGTGGCGTGTATCTGGTGCGACGTTGCTGCTGCGAGAGTTAAGTGCCGCCGGTGCGATCTATCTACAGGACGAGGCGTCACAGCTTGTGGCGCGGGAGTTGGAAGTGAAGCCTCGTGAGCGAGTGCTGGATCTTTGTGCTGCGCCTGGTGGGAAGACCACATTGATTGCCGATCGAAGCGGTGATTCCGCGTTCATCGTTGCTGCTGATCGTTCCCAGACACGAATGGCGACAGTTGTGAACACGATGCGTTTGCACGAACTCAAGAGTATCAGGCCCGTGATTCTCGAAGCTGTTGAGCCGTTGCCTTTTGCTGAACGCAGTTTTGACAAAGTGCTGGTTGACGCGCCGTGCTCGGGGACGGGGACGTTGCGGCGGAACCCGGAGATTCGATGGCGACTGACGCCCGTGGATATCGTTAAGCTCAGCGCGCAGCAGAAACAGATCCTGAGAAGCGCGGTTGAGATGGTGAAACCTGGTGGATGTCTGGTCTACTCGACGTGTTCGGTTGAGCGTGAAGAAAATGAGGAAGTGATTGAGGAGGCCCTTGCGCGTGACGAACGCTTTGAGCTCGTGAAAACCAGCAGGACGTGGCCGCAGCGCGAAGGGTGCGATGGGTTCTTTATTTCCGTGTTTCAACGTAGACAGGATTAAGAGGATTTTCATGATGTACATGATTTATCTCGTTAATCTTGAAAATCTTGTTCATCCTGTGAAACTTGCTCCCCGTTCACAGCGGGTGCTAGACTTCGCAACTTGGTGAGTTTAGTTGCCAGAGTTGTATCTATCTTCCGCAGTATCGCCATCGTTATCGCGATCGCGGTGGTTTTTCTTTTCGGAGTTGCAACAACCGTATATCTATCCCTCCGCAGTCCGGAAGTGAAAGTTCCGGATGTTGTCGGCAAAGATAGATTTGAGGCCGAACGAATTCTGGCTGACGCGGATTTGAAGTTTCGCGTTCGCTCGACCAGGCCCAGTAATGAGGCAAAGCCCGACACGGTTTTATTCCAGTTGCCACGTCCCGGTGAGGTGGTGAAAACCGGTCAGACTGTGGCAATGGACATCAGTCGCGCGGCCAAAGAAGGCGAGACACCTGAAAGCGTAACACCCGACGAACCAAGCGAGAATCGCAACACCAACTCCGCGGCAAACAGCAACGCGAACAAACCGAAGAAACCGCGGCCCAGGAATACAAACGAAAACGCAAACGGCAACGCCAACGCGAACGGCAACACGAATAGACCGGCTAACGTGAACCGATCGAATGTAAATACCAGTGTTAATGCGAACGCGACTCCCCGAGCTAACGTGAATCGGCCGGATCAGCGAAATGCGAATACGCGACCGGCAGCAGTTAATGAGAATAGACGTCCAGTGGTTCCTCGGCCCACACCTAATCGTGAATAGTGACTAGAGATCGGAACATCGAGATCGCGCCCTCGATTCTTTCGGCAGACTTTTCCTGTCTGGGAGATCAGATCAAGGCTGTCGAGCGCGGTGGCGCGGGCGTGTTGCACGTCGACGTGATGGACGGGCATTTTGTGCCGAACATCACCGTTGGTTTGCCTGTGGTTAAATCGCTCGCAGGTTTCACACGCTTGCCGATCGATGCGCACCTGATGATTTCAGAGCCCGGCAGGTATGCGACGCAGTTTGTGAGCGCCGGAGCGCAGATGGTTTCAGTTCACGTCGAAGCTGACCCGCACCTGCATCGCACGTTGATGGCGATCAAGGACGCAGGCGCACAGGCTGGGGTCGTGTTGAATCCCTCGACACCTGTTGTGTCAGTGGAGGAAGCATTACAGTTTGCGGACTATGTTCTGGTAATGTCTGTCAATCCTGGTTTCGGCGGCCAGAAGTTCATCCCGCAGTCGATCGATAAGGTGAAGCGGCTGCGCCGCATGATCGACGAGCGTCAATTGAACGTTCGCATCGAGATTGACGGCGGAGTAGACCGGAAAAACATCGAAACGGTAGTCGCTGCCGGAGCCGAGATAATCGTGGCCGGATCGGCCATTTTTAATACACCCGACGCTGAAGCGGCAGTAAAAGAACTCAAGAATGCAACGGTCCAATGGGTTTAGGACTGATTATGTGCTTTTTATGCCTCTTTGTGGCAAACCGGATGACCCAGAATTGAATCCGATACCCGTTACGTCTCTGAACTCGACTCGCACCAAGACAAGTTTTTGCTGGAGGTTTGATCTTATGAAGTCTCGCTTGTTTATTTTGGCGGTTTTCTGTGCCCTCGTTTTTGGGCTTCCAAATGCTGGATTTGCCCAAAAGCCCGGCGGCCAGACTGAACTGTCCACCAACGAACGGCTAAACGTCATGGATTCAAAGCTCGACTTGATGCGCCGCTCGCTGAGCAGTGCCGTCAAAGCGATGGAGACTAAGAGCACGGATAAGGACAAGAAGGCCAATGCCGATGATCCTCTTGTACGTTTGAAGGGTCTCCAAAAGGAAGTCTCCTCATTGACTTCAGAGGCTAACGATATCCGCTCCAAGAACGACAAGGCTGAGAAGTTTGACGCAACTGCCCTGGATCGCCTCGAAGCTTCAGTCGCCGAACTGAAGACCCGCGTTGAGAGCGGTTTGCAGGAAACTGCCGGCGCACGCAATTCTGTCGCAACCGCCGCGTCATCCGATAAAAAGAAGAAGAAAAAAGGAAAATTGTTTGGATTGTTTGGCGGTGGTGATGACAAATATGCAGATCTGACCGGCACGGCTGTGGCTGGACGCGATCGTGTTCTGTTTGAAGAGGCAACAAAAGAGGTCCGCAAGAGTCACTTCGATACCGGTCGCCTGCTGTTCGCGAACATTATCAACACGTATCCGGATTCACCATTTCTAGCGCTCGCGAAACTCGCGATTGCCGACTCGTTCTTCCTCGAAGGCACCACGAGCTCTTTGATTCAGGCTGCTCAGGCTTATCAGGATTGGCTGACGTTCTTCCCGACGGATCCGCTGGCAGACGATGCGAGTTTGAAAGTGGCTGAAGCAGAGATGCGCCAGATGGGTCTTTCCGATCGCGACATCTCACACGCTCGCAAAGCGGAGCAACGGCTGAAAGTGTTGTTGCAGACGTATCCAAAGAGCCCGCTTCGTGCAACTGTCGAGTCTCGTCTGCGCGAAGTGCAGGAAAATCTGGCGATGCACAATCTTCAGATCGCACGTTTCTACTACGAGGTGAAATTCAAGACGGACAAGGGCGGACTCAAGGGCGCGCAATCGCGTTTGAAAGAGATCGTCGATAAGTATCCGTGCTTCTCTTTCAACGACGAAGTGTTTTTCCGTTTGGGCGCAACTTACCAGCAGGAAGAAGAACCGGACGAAGCAGCGAAGTATTATCAGAAACTGGTCCAGGAGTATCCCGAAAGCGAATTCAACGAGAAAGCTCGCGAGCAGTTGAACATCATCGGTGCGCCGATTCCCGAAAAGAGCACGCCGAATCCGTGTTCAAAACGACAGCCGCAGAGTTTTATGGGTAACCTGATGCAGCAGGTCTCGGGCAAAGCTGATGTCACCACGAACAAGAACGGCATTCTGATCAGCAAAGACGGAAAAGAAGGCACCGACCTGATCGACGAAGCGCTTCGGTACAACGGATCGCTGCCGGAATTGACGACGCCTGACGCGCCCACACAGCGCACGCCGAAGACGACAACGCCCGCAGCGGATACGAAATCGAAGAACGCGAACGCCAATGGTGCTTCGCCTGCGGCAGCCATAAAGCCGTAACTCTTTTCCCGCCCCAGCGGAGATTGAAAATTGGATCCTACGTCGCCCGAAGCGCAGGCGGAGTTAGCAAGAAGGCATAAAGCCGCAGCCACGACCGTACTCGGTCTTTTGGTGGCGACCATTCTGCTTTCGGTGCTGGCGTTTCTGGGCAAACCTTACTTTACCGTTAGAGACAATCCTCCTCTCTATTTTGCCGTTAGAATCATCATCCTGATGTTTGGCTTGGGTTCCGTCGTGTGGCGGAGAACGAAGTTTCAACCGATGAGGCTTCAGGACATAGTTGGACTAGCCGGCGTCAGCGGGCTCCTGAAAACACTTGAGAAGACGACAATCCAGATTGCCTTATTCGGCGCGGCGATAGCTGCTACGGGCTTTATCGCAACCCTCATGACCGGTGACGATGGCTACAGTTACCTGGCTGGCGCCGTCGCGGTCATCGTCTTGATTTACTGCTATCCCACCAAATCCTCCTGGCTCCGCGCGCTCTACAGATTCACAGACAAGCAGCCGCAGATGAACGCGGATTAACGCTGATCTGCGTTTATCCGCGTGCATCCGCGGCTAAAACTCGGCCTCAATTGTAAGCACCTTCACAAAAATTACTGGAACTACAATTCTGTTGATCCATGTTTTTCCAGTTGGTACTCTGCCTGTTGGTATGTCGCGCGTGCTACCAATCTCGGCACTCTTACTTGGCATTCTTTGCCAGGCGGCCTTCGCTCAGGACGCCCGTCCTCAGCCGGTCGCACGGCTAATCACGTCACTCACGCCCGTCACTGCCCGGCCCACAAACGTCACACCGGCCGAACCAAACGACATCGAGAGGCGCGCGTTTGAACAGACCAACATCGTCCGCATCAAGAATGGCCTGGCGCCGCTTATCTGGGACGCTGACGTCTGCCGCATGGCCCGCGTTCACTCCGAAAGCATGTCACGGCTCGGATACTTCTCACACGTAACCCCCGACGGATTGCACCTGCGCGAGCGAGCTCGCGTCGCAGGCATTCTGAGATATGAGGTGCTCGGTGAAAACATCGCCTTCAATCAGGGTTTCGCCGATCCCGGAGCCTTCGCAGTAGAACGCTGGATGCAATCTGAGAAGCATCGCGCTAATATCCTCTCGCCTGAATATCGCGCGATGGCGATTGGAAGTTTTATCGCTGCGGACGGCTCGGTTTATCTTACTCAGACATTCATTACGCGTTGACCAACACTTCGCTTAAGCTTCCTTCCTTCGCCAAAATCAACTCCTTTCTGCGCATTCTCGGTAAGCGACCCGCCGACGGGTATCACGAACTCGTGACCTTGCTGCAGACGATTTCTATCCGCGACGAAATCAACTTTCAATTGCGCGATGACGACCGGATCATCCTTCATTGCGATGATCCGGCGATTCCCGTTGACGAAACGAATCTGATTGTCAAAGCCGCGGTCGCGTTGAATAATCGTCTTCAGTCGTCACATGGCGCAGACGTAACGCTGACGAAAAGAATTCCGGCTCAGGGTGGACTCGGCGGCGCATCGTCCAATGCGGCTGTGACTTTGTTCGCGTTGAATGCTCTATGGCGCGGCGACTTGAGAGTCGATGATTTATGGCTGATCGCTCGTGGTTTAGGCGCTGACGTGCCGTTCTTCCTCGTCGGCGGCCGGTGCCTCGGAATTGGCACCGGGACGACAGTTAAGCCAGTTCACGATGCCCCAAAACGGTCGCTGATCGTCGTTACTCCGAACGCTAAAGTCGCAACTGCAAGTGCATACGCAGCTCTAAATGCTGCTTCCTTGACAACTTCAGAGTCGAACTTTATTCTTTCAAGTTCCCTTGCGGACATGTTTTCCGCCGGCAGTGGTCGATGGCCTCTGCAGAACGACTTTGAAGGGGTGATCTTTGAGATAGAGCCTGAGATCGAGCGCGCAAAAGTGGCGTTGCTTGACGCAGGTGCGCGGGGCGCTTTGTTGGCTGGAAGCGGTTCGAGCGTGTTTGGTGTCTTTGATGACGAGGTGGCGAGGGATCGCGCCCTTGACAATCTAAAGTGTGAGACAGGATGGCGAGTATTTTCCTGTGAGACCGTTTCACGCGATGAGTATTTCAGAGCAATGAATTCATCGGGGTTCCCGCTTTTTACGCTCTCTTAAAACTGCAAACAGACAAACAGATACTGGGGCGTAGCCAAGTGGTAAGGCACCGGTCTTTGGAACCGGCATTCGTTGGTTCGAATCCACCCGCCCCAGCCAACTTTGGATTGCCAATTTGATCGATATAGGTCCTATATGTCCTATAGGACCTGTATCTTCTAAATTATGAGCACAACCGGCGGCATCAAGATCTTTTCTGGAAATGCGAATCCCAAACTGGCGGAAGAGATTTGCCGCCATTTAACGTGCGACATGGGCAAAGCGTATCCAGAACGTTTTTCTGACGGCGAGTTCAACTTTCAGATCGACGAAAACGTTCGCGGCGGCGACGTCTTCATCGTGCAACCGACTTGCCCTCCGACCGATGCGCACCTGATGGAGCTGTTGGTGATGCTCGACGCGTTTCGTCGCTCGTCAGCCGAACGCATCACGGCCGTGCTTCCTTATTACGGCTACGGCAGGTCAGATAAAAAGGATCGCCCGCGAGTTCCGATTTCAGCGAAACTCGTCGCTAATTTGGTCACGGTTGCCGGCGCCGATCGAGTGTTGACGATCGACTTGCACGCCGCGCAAATCCAGGGCTTCTTTGATATTCCGGTGGACCACCTGTATGCTGCACCGGTTTTTATCGGCTACTATCAGGAGCATCCGCTTCCGAATTTGACGGTGGTGGCTCCCGATACCGGCGGCGCTGAACGCGCCCGAGCTTACGCCAAGAGGCTCGACGCCGAACTTGCTCTTTGCGACAAACGTCGTGAAAAGGCCAATGTGGCCGAGGTTATGAACGTGGTTGGCGACGTTCGTGGCCGTAGTTGTTTGATCGTCGACGATATGTGCGACACCGGCGGATCGTTGACGAAAGTCGCGCGTGCTTTGAAAGATGCGGGCGCCGAGCGAATACATGCGTGCTTCACGCATCCGGTGTTTTCCGGCAAGGCAGTGGAACTGCTGGGCGAGTCGGATATTGAAAAGATAATCGTTACGAACACGATTCCGCTACGCGATCACGCGTGCGAGCTTGAGAAGATAAAAGTACTAAGTATCGCGCCGCTTCTGGCGAAAGCGATCAAGTCGATCCACGAGGAAACTTCTGTTTCCTCGCTCTTCGTCTAGCGAAGGGCAAACACTGATGGCTTAAACGAAGACCATCAGCGACCATCCACGGATTACGCAGATTTGTATTTCATCTGTGTAATCTGTGGTTCGGGTCGCTGAAAGTTTGTAAGGAGAACTCATGGCGGAGAAAAAAGAATACAAGGTGCAGGCTAAGGTGCGCGAGGGGCGCGGCAAAAACGATGCGCGGCGCACGCGGCGTGACGGCATGGTGCCGATCACAGTTTACGGCGGTGGAGCAGAAACTGTTGCTGCCGTCGCTCCGGCCCGTGACCTCGCTGCAATCCTTCGTTCTGAAGCCGGACGAAATACGATTTTCACAATCGACGTCGAGGGCGTTGGCGCCAGCGAAGTGATGTTTCACGATCGGCAGATCGATCCGGTGAAGGGCCGACTAATTCATGCAGATCTCACGCGGTTAGTTAAAGGACAGAAGATTGAAGTGACGGTGCCATTGCATCTGGTGGGTGAGCCAATCGGCGTCAAAGAGAAGCAGGGCGTACTGGAGCAGATCATTCGTGAAATCGAAATCCGCTGCGAGCCGCGACAAATTCCCGACTCATTGGATGTGGATGTCTCCAATCTGGACGTGCACGACCTTTTGCACGTTTCTGACATCGCGGTGGGTGAGGGTGTTGAGATTCTGACTGACCCCGAACAGGTAATTGCCACTGTCGGTATCGTGAAGGAAGAGGTCGCGCCTGTGGTGCCGGTTGAAGGTGAAGAGCCCGCCGAGCCGGAAGTGATTGGCAAGGGCAAGAAGGAAGAGGAAGAAGGCGAAGAGTCGTAGCATGGTTTTTAGACAGGATTACAGGATTTGCAAGATTTACAAGATGAATCCTGCTAATCCTGAAAATCTTGTTAATCATGTCTAATGTTGATCGTAGGCTTAGGAAACCCCGGGAAAGAGTACGAGTGGACGCGCCACAACCTCGGGTTCATGCTGATTGACAAGTTGGCCCACGACGAAGGGATCGCAGTTGCACGACGCGAGTGCAGTTCGCTTGTTGGT
>Ga0105243_10002387_pt1 | contig 15737 bp, 12 predicted proteins | sample KBSM34metaG_FD_81525 | JGI IMG/M metagenome (GOLD analysis project Ga0105243, IMG submission 81525) | Miscanthus rhizosphere microbial communities from Kellogg Biological Station, Michigan, USA - KBS M3-4 metaG | ecosystem: Host-associated > Plants > Roots > Rhizosphere > Soil | place... | reverse complement strand
GAGGACGGCACCAACCTGTCCGCGGGCGAGCGGCAGCTGGTGACCATCGCCCGTGCGTTCCTGTCAGATCCGGAGCTGCTGATCCTGGACGAGGCGACGTCGTCGGTCGACACCCGCACCGAGCTGTTGCTGCAGCACGCGATGGCCGCGCTGCGCAGCGACCGGACCTCGTTCGTGATCGCCCACCGGCTCTCGACCATCCGCGACGCCGACCTGATCCTGGTGATGGAGGACGGTGCGATCGTCGAGCAGGGCACCCACGAGTCCCTGCTGGTCGGCGAGGGTGCCTACTCCAGGCTGTACAACGCCCAGTTCGCCGCCGCTGCGGTGGGCTGAGGGTTCACCACGGTATGCAGGCCAACCTGCGCTTCCCACGACGAGCACATCATGGGGAGCGCGGGTTCGGCTGCATACCGTGGTGAACCTTCACCGGGGCACCCCAGCGCCTACGGCGTCGGGTAGCGCGCGTCGTACTCCAGGAACCCGGGCCAGCGCAGGACGGCGAGGAGGACGCCCGCGACACACGCGAGGCCGCCGAGGACCAGGGCGACCCGTTCGCCGAGGAGCTCGCCGGTGGAGCCGGCCAGGAAGTCGCCGGCGCGCGGACCACCCGCGACGACGACGATGAACACGCCCTGCAGCCGCCCGCGCATCCGGTCCGGGGCGGCGACCTGCAGGATCGTCGAGCGGTACGCCGCGCTCACCATGTCGCAGGCGCCGGACAGTGCCAGACAGGTCGCGCCCACCCAGAGCAGCGACGTGAGGCCGACCGACCCGACCGCGAGCCCGTAGCCGATGACCGCGACCACGACCGCCAGCCCCTGCAGGCGCACCCGGCTGATCCAACCGGAGACCAGGAACGCCAGCAGCGACCCGAACGCCGGCGCGGCCTGCAGCACCCCGACCGTGGCCGCGCCCCCGCCGTACACCTTGACTGCCATCGCCGGGAACAGCGCCCGCGGCTGCGCGAGCACCATCGCGCACAGGTCCGCCACGAACGTCATCCGCACGTTGGGAGACGAGCGGAGGTAGCGCAGCCCGTCCACCACGGCCTTGAGCCCGGGCCGCGGGCTGCCGTCCTCGGGTGGCATGGCGGGGAGCCGGACCAGGGCGTACATGGCGGCCGTGAACGTCAGCACGTCGATCGCGTACGCCGTTCCGAAGCCGCCGAACTTCACCGCCAGCGCGCCGAGCACCGGGCCGAGGGTGAAACCGAGGTTGAACGACGCCATGTTCAGTGCCGATGCGGCGGGGAGATGCTCGGCCGGGAGCAGCCGGGCGACCATCGCATTGGCGGCGGGACCCTCGAGCGCGGACGCGACCGACTGGAGCGCGACCAGGGCGTAGAGGACGCCGACGCTGGTGTTGTGCAGGAACCCTTGTGCGGCAAGGGCGATCGAGCAGGCCCATGCGAGCGTGGAGGCACCAAGCGCGAGCTTGCGCCGGTCCATCGCGTCGGCGACCGCGCCGCCGTACAGCCCGAACCCGACCAGCGGCACCAGCGCGCACGCGCCGACGACGCCGACCGCGAACGAGCTGCCGGTGATCGCGTAGACCTGGATCGCGATCGTCACGGCGGTCATCTGCTGGCCGAGCTGGGCCACGGAGTTGCCGACCCAGAGCCGACGGAACGGCGCGGACACGCGGAGCGGCCGGACGTCGGTGGCGACGGCGGTCAGGATGCGCCACCGAGCCCTCGCCACCCGCCGATGATCTCAGTGCGAAAGAAAGGTCTTGTTGGCGGCCCGGGCTCGGCCTACGCTCGCCTTACACGGGAAAGGAGGTGGTCCGAGGAATGAGTTCTTATCGGATGCGTGAGGTGGCTGCCCGCTAGCAGCACACCAGCCAGCCCGTCCATGACGAGTGCCGTGCAGGCGCTGCTGGCGAATCCACAAGCAGTCACCCGACCCGCAGGCGACCGGTCCTCATCCGCCGGTGCAGGCCCACCAGGGCCACGCCTGCGGGTCGCTGCACGCTTCGGGCGACCCTGCGGTGTGACGTAGCCGACCTCCCCGAGAGTCGCGGCAAGGAGGCGACAGGGAATATAGTTGCCGACGTCAACCTTGTGGCGATCGTGAATCGAGCATCCGTGTCCCAGCAGTCCACCACCACCGCCGTCCTCGACCGGGCACCGGTCGAGCGCGCCGAGCAGATGTCGCACCGCGAGGTGCTCGAGGCGCTGAGCGGGCTCCTGCTCGCGATGTTCGTCGCGATGCTGTCCAGCACGGTGGTGTCCAACGCCCTCCCGCGGATCATCACCGACCTCCGGGGGAGCCAGTCCGGCTACACCTGGGTGGTCGTCGCAACCCTGCTCACCATGACCGCGTCCACGCCGGTCTGGGGCAAGCTGGCCGACCAGTTCAGCAAGAAGCTGCTCGTGCAGTCGGCGCTGGTGATCTTCGTCGCCGGATCGCTGGTGGCGGGCTTCGCGCCCAACATGGGCGTGCTGATCGGCGCCCGCGCGATCCAGGGCCTCGGCGTCGGCGGTCTCACGGCCCTCGTGCAGGTCGTGATCGCCTCCATGGTCAGCCCCCGCGAGCGTGGCCGCTACAGCGGCTACATCGGCGCGGTCTTCGCCCTGGCCACGGTCAGCGGCCCGCTCATCGGCGGCCTGGTCGTGGACACGATCGGCTGGCGCTGGTGCTTCTTCGTGGGCATCCCGGTCGCGGCGCTCGCGTTCGTCGTGCTCCAGAAGACCCTGCACCTGGCGGTGGTCAAGCGCGAGGTGCACATCGACTACCTCGGCGCCACCCTGCTGGTCGCCGGTGTCTCGTTCCTCCTGGTCTGGATCTCCCTCGCCGGCCAGCACTTCGACTGGATCTCCACCACCTCCGGGCTGCTGGTAGGGGCCGGGGTCCTGGTGCTCGCCGCGGCGGTCTACGTCGAGATGAGGATCGCCCGCGAGCCGGTGATCCCGATGCGCCTCTTCCGCGACCGCACCACGTCGCTCGCCACGGTCGCCTCGATCATGGTCGGGGTCGCGATGTTCGGCTCGACGGTCTACCTGTCGCAGTACTTCCAGCTGGCCCGCGGGATGAGCCCGACGCACGCCGGCCTGATGTCGATCACGATGGTGGGGGGCCTTCTGGTCTCGAGCATCGTGACCGGCCGGATCATCTCCAGCACCGGCGTGTGGAAGCGCTACCTCGTGGGCGGCATGGCCCTGGTCATCGTCGGCCTGCTGCTGCTCTCGCGGATCGACGAGGCCACGCCGCTCCTGTACGTCGGCGCGTCGATGGCCGTGATGGGGCTCGGACTCGGCGCGACCATGCAGAACCTGGTGCTGGCCGTCCAGAACAACACCGCGCAGAGCGACATGGGTGCCGCGAGCTCGGTCGTCGCCTTCTTCCGCTCGATGGGTGGCTCGATCGGGGTCAGCGCCCTCGGTGCCGTGCTCGCCAGCCAGGTCGCGGCCACCGTGACCGACGAGCTCGCGTCGATGGGCGTCACCGAGGACGCGCGCGGCAGCCACCAGATCCCGGACCTCGCGACGCTGCCGGGCCCGATCCGGGCCGTGTTCGAGGGAGCGTTCGGCGAGGCCACCGGGCACCTGTTCCTGATCGCGGTCCCGTTCGCTGTGGCAGCCTTGCTGTGCGTGCTGTTCATCAAGGAGGTCCCGTTGCGTACCACCATCCAGCGTGAGGACGAAGCAGTCACCGAGCCGGTCACGGAGCCGGTCACGGAGCCGGTCACCGGCGGCCGGCGGTGACTTCCGGCAAGGAGCAGCTGCTCAACCAGCTCGAGGCGGAGATGGCGACCCTGATCCGGCGGATCCGGCGCGTGATCATGGAGCGCGCCCGCGAGGTGCACCAAGACCTCCAGCCGGCGGCGTACTTCATCCTCGCGAACGTCGCCGAGCACGGACCGAAGCGGTCCTCGGCGCTGGTCGAGGAGTTCGGCATCGACAAGGGCGCGATCAGCCGTCAGGTCCAGCAGCTGGTAGACCTCGGCTTCGTCGAGCGCACGCCCGACCCGGCCGACGGACGGGCGATGATGCTGGGCGTCACCGACGAGGGCCGGAGCCGGCTCACCGACACCTCTCTGCAGCGCCGCAAGCTGCTGGACGAGCGGCTGTCCGGCTGGAGCGACGACGAGCTGGCCGCGTTCGTGACCGCGCTCGGCCGCTACAACCGGACCCTGGACGCCTGACCTCAGCGCAGCCAGACACCCGCGTTGGCGGGCAGGCTTCCGTCGAGGTCCTCGGTGGCGACCACGACGCCGCCGCCGGGGAGCTCGATCGCGTCGTCGCCGCAGTTGACGACGACCGTGACCGGGCCGCGCCGGAACGCCAGCACGTCGTCGCCGAGGTCGAGCCACGCGATGTCGTCGTCCCAGCCCTCCCCGAGCATGGCGGTGCGCGCCGCCAGGGCGGTCCGGTAGAACGCCAGCGTCGAGTGCGGGTCGGCCCGCTGCGCCGCGACCGAGAGCGAGGCCCAGTCGGGTGGCTGCGGCAGCCAGGGCTGCGCGACGCCCGGTCCGAACGCGTACGGTGGCGCGTCGCCGGCCCACGGCATCGGCACCCGGCAGCCGTCGCGGCCCTCGCCACGGCCGTGCAGGTACTCGGGGTCCTGACGGTGCTCGCCGGGGACGTCGACCTGCTCGAGTCCGAGCTCCTCGCCCTGGTAGAGGTACGACGAGCCGGGCAGCGCCAGCATCGCCAGCGTGGCGGCCCGGGCGCGTGACCGGCCAGTGGCGCCGCCGCCGTAGCGGGTGGGGTGCCGGACCACGTCGTGGTTCGACAGCACCCAGGTCGCCCGCGCGCGCACCTGGGCCAGTGAGCTGAGCGTGGTGTCGATCGCCTCGTGGAACGACGTGGCCGACCACTCCGCGAGCAGCCAGTGGAAGTTGAACGTCTGCTGGAGCTCATCGGGTCTCACGAAGAGCGCCGTGCGCTCGGGCGTCGGGCACCAGGCCTCACCGACGGCCATCCGGTCGCCGTCGTACCCGTCCAGGATCTGCCGCCAGCGCCGGAACACCTCGTGGCCCTCGGGCTGCTCCCACATCGGGCTGCCCAGAAGGTCGCCCTCCAGGTGGCGCAGCGGGTCGAGCACGTCGGGCAGCCCCTGCTCCTTGAACAGCGCATGCGCCACGTCGATCCGGAACCCGTCGACTCCGCGGTCGAGCCAGAACCGCAGCGTCTTCTCGAAGTCCGCGGGGACCTCGGGGTTGCGCCAGTTGAGGTCGGGCTGGGTGACGTCGAAGAGGTGGAGGTACCACTCGCCGTCGGGCACCCGCTCCCAGGCCGGGCCGCCGAACACGGAGAGCCAGTTGTTGGGCGGCTCCGCCCCGTCGGGACCACGCCCGGGCCGGAACACGTAGCGGTCGCGCTCGGGGCTGCCCGGCGCCGACTCGAGCGCCTCCTGGAACCACAGGTGCTCGCTGGAGGTGTGGTTGGGCACGATGTCGGCGAGCAGCTTCAGACCGCGGGCGTGGGCCTCGTGGATGAGGGTGTCGAAGTCGTCGAGGGTGCCGTACGCCGGCTCGACGTCGCGGAAGTCGATCACGTCGTAGCCGTGGTCGTTCTGCGGCGAGGGGTAGAACGGGTTGAGCCACAGCGCGTCGACGCCGAGGTCGACGAGGTGGCCGAGGTGCTCGGTGATCCCCTGGAGGTCACCCTTCCCGTCACCGTCGGAGTCGGCGAAGCTGCGGATGTAGAGCTGGTAGCAGACGGCGTCTCGCCACCACGGGCTCGTCACGCGTTCTCCCCGTTGAGCAGCTGGTTGAAGACGTCGGGGTCGACGGCGACCCAGACGTGTTCCGCGCGGCCGACGATCCGGCCGTCGGGGTCGTAGAGCGTGCTGGCCGTGAACGTCTTGCGGCCCTGCTGGCCGAGCGCCTGGCCCATCACGACGTGGGGCTCGCCGACTAGGGGCAGGTCGTCGACGACGGCGGTCATCCGGCCGAGCACCATCAGCCGCTCGCCGAGGTCGCCGGCCCAGCCGCCGATGCAGTCGAGGGCGGCCCAGGTCGCGGCCAGGCAGGCACGCTGGCCCGGCTCGTCGTACTCGTGGTAGTCCGCGGCGACGTCCGGAGCGGGAGTCCAGGGTGCGGCGACGATGGTGCGTCCCTCGGCGGTCGGGGTGACCGGGCCGGGGAAGATGCGCAGGCCGTCGGTCCGGTCGACGCCGCAGGCGAAGCAGGTGGGGAACGGGTGCGAGGTGTGTCCGGGGTAGCGCACGGACGCGGCCGACGCCTCGTCGTACGGCACCGGGGCGACGGCCGAGATCTCGGGCGGCACGAGCTGCGCCTGTGCGATCACCGCGCCCCCGAACGTGAGCGACGCGGAGTCGGGCTCCTCGCGCGTGACGTGGAGGGGTACGTCGAGGGGCGCTGGCTGGCGCAGCGACACGGCGACCGCGATCTCGGTGCGGTCGCCCGGGATGGTGTGGTCGGCGCGGAGCTCGTGGGCCAGCAGCCCGCTGACGTAGCCGCCGTTACCGGAGCGGGCGGGTCCGTTGTAGCGGGCCGGCACGATCACCTGGTCGGCCAGGGCGGTGCTCATGGAACTCCTCGGGGGGCGGACGGGTCCCCAGCATTTCACCAGCATCAGGGGGGTCGGCAACAATGGGTGGGTGAGCGACCTGATCGACACCACCGAGATGTACCTCCGCACCATCTACGAGCTGGTCGAGGAGGGCATCGTCCCGCTCCGGGCGCGCATCGCGGAGCGGCTGCACCAGAGTGGTCCGACGGTCAGCCAGACGGTCGCGCGGATGGAGCGTGACGGCCTGGTCACGGTCGAGGGAGACCGCCACCTGCACCTCACCGACGAGGGGCACGGCATGGCCACCCGCGTGATGCGAAAGCACCGGCTGGCCGAGCGGCTGCTCACCGACGTGATCGGCCTCGAGTGGGAGCTGGTCCACGAGGAGGCGTGCCGCTGGGAGCACGTGATGTCGGAGAGCGTCGAGCGCCGGCTGATCGAGCTGCTCGGGCATCCGACGGAGTCGCCGTACGGCAACCCGATCCCGGGTCTAGGCGAGCTGGGCGACAGCCGCGACGGCGAGGAGTTCATGGATGGAGTCGAGCCGCTGCTGGCGATCGCGACCGCCACCGACCCGGTGCGGGTCCGGGTGCGTCGGATCTCCGAGGAGATGCAGAAGGACGAGTCGTTGATGCGGGCGCTCCGCCGCGTCGGCGCGCTGCCCGGTGCCGTGGTCAGCGCCGTCGGCAGCGGGGAGGGCATCCTGGTCGGTGCCGCGGGGGAGACCGCCGAGGTGTTGCCGGAGGCTGCCGAGCACATCTTTGTGAAGCGGGTCTGAGTGGTTGCGCGCGGTGCGGAATTCCCAAGGTATCTAGGAGTTCTTCGGCCGCGCCCAAGGCGGGCGTCGCCAGCCCTGCGACCTCCCAATCTCTTCTGACGCCTCCAGGGGCATACACACCATGGGAAGCGTCAGAAGAGATTGGGAAGTGTAGAAAGGATTGGGAAGTTCGGTCAGAACGCCTAGATACCTTGGGAATTCTGCGACACGAGTGACACCGCCCCCTCAAACCCAGCCACCAACCCGCTCAGGAACTCGCTGCAGCCCTCCTCGACCTTGTACGTCGCGAGGTCGTCGCCGCGGGTCACGCCGCGGTTGACGATGACCACCGGCATCCCGGCCTTGGCCGCGTAGCGGACGAACCTCAGACCGGACATCACGGCCAGCGACGACCCGGCCACCAGCAGCGCGTCGGCGGCGTCGAGGGCGGTGTGCACCCGGGCGACGCGGTCCTTGGGGACGTTCTCGCCGAAGAAGACCACGTCGGGCTTGAGTCGCCCGCCGCAGGCGTCGCAGACGGGGACGACGAAGCCGGCGGTCTCCTCCAGGGCCACGTCGCCGTCGGGGCGGGCGAGCACCTCGCCGTGCCGGCGGACCCAGCCCGGGTTGAGGGCGCTCATCTGCTCCTGCACCTTCGCCCGACCGGTCACGCGACGGCAGTCGATGCACACGACGTCCGAGATCCGGCCGTGCAGCGCGACGACGGCTTGGGACCCGGCCCGCTCGTGCAGCCCGTCCACGTTCTGGGTGACCAGCAGCCCGACCCGGCCGAGCGCCTCCAGCCGGGCGAGGGCACGGTGGCCGTCGTTGGGCTCGGCCCGGCGCATCCGCGACCAGCCGACGTGGGCCCGACCCCAGTAGCGCTGCTGCGACGCGGGACCCGAGACGAACTCCTGGTACGTCATCGGCATCCGCACCGGTGCGCCCGGCCCGCGGTAGTCGGGGATGCCCGAGTCCGTCGAGAGCCCGGCCCCCGTGAGCACCACCAGCCGCCCGGATAGCGCCTCGGACAGGGTCATGCGTAGCGGGCCTCGGACCGGGCCCGGCGCTTGGCCGCCTCGACGTCGCGGTCCTTCGGCGGCGCGCTCGTGGTCAGCGAGGCCAGCAGCTTGCGGGTCGCCGCGGCGACCTCCAGCACCGCCGCGTCGAACGCCGCCTGGTTGGCCTGGCTCGGCTTCGTCGTACCGCTGATCTTGCGGACGTACTGCACCGCCGCGGCGTGCATCTCGTCGCGCGTCGCGGGAGGCTCGAAGTTGTGGAGGGGACGGATGTTCCGGCACATGCCCCGAGCGTACGACGCGCGGCGGAATCTCAGCCCGGCAGGATGGTCGCGCTCGGCCCGGCCACCAGCAGCACCCGGCCGTGCGGCAACGGGAGCACCCGGGCGCCCTCCCACGGCTCGACTCCCGGGCGGACGCTGGTCGTGACGGACAGGTGACCGGACGCGTCGGCCGCGATCCGGGACAGCCGGAACGTGTCGGCCACTGTGTAGTCCTGCACCTGCGTCCAGCCCACCCCCGCGCCGTCGGGTCCCGGGACCCAGGTGAAGCCGCGCGGGTCGTCGGGCGCCGCCAGGTCGCTCTGCCCGCCGTACGCGTAGCGGTCCACCTGCACCGGGTGCGCGAGGTCGGAGACGTCGAAGACCGAGACCTGCGCGCCCCGTGCGCGGCCCTGGCTGGTGGCGTCGATCCCGACCCCCAGCAGCCGGTCGTGCCCGATCGGGTGCAGGTAGCCGGAGAAGCCCGGGATCTTGAGCTCGCCGCGCAGCCGCGGGTGGTCCGGGTCGGAGAGGTCCACCGTGTAGAGCGGATCCATCTGCCGGAAGGTCACCACCACCGCCAGGTCGTCGAACCAGCGCACCGACTTGATCTGCTCGCCGCGTCCCAACCCGTCCACGCGCCCGGAATCGACCAGCCGGTCGCCGTCCCGGGCCATCGTGACGATCGCGTTGGCGCCGCTGCGGTCGGCGCCGTCGTCAGTGGCGACCGTCGACCCGGTCTCGATCGCGAGCCGCAGGTGTCCGTCGTGCTCGTCCATCGACCAGCGGTCCTTCAGCACACCTCGCACGCTGCCGCTCGCGGTGTACGCCGCGCCCAGACCACGCAGGTCGAACTCGTGCACGTCGGTGCGGGCGATGGGCTGGACAGGCCCGCCGACGAACCGGGAGCCCAGCCGGCTGATCAGGCTCGTCGAGTACTCCGTGGTCGCGACGTACAGCCGCTCGGTCGAGGAGTAGACCGTGTCACCTCCGGCGGTCACGGCCACGGTCGACCGATCGTCGGGGGTGTCGACGTCGAACCCGACCACCGCGATCGTGCCGGCGCCCGAGCCGTGCCGCGGGTGCAGCACCTCGTCGCAGCCGACCAGCCGCTCGCGCTCCCTGGAGCCGGTGCCCGTGTCGGAGCCGGAGTCGGCGCTGACCGTCGGCAGCCAGTCGTCGAGGGTGCTCGCCCGCACCAGCGCCCGGTTCCTGGCGAGCGCGCCCGTCCTGTCGGTGCCCTCAGAGGGGTACACGAAGCGCAGGGCAGGTGCCGGGGTCTGCGTGACCAGCCGGATCGTGTCGCCGTACTGCCGGGCGGAGAGCACCGTGCCGGAGAAGGTCCGGTCCGTCACCAGGGTCGGCCGGCCGGGGTCGGAGACGTCGAGCACGAGGACGCGGCTCTGCGACACCGAGGACCCGGCCCGGCGGATGCCCCAGCTCTCGTCCACCGGCCCGCCGAAGGTGCGCACACCGGTCGCCGTGACCACGACCCGGTCGCCGACGAGCATCACCTCGGCGTCGAAGATCGAGTCCGGGAGAGGGTAGGAGCCGAGCGCCCGCGGCTGGTCGGCGGTCACGTCGCTCAGCAGCACGCTGTGCCCGACCACGCGCACCAGCACGGTGCCGTCGGTCTTGGCCCGGTCGGGCTCGTCGACCCCTGCCTCCTGCGTGTTGGTGCCGGTCTCCGAGGTGCCCACGGCGACGTCGGTCCCCGATGACGGTGTTGACGACCGTGATGTCGACCTCAGCTCGGACATCCCGGCCGCGCTGTCCTCCATCGCGTAGTAGACCGGCTGGTCGCCGTCCCAGCCATAGGCGCCGACGCGGCGCAGGCCTTCCGCGCGGTACCACGAGAGCAGCTCGTCACAGGAGTCGAACGGTGTCAGCCCGTCACGTGCGCTCGCCGACGGGGCCCCCGGGCCGACGACGATCGCGGCGCTCGCGGTGAACACCGCCGACGCCACCAGCATCCCGACTGCCGCCGCGGCCAGGCCGCCCCCTGAGCTGAGCTTCGTGACCTTCCTCATGGTGCTCCGACGCCGCCCGGGCTGGGATGGTTCCCCTCGGATTGGCAGAGTGGAGCCCGTGACCGAGACTCCCCGCGACCAGCGCCCCTACGACCTTGTCGTGCTAGGGGCCACCGGATTCACCGGCCGGCTCACCGCGGAGTACCTCGCGCGGCACGCTCCCAACGGGTGCCGGTGGGCTCTGGCCGGACGCAACCGCGGACGGCTGGAGGAGGTGCGCACCAACCTCACAGCCATCGATCCCGGGCTGGCCGAGCTGCCGCTCCTCGAGGCCGACTCCGCCGACGGCGACTCGCTGGCCGACCTGGCCCGCTCCACGCGGGTCGTGATCAGCGCGGTGGGCCCCTACCTGCTGTACGGCGGCCCGCTGGTGGCCGCGTGCGCCGACGCCGGCACCGACTACGTCGACCTCACCGGCGAGCCGGAGTTCGTCGACAGCATGTACCTCGAGCACCACGACCGGGCCGTCGCGACCGGCGCCCGGATCGTCCATGCCTGCGGCTTCGACTCGGTCCCGCACGACCTGGGTGCGCGTTTCACGGTGCTCCAGCTGCCCGAGGGACAGCCCGTAACGCTGCGCGGCGTCGTACGGGCCGGGGGCCAGTTCTCGGGCGGCACGTTCCACTCCGCGATGAACGCCTTCTCGCGTGCACGTCAGATGCGCGGCGCGATGCAGGCCCGCCGGAAGCAGGAGGGCCCCCCGGCCGGCGGTCGCAAGGCGCGCGCCGTGGCGGGCAAGCCACACCGTGATCGCGAGCTCGGCTACTGGCTGCTGCCGCTGCCCACCATCGACCCGTTCGTGGTCACGCGGTCCGCTGCCGCCCTGGAGCGATACGGCCCCGACTTCCGCTACTCCCACTACGCCGGCTTCACGTCCCTGCCCTACGTCGCCGGCACAGCCGCCGGCGCCGGCGTGATGATGGTGGCCGCCCAGGTGCCGCCGCTGCGCAAGGCCCTGATGTCGCGGGTCAAGGCCGGTGATGGACCGTCGGAGCCTCGCCGTGAGAAGTCCTGGTTCACCGTCGACTTCGTCGGTCAGGCCGGGGGCACGACGCTCCACACCCGGGTCTCCGGCGGTGACCCCTACACCGAGTCGGCCACCATGCTGGCGGAGTCGGGCCTGTGCCTGGCCCTCGACGACAACCCGACGACGTCCGGGCAGGTCACCACCGCGGTCGCGATGGGGGAGCACCTGACCCGGCGCCTGCTCGACGCCGGGATCAGGTTCGACGTGCGCTGACCCCGAGCGTCACCCGGCCAGATGCGTCTGGCTGAGCACCAGCGGGTGATCGGAGATCTTGCGGTCCTTGGTCGACCAGTCGACGGAGTACGTCAGGAACCGGGTCTGGCCCGCACCGAAGATCCAGTCGATTCCGAGCGTGGCCGGCGGCGCGCAGGTCATGCTCGGGACGCTCTGCGGCGCGAGCGTCAGCTTGCCGGCGGTCAGAGGGCAGAACGCCTTCTCCCGGTCGTTCAGGTCACCGGTGAGGAACACCGGCCGGCCGGTGCCGCGCAGCTTGATCACCAGGTTGCGCTCGGCCTGGATCGCCAGGGCGCGGTACTTCTCCTGGAGCGGGTACCTGCTGGTGTTCGCCGGGTTGTGCACGTTGATGAACCATGCGGTGTGCCCCGTCGACCTCTCCCGCAGCAGGATGTACGGCATCTTGCGGATGCTTCCGTTGAAGTAGGTCACGTCGAACCGGTGGGCCTCGACCAGCGCGAAGGACGAGAGGCGCCAGACGATGGAGTTCTCCGTGTCGACGTCGCGCTTGGCCGGGTAGACGCCGTAGCGGTTGCCGGCGAGGTTCTGGAACATCTCGTGCTGCGGCTTCTGGAACTCCTGCAGCCCCACCACGTCGACGCCGTTGTCGTCGAGCGCCTTGATCGCCTTCGGGAGGCGCGTCTCATAGCCGGGGTAGCGGCTGGCGGCGTCACCGCCGGGCTTGGTGTGGCTGGCGCCGAGCACGTTGAAGGTGCCGAGCCGGAAGCCGCGGTTGCCGAACAGCGTGGTGACGGGGACCTTCTGGCCGACGTACGTGTCGAGGAACCGCGACGGGTTGTAGACCGTGCGCCCGGCGTCGTTGCGCACCTGGAAGCCGAGCTGGCACCGTTTCGCCCGGCCCTCGTCGCCGACGATGCCGAGTGGTTGCCCGGCCTGGACGATCTGGTCGTCACCCACGTCGACGCGGCGCAGGTAGGCGTAGTAGGTGGTGAGCCGGTACCTGGTGGTGAACACCTTCACCAGGCTCCTGCCCGCCCACCTGGCGTCGGTGCGGATCCGAACCGTGCCAGGGGTCGCGGCCCTGACTACGCTGCCGCAAGCGGCGTTGATCTCGGTGCCGGGGTGGCGCCGGGCCACGTAGCTGCGGGTGTCGACCGGGTTGGCGGACAGGGCCACCGGGAACGTCACGTTGGGCGGCGAGGTCGGCCGGTCCTCCGGGAGCCTGATCGCGTGGGCGGCCGCTGCCGGGAGGACCAGGGCACCCGCGACAACGGACACGGCCAGCGTCTGAACCAGCCGCAGACGGGGACGGCGGGGTGAGGGAATCCGAGTGCGCATGTCCGGCGTGCCTCCTTGTCAGCGACCGAATTGTCGGCTAGTGACAGCAGGGAGTATGCAGGAAAACTGAGCACTTGTGTGACTGGAGTGAAAACGAGAGAAAGTTTCAGCCGTGTCGTTCCAGAGGAACAGGCCGTGGCTGAGGTATGCGCTGACCCGTCGCAGACGGCGGCTCCCGCGCGCTGACCCGTCGCAGACGACCCCGGTCGAGCACCCAGGCGTTAGGCCTCTCGGGCCTGCCACTCTCGGAACGCGTCGACGGTGGTGGGCAGGGTCAGGAATATGCGGTCCTCGCCGATCCGCTCAAGGAAGCCGGTGGGGGCGAGCTCGTCCCGTAGGTCTTGCTTGACTCTGGCCAAGGCCACGACAAGGCCGCGATCCGTCAGTTCCCTGCGCAAGTCCTCGAGCACGTCCACGGCAGTGATGTCGACCTCGACGATTGCCTCGGTGTTCAGGACGAACCACTCCACGGGTCCACCGGTTTGTTCGACCGCTGCCAGAGCGCGGCGGCGGAAGTCCTCGGCGTTGGCGAAGAACAGCGGAGAGTCGTACCGGTAGACCAATAGACCGGCCACCGGCTCGGCGGTGGGGTAGTCGTCGACGTCGTGCATGCCTGCCAGGCCCGGCACGTGTCCCTCGATCGCGTCGTGAGGCCGCGCCACGCGACGGAGCAGGTCAAGGACGGAGAGACCGATCGCGACCAACACTCCTTCCAGGACGCCCACCACGAGCACGGACGCGGTCGTCCCCGCGGCCAGGAGGAACTCACTACGGCGGAACCTGGCGAAGCGGACGAACTCGCCAACGTCCACCAAGCGTGTGGCGGCGTACACGACGACCGCCCCGAGGGCCGCCAGAGGGAACGACGCGAGCAGCGGTCTCGCGAAGACGAGGGCTCCGACAGTGCACACGACCGTGACGAGGCCGGCGAGCTGGGTTCGACCGCCGATGGCGTCACCGATCGCGGTGCGACTGCCGCTGCTGCTGACCGGGAAACCGTGTAGGAGCCCAGAACCCAGGTTCGCTGCTCCTAGGGCGAGCAGCTCCTGCTTGGCGTCGACGCGCTCTTCGTGCCGGGACGCAAACGCTCGGCCGGTCAAGATGTTGTCGGTGTACCCCACGAAGGCGACGCCGAGCGCTGGGCCGAGGAGGACGAGAACGTCGTGGGGGCTGACATCGGGAAACCCGGGCGTGGGTATCCCGGCCGGAATCACGCCGACCAGCTGGACGCCGCGGTCATCGAGGTCGAACACCCACACCGCGACGGTGGCCCCCAGCATGCCCAGCAAGGCGATGGGCGCCCTGGGGAACTTCAGGGCCGCCAGCAGCATGGCCGTCAGAGTGACGAGTCCGAGAACCAGCGTCGCAGCATTAGCCTCCGTGACATGTCGGGCGGCGTAGCCGAGCTCGGTCAGGAAGCCCTCCCCCTGCACCTCGATGCCGAGGAGCTTGCCGAACTGCGAGACGACCATGATGCCGGCGATCCCCGCCAGGTAGCCGATGAGCACCGGCCGCGACAGCAGATCTGCTAGCGCGGCGAGCCGTGCTATCCAGCCGATCAGGCAGAAGCCTGCCACCACGAACGCGAGCGCCGAAGCCATCGCCGCCGGGCTGGTGGCCGCGGTCGTCACGGAGCCGAGCGCAGCGGCCGTCATCAGCGCGGTCGTCGACTCTGGTCCCACGGACAGCCGCTGAGAGGACCCGAGGACGGCGTACACCATGAGGGCACCGATGGCAGCCCACAACCCCGTGACTGCGGGCAGGCCCGCAAGCTCGGCGTAGGCCATCACCTGGGGGACCAGGTAGGCAGTGACGGTGACGCCGGCCAGCAGGTCACCACGCAACCAGCCGCGCTCGTATCGCCGTACCCAGCCCACCGCCGGAACGCGGACGTCCATCACCCCACGTTAGGGGGCGCCTCGGGCATGGAACCCTCATGCGTGAGCTCGCGACTCGCTGACGTAGTTCCTCCCACGATGCGATGCGGTCTCGTCGAGTCGTGCGGGGGAGGGCCTCCGCGGTGCGGGATGCCAACCTGGGTTCTTCAGCTCGTGGCCTGGCGCAGCGACAGCAGGGCCGTTACGGCGGCGGCCACCGGTGGAGCAACCAGGACGCCGAGCGGGATCCGTTGTGGGTCGGCTCGTCAGGCGCCAGATCGCAATCGCGCTGGTTGCGGCCCAGATCGTGGTGACCGCCGTGACCGGTGACTCGAGCATCGCGCAGCGGGCCCGTACCTAACCTTCCCGCAGGCGAACACCTGATGTCATGACACCCCTCCGGAGACGGAAGGTCCGGACGCGGTCGGTGAGTGCTCGGCTCCGATGCGGGCGACTACCCGAAGCCGTCCGCCCAGGACCACGAGGAGCATCCCGATACCGACGTAGAGCGGGTGGAAGAAGCTCAGGTCGCGGATGAACGCCATCTCCACGAGGATCCACGCGACCAGCAGCAGACCCACCCTGACTGCGGCGGTCGCGACCCGGTCGTCGTCCCGCAGCGAGAGAGCGGCGAGCATGGCGTTCGGCACCGCAACACACATGAGAAGAGCGATCCCGCCGACGAGAGGGCTTCCCCATGGCAGTCGAGCCGTGACCTCAGGCTCCAGGCTCAGGGCACCGAGCGACATG
>Ga0105243_10002383_pt1 | contig 15743 bp, 16 predicted proteins | sample KBSM34metaG_FD_81525 | JGI IMG/M metagenome (GOLD analysis project Ga0105243, IMG submission 81525) | Miscanthus rhizosphere microbial communities from Kellogg Biological Station, Michigan, USA - KBS M3-4 metaG | ecosystem: Host-associated > Plants > Roots > Rhizosphere > Soil | place... | reverse complement strand
ATGCTGAAGACCAATAAAACCCATTAGTTAGTATCAATTGTTTTTAATAATAATAGTATATTGCCATTACAACACCCGACGTGTACCATTCATATCCGTGATAGTTCCAGAGAAGTTGGCGCCTCCCAAACGTACGTTTCTCCCCGCGTTTAAATCGGACTGAAGCTTCACATAAGGTAAAAAATATACATGCAGATCGAGATCAGCTTCGAAGAAACCATAGGGTCCTGCGCCAGCTTCTTTTGACAATAAACCCACTGTTATACATCCGGCATCGGTTGTCTTGATTGAAACAAAGGATTTGCTAAATACCCACAAGTGTCCAGAGCAAATCAATGGATGTGCAATATGTTCGACTTCGACAATGGACCAAGCAGGAACATGATATTCCTTCTTATCTGTGACGAAAAATGACACGAGGTCGGTGATGATTGGAATGGAACGTTCGTTGTGCTTCTGAAGGGTTGCTTGCAGGTCTTTCATAACCTGCTCGTGTGGGATATGCGGGTACACCCACGTAATTCCGTTGGATGTGATGGGTAAATCCAGTTTCGGAACGTCGATGATGCTCCAAGCCGGCACGGAATATGCTGTTTTGTCATGGTTTTTAAAAGGAGACAGATCGGTCAGTATGGTCATAGGATGTTTATGCGCCTTTTCTTGTTCATGTTGATACATTTTTATGACCGAGTCGTGCACTTCGTAAAGTTCCAGCCATGGGTTCATCCATATCCAAAAATTGGGTGGGTTGACGGCTCTTTCCTTTGAATCCATGTTGAGGAACTGTGTATTTTAGATTCTTAACGCAACACTAAATCCTTCTAAAAAATCTAGTTAGAGTACAGCTTATAGTACGGCTTATAGTACGGCTTACAGGACACGATGGATAAACTCTTCAATAATGTATAGAATCTTTCGATTCTCCGCCATCCAAAAGGCAACAATGTTGAAATGATTCAACCCAGTGAAGCAGTGCTGGGACACATCACATCCAGCATTCATCAGTGCCAGATAGTAGTCGTAAGAAAATACCTTTAGACCGCCCTCGAATTCTGCACTCAGTAATAGAATGGGTGGTTGATCAGCATAGATGTGATTGATCGGGAAGGCGTCTCGCCAGTATTTCCGTCGCCGCCCGAAAATCGTACGTCCCAGTTTAAGACCGAGTCGACTCTCGGCTAATCGCGTGTCGCTATACACGCCAGAGATAGCAACGATTCCCTTGATCCATTTTTTCGGAATTTGGTGGTATTCGAGATACTCAGGATGACTCGCGAGCAATGAAACTAAATGTCCTCCCGCAGAATGGCCCATGAGAATAGTCTTTTGGATGTTTCCATGATACTGATGAATGTGGTTAGCAGTCCAAGCATAGGCCAGTGCACAATCTTGAATATGGCAAGGATGGCAGTTCCGCCGTGGACCGAGCTGCAGTTCCATATACAGAAAAATCAGAATCGTAAGTATTCCAATCAGGAGCCATAGCCTCTTTTCTAAGTCCTTATTACTGAACATAATCATACTGAAGATGAAGGTAAGCAATGCGGCCACTTCCCCCACGTCGTTTTGCGACACATGCGACAGACGATAAGAGATGATGACGGTCACGTAACCGCTCTTGGCCAGACATTTGCCAATTTCACGTGGTTTAAATTGAGTACGATCCCCAAACATAAATGCACCCCCATGCACGTAAAAGATGACCGGAAACAAATGCGAAGGTGCAACGCCATCTTTGCGCAAAGGCATATAGACATCAAGCTGGTGTTTCAACGGGTCGAAGAACTGCCAGTCCATCGGCGCGTATACTAAGTTTCGGAATATTTGTGCATGATATCGATGAAATGGTTCCGACATATTTACTGTATTTATCACGACTAGAACACAATTCTTTCGTCAACTCTCGGACCCTTAATCACTTTCTTCCTTCTTGACAGCGCGTCGTTCTTGATCATGACCATCGGCAAGTTTCAGAATGTTCAACAGAGGACGTAAAGTAATCACAATGTAAGGTATTGCTTGCCATAACGACGCGGTTATCATTTTTTCCAGATGCGTGAGTTTGCTTTTCCCTTTCCAGTACAATGCCATTTCCTCTCCGCTGACAAGTACCACAGGTCGACTTCCATCGATTGTCTTTTCTTCATTGTAGGCAGCTACCAGTCTTTCCGTTGAAATTCTCGCAACAGTCGTGGTGATAGGCCGGTCAGCAGATCTTGAGAATTCATTCCATTGATGTCGAATATACAGAATGACGCCGATGGCCAGCAAGGTCGAAACAAGGAACAACGCCAAATAATATCTTTGGTAAATGCACGTCGCCGTAAACAGCCAGCCAGCAAACAGAAAGATCCACATTGTTTACTGTTTTATTTATGAAGTTCTGGAAAATCGAAATCTAATAATACTGACCGGGCATATGGTCGGCTCGAGGAATCGTACCCGTAAACACCTCACTGAGCTCAGCATTGTTACGTAAAGAGTGCTGAATGTCCTTGGGCTGCAGTCGCGTGCGATTGTCCTGTCGAAGGGACGTCTCCGCCCCGTCGAACACCTCCTTGAAAATGCGCTCAATTCCAGCCGTCATGAAAATTAACGCGGCATCCGACATTTGTTTTCCACTCAGAATCGGCTTCAAACGTCGTGCAACACGACGAGGCAACAGGCTAACACCTGCCTTGTTCGCCTTAGATGTGCGACGCACTTTTGACTCGGTCTTGGCCTTGCCATCCTTTCCAGATGCCACCTCTTTAGAGACCTCTTTGGCAACAGGAGCCGCAGCAGAATCTTTGTTTGACATGTTTGGGAAAGAATCACGAGAGAGCTTTAACTTGCTACCACTTGAATTTGAACGAATGATTTTAAAACACAGCGAGACATCAGTCGATAAACGTTTCTTTAAGTATAAAAGAAATTTTCCAAGATTTTTTTCTAGCTTTGGTAGACCCGTTGGCAGCCCGACACACACAGTGCATAATCAATGTCCTTTCCCGTGAACGTGCAACGATCTCCATACCACACAGACGTGTTGGCCTTGCGCAGCAGCCTCAGCACAAAACGACGCGCCAGGGCATGGATAGAATAATTGATCTTGTGACTGTTGCGCTCAGCACCGGCACGACGCGTCAATCGATGCACGCCGGGTTCCGTGACGCCCACCATCAACTTGCGCTTATGAGTCTTCTTAATCTTGTCCACGCTCTTGTTCTTACTGTTCTTCTCCTTGTTGCTCTTCTCTTTGGATGAGCTGGACGAAGAAGAGCTTGACGAGCTGGATGAGGATGACGCCGCGCTTTCCTCAGACTTTTTCGACTTCTTGCCACCACTTGCCTTTTTCGCAACCATTGCAGAGATATCAGATAGTTTTACTGGAGAATGAATAACCATTTATTGAGCATTTTATAAACGCGTCTATTTGGTGAGCATAGAAAATTAGTTTTTTTCAAGATACATCTCAACGTCGAGTGAAGTAGGTCTCTCGCTCCTGGGACCGTCGTCGCATTTCCTTGACATAGGTCACATGATCATATTGTATAGGTTCGATGCTGGGATGTTCCCAATACACCCACAGAATAATGGTCAGTACAATTCCGATAAGTATGCCCACAATCAATGTTTTCCACCATATTTCCACCTTTCCTGGCATACGACTCGTGTTGGTTTATTTCGAAAAAAAGCATTTATTTTTGCTAGAAAGGACACCCTGTCATGCGCATAAAAAGAGTGACAGTAAAAAAGGCAAACACGAGACACAAAGACGATGAGTGTGTTTGGTATCGATCTTTCCGAAAACAGCCCGTGCGTGGCCATTTTCGTGAAAGAGCCAAAAGTATTATACATCTATTTTTGGCCACGATTGGCTCGAGAGTACGACATTGAATACACAGGCAAATGGTCGTACGCAAAATGGGAAACGATCGCCAAACAGGTTCGATCCAAGCTACACGAACCTAAATCCAAAGGTAAAAAAAGTAAGTCGCTCTATCTGGCATCGTCCTCTGACAACGAGGTGAACAAGAGCAAGTCTCTTTTACCACCACACATCTTGATTCCAAGTACAGTGTTTCCCACGGATATGACAGTTGTAATGAAGGCGATGAATGCATTGGAAAAAAAACGAGATGATATTTCTCGTGAACAACGCTATGATCGAGTCGTTACAGACATCCTAACGATTATCGACCAACATATTGTCAAAACCGACTATGAAATTGGAATTGAAGGATATGCCTTCCACGAACACTCTTCCTCTGTTTCCACAATGTATGAGTTAGGTGGAATTTTGAGGTACCAATTATGGAAGGCCGGTTATCGTTACCGAGAGATTCCGCCAGCTTCTGTGAAGATGTGGTTTACCGGAAATGGCAGTGCAGACAAATTTTTGACCGTTCGTCATCTCATTGCGATGGGCATCATACCAGATTTTCTGCAGGTGTTACGTTATCCACTAACCTATCGTCTACCGCTCGACGTGCCTAATCCCATACAAGACATTGCAGACGCCGTGGCGGTACTGAACTTTTTATTATTTGCGGACCAAGTGGATCGAGTGGTGATCATCACAAAACCAACGAAGAAGCGTGCCACACCAACGGCAACTAAAACAAATAAAAGAAGAAAAACCTCATCTGGTTAGGTGCTTAAACTCTTCATCCATATCATCATCATCTCCAGCTTCTTCACGACGGTCCGCGGCTGTTGTGGTCGTTGTGGTCGTATTGCGTGTAGAAGATGCACGTTTGGCACGAGCAGTAGTCGGCGCTCCCACGACATCAACAACCAAGTCCTTTTTCGGCTTAGAGCTTTTGCTTTTCGAGGCTGTAGACAGCTTGGACTGTGCAACCAGATTCTGTAATTGCTTATGTAAAGCTTGTGGATCCTGCTTTTTTGGTGGCGGAGGCGTTGGTTCCGCGGGAATAGCCTGATCGTCGAATTCAGGGATAGCCTCTTGCGTTGGATCGCCTTCTTCATCTGGAGGGACTTGAAAATCGGGATTGTCATCAATATTGGGATCATACTCATCAAGGCCAGAAGGTATAGGTACTGCAACGCTTGCTCCTACGGCTGCTCCTGCCCCTGGCATTGGGAGAGTCAAGGGTAAAGAGCGCGGTTGAGTTGTCTTTGTAGGAGCAGTTGATGTCTTTTTCTGAGGGGGTGGCTGCACTGGAAGGGGTGGTGGGGGTACATAAGGGGTAGCTTTTCTTGTCGAGGCAGCTGACGATTTCGCTATCGGTAGAGATAGCCTTTGAATAGATTGGTTCAGTTCTTTAAGTTTCTCAATCGTTTGTTGATGTTGCGTGACGAGTGCATGCTGCGTTTTCTGCAACACCTGGATTTGTTCACGATTATGATCGCCCATGGTCTTTTGAAACTCTCCTTGTAAGAAGTTTGTTTGTGTGAGCGACTCCTCCGTTCCTTTGTGAAGTTCCTTGACCACAGCCAGTAGCTGTTCCATTTTCGGGACAATGTCAAAGTTTTTTTTTGATGTAACAGGTGGTGGAGTGTTAAACCAGCGTGTACGATGCTGTACGTATGTTTTGAGTGGTGCATATTTTTTGGTGTACGCATCATGCTGCTTTTTGCATGCCTCTATGGTAAGGCGTTGGTCCGTAAATAGAGTAATGCAGTGTTGACATTCGTATTGCAGGCTGTGATGCACTGCATCTCGTATTTTCAAAGAATTCCCTTCTCGATTCAAGTAGTGAAAGAAGGTTGCAAGAAAACGGAACAAGTAAATATGTGGTTCAATGATGCGATACATAAAATCGGGTGGCTGTGTAGGGAGCCCATTTTCCGTCATCCAGAAATCGAATCCTTTCAAAACCACATGTAATCGACGCCATTTGATCGTCAGTAATGTTTCCAGAATGAGTATGAGCTGGGGATAGGGTTGCAAAAAGATTTCGACCACTTGTTTTTCTTTTGTTTTGTCTGTCCATTTTTGAACATGTTGAAGATGAGTTTGTAGCCATGTATCTGACTGATACTCTTTATGTAATTTCGTGCACACTTCATGCATGATCATGAACAAACGCTGCGCAATACTCTGTTCGAGCACGTGTTCCACATTCGCCAGTTGTGCGTCTGTATATGGAGTAGATAGATCCATTTTTTCTTGGTTTTTTATTCTTACTTGAACATCAATTCTCTTGAGTAGAAATTTCAAGCGCCATGACGGACTCGAATCTGTTTGACATCAACCGTCATCTGGTTCACACCTCTACTGTGGAAAAAGATGTCAGCAAAACCAGTGAAAAGGATGCAACACTTGCAACATCCATGCCGGTCGATGTTGTCAAAACAGACATTATAACCACGACATCCTCAACGCTTCTGCCTTCGATCCATGAGCAAAAACTCAAGACCACTCCTGATGTGATGAAACGCGCGCCACCCATGGCCGACTCTCGGTTTTTATGCAAAGCATCTCTAACAATTCGTTGCACGCTGCATCCGCGTAGCAGTTGGGTTATGTCGCAGTGGTCACACCCTCAAACGTTTTATTGTGACTATTGCAGGCGTCAGCATCGTGGTTATCGCATTTCTCGTCCAACAAAGCCACCGATCCTTGAAAGTGAAAAAGGGAGATGGACAGTCGAAGGATCATATTGTTCAATGTCTTGCGAACGGGAAGCGACGCTCAAGCTTCCATTGTTATTACTGGACGACATTCTACCCATCGAAACACGCATGTATCGTGAAGTATATGATATACATCGACCTATACCACCAATGCCTGATCCATCGTTGCTCGAGACGTTTAGCACGGGGCGTTTTCATATCAGTGAGGACGCGTTTAAGCGGAAATTGGTTTTTCCGACTCATGGTCCAGACACAAACAAACATGAGTTTACGCACGTGCAAATGCATGAAACAGTGGAACTCCTCACGTATCCCGGTGAGGCCAAGGCAGATCCACAGAAGGAATCGAAGATGCTGTTTATGGCTGCCACAAGTATCACGCCTGCTGTATCTCTACCCTCGGCACCATCTGATCCGGGCAGTAAAGTGAACAATGAGTTTGACGGTCTAGATGAGTTTTACGAACTCGATCCACATGATCCATTTGAAACAGAAGATACAAGTGGAACACGGTGAAGAAAAATCGTGTTTTATTTTCAGCTTGTGCTCGTATTCGATCTACTTAATAAAAAAATAAGGAAATTCCATATGTCTCTACGACTTGAAGTACTGCTAACACTGCTATGCGCTTATGTCGTGTATCGTTATCCATGCAATCGTCAAGTCTATAGTGGAGCATTGATATTATTTCTGGCAATGGTGATACGGCATCTGATAACACCCCGGCGTGAATCACCAATACCTACCATAATCAACAGACCGCCTCAGAGGTACTATGAATACTATGTACCTTTGCTACATACACGTGTAAAGTTTAACAATAACGTGCTGATACCCGTATGTACAATCGATCAGCTTCATCCGACGGAAACGGAGAAACGAGACGTCACGTTTAACTTGACAATTTCTGCCAACACACACGAGACACGCCATATTACATGTTCAAGGAACCAGCTATTGACTTCCTACTGCAGTTTGTTCTATGAGCTGTTTGCTCAATACACAAACGTACGTGATCAGGAACGTGTCCTGGAGGAACGTCTCCGAAATCACAATTTTGCAGCTATTCAGCATATCATCCAGTTTCTCTTGGAGCGAACCGTCTACATACCTCCGAAAGAAGTGTACAGGGAGTACATGAATGAAGCTGAATTCTTTGGTTGTGCCCAGCTTATTTCGTTGTGGAGCACAGAGCAGGCTGATATACAATTGATTACTTGGCAAGATTGGCTCATGCAACAAAGAGAAATACAAGACTGTGGCGGACATGCACATCCTCTATTTGGCGTACAAGACGCAGGTTACTTGTTCTGTAAGCCATTTCTCGAAGAAAAATATGGGACAACCTGGATACAACCATCTATACAGACTGGCTACATTCATCCATGGATGACCTTGGACTGCTCTCGATCTCTCGATCAGGCTCGTCATGCGTTTTATGGTCTATTATCCCCTCCCATGGAAAAGGATCACTGTGATGATAAAAAAGAGAGTACACCATCACTCGAGGTCAAAGACCAATTTGTCTCGGAGCATGAGTTTCACAGGAAATTTCAGGAAACGACCGGCAAGTTGTTTGATGACATGCGATTTACACCTCACCTATATGTTACAGGCTCCATATTGCACGAGTGTATGTATGTCTCTTTACCACAAGACGTCAGTCATACGATTGACGTTGTAATCCTCCACACCAAAAGCAAATATGATGTGCGTGATGTGGTCAGTCGATTTCGGGACATAATCAAGACACGCCCATTTTTCGAGCAGATCACACCAAATCGACATGTCTTTCATTTTGCCAAACCGCGTTGGAGCATAAATCTCTGGACATGTTTCAGCGCAAAGTCTACAGAAGAATACATCTATACTCAGCCAGTGGATGTTGATGCATGTTTATTTCAGCCGTCTACACGAAACTGGTGGATGAGTCATCGTTGTTATCAAGCGCTCACATTCTGTGTGAATTGCATACACGTGCCAAAAGATCGGAGTCTTTATTCCGCTGTACAGTTGAGAAACCGATGGATTGGGTATCAACGACAAAATTTTGACTTGTATATACCGGGATTCGCGGTCCAGAGGATTCATGCGGCGTACGTCAAGTGTCGGGTGCGTCTGCCTGTTCTTGAAGAGCACGAAGAGGGCGACCATCATCTTCAGCTACTGGATTTCTTACAAACACCAAGTATGAACCATGACGGTTTCAACGAGTATAGCGAGATCATGACCGACGATGTACTACATGCCTGGGAGATACAGCAACGTCAGCTGATAGCATCACAAAGGTCATGTCAACTTCACTTTTATAGTACGGCATATGATCTAGCTCTCTAGCGAGGTAGAATTTCATTGGCAACTTGATCCATATGTTCGAATGTGAGCTGTTGAGTAAATTGTGCTTGAAACGGTATGTCTTCTGGGTTCACCGTTGGTGCGGGACGTTTCTTACTGGATTTCAATCGTAGTCTTCCACCTCGAGCAGAGGCCGTTTTTCTCGCCGGCGGTGCTGTATCTTTTTCCTGCTTCCCGTCTTTGCATGCCGATTTACTTAGGAAGCGACACAAATACCATGGACGTTCATGTGTATGAGGAGGTGGTGCAGTGGAAAACAGCAAATCCACAGACATGGGTCCTAGTTGGTTTTTTTGAGTGTCTTGTAGCATGATGTCAGGCGCTTCGTCCGGTTGGCTGCTGCTCATTTTTGTTTGAATCACTTTTGTGTTGCGAGTTTGTTTGGCAATGTATGGAAATAGTATATGTTTCAATGCCAAAGGAATAGGAATGCCCAATGCACAAAACGTTCGACATGGCCCGTACCGTCGATCCACTGTTTTCTTCGACATGCATTTTTGATAACACATGCCAAGTTGGTCGACAATAAAATAGATACTGGCTGTAGTATGGTCGCGTTTCACGTTTTGACAGTACCGGCTCCCGTCACCTTCTACCAAGATAAAGTACAGATCAAGCTTCCGTTCCTTATCTCTGCCCTTGAACATGTTATTAATCTCAATATGACCGTAAGCTGATCCCATGCCAGTGCGCAGCCACTCGGCCATTTCAGTATATCGATGATCGCTGTCTGAAATGAGCTTCTTTTCCGGCAGCTCTCTTTTCTTGAAAATGTCCACAAAGTTCTGTCGATATTCTACGCCCATATCGTTCAGTTTCTGTTTACATCGTAACTTCAGAGCCAACTCAGGCTGCGATAAAGCACGTGCGATAGTTTTAGCATTTGCCTCTGGATCGTTCTTTTTTAATCCGGGCGTTTTTGCTCTATCACGCTTTTCATATAAGGGCGCACCTTCAGGAATCACAAAAGGAGTAGGCTCTTTGTCGGATGGCAACCATGTGGTACATAGTTGCAAAGCATGCAAAATTCGTGACCGGCCTTGGATTAAACCCAACGTTTTCGGATCTTCCGTACCGTCTGGATTTAAGACGACATAGGGAAAGTAGGGTCTACCCACGTGCACACGATGGGTTTGCATATCATCACATCCCTTGTCACAATCTGGCATTTTGCCTTCTTTTCCAAAATTCACACATTTTTTCAGTTTGTCGCTTCCAAGCATGCGTAAACTCGTCGAAAACACTGGATCAAGCACGTCTCTCCATAGATTCAATGGAGAACGTCGCTGTCCGAACTCACCAACGAGGGCTTGTACCATGGAAGCATAGATACGATAGCTTAGCTCCTCGGTCAAGAATATGCTGTAGAAATAAACGTGCATACCTAACTTGATCTTCTTTGTGGTTTTCTTCTTCTCATCCTCTTCTTCGTCTTCCTCCTCTTCTGGAAAGGCGATGACGCAGCCGATCTTGTGCAATTCATTCGGGTAAAATTTGGTGAGCACCTCTCGTTGCAACAAACGAACATATTTGATAGCATCTTTTTTAGTGGGGGGATCTTCAACGGTACCATCAATGTCCCAGTCCAATGCCAGTCTACGTATTTTGAAAGGTACTTCACATAGATAAATTGCATGACCGGCTTCGACATCACGAGCATATTGTTGCATGAACTCTGGCATTTCATCTTGTGGGATCGCAAGTTTGTAACCATCGAGAGCATAATGAGAAATAGGGGTTTCACCGGCTAAGAGTTTTCGCTTCTTGTTGCTTTTTCGTTGTTTTGCATCTTCATCAAACTCTTTTGGATCGTAGTATAATCCAATTCCTTCTTGCCATTTTTCAATCCATTCTTTCCGCTTTCCGGTACAATATCGACGCACATATGTCTGTGGACGAGTCTTGCTCATTTTGAATTATGAGATTCGTTTATTTTAAAAATATCTCTAGAACCTCTTGAAGATTCTGACCTGATCCTAATTCTTCATATCTCGAAAGATGAGTACCAAGGCTGCGGCCAAAGAAGCGTGCTTTGCATGCGGGAAAGACAGCTGCCATCTCAAGAGATGTTCCGCATGCAAAGTTGCTTGGTACTGCGACGTCATATGCCAACGATTGCACTTTGCCACACACGAGCCGCAATGCAAGCGTTTACAAAAGGAAGCGGTGAAAGCGGCCCAGGTCAATGAACAACAAGAGAAACGGATACGCATGAAGTGTCCAGACACATGCAAAGGCCAGCATGCCGAATATCGCGTCCAATATGCGCCAGGCTGCTGGATACCTGCTGGACATGGGGCCATCAACGCTACCCCTTGGCATGGAGACCCTCCCATGAACGCTGGCGTCTCACCTATGAAGCAACCACTCGAGAGTCATGGCCTCACCATTTGCTATGCCAATATGCCCAAGGAAGAATGGTTCAACGGCTAGCAACTTTTATTACTATAATGTGTCGACTACAATTTCTTTCTTGGCTGCGACTTGTCCCTCTCGCTTCTCTCGTCGTTCTCGTCGCCGATCTTGGACACCCTTCTGTTTCTCTTTTTGATCGATATTGGCTAGAATCCTCTGAGCCATCCCCTTGGTCCAATCCTGTCGTTTTTCATCTTCTGTCTTGTCTTCGTCGGCACCACCGCCATCATCGTCTTCGTCGTCGGAGCTCTCTCCTCCTTCTTTTGTGGGTGCTTCCTCATTATTATCTTCCTCTTTACTTTCTTTGGCATAGAGATCGTTATAGAGTCGGTACTTGTCCGATCCTATCGGTAGCTCGATATCGTCCAAGTCTTCCGGATCACAGAAGAACACGCGTTTCTCGAGCGGCTCCGTAGAACGCATATTGATTACCATACATCTATACCCTTTTGCCACGCTTTCTAGAACACGTTTGAATTCACCGAAGCTCGAAAACACACTCGCGTAGTTTTCATACAAACGCTTCAAGTTCTTTTCAATGGTTTCCTTGAACACCACCACCCAATCCAATGCACCGCGCAGTTTGGCTGGGAAGTCAATGCAGTACTGTACCATGATTACGACACGACAAATGAAATGTCGCCCATTATTCATTAGAATACGCATGAGTTTCGAATTCATAATCTTATTGTCTGACGAGCAGTCGTCAATATACACATCCACCGCATAAGGTTTGCGTAGATCATCCCAGACCTGCCGATAGTGTTTCTTTAGATCGACTGCCTCTTTCTGATGCTGCGACTCGAGTTTTTTGCGCCCCTTTTTGAAGGCATCCTCCACCTGTTTCGGCGACCAACTGTATTTCATACCTTTGCTGTGTAAGTCAGACGTCAGTTTCTGCCACTCATCTGCCTGGCGCGCTGCCACTTCCTTCTTCATTTGGTTCTGGTAGGTGGTGAATTTTCCCACCACTTTCTTCGAGATCTTGTCTTGACCGCGCAGGAAGTTACGCAAGAACTCCTCGTCATATTCGGCATGTCGATACACTCTTGGTATATCTTTATATTTCGAGCGAATTTCCGGTGACTCACATATGACGAAACTCCGCTCGAGACGATTATGTCGCATCACATTTCGACTAAAATTTGTCTTTCCCGTACCTCGTTGACCAAAAATACCGATCGTAGCATCATATCGGATCCAACTCCAATCAAAGGGTTTAAAAGAATAACGTTTCGGTTGCACTTTTGATGGCGGCATTCATATAGTGTTTAGTATGTCCTTCATTTATTTCATCAACATTCTTCTATATTGACAAGGAATTAATGCACACTTTTTCACACACGACTTGGTCTTGAGCTTCCAAAGAGATGATCGAGTAGGGATTGACGTTTCATATCCACAATGTAAAGGGGTGACAAGATTTCGTATAATATAAATTCACTGAGCGGAATGGCCATGGAGGATGCTGGCGGAGGAACTGTGCCCTCGGATGGAGCTGCGGGTGTTGAAGGTGGCTCTGTCATGGCAATCGGCGTGGGAGGGCTCGTACTCGCTGTTTTCAATACTACACCGCGCTCTTTCAGTTTGGCGAGATAGTCCGCGAGTGAACTTGCCTTGTCTTCGACTTCCTGCAACAGTTTTTTATAGTCCTCGAGTGAGGTCTTTAGTTTCGGTTCGATTTTCACAGGCGGTTGTGCCTCACTCATGATCTTGTGTTATTTTTACTTATGGATTATTAAAGAAGAATTATAAAGTAAAAAAATGAACGAATGAGTACAAAGGAGAAACAGAAAGAAACAAAAGAGAAGCAGAAAGACGAACATCTCCAGAAGCGGCTCTACACTTCTTTGTACTATGCGCGCTACCGACCTCAAGATTGGGGACGATTTGCGTGGGCACTTTTGTTTTTCATCGCCATCTACCTAGACGACATGTCATTACAGAGGAGGCAGATCTACATCGCCTTTCTCGAAAGACTTCTTGTGGTGCTCCCGAATACACTACCATGTCGGAGCTGTGTGAGACATTTCATACGATATATGCGACGCCATCCACTTACATTCTTGGAAGCGAACGCAGTCAGCCGCTGGTTCTACCACTTAAAACAATCCATTCGACGGAGATTAATGAAAAAAGAATGGAAAACATGCAATGGAAATCCCGTGCTGCAGTGGAAGTGTTTGGTCAAATATGCGCAAAGTTCTTATTCGTATGACCAAACCATACACTTCTATCGGAGTATGACAGTACAGACTCGACTGGAATACGTGCGGAATTATCTGCATTTCGTCATTTTGACGTACCCTGATCTACATGAAGAAGCACTAGGACAACATCAGTCATCACAAGAACGACGCGAATCTGTGCAAGTGTTTTTGGGTGTAGTTCTACCTAAAATTTTGCCCATGCCCGCAGTCTGGTGGTCACGTTGGTTGAACATGTGTGCCGATTTGAAAACATGGGTGAATCGTTATACGCTCATGATCGCTTTATATCAGTGTGCATATCGTTGTGGTTGTTTAGAGCACTATCGGGCACACCAAGAGGCATTGGATCTTTATATTAATGAGGTACATCAGAAACTCGTACCCGCGCGCGTGGTTCGTGCTCCCTCGGGAGCGGGCAAGTGTGCGTGTGCAACATAGAAAACGCGAAAAAATGTCATAGAGAAAGTAAACATTCGGTTAATTATGAATCTCCTCTACATCACACACCATATCAATCTTGATTTAAATGGAAAAATCCAAGATATGTCGAATCTGGCCTCTAGGGTCTTGATGAAAATATCTGACCCTAACACTTTTTCAGAATCTTCGCATAATTCAATTCGCAAGCTCGAACGCCATGGCTGCTGCTGCCTATCGCAACACGTCTTTCTTTATCCCTCAAGCTGATCCAAGTTCGCCGCCTCTGATGTATACTCCAAAATTTACGGAAGCCTCCTATCTTCAACAGCAGCAACAACACCATGCCATGGCTCCTACGATCTATGCACCGCCGTCTCACGCGCCAGCTCCCACCATGCGCAAGTTTGTGAGCGAGGATGGGTATACCATGTATGTGCCAGTCCAAGCGCCTACCGCGCCGCATCCGTCTATAATGATGCCGGCAATGTATGCACCACCCCCCATGCCACTGCAGATGACGGCACCACCAGCTCCACAGATGAAAACCTCTGTCATCACTAAAACCGGTGGTGGCACAGCGACCATTACCAAAAGACCGCGCCGTGATCGCTCGCGTTCACGGAGTCGCTCTCGATCGCGCTCCAGATCCCCTCCGCGCCGAAGCAGCAACAGTAGTACAAGCAAGCCCCGCCACAGTTCATCTTCGAACACTGCATCTACATCGAGTACATCTACCTCTTCGAGCGCTCGTCATCACCCATACAGCAAGCAGCAACCCGTGTCGCGTCCGCCTGCAGAATCTCCGCAACAGGGGTCTTCGGCATGGCGTAACCCCAACTACCACGGTCCGCCGGAGAAGTACAATCCGAATTTCAATTATCACCGTGGTCGAGGACGTGGCGGTTATGGACCCGATCGCGGCCGTGGGCGTGGCGCATACCATGGCGGACGTGGACGTGGTGCGCCAATTGACTACAGCCAGTTTCGTTGGAATGCCGACCTTGATGGTCAAAAGTCGGATGGACCTCAAAAGTCTGCTATTCCGACAACGACTACGGTGGCTTCATGTGTGGCTCCGCCCGAGTCGCCCAAGAATCAACCTGTCACCACTTTGGTCAAGACGTTGAAGAATTCGGCAGAAGAAGCCAAAGTGCCTGCTATTCCGAAGGATGACAGTACAGATGACACGGCCGTGCCGAATCCGACTTCGTCTGTACCGGCTGTGTCTGTGCCGGCGCACGCTCAAACGACATCCTCTTCGGATGACCAAGAGCGAAAAGATGCGCATCGTGAAGAATTCGATGATATCTATGGTGATGTATAAATCGTCTGGCTATAAAATGCCATGTTTGAAACTGGACTCGTTGGATGAAAAGTGTTTCAAGTACTTCTTATACTAGACGTCTGAAATGGCCTTTTCATTCACCACACGCGGTGGTGCAGCCGAGAGTTGCTTTTTATGCGTCTTCATGACGGGTAGTTCGCGAATAAGATTCGCCAACGTAGCGGATCGCTTCTTTGACCTAGAGCAAGCAGAAAAACGCGGTACCAACATCGCATGTTTCTTGACCACCTGCACCTGGTTCGTATCAAGCAGTTTGATACGTTTGGTGGATGACCCAGCCTCTTTTTCTAATGAGGTTGACGGGCGTTTCTTGCTCTTTTTCTTATAGGGCGGAACCCACTGCACCCAGTCTTGCCATACGGTAGTGGTGGTATAATAGACGTGTAGGTCCGCCGAATCCGTGATCAACGTTTTTT
>Ga0105243_10002373_pt1 | contig 15760 bp, 13 predicted proteins | sample KBSM34metaG_FD_81525 | JGI IMG/M metagenome (GOLD analysis project Ga0105243, IMG submission 81525) | Miscanthus rhizosphere microbial communities from Kellogg Biological Station, Michigan, USA - KBS M3-4 metaG | ecosystem: Host-associated > Plants > Roots > Rhizosphere > Soil | place... | reverse complement strand
TGGGAGACCAACCAGCAGATCGCGCGCGATTACGGCGGCACCGGGGGCGACACGGCGCCGCTCGTCCCGGTGGTGACGCTGCCCGAGGGAACGTCGGTGGATTCGCCGGCCGTCCAGCGCGACCTCGATGCCATCGACCGAAAGCTCGGCGAGGCGCTGCCCGGCGCCCGGATCGCCTCCTACGCATCGACCGGCGACAACGCCTTCGTTTCGAGCGACGGATCGACCACGTTCGCGCTCGCCTACCCGAAGCCGAGCCCTGACTCCGCCTTCGGCGAGAACCCGGAGGCCGAGCACGCCGCAAGCGCGGCGCTCGACGGCGCGACCGTCGCCGGGCAGCCGGTCCATCTGACCGGCTTCGACGCGCTGCTCGAGGACTCCGGCAGCGAGGACGGCCCCGGCGTCCTGCTCGAGGCGGTGATCGGCGGTCTCGGAGCATTGGCGGTCCTCGCCTTCGTGTTCGCGTCCTTCCTCGCGATCGTGCCGCTGATCATGGCCTTCGCCTCGATCATGACCACGTTCCTGCTCCTGCTCGGGCTGACCGAGCTGACGACGGTCTCGCCGATCGTCCAGTTCCTGATCGCGCTGCTCGGCCTCGGCGTGGCGATCGACTACTCGCTGCTCGTCGTCTCGCGCTGGCGCGAGGAGCGCTCCCATGGCTACAGCGGCGACGAAGCGGTGCAGCGGGCGATGGAGACCGCTGGGCGCGCGGTCGTCTTCAGCGGCATCACGGTCGCGATCGGCCTGCTGGCGCTGATCGCACTGCCGTTGCCGTTCCTGCGCTCGATGGGCTACGGCGGGATGCTGATCCCGCTCGTCTCGGTCTTCGTCGCGGTGACGTTGCTGCCGGTCGTCCTCGCCAAGGCCGGCCCACGGCTCGATTGGCCCCACCGCCGCACCGACGAGCGCGCGAGCCGCGCCTGGACCCGGTGGGCGACCGCAGTCTCGCGGCGACGCTGGGTCGCCGCGGCAGGCGGCATGGCGGTGGTGCTGGCGCTCGTCGGCGCCGCCGGGAGCCTCCAGCTCGGGACGTCCGATGCCAACACGCTCGCCAGCTCGGGTGAGGCCCACGACGGCCTCGTCGCCCTCGAGCGCTCCGGGATCGGCGAGGGCTCGCTGCTTCCGCACGAGATCCTCGTCGATCGATCGATCGATCCGAAGGCGCTCGCCGGCGAGCTCGACGGAATCGAGGGCGTCCAGGGGGCGGTCGCGCCGAGCGGTGGGTCCTGGAGCCGCGACGGGACCGCTCTCGTCGACGTGATCCCCGTCGCCGACTCAGGCTCGGATGAGGGCGGGGCGACACTCGATGCCATTCGTGACACCGCACACGCGGCGGGTCCCGGCGTCCGCGTCGGCGGCCAGCCGGCCTCGAACGCCGACTTCATCGACGCCGTCTACGGGAGCTTCCCGCTGATGATCGCCCTGATCGCGATCACGACCTTCATCCTGCTGGCGCGGGCGTTCCGCTCGCTGCTGCTGCCGGCGAAGGCGATCCTCCTCAACATCCTCAGCGTCGCCGCGGCCTGGGGCGTGATGGTGCTCGTCTGGCAGCACGGTTACGGCTCCGAGGCGATCTGGGACATCCAGGCGACCGGCTCGATCCCGTCGTGGATGCCGCTGATGATCTTCGCGTTCCTGTTCGGGCTCTCGATGGACTACGAGGTGTTCATCCTCGCCCGGATGCGCGAGGCCTACGACCGGACCGGCTCGACCGAGACGGCGGTAATCGAGGGGATCGGACGGACCGGCCGGCTCGTGACCAGCGCCGCGCTGATCCTCTTCCTCGCGTTCGTCTCGATGGCTTCGGGCCCGGGCACGGACCTGAAGATGTTCGCGACCGGCCTCGGCGCCGGGATCCTCCTCGACGCGACCGTGATCCGGGCGCTGATCGTGCCCGCCGTGATCGCGCTGATGGGCCGCTGGAACTGGTGGCTCCCACACTGGCCGGCGCGGCTCCTGAGGGTGCCCGCATCGCCGCTGGCGCGGCGGCGGCCCGCAACCGGGGAGACGCCGGCATGAGGCTTGCCCGCGAGGCACCCTGCGGGCAGGCGGTGGCGCTCGGCCTCGGCCTGCTCGCCGTCGTGCACCTCGCGGCGGCGGGCTGGATGCTGCTCGCTGCGGACTCGTTCGTCCACGCGATCGGTCCGGTCGGCGGTACCGACGGCCACGACGTCGGGACCGCAACGGTGCTCGCCGCGGCGCAGAGCGCCGGCCTGGCGGTCGCGCTGGTCAGGCCGGGGTGGCGGACCGGAGTCCTGACGATCTCGATCGCCGTGCTGGGCCTGCTGACCGCCGATCGGTGGGTCGAGATCACGACCGGGCAGGTCGCGACCGGCGCCGGGTCGCTCGATGCCGGGCTGTTGACCCTCGGGTTGGCGCTCACGGTCACCGTCGCGCTGACGGCTCGCCTCTGCCCCTGCAATCCGATGCCTCGAGGAGGTGCCCATGTCCAACCTGATTGAGGAGATCGCCCGCGCGCAGATGGAGGATCGGCTTCGTGCCGCCCGGCGCCGCCGCGTCGCCGGGAAGCGCCGCTCCACCGAAGACGAGCGACCGGCTCGCCGGCACGTCGCGCGTCAGCCGGCCGGGGACGGCATCGCCGCCGCCTCGGCTCGCTGACGGAGTGCCGCGAGAGCGACGTGCGAGAACTGCCCGTACGCCGGCGGCGGGTCGGCGGGATCGATGTGCTCGCCGACCCAGAAGCCGCGCTCGCCGTACAGCAGCGCCGCGCAGCGCTCGGCGTCGAGGGGTTCGAACGCCGCGGCGCTCAGCTCGGCGATCGCCGCGTCGGCGTGCGGGCCGACGCGGGCGAGCCGCTCCGGGCCCCACTCGATCCCGGGACCGCGGCCCTTGCCGTGAGAGGTGCCGTCGCAGTGAGCGACGAATCCGCACTCGGCGAGCTCGATCGCGCGGGCGAGCTCCGCCTCGCGAGCCGCCCGGGCGCCGGGGAAGGACGGTAGGTCCTCGTAGAGATCAGGACGAAGCCGTAACGCGAACCGCTTGACGACACCCGAGGAGCGGTAGCCGCGGCGATGCTGGGCGAAGCGGATCTCGGCGTCACGGGCGCTCGAGCCGACGTAGACCCAGGGGATCCGGGGGTCGCGGCGCCGCCCGGCGCCCCGGTCGAGCTCGATCACGTAGACGCTGGCCACGCGAGCCTCTTCGCCGCGGCGCCGCCGGTACCCGGAGCGGTCGCGATCGTGCAGGCGCCGCGGCGCTTGCAGAACGGTCCGCGGCGGCCGCGGTCGCTAAAGCTCGGCGGCCGCCGACTCGATAGGCGAGGCATGGACGCGGTGAGGAGCCCATCCGACGCCAGCACGTCGCCCGGCACCGACGCGCCGGTGGTGACGATCACCACCGCGGAGGACCGGAGGCGGATGCCCGCCTACACCGCGGAGCTGCTCGCGTTCGTCGCGATCGGCGCCGCGATGGTGGTGCTGATCCCGGGTTCGACCGCGACGCGGGTGGCCGGGGCCGTGGCGCTGCTCGCGCTCGCCGGCTGGCGCGCCTACGCGCACGGCCGCGATCTCGACGTCCGGCAACGGACCCTTCCCCCGATCGCGTTCGCCGCCTGCATCAGCGCCCTCGCAGCGATCAGCGGCCAGCCCCTCTACGACGTGATCCTCACCTTCAACGTCCTCCTCGTCGCGCTTCAGGAGGATCGCCGGACGCTGATGCTCGTGATCGCCGGGACGTGGCTGGCGCTGATCCCGCCGGCGGCACTCCACGTCGACGAGCTCGCCCTCCGCGCCGCGGTCTGGGCCGTGCTGATCCCGGCGATCTCGCTGCCGGTCCAGCGCCGCTCCGAGGAGCTCCGCGAACGGGTCGGCCTCGGCCCGAAGCTGCGAGCGCTTCAGGCGACCATGCTTGCCGCTCCGGACTCGCGCGAGACCCTGGCCCGGGCCGCACCCGGACTCTCCGGCTGTGACGTCGTCGCCCTCGTCGAGCCGGACAGCGTCGGCAGCCTCGTCGTCACCGCTTCGAACGAGCCGGAGCTGACCGGCACCGTCGTGCCGGCGGAGGAGCAGTCACTCGTCCACCGGACCTTCGGCAGCGGCAGCCCCGTCTTCGTCCCCGACACCTCGCGCGCGGCCGGTCTGCTGCCGAGCATCGCCGTCCGGTTCTCCGAGATCAGCTCCTGGTTCTGCGCGCCGGTGACGCGAAGCGGCGTCGTCGCCGCCGTCCTCTGCACCGGCTGGCGCGAGGGGATTCGCGGCACCGATGACCTCCGGCTCGACGTCGTCCGCTCGCTCGCCTCGGAGGCCTCGACGACCATCGACCACACCGACCTGCTGCGCTCGCTGTCGGACACCGCCTCGCGCGACCCGCTTACCGGCCTCGTCAACCGCCGCGGCTGGGACGCGCTGCTGGCCCGGGAGATGGCGATCAGCCGCAGCCGCCGGACGCCGCTGTCGGTGGCGATCATCGACCTCGACCGCTTCAAGGACTACAACGACGTCCACGGCCATCGCGCCGGCGACCGGCTGCTCCGCGAGGCGGCCGGCTCGTGGACCGCCGCGATCCGCCATCGCGACGAGCTGGCGCGCTGGGGCGGCGAGGAGTTCACGCTGCTGCTGCCGGAATGCGGCGGGGCCTGCGCGCTCGAGGTCGTCGAGCGGCTCCGGACGAGCACCCCGGGGGGGCAGACCTGCTCGGCCGGCGTCGCCTCCTGGGACGGGACCGAGAGCCCGATCGAGCTCTTCGAGCGGATGGACGAGGCGCTCTACGCGGCGAAGGCCGCCGGACGCGATCTGGCGATGCTCGCGCCGCCGTCCTCGCGGCCGCGGCTCCACGCCGTGCAGGTCGCCTGACCGGCCCTAACCCGGCTCGTCGGACGGCACCGCCGCCGCAACCGGCAGCAGCTCCGGCCGCTTGGCGGATCGACCGTCCCCGGAGGAGACCCCGCGCAGCCGGCGGAGAAGCCACGGCGCCATGTGCCGCCCCATCCAGACGGCGTCGGAGCCGTAGCGGGCGAGCGCCCGGCGCGGCGGCGGGGGCGGTAGCGGCAGCGCCCAGTCACCGTCCGGCTCCCCGAGCCCGAGCGCGGCCGCCGCGGCGGCCGCCATCCGTGCGTGGCCGGCGCCGTTGGCGTGGAGGCGATCCGGGCACCAGAGCGAGGGATGGGCGACGCCGTCGTGCTCGAGGTCGACGAGGACGGCGCCGCGGGCGGCGGACATGGCGCGAACGCGGGCGTTGAAGTCGCTCACCCGGGCGCGGATCCGGGCCGCCGCGACGGTGATCACGGCGGTCGGATCCGGGAAGGTGAAGGTGAGGACGGTCGCGCCCTGCGCGGAGAGCGCCGCGGCCATCGCGTCGAGGTCGCCGACGACACGGTCGAGGTCGAGCCGGCGGCGGAGGACGTCGTTGATCCCGCTGAGGATGCTGGCGAGGTCCGGCTCGAGCGCGAGCGCAGGTTCGAGCTGCTCTTCGCGGATCTGCGGGACCTTGCGCCCGCGGACCGCCAGGTTCGCGTAGGCGACGCCGGGGTTGTCGGCGGCGAGCCGCTCGGCGAGGCGGTCGGCCCAGCCGCGGTAACCGCGACCGTCGGGATAGGGGTCCTCGAGCCCCTCGGTCGTCGAGTCGCCGAGCGCCACGAACCGCTCGTAGACCGGGTTCCGGTTCGCGCCGCCGTCGGTCATGCCGGAATCCCCGGCCCCTACTCCACCCGCGGCCCCGGGAGGTTGCGAAACCGGAAGGCTTCCGGCTCCCGACCGGCCTGCACGTACCAGCACTCGCCGGACATCTCGCCGCTGAACAGGGCGAGGACCGCTTCGGCGACCCGCTCGGCGGGGATGATCGGGGTTCCCGACTCGAGCAGGGCCTCGCGGATCGGCGCGATGATGTTCGACTCGGCGAAGCCCGGGCAGACGGCGTTGAAGCGGACCCCCTCGCTGACCAGGCCGAGGCCGAGCGAGCGGGCGAGGCCGACGACGGCGTGCTTGTTCGCCGCGTAGAGGGGGTCGAAAGGCACCGCGGTGAGGCCGGCGAGCGAGGCGGTCGCGACGATCGCTCCCCCACCCCGCTCGCGCAGCGCCGGCAGCGCCGCGACGGTGCCGAAGACGACGCCGTCGAGGTTGATGCCCATCACCTGCCGATAGCGATCGAGGTCGAAGTCGTCGCCGAGGCCGATTCCGCTGGCGACGCCCGCGTTCAGATAGACGAGGTCGAGACCGCCGTGCTCGCGGCGGACGACCTCGACGAGCTCGCGGTTCGCCTCCAGCGTCGAGATGTCGCCGGCGACGAACAGGCCGCCGATCTCCTCCGCGACATCCTCACCGGCCTCGTTCACGTCGGCGATCACCACCTCGGCGCCGGCGCCGGCGAGCGCTCGCGCCGCGGCCGAGCCGAGGCCGCCGGCGCCACCGGTCACGAGGGCGACCTTGCCTGACAGCTCCGCGGTCCCGGCCGACGGCGTGCTCGCGCTCATCGCGCCACCCTATGCGACCCCCCGATCGGTCGCCGCGGTCGCGGATAGGGTGCGAAGCGGTGAGGCTCGCGAACGGAGGGAGAGGCCGATGCTGCTGATCGCCGTCGGCGCGGTCGTCCTCGCGATCGCCCTGTTCGTCCTGATCACCTACAACCGGCTCGTCCGGATGCGGTTCGCGTGCGAGAACTCGTGGGCGCAGATCGAGGTCGCGCTGAAGCTCCGCCACGACCTCGTCCCGAACCTCGTCGCCGCCGTCTCCGGTTATGCGGGCCACGAGCGAGCGACGTTCGAGCGGACCGCCGAGGCGCGCGGGGCCGCCGTCGCCGCCGTCGGGACCGGACCGGCGGCACAGGGCCCGCTCGAGGGAACTCTCGCGGCCGGGATCGGCAACCTGATCGGCGTCGCCGAGGCCTATCCGGAGCTGAAGGCGAGCGCGAACTTCGCGGCCCTGCAGAGCGACCTCAACTCGATCGAGGAGCGGATCTCGATCACCCGTCGCGTCTACAACGACACGGTAGAGACGTACAACACAGCGGTCGCCGTGTTCCCGCAGTCGCTCGTCGCCGGCGCGTTCGGCTTCCGCCCCCGCGAGTTCTTCACCGCCGATGCCGAGGTCCACACCGCGCCGGTCGTCGACCTCGGGCCGGCGGAGAATCAGTGAAGCGCTTCCTGCTGCGCCTGATCGGCGCGCTTCTGATCATCGCGGTCGTCGCCGCGGCGAGCGCCGTGATCCCGGCGGTTCCGACCTCCGAGAAGGAGTACGAAATCACCGACGCCGGCGTCTCGGTCCGGCTCCAGGACGATGGCAGCCTGCTCGTCCACGAGGCGCTGCCGTTCGACTTCACGGGCAGCTTCTCGGGCGCCTACCGCGACATTCCCGTCCTCGACGGAGTCCAGCTCTCGGACTTCGGCGTTCGCGAGGCCGGCAGCGGCCGCTACCGCCCGGGCGGGAACACCGCCCTCGGCTCGTCCGACAGCCCGGGGACGTTCGGCGTCGAGAGGATGGAGCACGGGTACCGGGTCGTCTGGCACTACTCGGCCGCCGACGAGACTCGGGCCTTCGAGCTCACCTACCGCGTGACCGGCGCGACGAAGGTCTACGACGACGTGGTCGACGTCGCCTGGAACGTCTGGGGGAGTCAGTGGGACTTCTGGCTCGACAACCTCGACGCCGAGATCGCAGCCGCCTCCGACACGGCGCCCGAACAGGCCTGGGTGCGGCCGCGCTCGCTCGGCGTCGATCCCGAAGTCGGAGCCGACGCGAGCGTCGCGATCGACCGTGTCCCCGAGGGCGAGGCGGTCGGCTTCCGCGCCGTCTTCCCGCGTGACGCGATCTCCTCGACCGGCGGCGCGAAGGTCGAAGCGGGCGACGGGCTCGCCAAGATCGAGGACGAGGAGGCGGCGCTCGACGACGACTACGGCACGATCGACAAGCTCGAGAACTACGCAACCGACAGCGCGCTGCTGCTCTCCCTGATCGTCGCCGCGGCGGCCCTCACCGCCACCGCCGCGCTCGTCCTCGCCGCCCGCGAGCGCGACACCGGCGTCCCCGAGTACCTGCCGGAGCCGCCCGAGGACGTGCCGCCGGCGGTCGGCTACGCGATCGCGCACGAAGGCGACTACGACCAGCGGATCGTCCTCGCGACGCTGATGGACCTCGTCGATCGCGGCTTCTACGAGGCCCGGCCGGCTGCCGGTGAGGACCTCGACCTCGAGATCAGACGTGGCGAGCGGAGCGACGTCGCCGGCCTGCAGCCCTACGAGACCGAGACGCTCGAATTCTTCGACGAGCTAGTGGGCGACGAGTGGGTGGCGCTCGGCTCGATGTCCGATCGGATCCCGAAGCACTCGAGCACCTGGCGGACGCGCTGGCAGTCCCTGAACGGGAGTCTCGAGGACGCTGAGGAGGGCGCGATCTCCTGGGACCGCGACTACCGGGGCCTACGAGCGCTGATCGCGCTGGCCGCGATGATCGTCTTCGGCCTCCTGATCGCACTGATCTGGGCGCGGAGCCATCGGATCGGCATCCCTGTCACCGGCCTCGTCGCCACCCTGCTGCTGATCTTCGTTCCGCCGTCGAACTGGCTGCGCCGGCTCGAGCCGGCTGCGCGCGAGCGCAACGAGCGGTGGAGCGCCTTCGAGAAGTGGACCCGGGACTTCCCGCGGCTCGAGGACGATCCGCCGGCGACCCTGAAGCTCTGGCGGCGGATCCTCGTCTACGCGATCGCGTTCGGAACGGCCGAGCGCGTCGCCAAGTCGGGCCGGATCCCGGCGCCGGTCGCCGACGAGGCGGCGAGCAGCGGACTCTGGACGTCCTACGCGATCACCTCCGGCAGCTTCGGGAGCGGCTTCGACGGCTTCTCGTCCGGATTCGCGAGCCAGGTCGCGCCCGAGTCGAGCTCGGGGTCCGGCGGTGGCGGCGGAGGCGGTGGGGGCTTCTCGGGCGGCGGGGGCGGCGGCGCCTGGTAGTGACGGGCGATTCGACCGTGGCGCTGGAGTAGGCTCCGAATTCCTGAAAACGGCAACTGAAAGGAACTGAATGCTGATCGCCGACTACTCGTTCGGTGAGGCGCTGGGGACCGTCCTCGCCGTCTTCATCTTCGTGGCCTGGATCATGGTCCTGTTCACGATTCTCTCCGACCTCTTCCGCGACCACGAGATGTCGGGCTGGGGCAAGGCCATCTGGGTCGTCTTCCTGATCTTCATCCCATTCCTAACCGCGCTCATCTATCTGATCGCCCGCGGCGGGGGCATGCGGGAGCGCGCGCTCAAGGAGCAGTCGGAGCAGAAGAAGCACTTCGATCAATACATCCGCGATACCGCCGGAACCTCGAAGGTCGACGAGCTCGCGAACCTCGCCGAGCTGCACGACAAGGGCAAGATCAACGACGCCGAGTACGAGCAGCTGAAGGCGAAGCTGCTGGCCTGATCGGGACGGGCGCCCGGCCCGCGCGGCCGGGCGCTGCTCCCGCCTCCAGGAGGCTGGATCTAGCGCTCGCGCGCGCTCGTGCAGAGCGCGTCGACGAGGTGCTCGCGGTCGAGCGCGTCGGCGCCGAGGTCGCCGGGGCCGGTCCGGCTCGTCGCGAGCCCTTCGATGACGAGACGCGCGTAGCGACGCCACAGCCCCGGCTCGGTCTCGTGGGTCGCATCGCTGACGGCGGCGACCATCTCGACGAGCAGCGGCAGGTCCTCGAAGCGGAAGTCGGGGCGCAGGTCGCCGGCGTCCTGCGCGCGCTTCGCCAGCTCGGCGACGAGCGGCTCGATCCGGGCGCGCGCAGCCGCGAGCCGCTCCTTGCCGCGGGTCGGGACGAGCAGCGCCTGCTTGAGGCTGCGATCTTCGGCGTGCAGCTCGAGCGCTTGCTCGAGGAAGCCCGCGAAGCCGGTCCAGGGGTCGTCGGCGCCGAGGGCCTCGCGGGCCAGCGACTCGACTCGCGCCGTCTTCTCGTCGAGGAGCTCGTCGATCAGCGTCTCCCGGTCAGGGAAGCGGCGATAGACGGTCCCGACGCCGACGCCGGCGTGCCTGGCGACGTCGTCGAGCCCGATGTCGACGCCGCGCTCGGCGAACAGCACCGCCGCGGACGCGAGGATCCGCTGCCGGTTCCGCTCCGCGTCCCTGCGAAGCGGCCGCGGCGCCACGGCCGTCTGCGATGCGTCCGTCATGCGATGATCGTATCCGGCAAGCGGAGAGTTGCCTCCGCTTCAACTACTGAGGTCGGGAGCGGCAAGGGTGGACTCGAAGCGCGACGACGACGGCGGGATCGCCTACGGGACGGGTCCGGGGCGGTGGGTGCTCGCGATCGCCGTGCTCGGCTCCGGGATCGTCTTCCTCGACGGGACGGTCGTAAACGTCGCGCTGCCGCGGATCGGCGAGGACTTCGATGCCCCGACGAGCTCACTGCAGTGGATCCTCAACGGCTACATGCTGTCCCTGGCTTCGCTGATCCTGCTCGGCGGCTCGCTCGGCGATCGGTACGGCCGGCGGCTGATCTTCGTCGTCGGCGTCCTCTGGTTCACCGTCGCCTCGCTGCTCTGTGCGATCGCCCCGAGCGTCGACGCGCTGATCGGCGCCCGCCTGCTTCAGGGCGTCGGCGGCGCCCTGCTGACGCCCGGCAGCCTGGCGATGATCGAGTCGAGCTTCCGGCGCGAAGACCGCGCCCGCGCGATCGGCGCCTGGTCGGGCCTCGGCGGCGTCGCGACCGCCCTCGGGCCGCTGCTCGGCGGCTGGCTGGTCGAGGCGGTCTCGTGGCGGGCGATCTTCCTGATCAACGTCCCGATCGGCGCCTTCGTGGCGCTGATGGCAACCCGCCACGTCCCCGAGACCCGCGACCGCAACGCGCCCGAGCGTCTCGACGTCCTCGGCTCGGTCCTGGCCGCCGTCGGCCTCGGGGGGACGACCTACGCGCTGATCGAAGCGCCCGATGCGGGCTTCTCGCCGGTGATCGCAGTAGCCGCGATCGCCGGCGTCGCCGCGCTGGTCGGGTTCATCGTCCAGGAGCGCCGCAGCGCCCATCCGATGATGCCGCTCGGGCTCTTCTCCTCGCGGCAGTTCAGCGCCGCCAACGCGGTCACGTTCGTCGTCTACGCCGCCCTCAGCGGCGTCTTCTTCCTGCTCGTCGCCTTCCTCCAGATCGCCGCCGGCTACTCGCCGATCGCGGCCGGCGCCGCCTCGCTCCCGGTGACGGCGCTGATGCTGCTCTTCTCGGCCCGCGCGGGCGCCCTCGCACAGCGGATCGGCGCCCGGGTCCCGCTGACCGTGGGACCGCTCGTGATCGCCGTCGGAATGGTGATGATGGGCCAGATCGACCCCGACGGCGACTACGTGACGTCGGTCCTTCCGTCCGTGATCGTCTTCGGGGTCGGCCTGACCCTCGTCGTCGCCCCGGTGACCGCGACGGTCCTCGCCGCCGCCGAGACCCGCTACTCGGGGATCGCCTCCGGGATCAACAACGCGGTCTCGCGGGTCGGCGGGCTGCTCGCCGTCGCCGTCCTGCCGCTGATCGCCGGCCTCACCGGCGACTCGTTCTACGACCCCGCGGCGATGACCGACGGCTTCCGCACCGCTATGTACGTCACCGCCGGCCTCTCCGTCCTCGGCGGCGTCATCGCGTGGCTGACGATCGACTCGCAGGTCCTCGAGCACCGCGAACCGCCCCCCGAGCAGGTCACCGGCGAGTACTCGTGCGACGTCTGCGGCCCCAAGGTGCTCCCCTCCCACCGCGAGGAGGAGCCGGTAACGGTGGGGTCGGAGTAGTGCCCGCAAGGTGGTGCGGATCTCCACCTCTATACGGGGAGAATGTCCGCCACCTCGAGCCTTGGCGCCGGCCGGCGCCGGCTCCCACCCCCCTTCACTGCTTCCAGCGCTATTCCCGCGGCTTCGTTGCGGTCGTCATCGCGCCGGCGGCGCCGCCGGAGATGACCCTGCGGACCAGCCCGGGAGCGACGACGCGGAGGACGGCGGTGAGACCGTAGGCGCGCGGCACCCAGCGCTCGGCGCGGCCGCCGAGGCCGGCGTCGACGATCGCCTCCGCGACCTTGTCCGGCGTCGAGACCATCCAGCGCGTCAGCGGCTTCTCGCGCAGCTCGGCGGCGGGGAACCCCTCGGTCGCGATGAAGCCCGGCAGGACGAGCCCGACGTGGACGCCGTGCTCGCGCTCCTCGACATGGAGCGAGTCGCTCCAGCCGATCAGCGCCGCCTTCGATGCCGAGTAGGCGCCGGCGCCGGGCCGCGAGACCCGGCCGGCCGTGCTGGCGACGTTGACGAGCGCGCTCGGCGCCGAACGGCGCAGCAGCGGCAGCGCCGCATCGGTGAGACGGACGACGGCGTCGAAGTTGAGCCTCATCGTCCGCTCGACGTTCTCCCAGCCCTCGTCGCCGAAGCGCCCGCGCCAGGACGCGCCGGCGTTGTTGACGAGCAGGTCGAGCCGCTTGTGATGCTCCTCGACGTGGGCGACGACCCGCGCCGGGGCGCCGGCACCGGTCAGGTCGGCCGCGACCCAGGTCGTCGGCACCGGCAGCGAGTCGGCGACGGCACGGAGCCGCTCCTCGCGACGGGCGACGAGGACCAGCTCGGCGCCGGGCTCGAGGGCGAGTCGCCGCGCCGTCGCTTCGCCGATCCCGCTCGACGCGCCGGTGACGAGGAAGACCCGGGCCATCAGCCGACGTCGAGAACGATCTTGCCGGTGGCGCCGCGCCCGTCGATCAGCTCCAGCGCCTCGATCGCCCCGGCGACCGAGAGCGGGAACGAGGCGCCGACGAGCGGGCGGACCACGCCGGAGCCGATCAGCTTCGCGAGCTCGGCGCCGATCTCGCGGTTGACGTCGGGCTTGCCGATCACGAAGGCGCCCCAGCCGGCGCCGATGACCTCGGTGTTGTTGAGGAGGAGGCGGTTGACGCGGACCTCGGGGATCGAGCCCGCGGTGAAGCCGACGACGACGAGCCGGCCGCCCTCGGCGAGGGAGCGCAACGAGTCGGTGAAGCGATCGCCCCCGACCGGGTCGAGCACCAGGTCGACTCCGCCCCCGGAGAGCTCCTTGGCCTCGTCGCGCCAGGGGCCGTCGGAGCGGACGGCCTCGTCGGCCCCGGCGTCGCGGGCGACCCGCTCCTTCTCGTCGGTCGAGACGACCGCGATCACCTTCGCGCCGATCCCCTTCGCGACCTGGATCGAAGCGGTGCCGACGCCGCCGGCGGCGCCCTGGACCAGCACGGTCTCCCCCGCCTTCAGACGACCGCGGAGCACCAGCGCGAACCAGGCCGTGTGGTAGTTGAGGATCAGCGCGGCGCCCTGGCGGTCGTCGAGCTCGTCGGGGAGCGGGAACGTCAGGAACTCGGGGGCGACCGCAACCTCGGCGAAGCCGCCGAGCATCGGGAAGGCCGCGACCCGCTGCCCCGGCTCGAGGGCCGAGCCGTCGGGGGCCGAACGCACCGTTCCCGCGACCTCGCTGCCGGGAACGAACGGCAGCGGCGGCTTCACCTGGTACTCACCGCGGGTCTGCAGCACCTCCGGGAACGAGACGCCGGCGGCCGCGACGTCGACGAGGACGCCGCTGCCGGGGGTCAGCATGTGCGAGGCCTCCGGCTCCGGGACGTCGGCCTCACGCAGGGCCGAGTCCGGCCCGCTGAGGTCGACGATCTGGATCGCCTTCATCGGCTCGCTCGGCTACTTGTCCTTGCGATGACCGTCGAAGGAGATCACCTGCTGGATCCCGCTCGGGCGGTTCGCGTACCGCATCGTCTTCAGCGGCAGCGGCCGGAAGTGGATCTGCTCGGCCGTCGCGTCCGAGTGCCACTGGGTCGGATCGCCGGTACCCTGCTCGGCCGCGATCTCGTCGCCCGACTTGTCGATCGCCTTCCAGATGTCGCTCTGGCACTTCTCGAGCTTGCCCTTGCCGCAGTAGGCGAGGTTGAACGGGCTCGGCACATGCCTGCCGAGGAGCGCATTGATGTCGCGGTCGAAGTACTGATACCAGCCCGAGTACTGGCCTCCCGGCGGCTGATCGAAGCGCGAGAACAGGCTGTCGAGCTCGTCGAGCTGAGAGCCGATCCGCGGCTTCATGAACGCGTTTGCGATGTTCGTCCACGAGCCGTCCATGACCGCCGCGCCCGGCGCGTCGATCAGCCCGTCACCGTTGCGGTCGAGGCGGCTGCCGTGACGCTTGCGCCACTGGACCATCAGGTCGAGCATCTGCTGCGCCCGCGGGCTCGGCGCCTCGCTGCCGGCGAGCAGCTTCTTGAGCAGCGGCACGGTGTCGATCGCGCGGATGTCCTGCGTCGCGGCGGCGTTCATCGCGCCGGTGACCGACGCGAGCGACCACTTGCCCGACTGCGACTGCAGCCGCTTCAGGTTCGTGTTGAGCAGGTCGACCCGCTCGGCCGAGCCGGCCCGGCCCCACTGGTCGTCGGCCGAGCCGAAGCCCTTCGCGGTGACCTGGTTCCAGTTGGTCATCGTCCCGTCCTTCGGGTCGATCCCGTGCGGATGGCCGTTCTTGCTCAGGAAGCCCTTCCATTCGTACTTGCCGGTGCCCTTGGTGAGCAGGCCCGGATCGACGCCCTTGGCGCGGATCGGCAGCTTGCCGGCCGTGTAGACGGCGACGTGCTGATCGTCGATGTAGAAGGAGTTGAACGTCTGCGGAGTCTTCGCGGCCGCGTTGTAGAACGACTTCGGATCGTGCACCTGACCGGTCGAGATCCGCCGGTTGAAGAGCAGGTCGAGGACGTCCTCTCCATAGCTCGAGCGCTTCGACGCGATCGCGACCTTCTTGCCGTTCACGGTCGCATAGCCGGTGACCGGCCCGTGCACTGTGGTCTTGAACGTCACCGGCTCGCCGTCGAGCGTGCCGGCGTCGAAGGTCTTCATGCTCCGGCACTTGCCCTTGTATTCGTACTTCGTGTCGCTGCCACCGCAGAGCGTCTCCGCGTACTGGTCGATCACGTCGCCGCTGGCCGAGGTCAGCGTCGTCGCGAAGTCCTCGCCACGGCCGATCAGCAGGTAGCCGGGGAACGGGGCCGACGTGGCGCCGCGCCAGCGGAGACCCGGAGCGTTCATGTCGATCTCGTAGGTGAGGCCCGGGTAGAAGTACCCGATCTGCGGACCGCCGACCATCAGCGGGTTGCCCGTGTTCGAGCGATCGCCGGTGATCATCAGCGTGTTCGAGGCCTGGACCGGCTGCGGGGCGACCTTCGCGGCCAGCGTCTTGTCGGCGACCGCGGGCGTGGTCACGTAGCTGTCGTGATCGATGACCACGTTGCCCTTCGCCTTCTTCGGGATCTTCCCGTACGGGAACTTGCCGTCGATCGTCGTCGGCACGCCCTTGTTCTTGAACTGGCGCAGGTCGTTGAAGACCTTCATCCCCTTCTTCCCGCCGAGGCGATCCTGCAGGCCGGCGAGGAACTGGGTCCGTCGCGCCTCGTCGCCGCCCCCCTCGCCGAGAAACTGGTCCTTGAGGGCGTTCAGCGCGTAGATGTCGTTGCGCGTGAACGGCTCGACCGACGAGCCCACGTAGTCGTAGTAGCCGTTGATCCCGGCGATGAACGTGTCGATGTCGTGGAGGACCTTCTTGCCCTCCTTGCCCTGCGCCTCGAGGGCCTGCGTCTGCTGGGCGACGACGTCCTCGGTCTGCTGGCTCGGGACGAAGCTCTTCAACTGCGTGACCAGACCGATCGCGCTGAGCCCCGGTGCGTCGATCGCGGCGACGCGCGCGTTGTAGCGAGCCTGCTGGAGGAGCAGGCCGCGGTCCTCGGCGGCGATCCAGCCGGCCGCGTAGATGCCGTCGTCGTAGCTGTCGGCATCGACGTGCGGGACGCCGTAGACGTCGCGGGTGATCGTGATCCCGGGAT
>Ga0105243_10002370_pt1 | contig 15771 bp, 16 predicted proteins | sample KBSM34metaG_FD_81525 | JGI IMG/M metagenome (GOLD analysis project Ga0105243, IMG submission 81525) | Miscanthus rhizosphere microbial communities from Kellogg Biological Station, Michigan, USA - KBS M3-4 metaG | ecosystem: Host-associated > Plants > Roots > Rhizosphere > Soil | place... | reverse complement strand
GTTTTCAGAATATTTGTAACTTCGTTATAGTTATTAATAGTTGGAAAAAATTAAAACCCTATTTACCCCTCGTGGTGAATTAAACTACTGACAGTCAAGATTATTCACTTTTTGTATCGGGAAATAGAATACATAAACAGCTTAAAATCAACGATTTACGTTAAAATAATAGAATTTAGAAAATATCCAGTAAAGCGCTATTTTACAGCGCTTTATGTATTTTAAATAAAGAAATTAACGTTATAAATCACTTGAATTTGTCCCCAGTTTTGTCCCCCAATTCTAACCTAAAAACTTCAAGATTTTACAGGTTAATTCACTGCACTTAATAAACACTATCATACTATAAATAAGCTAATTACTATTTATTTAAATATAATTTTCCAGAATTTTTACCAGCTTTTTCAAATAATCTATTGAAGAACAATAATTAGTCTATTCTTCACTTTGAACAATTTATTGTATGCATTTAAAGGTTAATTTACTGTACTTAATGAGCCTAACTACTATGTAAATTGATTAATAACGATCATAACTTGATTTCTAAGATTCTCATCCATTTTTTATGACTCCCTTTGAGAGAATTTAGCTAGCTTATTTTAGACTTTGGACAAATTACCGCATTCATATACAATTATTTGTTTTCAAGATATTACAACTGATTAGAGTAAAAAGCAATGAGTACAAATATTCATATATTAAAAACAAGCGAATATTGTGGATCAGAATTTGAGGTCAAAACCACTGTAATAAGGTTTTGCAACCAAAGATGTAGAACAAGAATGTATAAGAAACATAATAAATATTCATTTCCAACTATAGAAAATCAGACTTTATGTTATCCTACAGTGTCAACCTACTCCCTTTTGATTGCCTTACAGTAAAAGAAGCTTCCCATCTTATAGGCTGTGCTCCAAGTACGATTTATGATATGATAAAAAAAGGGAAGTTATCTTATATCAATTTCAATCAAAGAAAAATTAGAGTTTTAAAAAAAGAAATTGAAAAGATACTATATGGAAGCAAAACAGGAGTATAATCTTTTAAATTTAGAGATGAAGAGATGAAGATACAAAAGCAAAAGACTGTTGGACAATTAATGAAATAACCCGTTGTGCATTTTAAAATATGCTTGACTTTAGATTGTTGATTTTTTTTGTTTAAATAGTTTTTATTAATAAATTGAACAATTGTAAGAGCTGTAATCTTTGCTAACACTCTTGTTTTGAATCCTTCAAAAGTTTTTTGCATAATTCCTTCTTATCATAAATTGGTCACATAGCTGAGAAAATAATGTTTCAATTCTTTTTCTGTGCTTTTTAAACAAGTAAAACTGTGGTTTGTAGTCTTTTTGGCTGATTCTTTTCGGAGTTTCCAAGGTAATATTAGCGTAATTAAACCAATCTACCTGTACCTCTGATGAGAGATCACCTTTATCACCAAGCAAAATATAATCAGACAACTGTTCTTTAATATCCTTCAAAAAATGAATATCATGAATAGATACCGGACTTAGTATACTCTGGAAAACACCGCTCACAGAACAAACCACATGAAGTTTGCAGCCATAAAAAGACATTTGCTGTGATGCGCAAAAACCTCTGTTAGGATAACAATACTGTTCCTCTTTACATATTTTAGAGCGTGTGCTTCTGGAGATTTTGCAGATTTCCAAAAGCATACTGTCAACAATAAAAAAATCTTCAAATTCATTAAAACTCAGAGCTATTTTTAAACGTATTTCATTGACTTTTATATATAATTTTCACTGTCAATCCCCATATATTCGGCAGTCAAGACGAGGCGATCCTTCATTTTGGAAACACCTCTCTGATAAGATAAAAGTGTTTCATCTGAAATTTTCAGTAAAACTTCAAAAATTCTTTCGTAATTTGCAATTAAGTTGTTCATTGTAAATGTTTTGTGGTAAAAACATTTACAATGAACAACTTATTTCTTTTTATTCATAATGCACAACGGGTTAATATGTAAATATAAATCGGTACATTAAGGGTATGTGTTATTGTCAAAAATAATTACTAAAATTCCATACACGAGGTTAAAATTACCAATTATCGGGTTATACTTAACGCCCCTCCTGCAAGTGGAAATGCCCCTACTCCCTCAACAATATAAAAGTGAGTGGGATATTTTACAACCCAAACATTAAAGCCCTCTCTCTGAACAGTTTGTCTTGGGGCGAGATTATATGAAGGATTGGTAGGGCCTGTAGGATTTGTATCTGTATCATTTGCTATAGCAGTAGCCAAAATAGCAGAACCTTGACTTACAAGATTTGGAGCATACAAAAAAGGTTGGGCATTATCTAAATTCCATTGTCTGGGTTCCCATATTGCTCCAGATACAATATAATTATTATCTTTAAACGGTACAGCAAAATCAATCCTGAATACGGAGTAATGTAATCTTTTAACTCTGGCAATATTTACAGCACCTGGTAATATTGTTGCCAATCCACCATCTGGCCCTACTCCTGTTCCTGTTGCTGCATAATGTTCAAAATTCACTTGTGAATATCCAGTAACACTTCCTCCATTTCCACTTACATGTGAAAATAGCCTCCACTCAGAACCGTTCCAAAAGTAATATCCGGGCTGTAAATTAGCGCCCTTATTATAAACAAGAAGCCCCACAGGCTGGTTAGAAATGTTATTGTCTCCATCAGCATTCAAATCATAGGTAAGATTCTGTAAATCAACCCTTGGGGTAAGAATCCCTTTATCATCGGCAATAACATCTAATTTAGCGTAGGTATTTGGGGTTGTCGTTCCCGCCCCTACATTTCCATTAGCAGTGACAATAAAATCATTCAATTGCTGACTGCTCAAAGGGCTATCTAATGCAGGGTTATCTTTAGCACCATCTATATGAAAAGCACCTTGTGGGTTTGAAGTATTCACTCCCACCTGCCCAGAAAGAAACGTACTGAGCAAAATCATAAATAAACTAATATTTCTCATGTGTTATATATTAAATTGGTTAATACTATATTAATTGAATCAGCTATATTTCAAGAATTTTGATTACAGGAATTACTCTCCCTTTATGGGGAACTGGGGAAAGTATCCCCAGCATCCCATAAATACAAAGGCATTGGTCTATGGATTATTTTAGAAACTAATACAGGTATAGTTCTATTTATTTTTAAGACATTGCAATATTAAAAAACAATCTTCGGCAGATGTCAAAACATAACTACTCACATCTACTCTTTTAACATCCTACATCTACTCATCACCTGAATACAACTACTATCCCCTGAAAAGGAGATGATTAAATCAAAACAATAATCATGTCTAATTTCAAATTTGTTTTTGATAGCCGATGAGACCTTCTACGGATTCTGTACTTTATATTTTCTACGGCGCTTATTGTTGTTGCCTTGAATACATTAGGTGCATTCAAATATATCATTATCAAAGTTTAATAAAGATTTGTGGTAATAGTAGGAATGATATAGAAATAATTACCATCAATCTACTTTTATAATAATACTTAACGATAAAAACAATTAATGGACAGCTACTATATTTCATTATCCAATTGTGCCACTACACTGTGTGGCAGTCTAAATCATATCATTTTTAGATCAAGCTAAATAAATTATATTATCTTATCTCAGAGGTTGTAAAGCCAAATTTTTGCTTAAATGAAGCATAAAAATGAGAAAGGTTTTCAAAGCCAAGATCCAGATAAAATTCAGTAGGCTTTTGTTTTTTGTGTTTTATTAAATAGTGGGCTTCCTCCAGTCTTTTATCTTTAAGCCAGAGCTTTGGGGAAGAATTAAAGATCTTGGTGAAATCCCGCTTGAATGTTGAGACACTCCTTCCGGTAAGCTTTGCAAAAGAATCAAGAGGAACATTAAACATGAAATTTTTATTCATAAATTCCTCAAGATCAACCTTATATTGCTTCGTAAAATCAAATAGAATATACTTAAAGTCTGGGTTACTGTCGAGGATAAGCTCAATAGCTTCCCTGATTTTGAGTTCAGCCAACCTTGGTGTTGCTTCTTTAGTCTTATTAATGTATGGAGCAAGAGAAAGGAAATAGCTCTGTAAAAAATCATTGGGTTCAAAAAACATTTTCTGCGTTTCCTCAAATCTTTTATCTATTACAACCTTGTTTTCCATAGCATAACGTTCCAAGACATCCTTATCTAATGTAATAGCTATAAACTTATAATTACCAGACCTTGAAGGATACTTGGTTGTTCTTATCAGTTGATTTTTCCTGACAAATACAACTGTATTCTCTTTGATAACCGTAGTTCCTTGATCATGAACAACATGAGTTTCACCGGATAACTGGTACCCTAAAAAATGTTCAGGAAAAAATTCCTCAACTCCCCTATGTTTCTCAAAGACACAGGAGTATACCAATCTGTCAAATATTATTTCACGCATTACTTCCATGATACAAATTTCAGAAAATTAAATGATTACACCAGCTCCTGAGCTTGCAATTTCCCTATCCTGGTCAACTGTTCCTCCAGATGCTCCCACTGCCCCAATGACATTTCCTTCTTTATTCCTAATGACAATACCTCCTGCAATGGTTAACAATCCTTCATTAGAATTTATCATCCCTTGAGCGTGCAATCCAGCACCTGCAATGATACTTCCCATTACATCACTATCAACTCCGAACATTACTGCTGTTCTCGCCTTTTTCATAGCAAATTCTATAACACCAAAAACACTATTATATCTTGCAAAGGCAACCAGATGACCACCTGTATCCACTACTGCAACACTCATTGGCACTCCCAATTCCTTAGCTTTTTCAATTGAGGCATTCACTATCTTAGATGCCTCGTGATAATCTATACTCATTTTACTAATTATTACTTAAAAAATTATAGAAGAAAAGCACAGATACAGATCTGTGCCCTATCATATTTTAGACTAACTTTTTGCAGTCCATGCCTCTGCTTGAAGTTTTTTCACGAAATCTTCAGTTTCCTTAGGAAATACGTTTCTAAAATTAGAATTATCATCCAATGCTACATCAACAATACATTCTGCCATTGCCTGTGGATCCAGTTGCGCACTCAATGCTTCTGAAACCCCATCAAATACATGAGAAGATGTAAAGTTAACCTCAGGATTATACCAACGGAAAATACTATCAGCCCCACGGTCATTGAAACCAGTACCAAACATTCCCGGATTACAGGTTGCAATTTTAATATTGAAATCTGCAAGTTCAGTTTTCAATCCTTCCGCAATAGCTTCCATTGCGTGCTTTGATGAACAATATGCTGCCACATACGGCACTGTCCATAATCCTCCCATTGATGTAGTGAACACAATCTTACCCGGCTTCTTTTGTTCAACAAATTTCTTGATGAATCCCTGTGCCAGTGCAAGCCCGCCAAATACATTAACCTCAAACATAGAACGGATCAACTCAATAGGTTGCTCTGCAATAGGTCCACCTTCCATGATACCTGCATTACTTATTAGAATGTCAATATCATATTTGCTATGTATATAAGCAAGATCTCTCTCATTCGTTACATCAAGTTTATCAACAATAAGATCAACTCCTTTTTCTTTTGCCTCACGAATAAGATCACTCATCTGTGGATACACTTGTGCAGTTGCAATTACTTTATGCCCTTTTCCTGCTAAATCAAATGCCGCGATTTTACCAAAACCACTAGCCGCTCCTGTAATTAAAATTGTTTTCTTCATATTTTTGTTTTAAAAATTACGATGTAAAGCTACATCTCCTATATTTGTTTTTTGTTTGTAATCGGTTCAAAATTATATTTCTCAAAAGTCCACCCATTCAAGAAGTCATCTATTTAAATCTTTTCACAATTTTGTCAAGCCCAGTCATCTTCGCCTCTATCTCTCCTGAAGCTATCAATGAGAAAAATCGTTGGAACTCCTAATACTCCATAGTTCTGAAAATTAATTCCAGATTTCCCTTGATAAGCGGAAAAAATACTTTATAGAAGGAGTATAATTCAAGATGGATACTGAAGTGGGGATTCTCTGTATAGATACCCACCTGGCTGAACATTCTTGCATAACAGAGAAATATTATAAGGATAATTATTAGGGTAATTATTGTTTTGTTCATATTCAATTGTATTTTTTAAGTGAAGTACTAATTACTTAGACATGACAAGAGAAATTATTTTCAGACTAATGATTTCCCCTTCATTCCTCCTATAACATTAGAGTTAGGATCAAAATTTAATTTGATCAAACTTATATTATTATAAGACTCAAAATTGCGTAGAATAAACAACCCTACACAGGTTTTATAGTGAGAAATTCAGGATTTTAAACATTATATCTTTTCAAATTACTGTAAATATGAAAAGATTTGCTTCACAAATAGAACTCCAATAATTATAGATTCTAACCTTCCTTAAAATATAAAATCGATGTGTTTTTCAATGCATGATAGGCAAAAAAGAATAAGATATTTTCCGAATTAATTACAACAAAGTAAATTTCTTTTCATTTGTTCATTTTAATTTTGCAGAGTTCGGACATCCCTCATTCTTGAATTCCCCACAACATTCCTCACTACACAATAAAGAAAAAACAATGAAAAAAAAGCAAACCATTATCTACCTCTTGATGTCTATTGTTATACCTTCATCATATACCTTCGGACAGATAGGAATCAAAACCTCCAACCCACATCTCAGTTCTGATCTAGATTTAGGCTCTCCTGACAAGGCATTACTACTGAACCGCGTGCCTAATATTTCTAGTATACAATTACCTATCAATGGAATGGTTATCTATGACCTCTCTGAAAAGTGCATGAAAGCTTATCAAGCTGGACAATGGACTTCTTGTTATGATGGACAGACCGGAGGTAACGGTACCGTTACCAGTATCGACTGCAACTCCGTACTTTCTCCGGAAGCAACTGCGGGACAAACTTCTTACAACGGATCGTTTGTAGTAAGTTATACAGGCGGAAACGCAGGAGATTATCCTGCACAGACATTAGTTTCTGTACCTGAAGGATTTACGGCAAATCTTACAGCAGGAAATTTTAATAATGGCAATGGAATTGTAACCTATAGTGTTACAGCAAGCATTGTTCCGACAGGCGGAAACTATAACTTCAATATTGTATTGGGCGGAAAGATTTGCTCTAAAACTATAACGGTCTCACAAGGTGGCGGCGGAGTATTACCTCCAAACTTTACATTGGCACAAAACAGGATACAATATATTGCTTCCATTTTTGATAATAATTATCTTCCTTATACTATTCCTACAAGCCCGGCTACAACTACGCGCCCTGTAGATGCTGATGGAACAACAGATCAGTTGATTGATTATCAAGGATCCATTACCGAAGCTGGTATTCAGGTACAAATTCCCATAGCCGGAGCTTCAGGTACCGGAATAATTGGAGAATGGACGAATACAATAAGTATTCCTGCTTTTCTGACAGAGGATGGAAAATCCAGGCTGCTACAGTTATCCTGGATACCACAAACCTATACTTCTGCTTCTAAATTCATTACAGCAACTATTAAAGCCATAGGAGGACCTCTTAAGGCAAAGAAGCTGGACATAAACGCTGGACTAGGAAGTGATTATTTGGGTATTCTGATGGGAACCTTCCAGTATCCTTATAATAATGCTGGTTCCTTTTCCAATTACGCAGTCCGGGATATCCCCGGTATTCCTGATAAAATGTTTGGGAAAACAGATAACGATCCAACTTTAGGACAACGTCATAACTTTATTTATGTTCCAGTTCAGGGAGAAGATGGTAAAGTTTGGCTGAACAATAACCTGGGAGCAAATTATACCAATATCAACAGTATTGATTTTAACCCAGGAGCTCAGGCCACCTCTCATAATGACTACAGGGCATATGGCTCACTTTTTCAATGGGGAAGAAAACCTGATGGCCATGAATTGATTGCTTACACACTTCAGAGATTACAGGTAATTCTATCAATTCTGTTACAACAAATAGTAAGAGCGATAATCCCAATCATACAAAATTAATTACTGCAGGGCAGACTCCTGTAGACTGGGCAGTAACCGATAGCCCTACAAAATGGCAACAAGAATCCTCATTGAATAATCCTTGCCCAATAGGCTTTAGGATTCCTTCACGAACAGAATATCTAACCTTACTTACAACAGCAGGTATTACCAATGCAACAATAGCATCTCTTTCGAGCCTAAAGTTTTCAATGGGAGGCATGAGATCTGGCCTTTATTCATCTACTAGCAACCAAGCAACTAATGATAATCTTAATTTGCCTCAGGACATTGGTATTGGAAATTCTTCATATTGGACATCAAATCCTGTTTCGGGATTGTCTGATTTTGGAGTAGGCGTCAATTTTATCCTTAATATGGTTAATACAAACAAAGTTATGTCCAGAGTGGAGGCTCACTCTGTTCGATGTATAAAAAATTAATTCATATTTTCATTAAATCACTCATTCAACTAATATGATCAATAAAACTAAAACTATAATATTACTGGCATTCACATGGGGTTCTTTTGTTTCAGCTCAGATTGGTATAAAAACGGACAACCTCAATCCAAGTGTTGATTTGGAATTGGGATCAGCAGACAAAGCCCTTATCCTTAATCGAGTTGCTAATACTAATACGGTCTCCAATCCTGCCAATGGGATGCTTATCTACGATATGTCTGAGGATTGTGTCAAAGTTTATCAAGCGGACAAATGGTCGAAATGTATATGGAATAATCCTTTGAATCCGCTCCATAAAAGTCCAAATCCAGGCACAGGTTCGTCAGTTGTTCAGGAATCTATTTTGAAAAAATAAAGCATCGTCTAAACAAAAATAGTAAATATGGATATTTCATATTCCGAAATGACTAGAAAAAGAGACTATTTCATATAGATATAAAATAGGAGTGTCTTTTGTTTCATAATTGATTTTTATAGGCAAACCAACTAAGGTAAACAATCTACCTTAATTGGTTTGTTCTTACATTTTCTTACTTTAAATAGGATTTATATTTCAAATTCTTTATTCGAAATTTACACATAACTTTCCAGCATATATACTGTTCCGTGAAAATTGGATATTTTGTACAGGACAGTAATAAAGTTAATTTTTACGTAGAATAAGTAGAATAATAAGAAAGCGATATTCCACCCCTTTTGAGTATGGTAATACCGCTTTTAAAAATGATGATAAACAAAGGTAACTTTATAATTAACATAAGTATGTATCATTCATTACCTTTGATTTAGATCTGCCATCGTTATATGAATTTCATATCTTCATGATGTTTTGTTGAAAAATTACTATTTCTTACTTTGAATAAAATATAGAGCAGGTACGAAAAGAAAAATAAGCCCTGATATGTATACTGTTATCAAACTTAATGGGATACTTAATAGATACAGCCCCATTGTCAACCAGCTCATCTTCCTATCAAACTGTATATTCTTTTCATTTTCAGATCGAGTGATAAACTCCTGAAAGATTGCGTAGAAAAGGACGACCAATGTGGTAACAACACCATAGAACACATGGTTCGATGTATCAAAAAAAGATTCACTTAAATGTGCTGTAGCAGTAGGGATAAATGATATTACAAACAATAGTCCGAAGTTAATCCAAACGGAATTAATGCTTATCTTCTCTTTATGGAGTGTAATGCGATGATGATTAAGCCATACAATGACTACAGTCACAAAACTCATGGCATAAACAAATATCTGATATAAAATACCAGGTAAATGTGCCAATGATAAATTAGGAATCTTAATATCCATAAGCATCAGAGTGCTTATCACGGCCATTATCCCATCTGTAATGGCGTCCAATCGTTCTTTTTTCATAGTCATTAATAACTTAACAACTAAATTATCAAATCTAACATCCTCATTTGTTTCCCCATAGCTCAAATAAATATTACTCAAAGGCTAGTTCATACTATTTTCCATAAGAGGATGTTACATATCATTTATAATAGAGCACCCAACTGTTATTTCTTAACAAATACACTATGAGGAATTACGATTTCATCACCCTCTCTTCCATATTGCGGAACAATGAATCCTTTAGGTTCATATCGATTGGTTCCCGAATTATAATACCAGTTTGCACAGCCGCTTATTTGTAATTTGATATGTTGGATATGATCATATACTAATTCCTGGAACTCTCCAAAATCCGGTAGAGACTTATGCAAATCATCAAGCTCCTGACAATATGCATCATGTAATTTCATCGCTTCCGTACAAGAGTCCTGATAGGATAAATTATACTGATTACTCAGAATGAAGATGATGTTCAAACTTTCACTTTCTATTTCAAGTTCTTTTTTTATAGAGGCAAAATCATTCTGAATAACAATAACCAGAGAAAGTATTTCCCTGCAGCGCTGTACAATGGGATGATTATAGAGGTGAACAGGTAACGGGGAGTCAGTGGCAGGATCTATCAAGTCTCCGTAAGGCCACATACCGATTGAGTATTTCCTGAAACTCAGATAATGAGCAAGCAAGGGATAGGTTCTATTTTCTACTTGCCTGAAAGGAATTTCCTCTGCCATGCCATACATGATGAATTCATAGAAATTGATGGAGACACGGTCTATCCAAAATTGTGGCATTCCATTAGCCAGCCACTCTTTTCTGGCCTGTGCCATTTGTCGGAGGATTCCAATTTCATCCGGATTGGGCTCATCCCCCATCATTACCTCATAAACCCTATCGGCTATAACTTGCAATTCATCTCTTGGTGTTATCCCAAAATAATCATCAAAAATAGTGATATAAATCATCAACCTTGCACAAGGACGCATAAGATCAATACTTTTGCAAGTTGGGTTCATATAAGTGGCAACCCGAGACAAAAATTGAGGCTTGCATCTCTTTATTCCTTCTTCAGAAATAAAAGTATAGTCATTGTCATACCATTCTTTTTCCTCTTCATCAAAAGCATTGGCAATAGGACTCTGGACTGTTTCCCAGGGATAATAGCATTTAGGAACAATTAATTCTTCTCTGATACTCATAGGTTTATTATGTATTTAAGATTATATGATTATTATATTTCATTTAGTTTTGCCTTCAGCTCTCCGGCATCCGGAAAATCCATAGCATTATATCTTCCCAACTTTGTAGATATATTCTTCCAACCACTCAAAACCATGCCCATGTAATGTACCCAATTAATAACCGCTTCCTGCCACTCGCCGAAATCCGGAAGAGAGACTTGCAATGCCAGGAATTCATTCAAGTCTTCATTATGCAGACGTAAATCTTCAAGGCATGCCTCCATCAGAGACATTTGTCTTTCGTTCTGAATGACCTTCACTATGTTATAATAGACGCTGTCTGTAGCTTCATCTTTCAAGACAGACTGAACTTCATTGAAATAGGTAACCAAATGACAGGCTAAAGTTTGTAAACGTTGTATTACCGGATTTGCATGAATTTCCGGTGGGAGAACGATTCCTGTTTCCACTTCAGTAAGTTGAAGGAAAGGATACAGGCAAATAGAGTTTTCGCGTAAAGCAATACACTCTACTACACTGGGATAAGTTTTGTTCTTCTTATAGATCAGCTCTGTTTTCAATCCCATAAAATATTTATCGATCATCTGTGTAAAACGGAAAAGTGATTCTTCCGGGATAAACTGTAACAGCTCCTGTCTCAAGGAAGCCAGCATTTTACCCAAAGGGATTCCGGAATCTTCACCGGTAACCTCACCCCTAAGTACAGCAATTGATTGTGCATGTACATATTCGATGTTTTCAAGTTCACTTTCTTCATAGAGGTCATCATTATACAAGGTCCATAACATCAGTCTGCAAATTGGCCTCAATCGTTCAGGAGAAGCCGTAGGAAACCAATGGGAAGCAATATGTGCCGTCTTGGTCATCTTATACTTCTTACGAAGGTTGGGGTTTTGTTCGTAGAGCCAAAGATACTCTCCATCAATCCATTGATTCTCTGTTATTTCCTGCAATAGATCCGCATTAGGGTTCTTTAATGTAGGGAACGGATACTTAAATTGGGTTTTAAGTAGTTCAAGTGTGTTCATAGTCTTATTTTTTTGAATTTGACACAGGCTAATTACCATCCGAATATCCACCCAACTTGAGAAACAAATGGACAAAGGATGATGTACAAAAACTCATAAAACTCAGACTTAAAATGAGGTCTGAATATTTAGTTGTTTTATTATCGGAATGTAAAATGAGGTTGGAAGAATTAATTCCAAATCAATCACTATTGACGGTATAAACAATGGATTGATTTAACATGCGGTTCTACGTTAGATTTTAATACCTGCCTAGATAGTGGGGAAAGCAAGTTATTAGAAAATAATTTTCAAAAAAAAAATCAAATTCTTATCAATTACTATTAATGATTATATTTTTTATGATTGAATTTTGTTTCACTAAATTTAAAAAAAAAGATAATATATTCAAATTTTTTTTCACATTAAATTGATTTTCAATAAAAAATAACAATGTAAAACACTAAAAAACAATATATTAAACACATAAATCTATAAAAAGTATTGTAATAAATTCGGAATTTATTTTTATAACACGTTGAAAACAAGCCATCACCATCATTAGCAATTCGTTTAAAATAAACAATTACCATTAATAATATTAAATTCTAAAAAAAAAAATTAAAAAATATCTATTTCAATATCTACATCAATATCTTTTAATTCAAACAGATTTAAGCCCTTATTCTCAAACTTCCCTTTTACAGTAAAAGCCTTATTATAAAACTCATTATGTTTATTTCCATTTTTAACGAACGTTATATGTGAAGATAGAAAACCATCATCAACTACAAACATTCCAGTATTAAGATCAATATTTATATTTTTTGAATCAATATCTACCTTCCAATGATTACAAATATAACCTTCCGGCTGAGTATTGTTCAATACGGCATTCCATGTATTAAAATCATGGCATAATAGCTCTGTAAGCTGATTTTTAAAAGTATCAATTTCCATAATTAATATTTTGAGTTTGTTATAAAAAATAAAAAACACCCACAAAATGTGAGTGTTTTCTTCATTAAAATTTAATGAACTTCATGGTATATATTATATTTTTTATCTCTAGTAACATCTTATGGTAATCAATGATGTTCAGAATATGCTATTAATTTTGGATCAGTAAACAGCACCTTCAAATAATTGGATTCTACAGAACTGCTAATTTTTCCGTTATTTTTTATCATAGTGAATCCTAATGAAGCTCCTTTCTTCAAATACATCTGAAAAAAAAATACTCCGGTAGGCAGCATGTCCTGAGGATTAAGTTCGAAGGCTTCTTTACTATTAATATTTACAGCATATTTATCCCGTGTTTTATTATCTTTTATGACAGATGAAAGAATGATTCTATAGGTACCTTCTTTCCCCATAATTATTTCATTATCCTTAAGGAAATTAGAAAGGATAAGGACATAAATTTTAAATGTATTATTTTTTCTAAATGATCTGCATTTATTCACTGATATTGAAAGGACGCAGTTGTAGGTAATGCTAGCTATTTTTTGTCATTCTTTATATTTTATATGGTTAATACTTAAACTTTATTAAAAATTCTATGAATAAAATATTGGTATTGGCAGATATAAAATAAAGGCAGGCCCTAATATGGCTAGGGCCTGGACTTATTTAATCAAATAAGGAATGATGATGCAAAAAATAAAAATCATTGGCTTTTCATCATTAAAAGACTGGCCCTTGTAGCAAGGGCCCAACAACAAAGAATGGAAACAGATCTTGTGATTGAGGGAACCAAAAATTCTGATTATAGCATTCTTTTTCATCAGTTGTATTTTTTTAAGTGTAAATAAAAATCACTTGTATTAATAGATTCAACGGGAACAATGTTTTCTCTCTATTTTTCTGCAAGATTATGGTTTTATTTGTTGAAATGAAAAGAATTCATGTGAGATTTTCCGAATAAATAACACGACAAACAACTAAAAATCAAAATATTACAACATATAATCTTTAATTAATAATGTAAAAATTTTGAAGCATTATTAAAGAAATTAAAGAAAAAATTAATTAATAAACATAAAAAAACTCCTCATAAGGAGTAAGGAACTTATAATAATTTTCATCAGAAACAACTATTGCAAATACATTACATCTTCTTGTTTTAGCTGGCTGATAAAATAAGAAGGAGTCATTCCCGTTTCTTTCTTAAAAATAACTGCAAATACTTCTCTGGATGTGAAACCACATTCTTCTGCCAAATAACTGATTTTATACTCTCTGTATACAGTATTTTTATAGAGCTTATTGGTGATATAGCCAATTCTTAATCCATTAATATAATTGTTATAACTTTTTCCTTTATGCTGCTTAATAATTTCAGACAAATATCTGGGGTTTGTATTCAGTTCACTGGCAAGAAATGTAAGTGTAAAGTCTTTTTTTATAAACTTTTGTGAATTTTCAATTTTTCTCAGCTTTGACAAGATATTATCTACAGTATCATTTTTAATAATAAGGCTTGGTATTTTTTCATTGGAATAAATGATCCTTTCATTATTTTCTATGGCCAAAGTTTCAGCGGTTATATCCTTTTCTTCAACGGATACAGATTCTACTTTTTTTAGGTCTTCGATGATCTGCTCATACTTTTGATGTAAGATTTTGTTTCTTCTTTTCCAATAAGCCCACCCTCCTAACATTGAAAGGATAAGTAAAATAGCCCCTGTCACCATCATTCTATTCATTAAATCACGGTTATCATTCTCCTGTTCAGATAAAATATGTTCTATAGGCGTATTGATCATTTGCTTTTCTGCATTTACAATACTATCATTCAATTTGGTAAATTTTTCCATATATTCGGAAGATTCTTCTTTATTCCCTTTCTCTACATGGGACTTAAACAGAACTTCATAAATATCTCTCCGAATATATGGAAAACTGGATTTTTTCTCCATAAAAGCAGCTTCTTTAGCATATTGGATAGCTTTATCATAGTTTTTCTGATCAAAATAAAGCCATGCAAATTCATTTAAAATCAGTATCTCAGTTTGTACATCTATTGAATAGTTCTTATTTCTGCAAATTTCTAAAGCTTTGGTAAGATACTCTTCAGCTTTTTTAGGGTTTGCCTTCGCCACATTCATCATTCCTAAATTCATATAAACACGGGAAATCATGTAATACTTCTTACTTACAAAATTCTTATCAGCACTTATCTTTAAAACTTCATCCAATGTTTTTTTTTCATAAGACATTACAGAATCTATAGGAGCATTGATATGGGCCATATAACTCCCTATCCCTGTATAGATAAGAGATCTATAATAAAATCTGGAATCAGCTGATGTAATTTTTTCAGATATTTCTAAAGCTTTGGTAAATTCTTTTAAACTTTCATCATTGAAGCCCAGTTCAGTATAGGCAGAAGCTCTAAGTCTAAAGGTATTTGACAAGTCATCCATTTTTTCCAAATTGCTTGACAAAAGTTCTGCTTCCTTACTAATCTCAATTACCTTTTTGAAATTGCCAGTATCAAAATACTTTGCCATCTGGATCATAAGATTGTCAAGCATGCCTTTCTTATAATCTATTTTTTTAGCTGAATTATAGCTTTCTATTGAAAGTTGAATAGCTTTTTTAGGGTTAGTAGTACTTATTTTTCTTAGTTCAACAATTTCTTTGTCCACATCTTTTTCAGATGATGGCATTGAATAGATACAGCTAAAAAAAAAACACAATATGAGGGAGATAATTTTTTTCATAG
>Ga0105243_10002367_pt1 | contig 15776 bp, 13 predicted proteins | sample KBSM34metaG_FD_81525 | JGI IMG/M metagenome (GOLD analysis project Ga0105243, IMG submission 81525) | Miscanthus rhizosphere microbial communities from Kellogg Biological Station, Michigan, USA - KBS M3-4 metaG | ecosystem: Host-associated > Plants > Roots > Rhizosphere > Soil | place... | reverse complement strand
CGGACAAATCTTCTCGATCTCCTTCCCGACGAGCTGGAATCGCTGGCCGAATCGCTCGGGGCGCCCCGATATCGCGGCCGGCAGCTGGCGGGCTGGATCTACGGCCGGGGCGTGAGCGATCTTGCGGCCATGACCGACCTCTCGCGCGACTTCCGGCAGGCGCTGGCCGAGCGCGGCGAGGTTCGCGTGCCGGAGCTGGAGCGGGCCACGCCGTCCCAGGACGGCAGCGAGAAGCTCGTGCTCCGCCTCGCCGACGGTGCCCGCATCCAGTCCGTGCTCATGCCCGACGACGATCGCCTCACGCTGTGCCTGTCATCCCAGGTGGGCTGCGGATTCGGCTGCACCTTCTGCTTCACCGGCACCATGGGGCTGGGCCGCGACCTCACCGTCGGGGAGATCACCGGGCAGGTGATGGTCGCCCGGGGGCGGCTCCGTGCGGGGGCCCGCATCACTCACGTGGTGTACATGGGCATGGGCGAGCCCCTCGCCAACTACACCGCCACCGTCAAGTCGCTCCGGATCCTCACCGACGCGCGCGGCTTCGGATTCTCCCCGCGACGGATCACCGTCTCCACGGTGGGACTTGCGGCCGGGATCGAGAAGCTGGCCAAGGAAGATCTGCGGGTCAACCTGGCCATCTCCCTTCACGCCACCACCAACGAGACACGCGATCGGCTGATGCCGGTGAACCGGGGCTTTCCCATCGAGGCGCTGCTGGCGGCGTGCAAGCGCTTCCCGCTGCCCATGCGCCAGCGCATGACCTTCGAGTACGTGCTGCTGGACGGGATCAACGACTCGCCCCAGGATGCCAAGCGCCTGCTCAAGCTCCTGAACGGCCTGCGGGCCAAGGTGAACCTTATCCCGTTCAATGACTGGGAAAGCTCGGACTTCGCCCGGCCGCCGATGGCCCGCATCCTGGGATTCCAGGCCATCCTGCTGGAGAACGGGATCACCGCCACGGTGCGCTGGAGCAAGGGCGAGGATATCGGGGCGGCCTGCGGCCAGCTCAACGAGCAGGTGGCGGGGTGAGCCACCCCGTCACCGTGGGCTTTCACACCCTCGGCTGCCGGCTCAACCAGGTCGATTCGCAGGAGATGGCGGCCCGCATGGAAGCCCGCGGCTTCCGTGCGGTCGCCGCCGATGCCGCCGCCCAGATCCACGTCGTCAATACCTGCACGGTGACGGGGCGCGCGGACCTGTCCGACCGGCAGCTGATCCGGCGCGTGCGGCGGGAGCACCCCGATGCCCTGGTGGTGGTGACCGGCTGTTACGCCCAGACCAACCCCGACGCGGTGGCGCGCCTCGGCGGCGTGGACCTGGTGATCGGCAATGGGGAGAAGCCCCGGCTGCCGGAATTGCTTGCCGGGCTGCTCGCGCAGCGCGCGGATGCCGGCGACCCGCCACCCGTGCACGTGGCGCCCATCGCCGAGGCCCGGATGGCGGCCTTTGCGCCCTTCTCGCGGGCGGCGTGTCGCACGCGCGCCTTCGTCAAGGTGCAGGACGGGTGCCAGCACCGCTGCGCCTTCTGCATCGTGCCCGCCGCGCGCGGGGCCAGCCGCAGCCAGGAGCCGGAGGCCGTGCTCGAGCAGGCGCGCCGCCTCGTCGAGGCCGGCCATGGCGAGATCACGCTCACCGGCGTGGATCTGGGGCACTACGGACTGGATCTGGTCCCGCGGACCAGCCTGGCGGAGCTGCTCCGGCGCCTTGACGGGATCCCCGGCCTCCGCTGGTTGCGACTGTCCTCGGTGCTCCCCGCCTACTTCACTCCCGAGCTCATCGAGGCGGTGACCGGGCTCGCGGTGATGGCCCCGCATCTCCACGTGCCGCTCCAGAGCGGGAGCGACCGCATCCTGCGCCTGATGCGCCGGCCCTATACGGTGCGGATGTATCGGACTTTGGTCGAGCGCCTGCTGGCGGCCATCCCCGATCTGGCGCTGGGGTCGGACGTGATCGTGGGCCATCCCGGCGAAAGCGACGCCGACTTCACGGCCACGATGGAGCTGGTCCGGGCGGTGCCCTTCGCCTACCTGCACGTCTTCTCCTATTCGGACCGGCGCGGCACCGAGGCCACGCGGCTTCCGGGCCGCGTGGACGCGGCCGTCGCCAGGGAGCGCAGCGCGGCGCTGCGGCGTCTCGCGTCGGACAACGGGCTCGAGTTCCGCCGGCGCCTGCTGGGCCGGACGCGGGAGGTGCTGGTGCTCGAGGCCCCGGATCGCGCCACCGGGCTCCGCGCCGGCCTCACCGCCGACTATGTCGAGGTGCTCTTCCGGGGGCCGGCCGGGCTCGGCCGGCGCTTCGTCCCGGTGCAGGTCACGGAATGCGACCGCGAGCGGACCCTTGGCCGCCTCCAGGCGGCGCCGGCATGAGCGCGCGGGCGCGGGCGAGCAAGCGCGTCGCCTCCCGTGAGCCGGCGCTGGGGGTCATCGGCGGCAGCGGGCTCTACGAGATGGAAGGCATCACGGAGGTGCGGTGGACGCGCGTTCGCACGCCGTTCGGGGATCCGTCCGACCTCTACTGCGTGGGCCGCTTCGGCGATCGGCGCGTCATCTTCCTCCCGCGCCACGGACGCGGCCACCGGCTCACGCCGTCGGAGCTGAACTACCGCGCCAATATCTGGGGGCTCAAGCATCTGGGCGCCCAGGCGGTGATCTCGGTATCCGCGGTGGGCAGCATGCGGGAAGACATCCGCCCCCTGGATCTCGTCATCCCCGATCAGTTCTTCGACCACACGCGGCGCCGCGTCTCGACCTTCTTCGGCGACGGCGTGGTCGGCCACGTGGGCATGGCGCATCCGGTCTGCGAGGATCTCGGGGACGTCCTCGAGAGCGCCGGACGCGAGGCCGGCGCCACCGTGCATCGAGGCGGCACCTATATCTGCATCGAGGGTCCGCAGTTCTCGACCAAGGGCGAATCCGAGGTCTACCGGCGCTGGGGCGTGTCCGTGATCGGCATGACCAATATGCCGGAGGCCAAGCTCGCCCGCGAGGCCGAGCTCTGCTATGCCACCGTGGCCCTGGTCACCGACTACGACGTGTGGCATCCCGAGCACGACGCGGTGACGGTGGAGGCGGTGATCGCCAACCTCGTGAAGAACGTGGCCACCGCCAAGGACGTGCTCCGTCGCGCGATCCCGCGCGTGAAGGGCGCCTGCCGCACCGGCTGCGGCGAGGCGCTCCGCTCCGCCATCATCACGGATCGGCGGGCCATCCCGCCGCGCACCCGCAAGCGCCTCGAGCTTCTCGTCGGCCGCTATCTCCCTCCCGCCGGGCGGAGGTCCGCCGATGGTTGATCGGAGCCGCGGTGGGGCGGGAGCGGATGGCCAGGGCGACCTCGACGTGGTCGCCATCGGCAACGCGCTGGTGGACGTCCTCAGCGAGGCCTCCGAGCAGTTCGTGCGCGCCCAGGGCGCGCCCAAGGGAACCATGCGCCTCGTGGACGAAGCCCGGGCGCAGGCGATCTACGAGACCATGGGACCCGCCATCGAGATCTCGGGGGGCTCCGCCGCCAATACCATAGTGGGAGTGGCGTCCTTCGGCGGCCGCGCCCACTATGTGGGCAAGGTCCGCGACGACCAGCTCGGCGCGGTATTCGCCCACGACCTCCGCTCGACTAGAGTGGGGTACACCACGCCGCCCGCCACGAGCGGGCCGCCCACGGGACGCTGTCTTATCCTCATCACGCCCGATGCCCAGCGGACCATGCACACCTTCCTGGGCGCCTCGGTGCAGCTCGGGCCCGGTGACCTGGACGAAGGCGTCATCGCGCGGGGGAGGATCCTGTACCTCGAGGGGTATCTCTTCGACCCGCCGGCGGCCCAGGAGGCCTTCAGGGTCGCCGCCGGCATCGCGCATGCGGCCGGACGCAAGGTGTCGCTGACCCTCTCCGATCCCTTCTGCGTGGACCGGCATCGCGCGGCCTTCCTCGATCTGGTCGAGCATCACGTGGACGTGCTCTTCGCCAACGAGGCGGAGATCTGCGCGCTCTACCAGGTAGGGGACTTCGACACCGCGCTGCAGCAGGTGCGCCGTCACTGTGAGGTGGCCGCGCTCACGCGAGGGCCACGGGGCTCGATCGTCATCGGCGGGGACGACATGCACGTCATCGACGCGCATCCGGTCGACGTGCTCGTAGATACCACCGGCGCCGGCGATCTCTACGCGTCCGGCTTTCTGTTCGGGCTGAGTCGCGGCCTGAACCTGGCCACGTGCGGCCGGCTCGGGTCGCTGGCGGCGGCCGAGGTCATCTCGCATGTCGGCGCCCGTCCCATGCTGCCCCTGGCCCAGCTCGCCGGCAGCCTCGCCGGCTAGACACATGGACGCGCCCCTCGCGGACAAGTACGCGCGGCTCGTCGATCTCCTCCGCGAGATGGAGCGGGTGGTGGTCGCCTTCTCGGGTGGGGTGGACTCCACCGTGCTCGCGCGCGCGGCCGGGGACGCGCTCGGGGATCGCGCCCTGCTGGCCACCGCGGATTCCGAGACCTATCCGGCTTCCGAGCTGGGTGAGGCCCGTCGCCTCGCCGTCCATATCGGCCTCCCGCACGTGATCGTGCAGACGCAGGAGCTCCAGCGGCCCGAGTACGCGGCCAATGCGCCCAACCGCTGCTTCTTCTGCAAGGACGAGCTCTTCGCCCGGCTCGACGCGGTGGCGCGCGAGCACGGCGGCATGCCGATCGTCTACGGCGCCATCATGGACGACCTGGGCGATCACCGGCCGGGCATGGAGGCGGCAAAGGCGCGAGGGGTCCGCGCCCCGCTCATCGAGGCCGAGCTGTGGAAGCGAGAGGTGCGGGAGATCGGCCGCGACCTCGGCCTGCCCAACTGGGACAAGCCCGCCTTCGCCTGCCTGTCCTCGCGCTTCCAGTACGGCGATCGCATCACGCCGGAGAAGCTCCGGCAGGTGGACGCCGCCGAGGCCTTTCTCCGCGAGCAGGGCTTCCGGCAGTTTCGCGTCCGCCACCACGAGCGCCTGGCCCGCATCGAGCTGCCCCTCGAAGAGATGCCGCGTCTCTGGGACGGGGACCGGCACGCCCTCATCGTCCGGCGCTTCCGCGAGCTGGGCTATCACTTCGTGACCGTGGATCTCCAGGGATTCCGCAGCGGCAGCGCCAACGAGGCCCTCCGGTGGATCGCGAAAAAGTAAGAGCGCTGCTCGACGAGGTCGCGCGCGGCGCGCTCTCGCCCGAGCGCGCGCTGGCCCGGCTCCGCGACCTGCCGGTGGAGGACCTCGGCTTCGCGCGCGTGGACCTCCACCGCGCCCTGCGCCATGGCGCCCCGGAGGCCGTCTTCTGCCAGGGCAAGACTCCCGCCCAGGTGGTCGCCATCCTCACCTCGCTGGCCCACGCTCACGACAATATCCTCGCCACGCGCGCCGAGCCCGATGTCCTGGCGGCCATCGCCGCCAGCGGCCTGCCGCACCGCCTGCACGAGGACGCGCGGGTGGCGGTGGTCAAGCCCCTCGCGCAGGACGGGCTCGGGCTCGTCATCGTGATGAGCGCCGGCACCGCGGACCGGCCGGTGGCGGAGGAAGCGGCGGTGGTGGCCGAGGCGCTGGGCAATCGCGTCGAGCGGCTTCACGACTGCGGGGTGGCGGGGCTGCACCGGCTCGTGCCCCATCTCGATCGGCTCCACGAGGCCAATGCCCTGGTGGTGGTGGCGGGGATGGAAGGGGCGCTGCCCAGCGTGGTGGCGGGACTGGTGGACCGGCCGGTGATCGCGGTGCCGACCAGCATCGGCTACGGCGCTTCCTTCGGCGGCATCGCCGCGCTCCTGGCCATGCTCAACTCCTGCGCGCCTGGAATCTCCGTGGTCAATATCGACAACGGCTATGGCGCCGCCGTCCAGGCCAGTCAGATCAATCACCTCGTCGCCAAGGTCCGCTGAGCCCGTGCGCCTCGCGTACTTCGACTGTCCCAGCGGCGCCGCCGGCGACATGATTCTCGGGGCGCTCGTGGACGCGGGGCTCGGCTGGGAGGATCTTCTCGCGGACCTCGCCCGCCTCGCGCTTCCCGGATATGCGCTGGAGCGGCGGGAAGTGATGAAGGGCGCCTTCCGGGCCACCAAGGTGGAAGTCCACGTGGCAGCGCGCGCGGACGAGCATTCGCACCCGCATCCGCCCGAGCACCCGCACCGCACGCTCCCGGTCATCCGCGACCTCATCGCGCGGAGCGCCTTGCCGGACGGGGTGAAGGCCAATGCGATCCGCATCTTCGCGCGCTTGGCCGAGGCCGAGGGCCGGGTGCACGGGGTCCCGCCGGACACGGTGCAATTCCACGACGTGGGCGCGGTGGACGCCATCGTGGACATCGTGGGCGCCTGCATCGGCCTGCACCGCCTCGGCATCGACGCCGTCCATTGCTCGGCGCTCCCCATCGGCGGCGGGATGGTGAACGGGCCGCATGGCCGGATCCCGGTGCCGGCGCCGGGCACGGCCGAGCTCCTCAGGGGCTTCCCGGTGGTGGATACCGGCGTCCAGCGCGAGCTGGTCACGCCGACCGGCGCCGCCATCCTCACCACCCTGGCGGCATCCGCGGGCCGCATGCCGCCCATGACGGTATCGGCCATCGGCTATGGCGCGGGGACCATGGAGCTCGAGACGCCCAATGTGATCCGGCTCTTCGTGGGCGAGACCTCGGCGCCGGCGCCCGTCACCGCGCCGCCCGGCGAGACGGAGACCGTGGTCCAGGTCGAGACGACGGTGGACGACATGTCGCCCCAGCTCTACGACCCGCTCATGGAGCGGCTCTTCGCCGCGGGGGCGCTCGACGTCTATCTCACGCCGGTGGTCATGAAGAAGAGCCGGCCCGGGATCGTGCTGGTGGCGCTGTGTTCCCCCGATCTGGCGCCAGCGCTGGCGCGAGTCCTCTTCGAGGAGTCCACCACCATCGGCGTGCGCTGGACGGCCTACCAGCGGGCCCGGCTGCCTCGCGAGATGGTCACGCTCGCCACCAGCCTCGGCGCGGTGACCTTCAAGGTCTCCCGTCTCGACGGCCAGGTCATCACCGTGACGCCCGAATTCGACGAGATCCGGCGCCTGGCGCGCGACAAGGGGCTCTCGGTTCGCGAGGCGCTGGAGCGCGCGCGCGCCGAGGGGCGGCGGCTACTCGGCTGACGCGCCCGGAGACGGGTTCGGCCCTTGACATCCCGGGGGGCCGGGACTAGTCTCGGAGTCGTTTTCCTCGGCCTCGGACCTTCATTGTCGAGGCGTCGTTCATGCATCGAGTCCTCCAGGAGGTAGCGCGGTGAAAAACAAAGTCACGGTCACGATCAACGGCGTGAGCCACTCTCACGAGGTGGAGCCTCGGCTGCTCCTCGTCCACTTCATCCGGGAGCTCGCCGGCCTCACCGGGACCCATGTCGGGTGCGACACCAGCCAGTGCGGGGCGTGCACCATTCACCTGAACGGCCAGGCGGTGAAGTCGTGCACGCTTCTCGCCGTCCAGGCCGATGGGGCCCAGATCACGACCATCGAGGGCATGGCGAAGGACGGCAAGCTCCACGCCATCCAGGACGGGTTCTGGGAGAAGCACGGGCTCCAGTGCGGCTTCTGCACGCCGGGCATGATCATGTCGGCGGCGCAGCTCATCCAGCGCTATCCCAAGCCCACCGAGGCCGACATCCGCCACCAGCTCGAAGGCAATCTCTGCCGCTGCACCGGCTATCACAATATCGTGAAGGCCATCCAGTACGCCGCCGAGAACATGGCGAAGCGGTAGGGGGAGGCCGACCATGGCGACGGCAAAGCTGCTGGGCTCGAGCATCAAGCGACGCGAGGACCCGCGGTTCCTCACCGGCAAGGGCAACTACACCGACGATCTCAAGCTGCCCGGCATGACCTATGCCGCCTTCGTGCGCAGCCCTCACGCCAGCGCCACGATCCGGAAGATCGACCTCGCCAAGGCCAAGGCCTACCCCGGCGTGGTGGCGATCTTCACCGGCAAGGACATGACGGGCGTCAACTCGCTGCCCTGCGGGTGGCTGCTGCCCGAGCTGAAGGTGCCGCCGCACATGCCGCTGGCCGGAGACGCCGCCCGCTATGTGGGCGACCCGGTGGCCATCGTGATCGCGGAGACCCAGTCCGCGGCGCGCGACGCCGCCGACCTCGTGGACGTGGACTGGGGCGTCCTGCCCTCGGTGACGAGCACGGAGCGCGCCGCCCAGTCGGGCTCGGCCCAGGTGCACGAGGTCGCGCCCGGCAATGTCGCCTTCAAGTGGCAGATCGGCGATGCCGCCGAGACCGACGCCGCCTTCAAGAAGGCGGACGTGGTGGTGAAGAAGCGCATCGTGAACCAGCGGCTGGTGGCCAATGCCATGGAGGCGCGCGCCTGCGTGGCCCGCTACGAGGACTCCACCGGCGATCTCACCCTCTGGGTGACCTCGCAGAATCCTCACGTGCACCGGCTCCTGATGACTGCCTTCGTGCTGGGCATCCCCGAGCACAAGGTACGCGTGATCGCGCCCGACGTGGGCGGCGCCTTCGGCTCCAAGATCTTCCTCTACAACGAGGAGACGGTGTGCTCGTGGGCCACCCGCCAGATCAAGCGGCCCATCCGCTGGACCTCGGACCGGCGCGAGGCCTTCCTGACCGACGCGCATGGGCGTGATCACGTGACCGACGCCGAGGTGGCGCTGTCGCGCGACGGCAAGATGCTGGGGCTGCGGGTGAAGACCACGGCGAACCTGGGCGCGTATCTCTCCACCTTCGCGCCCGCGGTGCCGACCTATCTCTACGGGACCCTCCTCAACGGCGTCTACACCTTCGGGGCCATCCACTGCGAGGTCACCGGGGTCTTCACGAACACCACGCCGGTGGACGCCTATCGGGGCGCCGGTCGGCCGGAGGCCTGCTACCTCCTGGAGCGGATGGTGGACGCCTGCGCGGCCGCGCTCAAGATGGATCCGGTGGAGATCCGGCGGAAGAACTTCATCCCGAAGTTCGACAACGGCTACCAGACCAAGGTGGCGCTCAGCTACGACAGCGGGAACTACGGCGGCGCCCTCGACCGGCTGCTCCAGATGCTCGACTACAAGAAGTTCCGCGCCGAGCAGGCAGAGGGGCGCGCCAAGGGGCGGCTCATCGGGGTGGGCTTCTCCACCTATATCGAGGCGTGCAGCATCGCGCCGTCCAAGGTGGTGGGCTCGCTGGGCGCCCAGGCCGGGCTCTGGGAGTCCGGCAAGGTGCGCGTGCATCCCACCGGCAAGGTGTCGGTGTTCACGGGCTCGCACTCGCACGGGCAGGGGCACGAGACGACCTTCGCGCAGCTGGTGGCGCACCACCTGGGCATCCCGATGGACGACGTGGACATCATCCACGGCGACACCGGGATCGTACCCTTCGGCATGGGCTCCTACGGTAGCCGCTCGGCCTCAGTGGGCGGTACCGCCATCGTGATGTCCATCAACAAGATCAAGGAAAAGGGCAAGAAGATCGCTGCTCATCTCCTGGAAGCCTCGCCGCAGGACATCGAGTACGCCAATGGCCAGTTCCAGGTGAAGGGCTCGCCCCAGAAGGCGGTACCCTTCGGCCAGGTGGCGCTCACCGCCTACGTGCCGCACAACTATCCCGAGGGTCTCGAGCCCGGGCTCGAGGAGACGTCCTTCTACGACCCCGCCAATTTCTGCTTCCCGTTCGGGGCGCACGCCTGTGTGGTCGAGGTGGATCCGGACACCGGGCACGTCAAGATCCTCCGCTACGTGGCGGTGGACGACGTCGGCAATGTCATCAGCCCCATGATCGTGGACGGCATGGTGCACGGCGGCATCGCCCAGGGTGTGGGGCAGGCCCTCTGGGAAGGCGCCGTCTACGACGTGGACTCCGGCCAGCTCGTCTCCGGCACCATGATGGACTATGCGGTGCCCAGGGCGGAAATGCTGCCGTTCTACGAGACCGACCGCACCGAGACGCCGACGCCGGTGAACATCCTCGGCATCAAGGGCGCGGGAGAGACGGGCACCATCGCGGCCACACCCGCGGTCGTCAATGCCGTCGTGGACGCCCTCGGCGGCCTCGGCGTGGACCACATCGAAACGATGCCGCTCACGGCCGAGCGAGTCTGGAAGACCATCCAGGCCGCCCGAGCGAAGAAGTAAGGGGGACGCGCGCATGTATCCAGCCCAGTTCGACTACCACACCCCCGGCTCGATCAAGGAAGCGCTCGATCTGCTGGGCAAGCACAAGGACGACGCCAAGCTCCTGGCCGGCGGGCACAGCCTGTTGCCGGCGATGAAGTTCCGGCTCGCCCGGCCCGCGCACGTCGTCGACCTGAGGAAGATTCCCGGACTCTCCGGGATCAAGGAGGACGGCGGCACCCTGGTCATCGGCGCCATGACCACGCACTATGCGGTGGAATCCTCGGCGGCGGTGAAGTCCAAGTGTGGCGTGCTGGCCCAGACGGCCGCGCTGATCGGCGATCCCATGGTGCGAAACATGGGGACCATCGGCGGCAGCCTGGCCCATGCCGACCCGGCCGCCGACTATCCGGCCACCGCCATCGCGGTGGGCGCCGAGCTGGTGGCGGAGGGCCCGAAGGGCAAGCGCACCATCAAGGTGGACGACTTCTTCAAGGGCCTCATGACCACCGCGGTGGGCGCGGACGAGATCCTCACCGAGGTGCGCGTGCCCGCGCTGGCGGCCAATCAGTCCGCGGCCTACATGAAGTTCCCGCATCCCGCCTCCCGCTTCGCGGTGGTGGGCGTGGCGGCGGTGCTCACCATCGACGGCGGCAAGTGCACCAAGGCGTCGGTCGGCGTCACGGGGGCGGGGACCCACGCCGTGCGGGCCAAGGGCGTGGAGGCCGCGCTGGCCGGCAAGACGCTGGACGCGGCGAGCATTGCCGCGGCGGCGGACAAGGCGGCCGACGGCGTGGACGTCCAGGCCGACCTCCAGGGCTCGGTGGACTACAAGCGACATCTCCTCAAGGTCTTCGCCAAGCGCGCGATCGAGGCGGCCGTCGCGGCGAAGAAGTAGATCCGATCTTGCGCCTACCGGCCCCGCGGAGCATGCCGCCCGCGGGGCCGTTTCTTTTGCCCAGGGCGCGCGCGATGACCGCCGCGTGATCGCCGGGATCGTGCTGGCCGCGGGGCTGTCCCGCCGCATGGGGCGGCGCAAGCTGCTCCTCGACCTGGGCGGCCAGCCCGTGATCCGCCGCGCCGTCGAGGGCGTGGCCGGATGGGGCCTCGACGAGGTGGTGGTGGTGATGCCACCCGAGCATGCCGATCTCGCCGCCGCGCTCGCCGGCATCGCCCATCGCATCGCGGTGAACCCCACCCCCGAGACCGGCCAGGCCGGCTCCGTCGTGGCGGGCGTCGCGGCGCTGGGCCCCGCGGTGCGGGCCGTCCTCATCGCGCTGGGCGATCAGCCGTCGGTGCCGCGGGCGGTTCCCCTGGGGCTGCTCGGCGCCTATCGGGCAACCGCCAGGGCCATCGTCGCCCCGCGATACCGGGATGGCCGTGGCAATCCGGTCCTCTTCGACGCCTCCGTGTTTCCCGAGCTGCTGCGTCTCACCGGCGACGCGGGCGCGCGCGCCGTGATCGACGCCGACCCGGACCGCGTCGCCCTGGTGTCGTTCGACCTGCCCATGCCTCCGGACATCGACACGCCGGAGGACTACGAGACCCTCCGAGGCCGGCTCTAGCCGGTGTACACTAAGGACCCATGAGAGAAGAGATCAAAAAAATCGGCGACTTGATGGAAAAGGCCGACTATGTCACCGATCCCGCGATCGCCACCTCCGTGCACCTGGCGATGACCCTCCGGAAGCCCCTCCTCATCGAAGGGCATGCCGGGGTCGGGAAGACCGAAGTCGCGAAGGTGATGGCCCGGATGCTCGATACGCGGCTCATTCGCCTTCAGTGCTACGAGGGGCTGGACGCCGCGCAGGCGCTCTACGAGTGGAACTATCCGAAGCAGATCCTCCACATCAAGCTGCAGGAGCGCTCGGACCGGCCCACCGGGGAGAAGGAGCACGAGATCTTCTCGGAGGAGTTCCTCATCCGCCGGCCGCTGCTGCAGGCCATCACGCCCGCCCCCAAGCCGCCCGTCCTTCTCATCGACGAAATTGACCGTGCTGACGAGGAGTTCGAGGCGTTCCTTCTAGAAGTACTTTCAGACTATCAGGTCACCATCCCCGAGATCGGGACCATCACGGCGGTGGAGCCCCCCTATGTCATCCTCACCTCGAACCGGATCCGCGAGCTGTCCGACGCGCTTCGCCGGCGCTGCCTCTATCTCTGGGTGGACTACCCGGGCTTCGAGAAGGAAGTCCGGATCGTGACCCGGAAGGTGCCCGGCGTGAACCAGAAGCTGGCCCGGGAGATCTCGAAGTTCATGGAGAGCCTGCGGACGGTCAGGCTGGCCAAGCTCCCCGGCGTGGCGGAGACGCTCGACTGGGCGCAGGCGCTCTCCTCCCTCCATGCCGACCATCTCGACGAGGAGCTCGTGCTCGAGACGCTCGGCTGCGTCCTCAAGGATCCCGACGACATCAAGCGCGTCCGCAAGGAGCTGGCGGGCTCCGGGATGAAGCGCTTCGTGGCCGCCGAGGGGTAGACGCCGGTGGCGCCGCCGGTCATGGCGCGGGATCTCATGACCCAGACGCTCGCCTTCGGGCGAATCCTGCGGGCCGCGGGCGTGGCGACCACCACCTCCGAGGTGCTCGACGCCGTGCGGGCGCTCGATGCCGTCGATCTCCTGGATCGGAGCGAGGTCTACCTGGCCCTCCGCGCGGTGTTCGTCACCCGCCGGGAAGAGATGCCGATCTTCGACCGCTGCTTCGAGACCTTCTGGAAGTACCGCGCGGAAGAGGGGCAGGGGCTGGACGGGCTCATCCAGGCCATCGAGCCGCCGCGGCCCGAGGACGACAGCATCCCCGGCTCGGTGGACGGCCCCGGCAAGAAGCAGGTGGAGATCGCGCTGGAGGGCTGGGAGGAGGAGGGCAGCGACGAGGGCGATCCTCTGGAGGTTCCCGGGGTGAGCGCCCAGGAAGTGCTCATGGACCAGGACTTCTCCTCCTTTCCCGCCGATCAGCTCGACGAGGTGGCGCGCGTCACCGTGCTCATCGCCAAGCGGCTGGCCCGCCGGATGAGCCGGCGCCGGCGCCCGGTGAAGCGCGGCGGGGTGGTGGATCTGCGCCGGAGCATCCGCGCCAACATGATGAAGGGGGAGATCATCGAGCTGCGGCGGCGGGAGCGGCGCCGGAAGAAGATCCGGCTGGTGCTGCTCGCCGACGTGTCCGGCTCCATGGACCTCTACAGCCGCTTCCTGCTCCTGTTTCTCTATGCGCTGCAGAACGCCTTCGGGCGTGTCGAGACCTTCACGTTCGCGACGCGACTCACCCGCATCACCGAGCATCTCAAGGGTGCCTCCTACAAGCAGGCCCTCCGCCAGCTCGGCGCCGTCCGGGACTGGTCCGGGGGCACGCGGATTGGAGAGTCGCTCCGGGACTTCAACCGGACGTGGGGGCATCTGGTCGATCGCCGGACCATCGTGATCGTGCTCTCCGATGGCTGGGACACCGGAGAGCCGGAGGAGCTCGCGACCGAGATGCTGACGCTCAAGCGCAAGGCGGGCCGGGTGATCTGGCTGAATCCGCTGCTGGGCAACCCGTCGTACGAGCCGCTGACCCGCGGCATGGCGGCCGCCCTGCCGCTGGTGGACCACTTCGCCGCCGCGCACAACCTCGCCAGCCTCCGGGACCTCGCCGGTCATCTGAGACTGGCCTAGTGGAGAACCGCCTGTGAGCAAGTCCGAGCTCTTCGACAACCTCGACCAGCTCCGCCGGTCCGAGGGCAAGGTCGCGCTGGCCACCCTGGTCAACACGCGCGGCACCACGCCGCGCAAGGAAGGCGCCCAGATGCTGGTGGGCGACGGGGGCCGCGTCCTGGGCTCGGTGACCATCGGCGGCTGCGTGGACGCCCAGGTGATCGAGGAGTCCACCAATGTGCTGGGCGCGAACCGCCCGCGCCTCCTCGAGCTGGATCTGGGCGATGAGGAGGCCTGGGAAATCGGGCTCACCTGCGGGGGCACCATCGAGGTGTTCATGGAGCCGGTCACGCTGGACAAGCCCGGCGACGCCACCCTGGCGCTCTACGAGCGGGCGCGCGCCCACGCGGACGCGGGCGGGCGGGCCGCGATCGTCACGCGGCTCGACGAGGCGGGCAATGGCGCCAAGCTCCTCGTCCTCGACACCGGCGTGGTCGAGGGCACCTTCGGGAACGCGGCGCTCGACACGCGCTTCGTGGCGGAGGCGACCCAGGCCAGCAGCGCCGGCACCTCGAAGACGGTGCTGGTGGAGGGCATCCGCGCGTTCATCGAGGTGCTGATCCCTCAGGCCATCCTGGCCATGATCGGCGCCAGCCACGTCGCCATGCCGCTGGTGACCCTCGCGCGCACCCTCGCCTTCCGCACCATCGTGATCGACGGCCGCCCGCTCTTCGCCACCCGCGAGCGGTTTCCCGACGTGGACGATCTCCGCATCGGCATCCCCTCGGAGCTGGTCCGCGAGGTCCCGCTCATCGCCAGCACCGCGCTGGTGCTGGTCGCCCACGACTACAAGTACGACGTGCCCGTGCTCAAGCACGCGCTGGGCACGCCGGTGGGCTATATCGGGCTCCTGGGCTCCAGCCGCCGCGGCGCCGCCATCCTCAACCTGCTCCGGGAGGACGGCGTGCCCGAGGACCAGCTCGGGCGGGTGCGCGTGCCCATCGGCCTCGACCTGGGCGCGCAGTCCGCGCCGGAGATCGCGCTGGCCGTCCTGGCCGAGGTGCTGGCCGTGCAGCGCAAGGCCACCGGGCTCCCCATCAGCGAGAAGGTCCGCCGGGGGATCAAGTGAAGGCGCTGGCGCTGCGCCACGAGGGGCTGGCCGCGGGCGCGCTGGCCGGCCGCATCGTCTGCCACGACATCCGCGACGCGGGCGGCAAGATTCTCGTGCGCAAGGGGCAGACGCTCGACGCCGCGTCGGCGGCGCTGACCCTGGCCGCGGCATGGGACGAGATCCACGTCCTCGAGCTCGAGCCCGGAGACGTCCATGAGGAGCCTGCGGGCGCGCGCATCGCGCAGGCGGCGGCGGGCGACGGCGTGGAGGTGCGCGGCTATACCGGCGGCCAGTGGACGCTCGCCGCCGCGCGGCGCGGTCTCGTGGGCGTGCGCAGCGCCGCGCTCGCCGAGACCAATGCCCAGCCGGGCGTGTCCGTCTTCACGCTCTGGGATCTCCAGCCCGTGGACGCGGGCGAGGTGGTGGCCAAGGCCAAGGTCACGCCCCTGGCCATCTCCGAGCGCACCGTGAAGCAGGTCGAGGGCAGCGCCTGGGGCGCGAGCGGCCTGGTCACCGTGCGCGGCTTCGCGCCCCGCACCATCGGCGCGGTGTCGCGCGAGAGCCTCGAGCCCAAGCAGCGCGCGCGCTTCGAGGCCGCGCTGCAGGAGAAGGTCGACTGGTTCGGCTCCCGCCTCCTGCCGCTGCGTTACTCGGGCGGTGACGCGGGGGCGGTGGCGGCGGACATCGACGCCCTGATCGGCGAGGGCGCCGATCTCGTGATCATGGCCGGCGCCAGCGCGCTGGACCCGCTCGATCCCGTCTTTCTCGGCATCGAGCGCGCGGGCGGGCGCATGGAGCGCCACGGCGTGCCCGCGCATCCGGGGAGCCTCCTCTTCCTGGCCTGGATCGGCGAGCGGCCCGTGCTGGGCATGCCCACCTGCGGGATGTTCTCCCAGGCCACCACCTTCGACCTGGTGCTGCCGCGCCTCCTCGCCGGCGAGCGGCTCGACAATGCCGCGCTCGCCGGGCTGGG
>Ga0105243_10002366_pt1 | contig 15780 bp, 13 predicted proteins | sample KBSM34metaG_FD_81525 | JGI IMG/M metagenome (GOLD analysis project Ga0105243, IMG submission 81525) | Miscanthus rhizosphere microbial communities from Kellogg Biological Station, Michigan, USA - KBS M3-4 metaG | ecosystem: Host-associated > Plants > Roots > Rhizosphere > Soil | place... | reverse complement strand
TCCGCGTCGCCGTCGAGCGCAATACCGAACTGCTCTCCTTCGATGACCACGGCGATCGCGTCGCCGCGCGCCTGCGCCTGCCCGACGGCAGCGAGCAGGCCGCGGAGGTGCGCTATCTGGCGGCCTGCGACGGCGCACGCTCGCCGGTGCGTCATCAACTCGGCATCGGTTTCGAAGGCGGCACCTACAGGCAGGTGTTCTATGTCGCCGACGTGGAACTCGGCGGCCTGCAGTCGATGGACGAAGCGCATATCGCACTCGGCGACGGCGATTTCATCCTCGTGCTGGCCTACAGCAACACCGGGCACTACCGGCTGATCGGCACCGTGCGCGACGAGCGTGCCGACCGGGCGGAAAGCCTGACCTTCGGCGACGTCAGCCAGGACGCCATCCGCAACCTCGGCGTGCGCATCGACCAGGTCAACTGGTTCTCGACCTATCGCGTGCACCACCGCGTCGCCGACAGCTTCCGCCACGGCCGCGTGTTCCTGCTCGGCGATGCCGCGCACGTCCACAGCCCGGTCGGCGGCCAGGGCATGAACACCGGCATCCTCGATGCCATCAACCTGTCCTGGAAACTCGCCGACGTGCTCGAGGGCCGCGCGTCCGACGCCGTGCTCGACAGCTACGCCGCCGAACGGCAGGCGTTCGCGCGCAGCCTGGTCAATACCACCGACCGCGCCTTCACCCTGGTCACCGCCGAAGGCAGCGTCGCCGGTTTCGTCAGGACCTACATCGCCCCGACCCTGGCCAGCCTGGCCTACCGGCTGCGCAACGTCAGCGAGCTGATGTTCCGCACCGTGTCGCAGACGATGCTGCACTATCGCGACAGCCCGCTGAGCGCCGGCAAGGCCGGCGCCGTCGAAGGCGGCGATCGCCTGCCGTGGGTGCAGACCGCCGACGCCGACAATTACGCACCGATGCCGCAGATCGGCTGGCAGTTGCACGTCTACGGCAGCGCGCCGCCCGAGCTGGATGCATGGTGCAACGCCCGCGACATCGTCCTGCGCGTCTTCGCATGGCAGCCCGAACATCACGCTGCCGGCTTCGCGCAGGACGCGGCCTATCTGCTGCGCCCCGACGGCTATGTCGCCTTCGCCGCGGCCGATGCATCACTCACGGCGCTGGATGCGTATCGTGTGTCCCACGGATACAGCCTGCACTAGCATCGAGACCGCATGACGCAACCGACGACACGCAAATGGAAACGCCGCAAGGACGACCGCCCTGCGGAGATCCTGAGCGCCGCGCTCGACGCCTTCGCCGAGAACGGCTTTGCCGAGACCAAGCTGGCGGACGTGGCCAAACGCGCGGGCGTGGCGAAAGGCACGCTGTACCTGTATTTCGACAACAAGCAGGACCTGTTCGCCGCGGTCGTGCGCCATGGGCTGCTGACCAACCTCGCCCCGATCGAGGAGGCCGCCGCCACCTTCGAAGGCGGGCTCGCCGAACTCACCACCCTGCTGCTGACGCGCGCTGCCGAGCGCATGGGCGACCAGCGCCTGCCCGCGATCGTGCGCATGGTGATCGGTGAGAGCCGCGCGTTTCCGGAACTGGCCCGCATCTGGCACGCCGAAGCCATCGACCGGGTGATGTCCACCGTCGCCGGCATCATCGAAAAGGCCCAGGCCCGCGGTGCGGCCCCCGCCGGCGACCCCAAGCTCTACGTGCTGTCGATCATGGGCCCGATGATGATGGCGATGCTGTTCCACCAGGTCTTCGGCAGCGACAGCGCGCACGCGCCGGATCTCGGCGCGCTGGCCGAACAGCATGGGCGGTTGCTGTTGCACGGAATCGAGCCGAGAGCCGGTGTCGGATAAGCCGAAGTCGGGCTTCCCGCCCCCTTCCTCGCCGCTCTGCCTGCGCCATCGCCCCCCCTTCGCACCGATCACCTTTCCGATGAAAAACCCCTACTACAGCGGCCCCGTCAGCGACCACTTCGACGGGGTGCGCTTCTTCAATCCAGGCCAGCCGACCATCGACAACTCGTTGGCAAACGTGCTGCGCTGGAAAGCCGCCATGGGCGCGGTGCGCTGGCCCGCGCAGGTAGCGGTGACGCCCACCGTTCCTGCGCAGCGGAGCGATCGCATCCGCGTCACCATGGTCGGCCATGCCACGCTGCTGATCCAGATGGCCGGCATCAACCTCCTCACCGACCCGGTCTGGTCGCAACGCGCAAGCCCTTCGCAGATCGCCGGCCCCAAGCGGGTCACGGCACCGGGCGTGAAGCTCTCTGACCTGCCGCCGATCGATGCGGTCCTGCTGAGCCACAACCACTACGATCACTTCGACATCGCGACCTTGCGCAAGCTGCATCGCGCGCATCGCCCGCTGTTCGTGATGCCGCTGGGCAACGACCTCCTGCTGCGCAACAGCGTTCCCGATGCACGGATCGCAACCGGCGACTGGCACGATCGGCTGCCGATCGGCGACACCGCGGCAGTGATCCTCACCCGCGCCAACCACTGGTCGAGCCGCGGCGTGCGCGACCGCAGGATGGCGCTGTGGTGCGGCTTCTTCATCCAGACCGCACGCGGTTCCCTCTGGTTCGCCGGCGATACCGGCTACGGCGATGGCGCCATCTTTCGCGAGATCCGCGCCAGGCACGGCGCACCCGATGTGGCCTTGATCCCCATCGGCGCCTACGCGCCGCGCTGGTTCATGGCGCCCCAGCACATCGACCCCGCCGAAGCCGTGCGCATCTTCCAGGACACCGGCGCCCGGCATGCCTTGGGCATTCACTGGGGCACCTTCCAACTCACCGACGAAGGCCGCGAAGCGCCGCGCGAGGAGCTGGCGCACGCGCTACGCCTGGCAGGCGTTGCCGCTGCCAGCTTCGTCGCCGCCGAGCCCGGGCAGGTCTTCGACTTCGACGATCCTGCGGCGTAGCGCTGCGCGCCTGCCGTTTCCTCGTCAATCGATCTGGCGAAGCGGCTTCTTCCCAGGCCGCAACTTCAGCACCCGAACGCCGTGTGCGTCACCCCAGCCAGGAGGAGCCAGGCCCCGAACGCAAGGAATGGTCAGCATGGCTGATCGCACCTTGTCTGCGGAGCAGCTAGACTTAATTGAGCAAGCTGGCAATTATATTTTTCGATTAGGCCAAAGCCTCGTCTTCCATCCGAGGCTCTGCGAGACAACATGTCGAGCATCGCAATCACCGATCTAACTGTGCCCAGGGACGTCGACAGCGTCTCGCGGCCCGTTGTGGCCTTGAGTGCCACATGGGTAACAAAGGACTGGGAAAATGCGAGGCATCAGCACCGCAAGGCGCAGCTGATCTACTCCGTACGCGGCATCCTCAACTGCGAAATCGAAGACGGCGTCTGGATCGTGCCGCCGCAGTGCGCCATCTGGATACCGGGAGACTTGCCGCACGCGGCGCGGGGGGCGGGCGAAACGGAATGCTATTGCCTGTTCGTCGAGCCAGACGCCGCACCGGATCTTCCGAAGACCTGTTGCACGATCTCGGTATCGCCATTGCTGCGCGAGTTGCTGCTGAAGGTGGCCGGTTTTCCGGAGCTATACGCGCTGGGGGGACGGGAAGAGCGGTTGATTGCCGCATTGCTGGACGAGTTGGTGGCAGCACCGGTGGAAGACCTGCATCTGCCCATGCCGCGCGACACGCGATTGCGCCGCCTCGCGGAAATGATGCTGGCCGATCCCACCGACAAAACCTCGAAGGCCGATTGGGCTGTTCGCATCGGCATGAGCGAGCGAAGCATGAGCCGTCTTCTGCTGCACGAAATCGGAATGAGCTTCGGACGCTGGCGTCGGCAGCTGCATGTGATCCTTGCGCTGCAACGTTTGACCAAGGGTGAAAGCGTGCAAACGGTGGCATTGGAGCTGGGGTACGAAAACGCCAGCGGGTTCATCACCATGTTCCGCAAGGCCGTGGGCAAGCCTCCGGCGCGATACCTCTCGGATCGCATGAGCGGCGCCGAGCTTGCTTCCGTGCCCGGCATCATGCTCCCCGATGAAACCTCGCCCTGACTGGATCAGGCCGTCCTGGCCCGGGACCACCGGCCACCCTCCATCGCCTGCTGTCCTTCCTTGCGCAGTGGCCGACATTGCGCACACGTCGTGGTGATGGTGAAGACCGACTCCTCGTCGAGAGCGAAGCCCTGCTCGGATGCCAGCGACCGCAGGTGTTCATGCAACGCCAGGTCTTCAATGAAAACCAGCCGCGCGCCGCACTGGCAGCGCAGCGTGTCGTGCTGGTCGTTCAGCGCTTCCGGCCTGATGGCATAGAACGCGCGCCCACGTGCGCCTTCGGTGCGAACCAACAATCCAGCGGTCCATAGATCGTTCAGCGCCCGGTAGACCGATCCCGGCGCGAGGCTGTCGGATTGCGTGCTGAGGATGCGATACATCTGGCTGGCATCGAGACAGCTCGGTGTCGCCTGCTCCAGCACGTTCAGGACGCTGGTACGAGCGATCGTCGGTCGCAGCCGGCTCGTCGCCAACCGTTGTTCCTGAGACGACGTCGGCGATGCGGTCGCGGGATCGGCTGCTGCGGTGCGCTTCATCATGCGTTTGCCTGACGGCAGATTCTTGCGACCGAGGGAGGCCGGCCACAGCCAGCCCAAGGCGCGGATCGTCGGAACCGGCAATAGCGGCATGGCGTGGTGTCCAGCGCCACTGCTGCGGGCGATGCGCCAGGCATCGGGACCACGACGAGGCCGACGCCGCTTGTGGCAGTGGGTTTGGCACGGGAGACGGCGGCGGTACTCATGTGCTCTCAACGCCTACCGGGGTAAGAGGCGCGCTTGGCCGACTGCATCGTCGCCATACAAAGACGAAGTGGGGACATAGGGGATTCCTGGATAAGAACAAAGCGCTTGTTCGGCCGGCCAAGCCGGCTGGGCTGAGGCGTGGCAAACCACGATCGAGCGCAGCGTACCCGCGCCGGCTGGACGTTACATTGCGAAACCAGGTCAAACTATTTTTCATTGCGGCCATCTTGTCGAGCGTCATCGCGCTTGGCCTAACTGAATAACAATCTGGCCTGGTTTCGCCATGACTCCCCTGTGTCCGCATTGTTAAATACGGCATCCAAATGCGAATGAGTATTGTTGATGTCCGCCCTCACGCCTGTTGGGAAGTCCCGTTGGCCAATCGATAGGCGCACAGCGTGCGCCGCTCATCCTCCTCTGGGTGGGCGGTACAAGGCCGCCATCAGGAGCGCGCCCCGCACCGTGCTTGGCTCGGCGCTTGCGGTGGCAGTTTTCATTGGCGCGCAGGGCGCATTCGCCGCCGAGCCAGCGCAGATCCAAACCAAGCCAGAGGGGACCTCTCAAGAGGAGACAGCCTTCCCGGCCATTACCGTAACGGGCCGCAGGGATACGGCGACCACCGAAGGTACCGGCTCCTACACCACGGGCGAAACTGCGGCGGCGACGCACCTGCCGCTGTCCCTGCAGGAAACACCACAGGCGCTGACGGTGATCACGCGCCAGCGCATGGACGATCAACAGTTGAATTCGGTGCAGGGCGTGCTGGAGAACGCCACGGGCGTCGCGTCGTACCAGTCCGACAGCGAACGAACGAGTTTCTATTCGCGTGGTTTCCTGATCAACAACGTTCAGTACGACGGCATTCCCACCGTCGTCGGCGACATCGTCAACGGGAGCGGCATCGGTTCCCTCGATACCGCGTTCTATGATCGTGTCGAGGTCGTGCGCGGCGGCTCCGGCTTGCTGACCGGCACCGGCAATCCCTCGGCCGCCATCAACCTGGTGCGCAAACGACCGAGCCGCGACTTCTCGGCAGCCGCCTCGCTTGGTGGCGGGAGTTGGGACACCTACCGGGGCATGGGCGACATCTCGGTGCCGTTGACCGAGGACGGCCGCATCCGCGCGCGCATGGTGGGGACGTACCAGGACGGACACGCGTACATCGACGGCTACAAGCCGAAGAGGAAGTCGTTCTACGGCATCATCGAGGCAGATCTGACAGCAGACACGACGGTGAGCCTGGGCTATGACTACCAGGACATCACGCCGAACGGCTCCACCTGGGGAGGGTTGCCGCTGTGGTTCAGCGACGGCACGCAGGCGGAGTACTCACGTTCCAGGAACTACGCGCAGGACTGGAGCCATTGGGACAACACCCTCAAGACGGCGTTTGCCGAGATCGAACACCGCTTCGACAACGGGTGGAAACTCCGGGCCGTCGCCAACAAGTACCGCACCGACTACGATGCCGAACTCCTCGGCCTGATCGGCCGCCCCGATCGCGCCACGGGACTGGGCACCTATCCCTACGGGGCGTATCCGGTAGCACTGGCGTCCGAAGGTCGCAGCCGTCAAAACACCTTCGACGTGATGGCGAGCGGCCCCGTCGAACTGTTTGGCCGCCAGCATGACCTGGTGGTGGGGGCGACGCGTTCGCGCCGCACGGCCGGCCAGGAGGATGTCGCTCCGTTCTATCCCGGCTTTGCGCCGGTCAATGTCTATGCGCTGAGTCCAGCCTATCCGCGCCCCGACTTCGATGCCATGGCTTGGATACCGACCCGCACCCGAATCAAGCAGAGCGGTGTCTATGGCGCCGCCCGGTTCTCGCTGGCCGAGCCTCTGAAACTCATTGTCGGCGGCCGCTTCAGCAACTACGAAATCGACGATGTCGTCGGTGGCTCGTCGTTGCACTACAAGAAGCGCGGTGAATTCACCCCGTATGCCGGCGTGGTCTACGACATCGACAAGACCTATTCGGCCTACGTGAGCTACACAGGCATCTTCAATCCGCAGACCGACTATCGCGACAGCAGGGGCAACGTGCTCACGCCGGCGAAGGGAAAGACCAAGGAAATCGGCCTCAAAGGCGCTTACATGGACGGGCGTCTGAATGCGTCGGTGGCCTTGTTCGAGACCGAGCTGGACAACGCGGCGCAGATGGTCGCAGGAACCTATACGCCAGCCGGTGGCCAAGCCTATCGAGGCGCGGATGGGACGAAGTCGCGCGGGATCGAGCTGGACCTGCAGGGCGAGTTGGCGCGTGGCTGGAACATCTACGCAGGGATCGCCCATTTCACGGCGCAAGATGGCGATGGCGTGCGCTTGAATTCGCAATTGCCGCGCACCACGGCCCAGCTTTTCACCAGCTACCAGTTGCCCGGAGAGTGGAGCAAGTTGACGCTGGGCGGAGGCGTCAAATGGCAAAGCCGCTTCTACCAGGCGCCCAACACCGGCACCAGTTCGCTGGGCGGGGAACAGGGGTCTTATGCCCTGGCATCACTGATGGGGCGCTACTCCATCACCAAGCAGACCAACGTGGCCGTCAACGTCAACAACGTTTTCGACAAGAAGTACGCGCTACAGAAAGGCGATTTCGACACCGTGGGGTATGGCGCACCACGCAACGTGATGGTGACGCTGAACTACAGGTATTGATTTGCGCTCAGGCGAACGCTTCAGCCGTTGGAAATCCTCAGACATATCGCCATTGATATCGAGAAAACTCCCATCCCTCTTCAGTCCCCCTCGCGCCCCGCACAAGACCCGGCCACGAACCACCCAGACAAGATCGCCTTGTTCTGGTTGACGACAGCCGCTGGTGCCGTGCTTTTTGTCACCTTCCAGTTGTTCTTCTACGTAAACGACTTTGTGAGAGCGCACGGAGCGACGCCGGCGATCACGTTTGAGCCCGGCGTGCTGTGGATGTTTTCCGCGTTCTACGGTTGTTGGATCGTCACGGTGCTTCTAGCGCTGATCGGAACCCGCAAGGCTCAGTGGGGTGCGCTGGCCCTCGGCAGCCTGCTTGTCGTCCTGAATACCCTTGGAGGCATCTCCGACGGGTTGCGCGACGGTTGGCACATCGCCTTTTCGGCGGTGTTCTTCATTACGTTGCCGGGCGCGTTCGCCATTGCGGCCACCTGGCGTCGCCTCAAAAGCAAAGGAAACGGCCATGTCGATGAACAGTTCTGACTTCCCTCTGGTCTGGATGAATCTTGCCCAAGAGCCCGGACATGACCACCAAAAGGACTTCGAGGAATTCGAGGAAAATCTGCAGCGCGGGGAGCCCTTCGTGCTCTTGACCGATACCGCACCGGCTGAAGACCATGAGCACTCGCCGGAGGAAAAGAAACGCACCGCGCTGTGGATGAAGAAGCACAAGCTCGAATTGCGAAGGCTGGTGCTGGCAATGATCCTGGTCGAACCCAACTCGGCGAAACGTCTTGGTTTCAAGGCATTTGCGGTCGTTTTTGCCAAGTTCTGGGGCTACCCTCTACTTCTTGCCGCTTCACGCGAACAGGCAATAGAGATGGCTGGAGAACTGCTCCCAAAGGACGGAGAGCCATCCAGCTGATGGCCCACGCTGGCGCCCGATCTCCCGGTAAGCTCTGTCGCCGTTCATCGCCCAGGCACATCGACCACGGCGAAGCCGTGCGTCTTCCAGGATACGGCTGCCCGGCATGCCCTGGGTCTCCACTGGACACCTTCCAACTGACCGACGAAGGCCGCGAGGAGCCGCGCGAGACACTGTCCGAAGCGCTACGCCTGGCAGGCGTTGCCGCTGCCAGCTTCGTCGCCGCCGAGCCCGGGCAGGTCTTCGACTTCGACGATCCTGCGGCGTAGCGCTCAGTTCCTGCTGCTCCCCGTCAATCGACCCGGCAAAGCGGCTTCTCGCCGGGCCGCAACGTCAGCACCCGCACGCCGCTGCGCGTCACCGCCACCGTGTGCTCGAACTGCGCCGACAGCTTGCCGTCGCGCGTATGCACCGGCCATTGGTCCGGCAGTGCGCGGATCGCTGCGCGGCCTTGGTTGAGCATCGGTTCGATGGTGAACACCATGCCTTCCTGCAGCTCCAACCCGGTGCCGGCGTGGCCGTAGTGCAGGATCTGCGGATCTTCGTGCATCTCGCGGCCGATGCCGTGCCCGCAGTATTCCTTCACCACGCTGTAGCCGTGCTCGCGCGCATGGCGGGCGATGGCGTGGCCGATGTCGCCCAGGCGCGCGCCGGGGCGCACCGCGGCGATGCCCTTCCACATCGCCTGGTAGGTCGCCTGCACCAGCCGCCGCGCCGGATAGGCGACCTCGCCGACCAGGTAGGTGGTGCTGGAATCGGCGATGTAGCCGTTCTTTTCGAGGGTGATGTCCAGGTTGACGATCTGGCCGCTGCGCAACACGTCGTCGGCCGAGGGCACACCGTGGCAGACCACGTCGTCGATCGAAGCGTTGAGCACGAACGGGAATCCGTACTGGCCCTTGCTGGCCGGCCGCGCGTGCAGTTCTTCCACGATCATCCGTTCGACGAAGTCGTTGAGTTCCAGCGTGCTGCGGCCTTCCAGCGGCAGCTGGTCCAGCGCATGGAACACCTGCGCCAGCAGTCGGCCGGACTCGGCCATCAGCGCGAGTTCGTCCGGCCGCTTGATCACGCTCGGCCCGATTTCAACGCCTGCGGTTGCACCCCGGCCGCACGCAACTCGCGCGCCACCAGGTCCTGGAACGACAGCTCCGGATGCATCTCGCACAGCATGCCGATCCTGATCCAGAAGGTGGCCTGCGCATTGATCGAGCGGCTGGTCACCGTACAGGCGCGGCGCAGTTGGTCGTGCAGTTCGTCGTCGATGTTGACGATGCCCATGGGGGCTCCTGTGTCCGGGATACATGAATCATATACGATTCGTATATCGCGAACAATACACGCCTCACGCGCGCCTGCCGCGCTCATCCCCGGCACGAGGGCGACGGCAACGGATGCGCAGGACGCCACGCCTTCTGCATTTCGTAGCGCTGGACGGAATACGCCTTGACTGAAGGCGCGTCACAGACGCGCGGACCAAGCGCAAAAGCGGGGGAAACAGCGTCCATCTCGATGTGGCGCACAGGCGCGAATACGCACGCCCGACGGTTGCGTTCCTGCCGCCTCAGATCGGCACCGGCCGGCGTGGCCCGCGCCAGGCGCCGCATCGTGCGCAGACTCGCTCCGCCCGGCTGCAGGCGGGCGGAGCGAGTCTTCGATCGGTCAGAAGCTCACCCGCCAGACGCTGTTGCCGACGTCGTCGGCAATCAGCAGCGCGCCGTCCTTGTCCTGCGCCAGGCCGACCGGGGCGCCGAACAGCTGCGACTGGTCCTGCGAGTGGAAGCCGCTGACCACGGTCTGCGGCGGACCGGCCGGCCGCCCCTGCTGGAACGGCACGTAGACCACCTGGTAGCCGCTGAGCGGCGAGCGGTTCCAGCTGCCGTGCTCGGCCACGAACGCGCCCTCGCGGTACTTCGCGGGCAGCGTCTCGCCGCGGGAAAACCACAGGCCCAGCGCGGCCACGTGCGAGCCCAGCGCGTAGTCCGGCTTGATCGCCTTGGCCACCAGGTCCGGTCGTTGATCCTTGACCCGCACATCCACGTTCTGCCCGTAATAGCTGTACGGCCAGCCGTAGAATCCGCCGTCCTGCACCGAGGTCAGGTAGTCGGGCACCAGGTCGGCACCGATCTCGTCGCGCTCGTTGGCGATCGCCCACAGCGCGCCGGTGTGCGGCTCCCACTGCAGTCCGGTCGGATTGCGGATGCCGGAGGCGAAGATGCGGCTGCTGGCCGAGGCGACATCCACTTCCAGTACCGCCGCGCGGCGGTACTCCACGTCCAGCCCGTTCTCGCCGATGTTGCTGTTGGAGCCCACGCCGACGTACAGCTTGCGGCCGTCGGGGCTGGCCAGCAGCGCCTTGGTCCAGTGGTGCTCGATCGTGCCGGGGAGATCGGCGAACAGCGTGCCGGCCGCGGTGATCTCGGTCTGGCCGGCGACGTAGGGGAACTTCATGATGCTGTCGGTGTTGGCGACGTACAGCGCATCGCCGATCAGCTGCACGCCGAACGGCGAGTGCAGCCCCTTCAGGAACGCATGCTGCTCCCACTTGCCGTCCGCTGTCCTGCGCAGCAGGGTGATGCGGTTGCCGCCCTTGGCGCTCTTGCCGGAGCGGCCCTGGATCAGGCCGGCGATCAGCTGCTTGGGCGTGGTGACCGGCTCCATACCCGGCGAGTTGGCCTCCACCACCAGCACGTCGCCGTTGGGCAGCGCGTACAGCTGGCGCGGATGCTTCAGGCCGCCGGCGATCTTCTCGATCTTCAGGCCCGCCGCCACCGTGGGCGCCTGCCCCTCCTTCCAGCCCACGCCCTCGGGAACCCGCATCGGCGGCAGCAGGAAGTTGCGGGCTTCCGGCAACGGCGGCGCGTGGCCCGCCTGCTGGGCCGGTTCGAGCGTGGCCTTGCCGCTGCAGGCGGCCAGGGCCATTGCGCAGCTCAGGGCGAAGGCGGACGTGCAGAGGCGCTTAGCCATGGACGTAACCCTCGCGTGGCGTCGTGCGGATGGCCATGAGCACATGCCCGATCGCCAGCAGCGCGACCGTGGCGATCGAGAGCCAGACGCCCGCGGGGACCACCGCATACGCATCGCGGCTGTGCACGAAGGAGTTGAAGATGGCGGCGACGATGGCGAGCAGGTTCAACCAGAAGTCGAGCCGTTCCCCCGGCAGCGCGGAACGCCGCGCGGTGATCCAGACCTGGGTCAGATTGATCAGGCGCGGCACGATGGCGATGACCAGGCCGATCGCGATCAGCCAGGCCGCCGCCTTGGTCCACAGGATCACGCCGCTGCGGGCATAGACGATGTCGAAGATCAGCGCTGCGACGAAGCAGCCGAACGGGATGGGGTTGAGCAGGCCGTAGAGGGCGTTGGCCACCACGGAACGGCGCGCTGCAGTCTGCAGATGCATGAGACGGCTCTCGACGAAGGGAGGAATGGGGCGAATCGCCCGCTCACCACGAAACCGCGGAACGCTCCGCGGTGGTGGTGCGATCCACTATCTGCCCGTCCCTGTCTAGAGGGTGTCGCGATGGGACGGCGTGCTCGGTCGTGTCGTCCGGACTCGCCGCTGCGGCCGCACCCGTGATCGCAGCGCTACGCGAGCGCGGCAACGATCGGCGCTCCGCTGCTTTCGCGCACCGACAAGCTCACCGGCGCGATCGTCCTGCGCGGCGCGGCGCGGTCGTGCAGTTGCGCGAGCACCAGCTGCGCCGCTTGCCGGCCGCGCGCGCGCGGCTGCGCGGCGAGCGTGGTCAGCGCCGGCGTGCTCACCGCGGCTTCGGGAATGTCGTCGAAGCCGGTGACGGCGAAGTCCTGACCGGGCCGGATGCCGCGCGCCAGCAGGCCCAGCATCAGGCCCAGCGCGACCGTGTCGTTGTAGCAGACCGCCGCCGTCGGTGGCGCCGCGACGGCGAACAGCTCGCCGTGGCGCGCAGCCGCTTCCAGGCGGTTGGGCGCCGACTCGATCAGCCAGGCCGGGTCGACCGGCAACCCGGCGCTGCGCATCGCCTGCGCGTGGCCGGCGCGGCGCTGGCGGCACGAACTGGACGCGGCATGGCCACCGTAGAAGGCGATGCGATGGTGGCCGAGTGCGATCAGGTGCTCGGTCGCCAGTTGCGCGCCGCGCTGGTTGTCCAGGCCGAGGAAGCCCCAATCGTCGGCGCCGGCGAGTTCGCGGTTGAACAGCAGCACGTTCGCGCGCGCGTCCAGCACCGTGTGCAGCTCGGCGGCGTCGCTGCCCTCGGCCGGCGACAGGATCACGCCCGCCGGCGTGTGCTCCATCAGCGAGCCCAGCACCGCCTGCTGCCGCGCGGGCGACTCGCCGGTGCTGCCTAGCAGGGTCACGTAGCCTTTCTCGCCCAGCGCCTCGTCCACGCCGGCTGCGAACTCGGCGAAGAACGGATTGGCCAGGTCGTTGATGACCAGCGCCACGCTGGTCGAAGTGCGCCGGCGCAGATTGGCCGCGCCGCGGTTGTAGACGTAGCGCTGCCGCTTCAGCTCCGCTTCCACCCGCGCGCGCGTGTCGGCATGGACCAGCGGGCTGCCGCGCAGCACCAGCGACACGGTCGCGCGCGAGACGCCGACCGCATCGGCGATGTCGGTGACGGTCACCACGCGCTGGCGGTCGCGTGCCGCGGCGGCCGGTGCGGCCTTTCCCACGCCATCCACCGCGTCCGGCGCCGGTGCCGGCGTGGGCAAGACGGCCTTGGACGCGCGTATGGATGCGGCACGGGGCGGACGCTTCTGGCGCATCGGATCGATCCCCTTCTGACGAGACGCGCAGCGTAAACCATCGGCTGCGCGTCGCTGCCGGTCTCGTGTGCGGACTCAGCGCAAGGTCATGCCCGCCGCAGCGGGTTCGGCGGCACAGGGCGACAGCGGCAGGTCCTGCGGGCGCGTGCCCCAGCCCTGCGGCTGCGGCGCCTCGCTCAGCTCGAAGCGCAAGCGGCCGCCCTGGCGCAGCTGTGCCCAGTCCAGCCAGACCGGCGCCTGCGTGCGTCCGTCCAGGGTCACGCCGCGGATATAGCGCAGCGCGCCGTCGCCGGCCTGCGGCGCGTCGATGCGCAGCGTGCGGCCCGGCCCCACGTCCAGCTCGATGCGCGAGAAGCGCGGCGCATGCAGCAGGAACTGCCCGGTGCCGGGCACCGCCGGATACAGGCCCATGGCGCTGAACAGGTACCACGCCGACATCGTTCCCAGGTCGTCGTTGCCGGTGACGCCATTCGGCGCATTGGTGAACAGCGTCTGCGCCGCATGCAGCACGGTGCTGGTCTTCCATGGTTGGCCGATCAGCGTGTACATCCACGGCGCGTGCAGATCGGGTTCGTTGTTGGGGTTGTAGCGGAACTGGCTGTAGTAGCTGTACGGCCCCACCACCCATTCCTTGCGCGCGGCGCCGGCCGGATCGGCCAGCAGCGCGTCGTAGGCGAAGAACGCGTCCAGGCGCCGCGCGGCCTGCTCCGGTCCGTGCATCGCCTGCACCAGGCCCGGCACGTCCTGCTGCGCCAGCCACTGGTACTGCCAGGCGGTGCCTTCATGGAAGCCGTGCTGCGAGCGCGGGTCGTAATGGCCATCCGACGGCGTGTACCACGCACCGTCCTCGGTGCGCGGCCGCGGGAAGCCGCTGAAGCCGGTCTGCGCATCGCGCACCGTCGGGTCCCACAGCGTGCGCCAGTTGCGCCCGCGGCGGTTCAGCACCGCGGCGTCCTCGGCGTGACCCAGCGCGCCGGCCATCGTCGACAGCGCGCAGTCGGCCAGCGCGTACTCCAGCGTCGCCGAGCCGCCGTGGTGCGGATCGACATCCATGCCCTTGGACGGGAACGCGCGGTCGTACTGCACGAAGCCGTGCGCCAGATAATTGGCATTGCCGGACCGGCCGGCGTGTCGCGAGTTCAACGGCGGCATCTCGAACGCGTTGCGGCGCAGCGCGGCGTAGGCCTCGGCCTCGCGCCCCTGCAGCGCGCCGAAGCGCCACAGATCGACCAGAAACGGCGTGACCGGATCGCCGGTCATGACGTTGCTCTCGAAGTTGGCATAGCCCCAGCGCGGCAGCCAGCCCCCCTGCTCATCGATCGCCAGGAGCGAGCGTGCGATGTCGGCGGCCCGCTGCGGCCGCAGCAGGGCCAGCAACTGGTTCTGCGAGCGGTAGGTATCCCACAGCGAGAAATACTCGTGGTAGGTCCAGCCGTCGGCGCGGTGGATGAGGTCGTCGTAGCCGCGGTAACGGCCATCCGCATCGCTGCCGGTCAGCGGCTGCAGCAGCGCGTGATACAGCGCCGTGTAGAACACCACGCGGTCGTCGCCGCTGCCGCCGTGCACGCGCACGCTGGCAAGCTCCTTGTCCCACGTCCGCTGTGCGCGGGTGCGCATGGCATCGAAGCCGAGCAGGCGGCCATTGGCCATGCCGTCGCTGCGCAGGTTGTTGCGCGCGCCCTCGGCATCGACGTGCGAGATCGCCGAGATGGCGGTGACCGCGCGGTCCTTGCCCAGATCGAAGGTCAGCCAGGCGCCGCTCGGCTTGCCCTCGCCTTCCATGACATGGCGCGACCCCGGCACGCCGCCGGCCTCGCCCCAGGTGCCGAAGGCCTTGAACGGACGATCGAACTCCAGGCGGAACCAGGTCGTGTACTGGTGGCCGCCGCAGAAGCTGTCGGTCACCAGCTTGCCTTCCACCACGCGGTCGCCGATGACGCTCAGGGTGCTGCCGGTGACGACATGGCGGGCGTTGGCCTGGCCGATGTTGACCAGCACATGGCCCTCGCCCGAGGTCGCAAAGGTGTAGCGCTCGGCCGCCGCCCGGGTCAGCGCGGTGGCTTCGGCATCGATGCCGCCGTAATCGGTCAACCGCACCTTGTAGTAGCCGGCCTGGCCACGCTCGCCATCGTGCTGGTAGCGCGCACCGTAGCGTGCGTGGTCGAACGCCTTCGGATCGGCCGTATCGAACTCGCCGCCCGGGCCGATGCGTCCGGTCACCGGCAGCACCGAGACCTGCCCGCCCTGTTCCCAGCAGCCGGCGCCGGAGAGGAAGGAATGGCCGAAGCCGCGGATCTGCGGATCGTCGTAGCGCCAGCCGGCGTAGTGCGCGCCGATCGGGCTGACCTGGATCATCCCGAACGGTGCGGACGCGCCGGGAAAGGTGTTGCCGTCGTCCTTGCTGCCGATGAAGGTGTTGACCTCGGCGCTGGGCCGTGGCGCGGCCGCCAGCGCCGGCGCGGTCAGCAACAAGGACAGGGCGAGCGTGCGGAGCAGGGAGGGCAGCGGGGGAAGCGTCATGCGGTGTGGTCCTGTGGTGAGCGACCGCCCCTGGCGACGGGAACGGTCGTGGCCTGCAACGAAAAACGGCGTCAGGCTCGCGCGGCCTCCCGCCGAACGGGAGTGCCGCGTGGGCCCGGACACCAGGGGCGCGCCGAGAACTTGTAGGTCAGCCCCAGATACGCCCGCCGGCCGGCGTAGCCGCTGGTATAGAAACGATCGCGGGTGGCATCG
>Ga0105243_10002364_pt1 | contig 15786 bp, 12 predicted proteins | sample KBSM34metaG_FD_81525 | JGI IMG/M metagenome (GOLD analysis project Ga0105243, IMG submission 81525) | Miscanthus rhizosphere microbial communities from Kellogg Biological Station, Michigan, USA - KBS M3-4 metaG | ecosystem: Host-associated > Plants > Roots > Rhizosphere > Soil | place... | reverse complement strand
CGTCGGAATCGGTGAAGGATTGCCCGATCAGGGCGCTGCCCACAGCCTGGCCGTTGACCTGGATGATCGATCCTTCCGCGTTGTCATGCAGGCCGGGAAGGGACGCCACCACCCAGACCACGAGCGGGTAGGCGATGCCGGTGATGACGGTGAGCACGACCAGGGCGCGCAGCGCGGCCAGGTGCTGCCGGATCCACGAAGAGGTTTGCATGTCAGGACATCCCGGGGAGGAACTGAACGATCAGGTCGAGGAGCTTGATCCCAACGAACGGTGCGATGATGCCGCCGAGTCCGTAGACGTAGAGGTTGCGGCTGAGCAGTTTCGACGCGCTGCTCGGCCGGTACTTCACCCCGCGCAGCGCCAGCGGTATCAACGCGACGATCACGAGCGCGTTGAAGATCACCGCCGACAGGATCGCGGACTCCGGGCTGTGCAGGCGCATGACGTTGAGCAGATCCAGTCCGGGGAACAGTGCCACGAACATCGCGGGGACGATGGCGAAGTACTTGGCGATGTCATTGGCGATCGAGAAGGTCGTGAGCGCGCCGCGGGTGATGAGCAGTTGCTTGCCGATCTCCACGATCTCGATGAGCTTGGTCGGGTCGGAATCGAGGTCGACCATGTTGCCGGCCTCCTTCGCCGCCGAGGTGCCGGTGTTCATCGCGACCCCGACGTCGGCCTGCGCGAGCGCGGGGGCATCGTTGGTGCCGTCGCCGGTCATCGCGACGAGCTTGCCGCCCTCCTGTTCCCGCCTGATCAGCGCCAGTTTGTCCTCGGGTGTCGCCTCGGCGAGGAAGTCGTCCACGCCGGCCTCGTCCGCGATCGCCTTGGCCGTCAACGGGTTGTCGCCGGTGATCATCACGGTGCGGATCCCCATCCGGCGCATCTCGTCGAAGCGTTCCCGCATGCCCTGTTTGACGACGTCCTTGAGGTGGATGACACCGAGTACCGCGGCCCGCCCGTCGGCGACCTCGCCGACCACCAGCGGGGTGCCGCCGGAGGCGGAGATGCCGTCGACGAGCTGCCCGAGCTGCGGGGAAACCTCGCCGCCCTGCCTGCGGACCCAGTCCGCGACCGCGGTGGCGGCCCCCTTGCGGAGCATGTGGCCGTCGAGGTCGACACCCGACATGCGGGTCTGCGCGGCGAAGGCCACCCAGCTCGCCTGTGAGAGCTCCCCCGGGGTGCGTTCGCGCAGACCGTAGGCCGCCTTCGCGTACACCACGATCGAGCGCCCCTCCGGGGTCTCGTCGGCGAGGCTGGAGAGCTGCGCCGCATCTGCCAGCTGATCCTCGGAAATCCCCGCGACAGGGAGGAATCTCGATGCCTGCCGGTTACCCAGGGTGATCGTGCCGGTCTTGTCGAGCAGCAGCGTGTTCACGTCGCCTGCCGCCTCGACCGCACGCCCGGACATCGCCAGCACGTTGCGCTGCACCAGGCGGTCCATCCCGGCGATGCCGATGGCCGAGAGCAGCGCCCCGATAGTGGTCGGGATGAGACACACCAGCAACGACACCATGACGATGCCGGTTACACCGTGAACGTCCAACGCCGCCGTGTCGGGAACGCCGGGGTTGTTCGCCTTCGAATAGATCGCCAGCGGCTGCAGGGTGGCGACCGCGAACACGAAGATGATCGTCAGCGCGGCGAGCAGGATGTTGAGGGCGATCTCGTTCGGCGTCTTCTGCCGGTTCGCGCCCTCGACCAGCGCGATCATCCGGTCGATGAAGCTCTCGCCCGGTTTCTGCGTGATCTTCACGACGATCCGGTCGGAGAGCACCCGGGTGCCGCCGGTGACCGCGGACCGGTCGCCGCCCGACTCGCGGATCACCGGCGCGGATTCGCCGGTGATCGCGGACTCGTCCACGGAGGCAATGCCTTCGACGACGTCTCCATCGCCAGGGATGGTCTGGCCTGCCTCCACGACGACGTAGTCGCCTTGCTGCAGTTGCGGCGCTCCGATCTGCTCCTCAGTGCCGACGACGCCCGGCGCCCAACCGTTGATCCGGCGCGCGATCATGTCGGTCTTGGCCCTGCGGAGGGTTTCGGCCTGGGCCTTGCCGCGGCCCTCGGCGACTGCCTCGGCGAGGTTGGCGAAGATCACTGTCAGCCAGAGCCAGAACACGATCGCCCAGGCGAACCACGAGGGATCCGTGACGGCAAGCACGGTGCTCCAGATCGCGCCGACCCAGACGATGAACATCACCGGGTTGCGCCACAGGGTGCGGGGGTCGAGCTTGCGCACGGCGTCGGGCAGCGATCTGATCAGCATCTTCGGATCGAGAAGCCCGCCCGCCACGCGCCCGACCTGTGTCGGCGGCGGTGACGCCCCTCCAGGCGGTGCCATGGTCGTATCGGACATCAGTGCATTCCTTCCGCCAGCGGTCCGAGCGCAAGCGCCGGGAAGAAGGTCAGCGTCACGAGGATGACGGTGACCCCGGCGACCATGCCGACGAACTGCGGCCGGTGGGTGGGCAGTGTCCCGATCGACGCCGGGGTGGTGCCCTGCGAGGCCAGCGCACCGGCGAGGGCGAGGACGAAGATCATCGGCAGGAACCGACCGAACAGCATGGCCAGCCCCAGCGCCGTGTTGTACCAGGTGGTGTTCACGGACAGGCCGGCGAACGCGGAGCCGTTGTTGTTGGCCGCAGAGGTGAAGGCGTAGAGGACCTCGGAAAGTCCGTGCGGGCCGGTGTTCAGCATCGCGGCTCGTTGTGCGGGCAGTGCCGTCGCCACGGCGGTGCCGACCAACACGACCAAGGGTGTGATCAGGAAATATGAAGCGGCCAGCTTGATTTCGCGGGGGGTGATCTTCTTTCCCAGGTATTCGGGTGTCCGGCCGACCATCAGCCCGGCCACGAACACGGTGATCACCGCGAGCACGAGCATCCCGTACAGACCGGACCCGACGCCGCCGGGGGCGACCTCGCCGAGCTGCATGTTGAACAGCGTCATCAGGCCGCCGAGGCTGGTGTACGAATCGTGGAAGGAGTCGACCGCACCGGTCGAGGTCAAGGTGGTGGCGTCGGCGAAGGTGGCCGAGTTCGTCACGCCGAACCGCCCTTCCACCCCTTCCATCGATGCGCCGATCGCGGTCGGCACCGTGCCGTGGTGTTGCAGTTGGAAGACGCTCATCAATGTCACGCTGACCACGGCGAGTGTCGCCATGACTGCGGCGATCGCATAGCCCTGCTTCGTGCTGCCGACCATCCGTCCGAACGTGCGCGGCAGGGAGAAGCTGATCATCAGCAGAAGAAAGATCTCGACCCAGTTCGTCCACGTGGTTGGGTTCTCGAACGGATGCGAGGAGTTGGCGTTGTAGAAGCCGCCGCCGTTCGTGCCGAGTTCCTTGATCGCTTCTTGGCTGGCGACCGGGCCGCCGGTGATGGTTTGCCGCGTCCCGGCGAGAGTGTCGACGATCTGAGTGTGCAGGTGGAAGTTCTGAATCACCCCGCCGGCGATCAAGACGATCGCGGCGACGAAGGCGATCGGAAGCAGGATTCGGATCGTGCCTCGCACCAGGTCCACCCAGAAGTTGCCGAGATTGCCGGTCCGGGTGCGGGCGAAGCCGCGCACCAAGGCCATCGCCACACTCATCCCCACCGCGGCCGATACGAAGTTCTGTACGCCGAGACCTGCCATCTGCACCAGGTACCCCATGGTGGATTCACCGGAGTACGCCTGCCAGTTGGTGTTCGTCACGAAGCTGGCCGCGGTGTTCCAGGCAAGCGCCGGGGTCATCGGCGTGGCCGGATCGGACAGGTGCAGTGGCAGATGCTGTTGCAGCAGTTGGAAGCCGAACAGAAAGAGGATGCTCACCGCGGAGAACGCCAACACGCTCCGTGCGTAGGCGGGCCACGCCTGCTCTCCATCGGGGTCGGCGCCGATCATCCGGTAGATCGCCCGCTCCACGCGTGAGTGTGTGGTGCGGCTGTAGACGCGATACATGTAGTCGCCCAACGGCTTGTGCACCAGGACGAGTGCGAGCACGAGAGTGCCGGTGAACACGATCCCCGCGGTCGCGGTATTCACTAGAATCTCTCCGGGAACAGCAGGGCCGCGATCAGGAAGACGGCCAGCAGCACGACCAGAATCAGGCCGACGGCGTTGTCGACGTTCACAACCGCTCCACGGCCTTTTGGATCAACCCGAGCACGGCGAAGACCGCCACAGTCAGCACGATGAACGCGAGAACCATCATCTTTACGTTCCTTTTGCCGAACGCCTGTCGAGATTCGTGCCGGTACCGACCGCGGCTTCGAAAAGTAGGGTCGACAAATCGATCGGCCGAATCCCCAGCATCAAGGTGGGACGGTCCACCGGACCACCCGCACGTTTCTGTGTCAGTCAACACCCGTCAGCGCCGGATTCGACATTCCTTACGGATTCATAGCGCCCACGACATGGACATTGACGAGGCGTTGACACCACGACCTCTCCTGGCCGGCCGTGGCCCGGCCACTTCACGCGGTGTGCACGTATAGATCTCGCGAAGAATGTGTCGGCAGCCTTCTCGCCGAACCGCCGTGGGTCGACGCTGGTCTTGCACGGTATCGAGATATGAATAGGAAAGAAGCCTCGTCGTGGGTGATCAACTCATCACCATCCTGCTCCTGGGTTCGTTCCTCGGCGCTGCCCTGACGATCCGCCATCTCAACCATGGCGGTCCCACCCCAGCTGACGTGAACCCGGTGCCCCGGTGACCCGGCGGAATCGCCACGGGTTCTTCACCCCAGGTGCGATTCCGCACGTGGCCCATCGACCGTGTCGTGCTCGTGCCGTCAGCGGTCGCCGAGGGCTGCGTCCTCCCGGTCGAGGTCGCGTTGCAGGCTCTTGCGGGTGGTTTCACTGATCTGGTGCTCGTCATATAGGCGGCGCAGTTCGACGTTCTGGACGGCGATCACCTCGTGCCGCAGTTCGCGATATGCGGCGTCGAGGGTGCTGCCGTCGGGGCTGTCGGTGGTGTGGTCCAGCCGAGCACCGAGGCCGCGCCGCACGCGGTCGATAACAGGCTCTGGCTGGGTCTCCAGGTCGGCGAGGCGGTCGACGAAGGCGAGGGCGGCGCGATCGAGGATGTCGCGGGCCTCGACCTCCTCGCGGGCGGTGTGCTCTGGCTCCAGGGCCAGGCCGGAGCGGTTGACCACCCGAGCCAGGCTCAGCCCCTGTACGACAAGGGTGAAAACGACGACGGCTGTGGTGAGCACGAGGGCAAGGGGCCGCCCGGGCAGGAGCTCACCGCTGGTGGTTGTCAGCGGGATGGACAGGGCGGCGGCCAGGGGCATCACGCCGCGGGTGCCTGCCCAGGTCACTACGGCGGCCATACGCCACGAGGATTGACCGCCGGTGGACTTCGTGACAATGGACAACGGCACCATCCACAGCACCCGGACACCGATCAGGACGGCCGCGAGGACCAGTGCCTGCAGCGGCCACCGGCCGGTGCCACTGGGCAGGTCCCGCACGAGCGTGGGCAGTGCCAGGCCGACGAGGCTGAAGACCACACTCTCCAGCAGGAAGACCACGACCGCGTAGACAGCCTGGATCTGGAGACGGATCTGGGCGTCGCTGAAGCGATGGCTGGAGCGGCCGAGCAGGACTCCCGCGACGACCACCGAGGTGACGCCTGAGGTGTGTGCGAATTCCGCGAGCACGAACGCGGTGTAAGGGGTGACCAGGGCGATCACGGTCTCGAGGACCGGGTCCGTGGTACGCCTGTGGATCAGGGCGACCACCCCCGCGACGGCGGCGCCGATGAGGCTGCCGCCGCCCGCGAGCACCACGAACTCCCAGCCGGCCGCCGGCCAGCTCACCGCGCCCGCCGCCACCGCGATGCCGACGGCCACCTTGAACAGCACGAGCGAGGTGGCGTCGTTGAACAGGCTCTCCGCCTGCACGAGGACTTGCACGCGCCCTGGCAGGGCCAGGCGCCGACCGAGCGCGGTGACCGCCACCGGATCGGTACTCGCCAAGACCGAACCCAGTACGAACGCCATCGCCGGAGACAGGCCCGTCACCGCCACCGCGGCATAGCCCACCGCCGCCGCCGAGGCCAGGACGAGGCCGAAGGCGAGGATTGTCACCGGCCGCCACACCGTCCGCAGATCCCGCAGCGACAGTTCCTCGGCGGCCGCGTACAGCAGCGGTGGAAGCACCACCAGCGCGATGATCTGCGGCGGGATCCGCAGCGCGGGCGCCCCCGGTATCAGGGCCACCGCGAGACCGGCGAGCACCAGCAACGATGGGGCGGGGATACGCCAGCGCCGAGCGAAGGTGGCCACTGCCGTGGCCAGTACCACCAGGAACAGGACGGTTGCCACTTCGCGCATTTGCGATGCCCCTGATCACGAGAGACGGGGTCCCTGCCGCCGATCGCTGCAGTCCAGCACCCGCGCCGACCAGGCTTCCCGGCACACCAAGGTTGATTTTATCGGAGCCTTGACGGGCAAGGACATCGATCGCGCTCAACCGTGGCGCCGTATGGCTCGAGGGGTTCCATGACGGGCGGGAGGAGAATGTCCCCGTGACGTCAAAAAGGGAGGTCCCCTCCGATCCGGCCCGCACCCTCGGACTGCTGTGGGGGCTGCATGGGAAGGCCGGGCGCAAGGGCCTGACGGTCGAGGCGATCGTGGCCGCGGGCATCGAACTCGCGGACGCCGAGGGCCTGGACGGTGTCTCGATGAGGCGCGTCGCCGACCGGCTCGGTTCCGGTGCCATGTCGCTGTACACGCACGTCCCTGGCAAGGACGACCTGGTCGACCTGATGCACGACAGCGTGCTCGGCGGCCTCTACGCGGATCTCGACGAACCCGCCCAGGCACCGGGCGGCTGGCGCGGCGGCCTCGCGTTCATCGCCGCCCGCAACTGGGACCTCTACCAGCGCCACCCCTGGATGCTCCAGCTCGTCGGGATGCGTCCCGTCCTCGGCCCGAACACCGTTCGCAAATACGAGGCCGAACTGCGACCGCTGGACGGAATCGGTCTCTCCGACGTCGAGATGGACTCGGTCCTGACGCTGGTGTTGACCCATGTGGTCGGGACCGCCCGCCTACTCGTCAGCGTCGGCGCGACCGCCGAGAAATCCGGGCTGACCGACGCGCAGTGGTGGGACCTCGTCTCGCCGACCCTCGAACGACTGATGGATCCCGCCGAATTCCCGGTGTCCGGGCGGGTGGGCGAGGCGGCAGGGACCGAGTTCGAGTCCACCGGCGACCCGGTACACGCGCTCCGATTCGGGCTCGACCGCATCCTCGACGGCGTCGCGGTCCTGATCAACGAACGGACGCCGTCGGACCAGGGTCAGTCGGAACCGGAGTAGTCGTCGGGGGCGTTCAGGTCGATCTCCGCGACCACGCCGCGGTGATCCGAACCCGGCAGGTCCACCGCCTCCGCGTTCACCGCAGCCGCCCCGGAGACCAGGATGTGATCGATCCCCAGCACCGGGGGCCACCAGCGGTCGGCCGGATAGGTGCGCAGCACACCGGCACCGGACTGCTCCGCCGCGTCGCTGTACCCGTCGCCGATCAGGGCCCGGAACTGCGCGTGATCGTAGGTCGCGTTGAGATCGGCGCCCATGATCACCGGCTCGCCGCGCCCGCGGAGGCCCTGCAGGATGTCGCGCACCTGGCCAATCTCCTGGGACCACGTCGTCGTCTGCGGGCGGGGCCAGGGTGGCAGCGGGTGTGCCGCGACCACCATGAAGGGCCGCTGCTCCGGTTTGTGCACCCGCACGGAGACCATGTTCAGCACGAAACCCATGTGCTCGGTCTCCTCGCTGATCGGGTGTCGGCTCCAGATCCCGGTCCCGCCCCCGCCCCACTCCATCGGTCGCAGGTACCGGTACGGCAGCTCTGCGTCCAGACCGGCGGCACCGAGCTGCGGGATCGCGCCGTCGGTCAACTCATTGACCGTCAACACCTCGACGCCACGCGAGCGGACCTGCGCGACAAGGGCTTCCGGGTCGCCCTTCCCGAAGAGAATGTTCGCCTGCATCACCGTCAGCTCCGGGTCACCGTCGGAGGCACGGTCGCCCAGGTAGAGCGGCAGCTGCGTCCACGCCGCGGCCGCCACCACCACCGCCGCGACCACCGTCCCGACCCATTGGCGAGTACAAGCCAGCGCCGCAAGGCCGACCACGCCGCACGCCATCAGGAACGGCGCGAACGACGCGAGCACGACGAGCACGGTGACCGTCGAGTCCAGGTAGTGCGCGAGGACACCCACCGCGGCCGCCAGCACCGCCGCCCACCCGAGGGTCGTCACCGTCCATCGAACCAACCGCATCGAATCCCCCTCGTGGTCGCGGCGCCGGATCGCCGCGAGCCCTCCACTATGCCCGAGACGGTCCGCGGGGCCCTCCGCTCAGGCGAGCGCCCTGCGGGCCGCCAGCGCCGCCCCCACGTGCGGGAGGTCGGCGGGGTCCGCCGGGTTCAGCCCCGTCAGCTCCGCGACGCGCCGCATGCGGTAGTCGACGGTATTGGCGTGTACCTGGAGCGCGGACGCCGTCGCGCGGCGGTTCAGTCCGCTCGCCACATAGGCCTCGAGAGTCTGCATCAGCTCCGGCCTCGCGACCAGTGGCTCGAGCAGGCCTGCCAGTTCGGGGTGTGCGGGGCTAGGCCTGCTCAGCTGATACTCGAGCAGCACGTCGCGCAGCCGGTACAGCCCCGGTGGGCGGCCCGATCGCGAGATGAGCGCGATGATCTCGGCCGTCTGCTCCACCGCCGCGGGCACCTCGGCGGGCGCAGCAACCAGCGCCGCCGCCCGGATCTCGGTGCCCACCACCGCCTGCGCGCGATCGACCATCCGTTTCAGCACGTCCCATTCCGGAGGGTTCCCCGGACACGGGATCAGGGCCGTCCCCCCACTGCTGTCGATGACGGTGAGCGCGGGCTCCCCGGTGATCCGGTCCAACTCGGCCTGCAGCCTGCGCAGTTTTCGCCTGCCCGCGACCGTCCCGCTGACGCCGTCGCCGCGCTCGTCGACGTGCTCCCCGATCGACAGACTCATCGCGAGATAGTGCGGGGCGAGTCGGAGCCCGGTTCGCTGCGCGATGGCATCCAGCGGCTCCCCGGCGACCAGCGCGGCCATCAGTGAGCGGCGGCCGGAGTTCTCCTGACTGTCCATGATCTGGCGCTCCTCGAGGTACGACGAACTCACCTCGAGGGTCAACTGGCGCAGGAAATCGAGCACCATCACCATGATCGTCTGCACGTCGCCGATGTCGCCGGGTTCCGCGTCGGCGAAGAGTTCCTCGGCCGCCATCCCGATGCCGACGTGGTACGCGTGCAGCACGGCATCGAGTGGGACGCCCTCCTCCGCGCGTCTGGCCGAGGAGTTCCGCTGTTCGACGAACTCTGCCTTGCGCCCGGGCCGACGCTCACGGACGAGCGTCGCGAACAGTTCCATGTTGTGATGCACGATGTCCGCGATCTCGCCCTGCACCACCTCCTGCGGCAGCTCCTTGTAGATCGGCAGGTCGTCGACGAGGCGCTCGATCACCGCGGCGGTCAGGTCGGTCGCTGCGGCGTCCAGCCAGTTCGCCACCGACCGTCCGGCGATTCGCAGGGGCTCGTCATCGCGGACCCCACCATTGGCAATCGTCACAGTTCACTCCCGAAAACCCCTCAAGTACCACGCCGGGTCACCTGGTACCAAGAGATACTTAGCATGCTTCCGGAACCGGACGAACCGGATCGGCCGATGCGCTCACCTCATCGTCACAAACCCCGGGCACACGGCCGAAGTGGGCACGATCGGGGCCGCCCACGAATGTCGCCCTTTTCGAGGCCCGAGCGGTAATCTCAGCCCATACCGGGTATGCAACGACGAGCGTTGAGGGACAAATGGATTCCGTGGACGATCGTACTCACACCGCAGTGACCGCCGGCGGACTCACCTTCGACGTCGAGGACTCCGGTCCCGCCGACGGCCCCCCGATCGTGCTGCTGCACGGCTTCCCGGAGACCTCGGCCTGCTGGCGCCCGCTGACCCCGCTGCTGACCGCGGCCGGACACCGGGTGATCGCGCCGTCGCAGCGCGGCTACTCCCCCGGCGCCCGACCGGTCGGTGTCGAGCACTATTCGATCGAACTGCTCGGCGCCGATGTGGTGGCCCTGATGGACGCCACCGGCATCGCGTCGGCACACGTGGTCGGGCACGACTGGGGTGCGGTGGTCGCCTGGTGGCTCGCCGCACACCACCCCGAACGCGTCGAGAGCCTGACCGCGGTGTCCGTTCCGCACCCGTCGGCGTTCGGCTGGGCGCTGCGCGAGGACGCGGACCAGCAGAAGCGGTCGCGCTACATCAGCGTCTTCCGGGATGGCCAGGTGGCGGAGAAGTTGCTGCTCGACGACGACGCCAAGCGCCTGCGCGCGGCGTACGGCGACCTCGATCCCGATCAGGTCGCCGAGCACGTGCGGGCCCTCACCGAGCCGGGCGCGCTGACGGCCGCGCTGTCCTGGTACCGCGCCATGCGCGCCGACTTCGGCGGCATTCCCCCGGTCCGGGTGCCCACCACCTACGTCTGGGGCTCCGCCGACGAGGCGCTCGGCCGCGCCGGCGCGGAGCGCTGCGGCGAATTCGTCGACGCCCCTTACCGTTTCGTCGAGCTCGACGGCGTCAGCCACTGGATACCGGAACAAGCACCCGACGCGCTGGCCGAAGCGGTCCTCGCGCGAATCGAAGGGAACGAAAAATGAGCGGGATCGCGGTACTCCTGGTCGGTGTCGTCCTCTGCTTCTGGGGCATCGGCTCGCTGCACGTCGCCGTGCTCGCGGCCGGCTTCGGGCTCGGCTGGCTGATCGCGGACCTGTTCAACGCCTCGCTGACGACGCTGATCCTGTTCGCGCTCATCGGCGCCGTCGCCTCGTGGGTGGTCACCACGCTGATCTTCAAGTTCTCCGCCTACTTCATCGGCGGCCTGACCGGCGCGATGGCGGGCGCGAAGCTCGCGGACGTCCTGCAGCCAGGGGACAACAACTGGGCGCTCAGCGGGATCGTGATCCTCGCGGTCGCGGTGGCGTCCGCGTTCCTCGCCGACAAGTACCGGGCCAGGGCGCTGCTGTGGCTCACCTCGATCGGCGGCGCGAGCATGATCCTGGCCGGTCTGGGACGAACCAGCGACACCCTCTCCTTCCTGCACGAACCGGAGGCCGGTTGGGAGCAGGTCACCTCGACCCTGCTCTGGATCGCGCTCGCCGCGGCCGGCTGGATCGTGCAGCGACGACTGTTCGCCGACAAGCTCAAGGTTCAGACCGACGAGGGTTCGCGGCGGTAGTCGCGCTCGGGCGCCCGCACCGGCAGCACCGCCGCCAGCCCGAGCGCCAGCACCACGAGCAGGCCGACGATGCCGGCCCGATCGCTGGCGAAGAGCCACGCGAACACCCCGAACAGGGTCGGCGCCAGGAACGAGACCGCCCGGCCCGTGGTCGCGTACAGGCCGAACATCTGCCCCTCCCGCCCGGTCGGGATGATCCGCACGAGGAAGGTCCGCGACGCCGACTGCGCGGGGCCGACGAACACGCACAGCAGCAGCCCGAACACCCAGAACGCCACCGGACCCGAGACCACCAGCAGGATCCCGCCGGCCACCAGCATCGCGACGAGCGAGGCGACGATGACCGTCTTCGGCCCGAGGGTGTCGTCGAACCGCCCGGCCGCCAGCGCCGCGACCCCGGAGACCACGTTCGCGGCCACGCCGAAGAGAAGCACGTCGGAGGACGCGATGCCGTAGACATTGACCGCGAGGACCGCCCCGAAGGTGAACACCCCGGCCAGGCCGTCACGGAAGAGCGCGCTGGCAAACAGGAACCCGACGGTGCGGCGATCCGCCGTCCACAGCTCCTTGAGGTCTTGCCACAGCACACCGTAGGACGCGAAGAACCCCGCCTGGGCCGCTCCTGGATCAGCCTCCGTGCGGGGCAGCTCCGGTACCGCGACCAATACGGGAATCGCGAACGCCGCGAACCACAGTGCCGCCACCAGAGCCACCATCCGGATGTTGAATCCCCCGTCGGTGCTCAGGCCCAGCAGTCCGCGGGTGTCGCCGTCGCCGACGATGAACCCGAAGTAGCAGACCAGCAGCAATACGATGCCGCCGAAATAGCCCATCGCCCAGCCGAACCCGGACACCCTGCCCACATTCGCCGGGGTGGACACCTGGCGCAGCATCGCACTGTAGGGCACCTCGGCGAGCGTGAACAGGACCGACCCGATGCCGAGCAGGGCCAGCCCGGCCCACAGGTACTGGTACCGGTCCTCGATCAGGAACATCGCCGCCATCACGACCACCACCGCCGCCGTGAGGAACGCGAGCGAGCGTCGCCGGTGCCCGGTCGCGTCCGAGCGCTGCCCGGCGACCGGCGCCAGGACCGCGATCAGCAGGCCGGAAGCGCCGAGCGACCAGCCGAGCCACGTGCTCGCCGAGATCGAGCCCGGCAGGTCGTCGCCGACCGCGTCGGTGAGGTAGACGGAGAAGACGAACGTCACGATCACGGCGTTGAACGCGGCCGAGCCCCAGTCCCACAGCCCCCACGCGAAGACCTGCTTGCGGGTGACGCCGGTACCGATCGCCTCGGGGCCCATGACCGCGAGCCTAGGCGAGCGAACCGCGTCCGGCTCCCCCGTCGTCGAGACCGTATGCGCGGCGGGCGTTCTCCGCGGCGATCAGGTACGCGATCCGCTCGGCGTCCCGCTCGGACCAGGCATCGCCATCGACTCCCGCCGCCAGGAAGTCCGACAGCGCGCGGCGGAACAGCATGGCGCTGACGTGGAACAGCTCCGGCAGCCCGTAGCCGTCGGAGGAGAACAGCACCGAACCGAAGGGCGCGAGTTCGAGCAGTTCGGCCACCACCTGTCCGGCCCGGCTCCCGACGTTCTGCACCGCGAGGCCGACATCGACAAAGACATGGTCGAACACCTGCGCCAGGCAGCCCGCGTTCCGATGAAAGGGGTAGGTGTGCAGCAGCATGATCGGTACCCCGCGACCGGCCGTTGCCCGCAGCAGCGGCGCCAGCAGCAGCGGATCGCAGCGGCCGAGATCCGCATCGGCATCGCCGAATCCGGTGTGGAACTGGATCGGCCGGCCGAGATCGACGGCGGTCCAGATCAGGAACCTGATCAGGGTCTCGTCGGCCAGCCGGATCGGCGCGCCCCGCTCGATCCCGGCAGCCCACCGTGCAGCCGCGGCGGCCACCTGGTTCGTGGGCGGACGCTCCGGGGCCAGATCCAGACCGACCCGATACGCGGCGATCGACTTGAAGCCGATCGAGGTCGCCGCCGCGGCCGCCAGACGGTCCCGGCAGGCCTCGACGAAATCGCCAGCGCCATGGACGGCGATCACCCGCTCCGCGACCGATTCGAGCCGGACGATCTCCCGCGCCGAGGCCCCGGCACAGGCGGCCAGCTCGTCCGGCGAGGTCAGTCCGTCGGGCCGAAAGCCGGTGTCCACGAAGAACTCGGAGATCCCCGCGCCCCGAAACAGCCGCCGGGCCACCTCGACGGGGCCGAGCTCGGCGCGGCGCGCGAGGTAGTCGTCGGCGGGCGCGTGCGGCGGCAGGTCGAGCACGGGGCCGCACAGGCGCCGGACCGCGAGCCCGACCTGGGTGTCGAACAGCGTCCCGTGCCAGCGACCGGGCGCATCGGCCTCACAGAGCAGCGATTCGAACCCGGCCCGGTCGAGTGGGCCCCGCACGATCCCGTGGCAGTGGTGGTCGACGAGCGCGATCTGTCCGACGAGCTCCTCCAGGCGCCGTTCGCCCGGTCTCGATGGCCGCGCCGACGTATCGTCTGAGGATCGTGCCATGACCGCCATTCTGCCGCTGAACGGCAATCGCCGCTGATCAGAGACCGCGCGAAGGAGCCGCAATGGACCGGGACGAGCGTGAGCGGCGGGCCGCGGAGGCCGGCCCGGTGGCGGCCAGGCTCGCCGATCAGGGCGTGGTCGGGGTGGCGCTCACGTGGGTCGACAACAGCGGGATCACCCGGACGAAGGCGGTCCCGGTCGATCGGCTGGCGAACGCCGCGGCCTGGGGCGTCGGCGCGTCGCCGGTGTTCGACGCGTTCGCGACCGACGATTCGATCATCGCGGGCCGCTGCGCGGGTGGGCCCGTTGGCGACCTGCGGCTGCTGCCGGACCTGAACCGGACCGTCGCACTCGCCGCGCAGCCCGGCTGGGCGTGGGCGCCCGCCGACCGCTACACGCAGGACGGTACTCCGCACCCGCAGGATGCCAGGGACGTCACCCGTCGCGCGGTCACGGCACTGGCCGACGCCGGCCTGACCGCGAAGTCCGCGATCGAGGTGGAATGGACCCTCGGGCTCGACCAGGACGACTTCGTGCCCGCCACCCGTGGGCCCGCCTACGGGTTCACCCGTCTCGTCGAACACTCGGACTACCTGGCCGACCTGCTCACCGCGCTGCGCGAACAGGGCGTCGCGGTGGAGCAGATCCACCCCGAGTACGCGGCCGGGCAGTACGAGCTGTCCGTGGCCGCCGAGGATCCGCTCGGCGCCGCCGACACCTTCGTGCTGGTACGCGAGACGATCCGGGCGCTGAGCGCCGACCGGGGCCTGCGCGCCTCCTTCTCCCCGAAGGTGGTCGCCGACGGCGTCGGGAACGGCGGCCACGTGCACCTGTCCATCTGGCGCGGCGGGGTGAACCTGCACGACGGCGGCGACGGGCCCTGCGGCATGACGGACGCCGCGGAGTCCTTCGCGGCGGGCATCCTGCACCGGCTGCCCGCCCTGCTCGCCGTCGGCGCACCCTCGGTCGCGAGCTACCTGCGGCTCGTTCCCGGCCACTGGGCGGCCCCGTTCCAGGCGTGCGGCCACGAGAACCGCGAGACCGCGCTGCGCCTGATCACGGGCAGCCGCGGCGAGGAGAGCCGCGCGGCCAACCTGGAGGTCAAGGTCCTCGACCAGTCGGCCAACCCGTACCTGTGCATCGCCGCGCTGATCTTCGCCGGCCTGGCCGGGCTCGCCGAGCGCTCACACCTGCCCGGGCTGGTGGACGTCGACCCGGCCGGGCTGAGCGAGGACGAGCGGGCCCGGCTCGGAATCCGCGCGCTACCGGGCACGCTCACCGAGGCCACCGACGCGTTCGAGGCCGACGCCGTGCTGGGGGCGGCGCTCGGGCCGGAGCTCGCGGCCACCGTCGCCGACCTCCGACGCGCCGAGGTGGCACGCTTCGCCGACTCGAGCCCCCGGGAGATCGTGGCCGCGCTCCGCTGGGTCTTCTGACCGTCTCGGGCCGGCGTTCGCCGGCAGGAATCAACTGCGTGGATATGAACTCAGTTGCATAGTCTCCTCGTTGCATAGATACTCGATCCCGTGGCACTCGAACATGCGCTGTTGGTCTCGCTCTCCGAACATTCCGGGTCGGGATACGAGCTCGCGCGTCGATTCGACAAGTCCATCGGCTACTTCTGGAACGCCAGCCACCAGCAGATCTACCGCGTGCTCAAGCGGATGGACGAGGCCGGCTGGGTGGACGGCGAGACCGTCGGCCAGGACGGCCGCCCGGACAAGAGGGTCTACCGCGTCAGCGACGCCGGCCGCGCCGAGCTGCGGCGGTGGATCGCGGAACCGACCGAGGCCGGGAACCTGCGCAACGAGCTGGCGGTGAAGATCCGCGCCGCATCCTTCGGCGACCTCGACGACGTGCGCGCCGAGGTCGGCAGGCACCGCGACGACCACGCCCGGCGGCTCGAGGTCTACCGACTGATCGAGAAGCGCGACTTCCCCGCACCCGACCGGCTGTCCGGCACCGACCTGCACCAGTACCTGGTCCTGCG
>Ga0105243_10002361_pt1 | contig 15795 bp, 8 predicted proteins | sample KBSM34metaG_FD_81525 | JGI IMG/M metagenome (GOLD analysis project Ga0105243, IMG submission 81525) | Miscanthus rhizosphere microbial communities from Kellogg Biological Station, Michigan, USA - KBS M3-4 metaG | ecosystem: Host-associated > Plants > Roots > Rhizosphere > Soil | place: Michigan... | reverse complement strand
TGGATGAGTACATTCATTACTACAACCATGACCGCATCAAGCTAAGGCTTAACGGCCTGAGCCCTGTTGATTACAGGGCTCAGGCTGCTAGCTGAAACTGTCCAACTTTCTGGGGGCAGTCCAATGCGTAGATTTGTAGAAATTGCGCAAGACAGTTGCTCCCACAGAACTTTCCGTACAGAGCCTAGTGATAAGGCCGCGGGCGCAATGCGATTTTTTCTTCTTGACGCGCAACTAATTCAATTGGCAAATGTCATTGACTGCGCGCCAATTCAGGCTGAAGAAGGAGCTTCACATGCACAATGACGACGTACCTGCCCCAACCATCGAACTGCCTCCCGGCGTGTTCCCTCCGATGCCCGGTTATACGAATGCAGACCTGCTGTTTGTCATGAACCAGCCCATCGAAGCGCTGCTTGAACAACACAATGTCGACCCTGGCTTGATTCGCGAAACCAGCATAGCCCTGGTCAGCCATGTGTATGCGGTGTTTGAACGAGAAGATGTCGACTACCAAATCGCCACTTGGTATCAGAAGCCCTATGACGAGCCCTCCAAGCGTGCGCGCAGCGTCGAAATCATCTCGGAACAGTTCGGGGTATTTGCAATAAAGGCTGCCGCCGAATCCTTGAAAGGCTCGCCATTGCTGCATCTGGGTAAGGACTTTTATATGACGTTCGTCAGCCTGGCGGGTACTTCCATCAAAGCGCACATTCTGAAGTTGAATGACCGCGACGACGGGGCACATTCAACGGTGGAAGCAGGCGCACGGTAAGCCTCGACGGCGGTGTGGGAGGCTCAATAGCGCGCGTGTGAAGTGTGCTGCGCAGAAACCTGAAAATAAATGAGGTGTTTTCTCATTCTCGTTCGGCCTGTAGAGAAGGCCGGAATACAGGCCAGTCTGCCAGCACTCCACGGAGCGAGAAAATGAGTTCGACCCCGGTTCCACAGCGCCACCCCTTCAATCGTGCCCTGCACGGCGCTTTCTTGGGGTTGGTTGTCAGCAGCTATGCCTTGCCGTCGCTTGCGCAACCCTTGGCCACTGATCACAACAACCAACTGCAGCAGTGGAACATCCCGGGGGGCCCGCTGGCGCCGGCGCTCGACCGCTTTGCGCGCCAGGCGGGCATCAGCCTGTCTTACGATGCGCAGAGCATCGGCAACCGCACGACCCAAGGCGTCCAAGGCACGCTCGAGACGCCGGTAGCACTGTCCTCACTGTTGCAGGGGACCGAGTTGCAGCCAGAGCAGCAAGGCCCGAATGCCTACCTGATCATTCCGCAAACCAAGCCTGCCGGCCCGCTCGAACTTGGCGCGACCGAGGACTATCGCCTGGCGCCCGTCATCATCAATGCCAAGGTCAAAGCCAATGCTGACGACGACACCGACTCGGTGGTCGCCAAAGAGCTGTGGGTGGGTGGCAAAGTCGCGACCAGCATCCTCAACACACCCGCGTCGGTGTCGGTGGTTACCCGCAAGGAAATGGAGCAGCGCAGCGTCAGCACCACCGAAGAGGCCCTGCTCTACACCCCAGGCGTCATCAGCGACTTCTACGGCTCGGACGACCGCAACGACTACTTCCAGATCCGCGGCTTCCAGGCCACCACCTACCGCGACGGCCTGACCTTAAGCTCGATGCGCGGTGTGCGCGAAGACCCCTACGCCTACGAGCGCATCGAGATTCTGCGCGGCGCCAACTCCACCCTGTTCGGCCCGGCCGACCCCGGTGGTTCGGTCAACTTCGTGACCAAACAGCCCCGCTTCGAGCAGTTCGGCCAGGGCTACGTCACTTACGGCTCCTATGACCATGCCGAGACCGGCATCGATGTTGGCGATGCGCTGAACGACGAAAAAACCGTCGCCGGCCGCTTCACCGCCAAGATGCAGAACAGCGACCGCGAGTACGACCACTCGCAAGACGACAACCGCTTCGTGATGGGTGGCCTGACCTGGGCGCCGACCGACTACACCTCGGCCACCGTCATCCTGGACTACCTGAAAACCGACAGCTCACCCAATAGCGGTGGCTACCCGCTGGACAAGGAATACGACCGCAGCGATTTTTACGGTGAGCCCAGCTACAACTTCCACAACGTCGAACGCACCAGCCTCAGCGGCAACATCACCCACGACTTCGACAACGGCTTCGTGCTGCGCAGCAACCTGCGTTACAGCGAGCTGAGCGATGACTTCGGCTACGCCTACCTGAGCGATAGCCCTACGCGTGTTGGCACCACGATCCCACGCTACGTGTTTGGTACCGACAGCGATGCCGACCAACTCAACGGCAACCTGATGCTGCAATACGATGCCCAGTTCGAGCACATCGACAGCAGCACCCTGGTGGGGGTGGAGTACCTCGACTCGACCACCAAGCAAAGCTCCGTCTACGGCCTGGCGCCTTCCATCGATATCGCCAACCCAATCTTCACCGGCGTGCCGGGCGATATCTCGCCGTATACCCGCAAAAAGAACGACGCCACGACCAAGGCTGTTTTCCTGCAGCAGAACCTGTCGTTCTACGACCGCGTCATCGCTACCGCGGGTGTGCGTAACGATTCCATGGACCTGTCCAGCAAGGAGTACATCGGCGGCGCCTCGAGTGAAAACGACAGCTTCTCCGAAACCTCTTACCGCGGTGCGTTGACCTACATCGTCAACGATGAAGTGTCGACCTACGTGAGCATGGTGGAGTCCGTTTCGCCGCCACAGGTTGGCGTTACCCCGCAAACCGGCCGGCAGTACGAAGTGGGCGTGAAGTATTCGCCCATGGGCATGGATGCGTTGTTCTCTGCAGCCATTTATGACCTGACGCAGGAGAACGTCACCATTGCCGTGGTGTTGCCGAGCGGCATCATCGAGCAGCAGACGGTGGGTGAGTCTCGCGTGCGCGGCCTGGACCTGGAAGCCAAGGCGCAGGTGACGCAAGACATCAGCGTGATCGGGGCTTACTCGTATATGGAGTCTGAAGTGCTGCGTGGGTCGTTGTATGACGGCTCGTCGCTGAAGGGTAAGGAATTCACCACGGCGCCGAAGCATTCTGCCTCGCTTTGGAGCTACTACAGCATTCCTGATACTGACGTGAGCGTTGGGCTGGGGGCGCGGTATGTGGGCGGGTATTACATGGATGCGGCCAATACCAAGAAAAGCGATGGCACCACGCTGTTTGATGCGGCTTTGAATTACAAGATTGCCAAGGGGACCGACCTTGCGCTGAATGTGAGCAATCTGTTTGATGAGCAGCATGTGGTGGGGTCGGGGACGGCGAATTATTACAACCCGGGGCGGGAGGTTACGGCTAAGTTGAGTTATAGCTGGTAAGGCGATTTCTGGATTGTGAAGTGCCCGCCGTATGGCGGGCACTTACGTTGGCTCCTTCACGCATGGTGAATGTGGTACTGATTCCAGCAGCGGCCTAAAGGCTGGCTTTTACCTGGGCCACCGCCTCCCCAAGACGCTCGGTGAACCCTGACTGAGCTTGATGGCTCATCACCAGGCGATCAACTGCCCGTGTCATCGCTACGTACAGCAAGCGCATCTCGTCGGCCTCATCCTCACCTTTTCCTGGCATTTCATGCAGGCGCGGGATCATCACAAAACCAAACTCCAGCCCTTTGCTGGAATGCATGCTGACGACTTTTACCGAGTTTTCGGCATAGAGCTTTGTACGCTGAGAGATCACCCTGGCACTGGTGTAAGGAATACCTGCCGCTTTTAGCGCCTCCTCAACCCAGATGGCTTGACTGGTATGTCGGTAAATCACCGCCATGTCTTCCCAGGCTCTGCCGTTTTCATGTTCTGCCCTTAACCTCATCGCCAGGCACTGTGCTTCTTGTGCTGGCTGAGAGAAGCTTAAAAGCTGTGGCATATCACCCCGACGCCCCGCACTTTGAGGTGCAAGCACTGGTACATGATCGTCTTCGGCATCACGTGCGCTTAACAGATCCTTGGAGAAAGCATGGGCCACCGAGAGTACTTCTAGGGTGTTGCGGTAATTGGTACGCAGCACCGTGGTCCGGCCAGAGGCCTTGATGCCTACGCTGGCAAAGCTGAACGCCATTTTGGCCGTGCCCGTCGTCTTGCCGCGATAGATGGCTTGAGCGTCGTCATACAGTACCAACAGGTCTTCACGCTCGCGATCCACCTGATGGACGACCAAGCGAAACCACTCGGGTTTAAAGTCATGCCCTTCGTCAATGAGGATGGCGGCGTATTGCTCTGGGGCTAGGGCGCCGCTTTCCATGTGCCGAAGCACTTCTTCTTCCAATGCTTGAACGAACTTCGCCCCTTTCATTTCAGGAAGACTTAGCTTTGCATTGGTCAGTAAACCGTGGCACCAGGCATGGAAGCCCATAATCGTAACCTTGTGGTCCTGACGGTGCTGCTGCAGTACTTGGCTCAAACGCGCGGCAAGCGTTTTGTTGAAGCACAAGACCAAAACCGGTTTGGTAGCTACGCGGGCTAGGTACAAGCAGCGATAGACCAAGATCATGGTTTTACCGCTACCGGCGACACCGTGGATCACCCGATGGCCATCGCCCATGGAACGTGCCAGCTGCTCTTGCTGAAGGTCCATCACCTTAAGCAGGCTGGGGAGGGGAGCGTCTTGCTCATTGAATAACCCGAACTGAGCACGTGCCGGGTTTAACCGAATCTCGGGAAACAGGTGGTAGCGCACTCGGTCAACTTGCTCCGGCTGCAAGTGCACCGGGAACTGATGTACGAGCATCTTGCACACCTGCTGTTCGAATACCGTGCTGTCTGCAGTTTCGTACATTTCGTCTTTGCAGATTACCCGCGTGCCTTCCATCGCTGCGCCGAGCTTCTTTGCATCGAACTCTTTGCGAGTGATCTCGGTGAGGACCACCCCCCAGCTGTACGGCATGATGAGTTTGCCAGGCCGGTAAGCCCCAGCACCTTGGGTTAAGGCGCTGTCTTTTTCCAATGCCTGGACCGTTTCAAAGGCATTTTTGCGGGCTTGGGCCAGCGGGTTGATGACAGTTTTCTCCTGGCCGTCATCGTATTTTTTTACATCGCTGGCCGTCATCGAGATCAGCGAAGTGATTTTCCAGTCTTTGACCTCAAGCACTAGCAGCCCGATTTTGGGGTGCAGGAGGACGAAATCAGGTTGCAGGCCTTTTGGCCCGACTGGCACGTTGAACCAGCACAACCAGTGGTCTGAGAGCTTTTTTTCGAGTCGTTCGGCGATTCGTTTTTCGCCTGGGGCGTCGAAGCGGCAGGCACTTAGTGCGGGGAAGAGTTGGGCCATATCCTTAGCCTCCATATCCAAAAACGACATGCACGGTAGGATTTATAGCTGCGGGGTGCAATGAAAAAGGTGAGGGAGGCGTGGATTTTTGGGGGGATGCGGCAGGTTCACTGGGCGAGATAACTGGGGGAAGCAGCGCGAACAAAGAGCTGGAGACTCGGTGCGAAAAAAGAGAGTCGTAGGGGCTCGTGTCACATCTTTCTTGAGCCGGGGTAATTTGAATCTAACAGTTAACTCTTTGATTTATAGAGCTAATATCGATTTGTAACTTTGCGTGGAATACCATTTGGAATACCGTGTCACAGTGAACTGTTCCAAATTCCGACATTCGGGCACACGATCAGGGCGGTGAGGACAGCATTCACTGTATGACTGTCCACGCTCGCGGAGAGATATTTGATCACTCGAATGGAAGGCCGAGCATACCGCCCGTGGTGCGCTTGCCGAATCCGGTGGGCGTGAGGATTTCGCTATTTTTCATATCGGCGAGAATTTCTAGCCATCTGGATTTGCTGAAGCGTAGCTTTGCCTCATTCCACCTGTGCATAACTTCGTCCACGATGGCTTCATCGCTAGCTGGGCGACCTTCTAGGATACAATCGTTCCAGGCAGCGTAAAGTGTAACGATCATTTCGCAACGGTCGGTATCCCAGAGCCGCATCAACTCGATGACGCGCTTGATGATGGACCGCTCTGCGCTCGACCAGGTGCTCTCGTACGACTGCTGATGTTGCCCCGCATTACTGAGAGGACGGTAAGCATAGCCAACGGTGTCGCGCTCGACGCGCTCGTACCACTGATGCTTCCGTAACTCATCCTCTATTTGGTTCATCAACAAGCGATCATGAGGTCCAGCTACGTTTCGTAAATAGTCTCCTTGAATCGCCGTGAGCTTGGCTGCATGCTCCGACAGGTATATCACCTTCTGCAACTTACGTTGACCGAATGTTCGTTGGCCGTGTAACTGGTGAGTGATTTCTGCAGCAAGCAGGGTGCGAGCAAGCTGTCTATCTTTAGCGATAGGACTCCGCTGGTCTTTTTCAGTAAGCGAACTTTCAATCAGGGCGAAGGTCAATCGTTCGTTCAACTGGCTCGCCTGGACTATTAGGGTTTTAAGTTGGTCGCACATAGCAAATAGTTGGCGGACTTTGGCGACGATACGGTGCTGCTCAAGGAGTGGAGGAATTGGTATTGGGGAGTTCACTACCGTGCCTTGATTGATCTTCGGCATGTTTCCTTGAGTTCCGGACGCATGATTCCTAAAGTAGGTTCTCCCCGTTACTGAAGATAGATAAGCATGTATGAAAAACGGGTTCAAGTAATCCGAAATCCTCAGCCTCATCATCAAGTCAGGAAAAATAAACTGGTCGTCAGTGCCCTCGTAAATCGCTGTAACCCCAACGTGATCTATCGAGTTTGCCCTCTGAATCAGAAGGTCCCCGTTCTTTAGGAAGTACTTGCTTGCTATATCAGCGTCAATATCGACAAACTTGAAACACTGATCATTGAAGGTACCGCGCGTTGTCGCACTTAGTGAGAGGCATCTATAAGGCGTCTCTACCGGAGACGGCTTCGGTGAATAGCCATTCGACGGCCCACTGGTCGCGAGCTCACCTAAGCGAGCCCACTCCCATTGAGCAGGAAGCTCAAACGGCATTTCATCATCGGTATCAGAAGAACGCAGCTTGCCTACCTTATTTTTACCGATATGAGCAGCCTGTCTTTCAAGTTGAATGCTTCTCAGCAGCTCGCTGGCCGAGCCCTCGTTAGGGCTCTGCGGAACCAGTTTTCCCATAACGGCAAGTTGCAACAAAGTTTGCTTAAGTGCGTCAATGCTAGGTTCATTGTTGAACAGGATGTGGAAGTGTTCGGCCAGAAGCTGCCAATTGGTGGCGAAATCGCTGGCGTCGCTGGCTTGGGTAAGACTGTTGAGCAGCGCTTGTGTTAGCTGGGTGTGGGCGCTCTCTGAGTCTGTCTGTTGGGCTTCCAGGCGATCGCACAGGGCCATGAGCTCATCGACTTTTGCAACAATGCGATGTTGTTGGGCGATTGGAGGCAGGACGAGAGTAAGTGCTTCCAGCTTGCCTTTCGTTACATGCTGTAGTCCAACTCCACCGTGAGCTTTAGCGATCAGTTCTTCTAAGCGAGCATTAATTGCTAGTTTCAAAAATTTGTCAAAAAAAACATCGCCTACCTTGCGGCAAGAAAAAATATGCTGGTTTAGAGCCGCTTTTCCTCGCTCCCATATGAACGCCCCAAATGAGGTCCCAGGTGTACCTGACCAGCTGATGAGTAAAGTTCCCGTGTCGATGACATGGCGATCATTGACAGAGTTTGGATCGCAATAGTTAAAAGGCGCATCTGGTTTGTTTAGATTTTGGATCCTGACAATCGGAAGGCCCGAAGATATCCATTCTGTGGACTTGAATGCGCGTCCATTGATCATCTCAAGGCAACTTCCAAGGCGTACCCAGCTCCATCCCTTAGGTAGGGGAAATGGTTGCTCCTCTTGAGTTATTTCAGACTGTTGTTTTAATTTCTTACCATTGGTAAGTAACCGCGTTCTCCCTTCTTCAATCCGCTTAAGCAATTCAGTGGCTGACTCATCGCTGGGATCTTGCGGCACAAGCTTACCGCGTACTGCCAGCTCCAGAATTAGCTCACGCAACTTTCTGATACCGCTAGGCGCACCGGCTAAGAGCGGCAGGTTGTCGATGAGCAACGCCGTCATACCTGGCGCTCCAAGGCTTCGGCCAGCACCGCCTTAAGCTGGTCGCGTAGGTCGCTGATTTCGTCTTGCCGGGCGGCATAATCACGAAGCAGCTCGGCCGGGTCATGGCTGACCTGCTCGCCGATATGCGGGTTTTTGCAGTCGAGGTTCCAATTGCGTGCTTGCAGCTCTTCGACGCTGACCCGCCAGGCGAATTCGTTTTCCTCACGTGCTGCAAAGCTATCCGACTCTCTACCCCACCAGTCTTGCTCTGTGGCAAATTCTTCGATGCGCATGGGGCGTGTCTTGGAGTAATTTTTAACCCCGATCGGATACTGGTGTTCGTAGAACCACACTTGTTGGGTAGGCGTACCTTTGGTGAAGAAGAGAAGGTTCGTTTTGATGCCGGTGTAGGGGTTGAAAACCCCGTTGGGCAGTCGAACGATGGTGTGCAGGTTGCATTCAGTGAGCAGTTTTTCCTTGATGCGGCTTTTTATGCCTTCGCCAAACAGGAAGCCATCGGGCAACACCACGGCGGCACGACCACCGTCTTTAAGCAGTTGCATGATCAGCACCAGAAACAGGTCGGCGGTTTCGCGTGTGCGGAAGGCGGCGGGGAAGTTAGTTTCTATACCGTCTTCTTCCATCCCGCCGAACGGCGGGTTGGCGACGATGCAGTGCACTCGCTCGCTCGGACCCCAGCTAATTAGCGGTTTACTCAGGGTATTGTCGTGGCGGATCTGGCTGGGCACCTCAATGCCGTGCAGGATCATGTTGGTGGTGGCTAGAAGGTGCGGCAGGGGCTTTTTCTCCACGCCGAAGATGCTGGCCTGCAGAGTCCGTTCGTCCTCGGCGGTTTTTACATACCGGCTGCGTTTGTGCTCAATTGCGCAGGTGAGGAAGCCCCCGGTGCCGCAGGCCGGATCCATAACCTTTTCGTCCAGTTTCGGATCGACCATGCGCACCATAAATTCGGTAACCGGGCGTGGGGTGTAGAACTCGCCGGCGTTGCCAGCGTTCTGCAAGTCTCGCAGCAGTTGCTCGTAGAGATTGCCGAACTCGTGGCGCTCCTGGGCCTTGTTGAAATCCACACCTTCTTGAATCTTGTTGATCACCTGGCGCAGCAGCTGCCCGGATTTCATGTAGTTGTAGGCGTCTTCAAACACACTACGCACCACGAATGCCGATGGCGTATTGCTGTACTCGTGTAGGTTCTGCAACTGGGGAAACAGGTTGTTGTCGATAAAGTCCTTGAGCGCATCGCCGGTCATGCCTTCCGGGTCGGCGGCCCAGGTGCGCCAGCGGCAGCTCTCGGGAATCGGCGAGCGGTAGTTGTCGTCCATCAGCTCCCATTCCAGCTCGCGGTCATCAAAGATCTTCAGGAACAACAGCCAAACTAGCTGGCCAATGCGCTGGGCGTCGCCGTCTACGCCAACGTCTTTGCGCATAATGTCCTGGATGGACTTGATGGTGGAGCTAATGGACATGAAGGTCTCTCAACACGTAACGCAGGGGGGCAAAATTCTACCGGATAGTGGAGGAGACTGCTTTGTCATATCGTCGGTGTGGAGCCCTCAGCTCGCGTAAAGCTCGCCCTCCAGTTCATGGAGCGCCTTGTTGTAGCCCGCCTTGCCTCCAAAGGCTTTGACTAGCTCGATAGGGGCACCGATCTGGCTGAAAGGGTCAAGCTGAAGGATCTTGATGTCCTCGATATGCTCGATCCCGGTATCGGCGTATTTATCCAGTAGCGCCTCCAGCACCTGGCGGGCTGCACCAGAGTACTTGGCGAAGTAGTTTCGTTTTTTTACCTGCTCGGCCCGCTCGCGGCGTGATAAGGCGGGCTGATCGAAGGCTACGTGGCAGATCAGGTCGAACGGATCGAGCGGCTTGCCCTGTTTCTTTTCTACTTCTTCGGCCAAGGCTTCCCACATTACGCCCTGGATGGCCATCTCCTCGATAATGACTTTCTTTTGCTCGGCGCCACCCCAGCGTCGGAGGAAGTCATCCAATGAGGCGTACTGTTTTTGTACGCAGGTACGGGTGTAGTCGTGCAGCGACTCCGTGATCAGTCGGCCATCAGGGCCGTAATATTGCACACGCTCGGCGACCACATAAATTGGAACGTTGTCGATGACGTACTTGATGCGTTTTTTGCCTTCATCCTCGCCTGTGAAATCTGAGTCACCACCCTCGTTGTCGTTGCCTGCGCTGATGCCTTCTTCATCGGCTATTGGACCATCCGGCGGTACCGGGGAGTCATCACCTTCTGGGGCGTAGATCACCACTGGGTCTCCGTCGAAGGCCGGGTCGGCAAACAGCTCGGTGGCCTTTTTGAAGTCCATGATGGTGAACCAGTACTTGCCGAATTCCTCGTTGATGCGGGTGCCGCGACCGATGATCTGCTTGAACTCGGTCATAGATTTGATGTGCTGGTCGAGCACGATCAGCTTGCAGGTCTGCGCGTCTACGCCGGTGGTCATCAGTTTGCTAGTGGTGGCGATGACTGGGTACCGCTCTTCCGGGTTGATGAAGTTATCCAGTTCGGCCTTGCCTTCCTGGTCATCGCCGGTGATGCGCATGATGTACTTGCGGTTCTCAGCTACGCGCTCGGGGTTGAGGTTGACCAAGGCTTGGCGCATGCGTTCGGCGTGATTGATATCGTCACAGAAGACGATGGTTTTCTGGAACGGGTCTGAGGCCTTGAGGAACTCGGTGACCTTCTGTGCGACCAGTTGAGTCCGCGCCTCGATGATCAGGCTGCGATCCATGTCCTTCAGGTTGTAGATGCGGTCTTCGATCAGTTCGCCGTTCTTGTCGAGCATGCCCTTGGGTGGGCGCCAGCCTTGCAGGTCTTTGTCGAAGTCGATGCGCACCACTTTATAGGGCGCAAGAAAACCGTCCTCGATACCCTGTTTGAGCGTATAGCTGTATACCGGCTCACCGAAGTAGGTGATGCTTGATACCTCTTTGGTTTCCTTCGGTGTGGCGGTGAGGCCGACATGTGTCGCGCTGGAGAAATAGTCGAGAATCTCGCGCCAGGCGGAGTCCTCGGCAGCGCTGCCACGGTGACACTCGTCAATCACGATCAAGTCGAAGAAGTCGCGGGAGAACTGCTTGTAGATGTTCATCTCTTCGTCAGCGCCGGTGACGGCCTGATAGAGCGATAGGTAGATCTCATAGGAGGTGTCGATCTGGCGTTTGGCGATTTTGGTCATCGCCTGGCCAAAGGGTTTGAAGTCGTTGTTCTTCGTCTGGTCGACGAGAATGTTGCGGTCGGCAAGGAACAGAATTCTCTTTTTCTGTTTTGATTTCCACAGTCGCCAGATGATTTGAAAGGCGGTGTAGGTTTTGCCAGTGCCTGTGGCCATCACCATCAGGATACGGTCCTGACCGCGCGCTACCGCCTCAACGGTGCGGTTAATGGCGTTCGTTTGGTAATAGCGCGGCATACGTCCGGAGCCGTCGTCGTAGTATGGCGCTACGATCTTGTGTTGAGCCGCAGTATCCAATTCCTTCCATTGGCAGTAGCGCTGCCAAAGCTCGGCAGGACTAGGGAATTGATCCATCGGGAGGTCCGTTTCTACCTTGCTGCCCGTACCAGTGCGATCATGGAACAGGAAGGCATCGCCATTGCTGGAGAATACGAACGGTACATCCAGCGCTTCTGCATAGCGAAGAGCTTGCTGCATGCCGGAGCCAACGGAGTGGTTGTTATCCTTCGCCTCGATTACAGCGATAGGCAGGTTGGCTTGATGGTAGATAATGAAATCTGCACGGTTCGCTTCGCCGCGACTGTGAAGCTTGCCCCGCACGATAATGCGGCCTTTGGTGAAATAAACTTCCTCGCGCACCTGCTTGAGCATGTCCCATCCAGCTTGCTGAATGGCAGGGGAGATGTACTTACTGCAGATGTCCCGCTCGGAAAGTGATTTCTTGTCCATGGCTCACTCTGTCCCAATGACGTGCTGCGGACTTTATCAGAAGGGCTGGAGGCATGCTGCCAGTATTGAGGGCCGACATTCTCAGGATTGGCCGTCAGGCCTGCGTATGCCCTGATAGGGTTGAAAACCCATGGCTTTTCTAATCGTCGGGCGAGCAGTCGTACGGTCAGTAAATAGTAATACTGTGAAGCACCACTTCGCTCTTTCAGGCGTTGCTCAAGAAACCAAACCAAATGCTTTCTCTGCCAGGCCCAAGGCGTTTCCAGCTGCCAGCGTTCAGATATCTCCGTTTGAATGAGCTTTGCTTGACGTAAATGGCGCTGCCGGGTTGCGTACGAACCCGTCAACACCGCAGCCAAGAACAGCTCCATGTCGAATGACTTGCTCATGCGCACCCGCCAATGTAAGCAGCGACTACGTCGATCCGCCCGTGCCCCAGCTCATAGCTGATTTGTCGTCGGACCTCACGATCAAGGTTCCTGTCTGCCTGGCAGCATTGGCCGCCGTTGATCGGCGCACGGTGCTGGGTGATTTGCTCGTAGCGCTCACACGCGTACGCCGCCCGTAGCTCATGGAAGCCTTTCAAGTTGTGTGCATGCAGGGTGGCCCGCGCAGGGCGGATGATTTCTTGCAGAACATTTAGATAGCTTTCGTGTGGCGCAATAAGGTTGTGGCTACCCGCAGGTGACACCTGCCGTGCAAATCCAAGCGCACCTCGAACATGGTCGTCCACCGCAATCCAACGTGGCGCTGAGGCACCGGCGCGGCCACCTTTGGTGCCGTCCTGAATGTTGATCCTGCCTAGGTCGTCAGCCTCGCGGCTTAGCCGTGGTAGGTCAGCCAAGATGGCCTCACGCAAGCGCATGCCGGTGCCTCGCGCCAACAAAACAATCGCGGCGGCCCGTAGTTGATGTTGGTTGCAAAGCGCATCGACGATTTGCTTAACCTGTTCGCGGTCTTGGCCCTGCGGCACCGACTGGCGAACCCCGCTGCGCTGCATACCCAATGCCCTGCTCGGGCTCGGCAATTTCACGCACTGATCACCACGAAGCGCCGCCATGGTCCTGTTAACGCTGGATAGCCGATTTTGTGCGGTGCTGACGGCGAGATCACCGCGCCTAACCATATCGCGCAGATACACCGCATAGTCGGCCAACACCTTTCGATCAATCCGCCGCGCATCATTGATACCCGGCCCCTGTTCGGAGCGGCACCATTTCACGAATGCCTGCCAACGATCACTGTGCGCCTTGACCGTGCCGTAGTGGCCGCCGCCAAACATGTCTTTCAGCGCTTGCGGCCCCGCGTAGCTTAATTGTCTGCCGTAGCCGAAGTTACGACCATCTCGTCTACCCACCAATGCCATGTCGGTCACCTCATCTTCCGATCTCCGATCCTCGCCCCACGTCATCCCGCCAAGAATGCTGAGTGTTATCAGGGATCAAGGCCCCTGCGACCTGTGGGGAATGTCCTCTACGCGGGACTGGCGGCTCCTTACGACCGGGAACAAGGGCATCTCATGATCTGGCCTCCTGAACACCGTTACCGGTGGGCGGGTGGAGGCAGTGCTGGCTGACTAAACCAGCGCCTAAAGATCCTGAGCCGGGTGAACGCAGCAATGCGATGACTGGGGCATGCCTGACTGTCAGTCAGGTGCAGTCCATTCCGTGGTCTGCGGCACCATCATCTACAGCGCTGTTGCTGGTGACATCGGCGTTTGTCACGCCGATTGTCACGAGGGGGATTGCCGCAAAGCCATGTGCGATCAGGGCTGCAGCAGTGACAGAAGCGCCCGTCTCTTTCCAGAAAAAGAGACGGGCACAGGTTGGCGCAGGATTCGGCCAAGCGGATAGGTTGCTGCAGGGCAGCGAGGTACGGAGTATCTGGCGCACGAGCGCTTTATGTGTAAGAGCATCCATCACATGGGTAGTGACCGGGCGAGCTGCCGAATGCTAATCGCCCTTGGGGAGAACCACCGCGAGAGCGGCGTGACCTTGAAGGTTCGGGCCACCTGGGGTGCTGTCATCGACAGCGCTTGCACGGCCAGTTCTACGCCTGCGGATAAACCCGGTCAAGGGTCGAAACTCAGTGCTCTTGGGGGCGTGAAAAGCGGTTATCCATTGGTGGAATTCCGTGGTAAATCCCGGACAACGTCGTGGCTTTTAGCTCTGCAAAGTGAGGTCCATCCAAACAGGGCGGCTTTGCAGCCCTGTTTGGATGGACCCGCGTTGACAAGCGGATAAACGAGGCTGCTTTCCCTGAATCTTGAACGCTCAGTTGTTGTCGCTGCCGTTATTGCGCCTGCATAGCGCTAGCGGATCGGCACCACGTTCTTGTCTCTGACTTGGCCGTATGCAGAGGCGAGCAGGCTGCCGGTGGCGGCTTTCTGGATGTACTCACTCCACCAGGCCATCATCGGGCGCCTTCGCTCAATGTAGTCGGCTCGGTTGTAGGCGCTGCGCACCTCATCCTTATCGACATGCGCCAGCGCGACCTCAATGAGTTCAGGGTCCCACCCGTGTTCATTCAAGATGGTGCTGGCCATCGAACGCATGCCGTGGCTGACCAGCCGGTCCTGGAATCCCATGCGTTTCAAAGCCATGTTGGCAGTCTGGCTATTGGCGTGGGTACGCGGATTTCTGTCTGCCGGGAAGACGTACTCACGATGGCCGCTGTGAGTCTTTAGTGATTCCAGCAGCGCGAGTGCTTGATCACTCAACGGGATGCTGTGTGGGCGGCGCTTTTTCATCCGCTCCGGTGGGATGGTCCAGACACGCCTTTCAAAGTCGATGTCTGCCCAGCGAGTAGTCGCTGCCTCGGCGGGGCGAGTCATCGTGTGCAACTGCCATTCGATCAGGCATCGGGTGGTCCGTTTGATACTGGCGTTCGCGATCTCCAGCATGAGCTCTGGGAGCTCTTCGGGTCGAAGCGCAGCCATGTTTTCTTTCTTCGGTTTCTTGAACACTGCACGAATTCCATTGAGCGGATTCGCGTGGATCAGGCCGGCATTCACCCCATAGGTCATGATCTCGTTGAGTCGTTGGCTCAATCGCTTCACAGTTTCGAGGCTGCCTTTAGCCTCGATTGGGCGGAGGATTTTGATGACCATCGGGGCGGTGATTTCCGAAAGCGGCGTTGTCTTCATGCTCGGAAAAACGTGAAGGGTGAGCGATCGCCAAATGTCCTCGGCATAGGCGGGGGTTACCGAGTCTTTCTTCAGCTCGAACCAGGCGGTGGCCACCTTCTCGAAGGTGTGCTCCGTCTCAGCAAGCTTGGCTTGCCTTACCTCATCACGTTGGACCTTGGGATCAATACCCAGTGCAAGCAGTTCGCGCGCCTCGACAGCTTTTTTCCGAGCATTGGCTAGTGATAGGTCGGGGTAAGGACCGAGTGCCATGTTGATACGGCTTCTGGTCAACGGTTCGCGGTAATTGAAGTTCCACATCATCGAGCCGCTGGCTCTGACGCGAAGCTGTAGGCCGTCACCATCGCTGAGGACGAAGTCTTTACCAGTTGCCTTGACCGCCTTGAGCTGGCGGTCGGAGAGACGGCTTGCTTGAGTAGGCATGAGAGCTACCTCCGGCACCGTTTTGGTATCCTAAAAATAGCACCGGGTAGCCCGGGATACCACCTGGGATACCAAACCGTCTGGAACTCAAAAAACCTCTATGGCTCTCAAAAGTGGCGTAAGTCATTGATTTTAGTGAGTTGCAGGCACAAAAAAAGACGTCCGCGGACGTCTTTGATTGATCATTTGGTGGAGCCGGGGGGATTTGAACCCCCGTCCGCCAGTACTCCGCTGTCGGTACTACATGCTTAGCCGTGTCTACTGATTTAATCCGCAGCCGCCCGACGGGCAGGGTGCTTTGGATGAG
>Ga0105243_10002355_pt1 | contig 15818 bp, 9 predicted proteins | sample KBSM34metaG_FD_81525 | JGI IMG/M metagenome (GOLD analysis project Ga0105243, IMG submission 81525) | Miscanthus rhizosphere microbial communities from Kellogg Biological Station, Michigan, USA - KBS M3-4 metaG | ecosystem: Host-associated > Plants > Roots > Rhizosphere > Soil | place: Michigan... | reverse complement strand
CAAGCTTTTCGTAGATGCCGCTCATGTTGCCGAGCTGCAAACCCCAGCCAAACTGAATCCCGAGAAATCCGAAACTCATGTTCCAGATCTGCCAGAAGCTCAAGCGTGGTTTATTCATTGGCGATTCCTTTGGACCGGATTTACATGATGCTCTATGTAATTCATGCGCGTATAAATTGCGACAGTACGCTTCGGCAGGCTGATGCGTAAGCTGCCGCCACGCATCTGAAGTGTCGAACCTGCTTTCAGATGTTCCTTATAGCCGGTGAATCCGAGTGGGGCGCGTAGGTTATCCAATTCGATCTCTGCCGGTTTATCGTCGTTATTGAACACAACAAGTACGACGTCATCGCGAGTCACGCGCGCATAGGCATACTGCTGTTCGGAGACGTAAAGATTGACGAGCTTGCCGGTCTGCAACGGCTCGCGTTCGCTGCGCAGCGTCGTCAGCGTACGAATGAATTCGAACAGATCCTGTTCTTCTTTAGTGCGACCCCCGGCGGTAAAGGCGTTTCGTTTATCGCCTGGAAATCCGCCGGGGAAGTCGCCCCGCGTTGAAGGTTCGTCACCGCCTTCCAACGCGATCTCGTCGCCGTAATAGAGCTGAGGCACGCCGCGCGTTGTCAACACAAAGGCATTCGCCAGCTTGAGACCTGCAATCGTCGCGCCCTTCTCGCTCATGAAACGGCCATCATCGTGTCCGCCTAACAAGGTCACCAGGATTTCCGGGTTGGTGTAGAGATAATCTTTCGCGAGTGTCTTCGGAATCTCGTCAACCGGCTTGCCTTCGGCAAACGCGCGCCGGATTGGATAAAAGAGCGGAAAGTCCAACAGCGAATCGAGACCTGAATCGACTCCGTCAAAGCGAACGCGACCTCCCTGAAAGAACGACGTGTGGACCACGTCGCCGTCCTTCACTTCACCAACCACTTTGAAATTCGGAAACTCGCGCTTAACGGCCTTCGTCCAATCGCGCCAGAAAGAGTTTGGCACGTACTGCCACGTGTCCATTCGAATACCGTCGAGGCCGGTGGTGCCGATCCACCAGAGCGTGTTCTGGATCAAATAACGCGAGACTTCCGGGTCGTGCTGATTGAGATCGGGAAGGAAATCGAGAAACCAGCCTTCCATCGTTTCTCGTTTCAGCAACTCGACGGCACGTGGATCGTGCAGCACCCACGTCTGAAAGACATTGTTCAGATGACTGGCCTTGGTGCCGTTGAACCAGGTGGGCGTGGGCGGATCGTCAACCCATGGGTGATACGGACCAGTGTGATTCATCACCTGGTCCTGAATGATCTTGATGCCCGAGCGATGCGCGGTCTCGACTAATTCGCGCAGCTTCGCGTGAGTGCCGAAGTGTTCCTCGACTCCGTAGAAGTCCTGCGGATTGTAGCCATGAAAGCCTGTGCTCGGTTTGTCTTCCTTCAGCTCGATCTGGTTCAGGCGATCGTAGTTGTCATACCAGGGTGTGAGCCAGATCGCAGTGACGCCGAGTTCCTTTAAATACGGTAAGTGATTGATCACACCCTGAAGATCGCCGCCGTGGTAATAAAACTTGTTCTTACGATCGTAGATTGGCTCGTTGTTTGACGGATCGCCGTCGGCAAAGCGATCGATCATGATTAGATACATCACGTCAGCCGGCGAGAATCCCTGAAAGCGACCGGTGCGATTCAGTGGTCCGAGCACCTCGAACGAAGCGCGTGCGGAACCGCGTGGCGTTGTGACCGAAATGTCATGTTCACCAGGTTGCGCGATAAAGACGTCAACGAAGACGTACGTACCTCGCTCGTTAACTTTCGGAATACCAACACGCAATCCCCTAACCTGCACTCGTGCCCCTTGAAGATTCCTGCCTCGAATCATGAGACGCACTGGATTCACAGAACTCCCAGTCCACCAGCTCGGCGGATCCACTTTGAGGATCTCCGGCGCCTGCGCGGCAACACTAAGAACTAGCCATAGATTTACACAGATGACACGGATAAGAACTCTTAAATGGCTGCTGGCCTTTTTTCTGATCTGTGTCATCCGTGTAAATCCGTGGTTAATTCCTTCCATAGAGTTCTGATAGCTGCTTGAGTCGAGTAGCTAATTCATCTTTCAAAGCAGTGAATCGCCAGGCCCAGTTTCCTTCCGTGCTGTTCGGGAGATTCATGCGTGCTTCCGTTCCGAGGCCGAGAAGATCCTGCAAGGGAACGACTGCCGTGTTGGCGACTGAAGCGAGCACGCCACGAATGAGGTCCCAGTGAATTTCGTTGCCGTCGGTATTCAGATAGTCCATGCAGAACTTCCGTTCACGTTCGATCTGCTCGGCTGTTCGTGTCGAACCCTCACCTGCAACGCTATTAAACCAACCGACCGTAGTGTCGTTGTCGTGTGTGCCTGTGTAAGCGACGACGTTCGGAACGTAGTTGTGCGGCAGATCGATGTTCTTCGAATCGCTACCAAAACCGAACTGAAGGATTCGCATTCCCGGAAAGCCAAAGTCTTCACGCAGCGCAACGACGTCGGGCGTGATCACGCCGAGGTCTTCAGCAATGATCGGCAACTCGCCGAGTGTCTTGCGAATCGCGGTGAAAAGTTCTCTTCCCGGCGCTTCCACCCACTGCCCGCGCTCGGCCGTCTTGTCGCCACCGGGAATTTCCCAGCACGCCGCAAAGCCGCGAAAGTGATCCACGCGCGCGATATCGACGACGGTAAACGTCGCACGCACGCGCTCAATCCACCATTTGAATTCGTCGTCGAGCATGCGCTCCCAGTTGTAAAGCGGATTGCCCCAAAGCTGTCCGGTGCTGCTGAAGTAATCCGGGGGCACACCGGCCACGACCAGCGGCTTTCCGTCCTTGTCCAACTTGAATTGCTCCGGGTTGGTCCAAACATCGGCGGAGTCCTGGGCCACAAAGATTGGCAGATCGCCGACGATACTGATGCCGCGATCGTTGCAGTAACGCTTCAGTGCGAACCACTGCCGGAAGAAGAGAAACTGATAAAACATCTGCGCTTCGACTGACTTCCGGAGTTCTTCACGAGCGCGTTCAAGAGCAGATGGCGTGCGGCGAGTAAGCGCTGGTTCCCAGTCGTTCCACGCTACGCCACCGTGCGCGTCTTTCAACGCTCGGAAGAGTGCGTAATCTTCAAGCCAGTGCGCGTGTTGTTGTGCAAACGTTTCGAAGGCGCTGCGGAGAGCCGTGTCGGTGGTTTTCGTATAACGTTCGTAAGCGCGGCGCAGGATTTGATCTTTAAGATTGTGGGCCTCACCAAAATCGATCTTGTTTGGCGAACCGGTGGACTGCGGCGCCGCGTCGAGCAATCCTTCCTTGATTAACTGATCCCGGCTGACGAGCAGAGTATTACCGGCGAAAGCTGAGTAACATGCATAAGGCGAATCGCCGTAGCCAGTTGGACCCAGCGGTAACACCTGCCAAAGACTCTGTCCCGCGGTAACGAGAAAGTCAGCGAACTTATACGCTTCCAGACCAAGATCACCAATGCCGTATGGTCCAGGGAGTGAAGTGGGATGGAGCAAAACCCCGCTACGTCTTTTTTGGACGGGATTAACAAGATTCTCAGGATTTACAGGATTGTTCTTGTTCATTATGTTCATCTTCTTAATCCTGTCTAAAAAATCCCGAGGGCTATCGCGCTCTGAGGTGGCAACACGAGCATCGCCTCTCCATTAACAACACGACCACTGATATCTCCAGTCAGCCCTTTTAACAACACACCATCCCCCACTCCGATCGAGCTAACCGGAAGACTCACCTGCTTCGGCTTATTCTCACGATTGATCGCAACGATGATCGTTTCTTTGTCGAGTTGGCGTGCGAAGACGTACGCACCGTCATCAAAAAAGAGATCGATCAAACGCCCGGAACGCATCGCCGCATGCTCACGTCGCAAACGGATCCACGTGCGTGTCCAGTCGAACATCTGCTGTTGCTTTGCTGTCCGCCCCTCAGCCTTAAACGCACTCGGCGGAAAATCGCGACGATTGTCAGGATCCTCTCCACCTTCCATCGCGATCTCTTCACCCGCATACAACTGCGGAATACCACGCACGCTGAGAACAAACGCCGTGTGCATCATTGCACCCGCAGTCGTGGCTCCTTCAAGAGACAGAAATCGCTTCGTATCGTGATTGTTTGCGAGAACCGTGAGTTTCGAAGCATCAGGATAAAGCGCGTCGTATTTCAACGCACGCTGAAGTAACCCCACGGGCGCCTTGTTTGTGAACACCATCAGTGACGCATTCCACAACGCAAAGTCGAAAACGGAATCGAGTTTCGTATCAATGCCATCCCAACCCGTGTGACGGCCGATGAAAAATGCTGTCTGCGCCGCATCTCGCTCGAAAACTTCCCCAACCATCCAAAGTCTCGGATACTGATCGTGAAGCGCGTTTGAAAGATCGCGAATGAAGAATCGTGGCATGTACTGGATCGTGTCCTGGCGAATGCCGTCGACGCCGGTCATACCAACCCACCACAAGGCATTCTGAATTTCATAGCGCGCGACTTGAGGCTCTTCCTGATTCATGTCAGGCAGATCGTCACTGAACCAGCCGTCGAGAGTGTTACGAACATCACTTTGATTTGAGTGTGGTGACAGCAGCACGCCGTTGCGAAATTTGTTGAGCTGGTGCTGCGCGAGTGTGCCGTGAAACCAGTTGCTGAGCGGCGGATCCTTGATCCAGGGGTGTTGCGAGCCAACGTGATTCGCAACCTGATCCTGGATGACTTTTATTCCGAGCGAGTGTGCCTTTTGGACCAGTTCGCGAAGTGTCGCGAGATCACCAAAGCGATCTTCAACAGCGTAATAATCGATCGCGTGATATCCATGGTAATACGTGTTTGGACACCACGGTTTGTCGCAACGATTCACACCATTCCAGTTGTCGTACCAGGGGGTTAACCAGATTGCCGTAATGCCGAGTTCTTTCAGATAAGGAAGCTGGTTGATCACACCGCGCAGGTCACCACCGTGAAAGCCACGCGGATTGTTGCGATCGTTTGCCTCGGGCGGTGAGTCTTTCGGAGCGTTATTCGACGGATCTCCATCGACAAAGCGATCGGTCATGATCAGGTAAATCACGTCGTCGTTGTTGATTCCCTGAAAGTTGCTCGGTGTGTCGAGCGGCGCTTCGAGATTAAAAGAAATCGTCGCGCTACCACTCGCAATCTCCACACGCAGCGGAAACTTACCTGGACGTAACGATGGATTGATCTCAACATCCACAAACAGATAAGTACCGCGCTCGTTAACGGAGACTTTTGATGTGCGCATCGCCGGATTCAACGCCGTGACGCGAGCCCCACGAAGATTGAAGCCACGCACGAGCAGTCGAACCGGATTAATCGTGTGCCCCGCCCACCATGAGGGTGGATCGACTTTCGTGACAACAGGCGTTTGCCCAAAACCAGCCACAAAAAAGCACAAAATGCACAAAACGGATAACGAAACGACTTTGTGCCTTTTTGTGCCTGTCATGTCGGGGTTTAGTCTTTCGGTGCGCGCGGCTTGGCGCTGTCACCTGCGGCCGTGACCGGCAAAGGCGGCAGTGCTTCTCCATCTTTCGTGCTCATCAAAGGTGTTGCGCCGTGCCGGTTCACTTCATCCAATCGCTTGAACTCCGCCAACTCCTTGTCCGCTTCATCCTTGCGCTTGAGTCTCGAGTACGCGAGAAAGAGTTGATAATGAACGCCCGGATCTTTGTCGTTCAATTCAACGCCGCGCGTGAGTAACGGCACCGCCTCTTCATAACGCCTCAACTTCACGAGCAGCCGGCCGAGATCGTGATACGCAGCAAAACCTTTTGGCTCGAGTTCGATAGCTCGTCTCAACAACGTTTCGGCCTCGACGTTTTCACCACGCTGGCTCGCGATGTATCCGAGATTCGCAAGCGCATCCGCCATATCGGGTTTCAACTTCAACGCCTGTCGAAACGCCGTTACAGCCTGGTCATACTGCCCAACTGCTCGCGCGGAGTAACCAAGCAAAAAGTAGAGATTCGCACTTTCCGGATAGCGCTCGACCGCTTTCGTAAAGACCTCGCGTGCGGGCTCGTAGCGCTTGCTGCGCAGATTCGCAACGCCGAGTCGCAGGTGATAGACCAGTTGGCCCTGTGATTGTTCGAGAGCCTTCTCGTAAAACGGAAGCGACTTTTCAGCGAGCTGGTTCTTGAGCAACTCTTCGCCGATCATGAAATTGACTTCGGCAAACACAGGCCGCAGCTCGAGCGCTTTGGACCAGTGTGTCAGCGCTGCTTTCGTGTCTCCCTGTGCAGAGAAGATCAAACCGAGACGGTAATAGGGCTCAGCCTCTCCGGGTTTCAGCGCTGCTGCTGATGACATTGACTCTTGCGCTTCATTAAGACGATCGAGGTTGTACAAAGCCAGTCCGAGGTTATAGAGCACTTCAAAGGTACGCGGCCGCAGTTCATTGGTGCGCTGAAACAAACGCACCGCATCGGCATACTCGTGCGCTTCAGCCAGGCGTAGCGCAAACGTAAACAGCAGTCTCGGATCCTGGCCGGCGGCTTTTTCCAGCAACGGGACCGCGCGTTTGTAATCTCCGCGCGCCGCATACAAAGCGCCGAGGTTAAAGATCGCCCCTTCGTGTTTCGGGTCGATTCGCAGCACCTCTTCAAACTCTGCGATCGCTTCAGTGCCGCGATTTGTCTTCGCCAGTAAGACACCGAGATTCGACAACGCGCTGACAAGCTTTGGTTTTAATCGCAAAGCGGCGTTGTATTCTTTTTCCGCGTCTGCAGTCTGCCCACGTTGATCGAGAATCACGCCGAGGAGGCTGTGCGCTTCAGCGCTTCGCGGATGCGTCACAAGAATCTTCCGTGTAGCCGCTTCCGCTTCCTGCAGTCGACCTGCATGGACCAGCGCGCCGGCCTCGCTCAACAACGTGTCGACATTCGGCGCCGTGCGTTGCGGCATTGCAGCAACAACGAGCGACACTGAGCAGAGAAAAAGAAACGCGCGCAGTAAACCCATTGAACTGATTCTAGCCACAAGAAGCACAAAAGGCACAAACGCGAACGTTTGTGCTTTCTGTGCCTCTGTGGTCTGACGACGTTAGAAGATGAGCTTGAGGGAGAACTCCATCTGCCGGCGACGCTGCTCGCTTACGTCGCGCCCGAACTCGTTCGTGTTGTTTATATCGCCGTTCGGGGACGAACGATTCACGCGGTTCAGCACGTTGTAAGCGGAGAACCGAAACTGAACATTGAACGCTTCACTGATTGCTGTAATTGGGAAATTCTTGAAAAACGAAGCGTCCCAGTAAAACTGTTGCCGGCCGCGGAATGCATTGCGGCCGAGGGTGCCAATATTGGGAAAGTTACCTCTATTGCTGCCATTGGGGACAACAGCCGGATCACCTGCAAAAACTCTCGTACGCGAACATCGAAATGCGGCAGGATTGAGTTCGCGCCCCTGAGCGTCGTCGGCCTGAGTTGGAGTTGGATCCCCGATCAGATCGGCGCGCCCGCCGTCGCAGGTGACGTTGAATACCGGTCCACTCTGCCAGGTCACGATGTTGTTCCACTGCCATCCACCAACGACGGCATCGAAACCGCGATTCATATCTGCACCATAGCGCCGGTTTCGGCCAAACGGCAGATCCCAAACATCAGAGAACGTGAAACGATGTCTGACGTCTGTGTCCGAGCTCGCGTGTTCGAGTTCTGGTCTCAATGGATCGTCCGGACCGCAACTTTGTGCACTCGCACCGTTGCTGCAAATGCCGCCAGGAGAATCGTCGAGGCCGTGAGCCCAGGTGTATGAGGAAAGGACTGACAGTCCCTTCACAAAACGTTTCTCGATCTTTGTTTGGAGCGCATCGTACCTGGAACTACCGGTGTACAACTGAGCAATGATGGGATTAGTGGTTATTTGTCGCGCGCCCGGGCCTCCCTGCTCATTCCCGGTGCCGATGTTTCGCAACACCAGAAGGTTTCGGCCTAAAGATCCGACGTATGCAGCTTCAGCCAGCCAATTCGGGGCAAATTCATACTGCCAGGTCAAATTGTACTGGTGATACATCTCATCCTTGCGATTTGGATCGTTGAAGCGAATCGAACTTGAAGCCGGCGCTGGAAAACTCGCACCCCGCGCTTGGACCGTGAAGGGCGCTACGGGAACACCGCGGTCAAATGGATTACGAGACAAGAAAAAAGCTGGACAAAGCCCGGGGTTAGTTATTGGGTTACATTGATATTGGCCCGCACCCGTCCCGGGGTTAGCCGTGAGCGGCTGCGCGGCGGCGGTATCGGTGGAGTAGAGCAAACCATAGCCACCACGCAGAACTAAACTCTTATTATCCTTGAAACCGCTGTACGCAAATCCTATCCGTGGTCCAAAGTTGTTCTTATCAGTGTCTGCAAGGTCACGTCCGCCGGGCGCGTCAGGACCGGCCATCTGCATCGTGTTAGTGCCGGGAACGAAGTTGCTTTGCAAATCGAAGCGCTCAGTTGGAGCAGTAAAGATATCGTAACGAAGCCCGAGATTCAGAGTTAGATCGGGATTGACTTTCCAATCGTCCTGAACGAAGAAAGCCATTTCTTTACTCGACTGGAAGTATGGGCCACCCGGATCACCCCTGGTCACAAAACCGGGCTTGTATCCCAGCATGAAGTTTGCGAGGGCAGAACCGGTATCGTCGGGACCAATGCCGTTGTAACTGCCATCAACAAAGCCACTGTTCTTGGTGCCGTACTGGTAATTTCCCTTGGTGCCACCATTGCGACCACCGTCGAAGTTGCTGTTCTGCCGAATGCGATAGTCGCCGCCAAACTTGTAAGTCGAATTTCCTTTTACGACAGTGACTGCATCGGCGACGTGGAAGTTATTCGAAGAGAAATAAAACGGACCGCCATCCCCGGTGAATTCAGTGGCCCGGTCCTCGTTATTCAGAGTGTCGACGATTCCCACCAGCACGATACCGCTCGTGTTGGGACTGATATTAATGTTTGGAGCGCCAAGTTGCGCAGAAACGGTCGGACTAAAACCACCAGTACCGTTAACGCCGGTGTTGAAGATTCCGATTTGCACTCTCGTCACGCCAAAACGCGCATCGTTCACAACGCTTGGTGAAAAGATATGCGTATCGCCAAGCGTGAAGCCCTTCGAATTGCCAAACTCATCGCCCGCCGAAGGACCGGCGGGTAAGTCATTTCCATTTGGTGAACTGCCGAGTGGGAAGAAGTTGTCTCGCGCACGCGCTGTGTCTGATTTGCTGTAACGTCCGAAGATCGTGTTCTTATCGGTGATGCGGTGGTCGATGCGAATGTCATAACTATCAACGATCGCGTGTTCCTTACGATTAGTCTGGAAGTTTCGTCCGATTCCAGGAAGATTCGGAAGTGGAAACGCATTCACGTACGCGAGTGCAAACGGTGAAAAGGAACCACAACTCGGACAGTTGCGCAGATCATTTCCCGGAATGGGCGTGCCGTTCGGAGCGAAGATCGTTCCTTTCGTAGCAGTAACGCTGCCACCTCCAGCAAGCGCATAGCTTTGGGTAACTCCCGGCCGCAGCAATTCGCTGAAATCACCGACACGCATTCTTGCCGTCGGCACCGGCACGGCCTGCGGATCGCCGGCGCCATTAAAGATTGGCGTGCTGTTTCGCTGGCCGTTCAGCGAGAAAAAGAAGAACGAACGATTGCGACCATCGTAGAAATGCTTTCCACCTTCGCCAAAACGCGGCAGAAAGATTGGACCACCAACCGTGCCGTAGTAGTTGTGGGTAACGTAATTCGGCACCGGCGGCGAAGTCGGATCGTCAAACTTCGATGCTGCCGCGCTCAAAAATCGGCCCTGATAAATCTCACCAACAGTGCCATGAACTACATTGCCGCCGGACTTGAAAGTGGTGGATATGACGCCGCCACCTGCGCGGCCCGACTCTGCCGACGGTACGCTTGATTCAATCTTGAACTCTGCAATCGCGTCCGGTTGTGGATAGATCGCGATCTGTCCGAACTGCGACTCGTTGTTGTCCACGCCATCGAGCGTGAAATTGTTGTTGGTCGCGCGCGCGCCATTGATCACCAGCACCGAACCACCTGATTCACGAAAACGAGTCGACTCAGTGTTGTTCTGACCGCCGCCGCCGTTCACAAAATTTCCACCACCACCGAGTAGGCCGAGGTTTGGTCGGGTGACTCCCGGAGAGAGTCCTGCAAGCAAGGTAAAGTTTCTCTGTGGCAGCGGGAGATCAGTTACCTGCCTTCCCGTAATGAGATCGCCACGCACGCTTGTTTCACTCTCCACCAGCGGCGCTGATTCCGCCGTGATCGTCACTGAAGCATTACTGTTTGCGACGCTCGCAAATTTCACGTCCAGTGGCTGACGTGCGTTCGTCTCCACCTGCACCGCTTCGATCGTTACCGATTGAAAACCGGTGGCTTCGACGGTGACGGTGTAGGGACCGGGTTCGAGGTTCGTGACCGTGAACGTCCCCTCGTCGGTGGTATCGGTGGTCCGAACCTCACCGGTCTTCACACTCGTAACCTTGACCTGCGCCTTTGCAACGAGAGCGTCGTTGGGATCTTTAACGGTGCCGACAATCGCGCCTTTGTTGTTTTGGGCAACGGCGGAGACGGCGAAAATGAAGGTCAACAAGGCGAGTAGCGGGAGCTGGGCAGACAGTGCGCGTGGCTTTCTCATTTTTGATTCCTCGAGAGCTGAAAGCAAGACACAAACGACGCGGAGTGACCCGCGCGCTTTAGGTGAAATTATTCTTAAAACCTACTTGGATTGACCGAGGCGAATGGCTTAATACCTCGGTTTTAGCACTTCAAAACTTAGTTTGTTGTCGCAGCGAACTAAGTTTTAGTACAGCTTGGCTTAATCTGTCAACAGTTTTTTTAGCCACGGATTGACGCGGATTTAGTACGGATCGCGAACTTTATGCGGCGAAGGCGGCGGCGAATTTACTCGCAAGGACGAGGCTCAGGGCGCCACGCAACGTGGGATCTTCGCCCAGAGTTGACGGAAGGATGCGCGCCGAGGGGAGGCCGCGACGGACGCTGTTGGCGATCGTTTCGGTGAGGGCATTCTCAATCAGATCCCAGGCGCGGGCGATCTCGCCGCCAACGACAACAGCTTCGGGGCTAAAGCCGATGATGAGGTTTGAAATTCCGACACCGAGGTGTCGCGCAGTTTCGATTAATGCTGTCGTTGCGTGCGCTTCTCCACCGAGGGCTCTGTCCACTACTTCGATAAAAGTGATCTCGGAGTTTGTTGACCGACCGGACAAATTCAGATAACGCGCGATGGCTGAGCGTTCTGAAGAAAACGCTTCCCAGCAATCGTCGCTGCCACATGAACACGGGACCGGAGCGCCGCGGCCAATCACCATGTGACCAAACTCACCAGCCGCGCCACGCTGACCGCGATAGACCTGACCGTCGAAAATGATTCCGGTGCCGACGCCTTCAGCAACGAGTACGAGTATGAAGTCGCGGGCGTCGCTGACTTCGGGACGTCCAAACCAGAGTTCAGCAAGTGCGACGGCGTTCGCATCGTTGTCGATTACGACTGGAAGGCCGACTGCGTCAGAGATCATTTTCGAGATGGGAAGATCACGCCAGAGAAAGTAAGGAATGTAGAGCGCCGTGCCTGTCGATGGATCGACGAGCCCGGGAAGACTGACGCCGACGCCTTCGATCGATCCTTTGTAGCGCGTGGTGAAATCACGAACGACGCGGATCACGTCGCTGATTGTCTTTTCCGGATCGGTCAGAAACTCTTCCTGATCGAGAACGCGTCCGGCGAGATCACTCGTAGCGACTGTGGTGTAAGTGGGAGTGATTGAGACGCCGAGCGCGATCGGATCAGCGGCGCGTAACTTTAGCATCGTGGGGCGGCGACCGCCGGTCGACTCTCCTTCCCCAACTTCTTCGACGAGGCCTTCGGTTTTGAGATCTTCGACGATGGCTGAGACGGTGGAGCGCTGCAACTCAGACTCGCGTGCGATCTCTGCGCGTGAGATCGGCTCGCGTTCGCGCACGTAGTTCAGCACGATCTGGCGATTGATATCGCGGATCGTGTTGAGTCGCGCTGCCTGAGCTTTTCGCAGATCGAGTCTTCGCAATTTTAAAGCTCCATCGAACGTACTGTAGGGGCGGCCCTCCGTGGCCGCCCGGCGTGGAATTCCGTTCTGGGCCGCCAGGCGTGTATCTAGAGATCGAGTTCGACGCCGGGCGGCCACGGAGGGCCGCCCCTACAGTACGTTCCGAGATCTTAGTTACCCTTGCCTTGTGTAATGGTAACGATCTTGTCAATAGAGGGAACGTCGAACGATTCAACACTGCCGTCGGGCCATTTGATTTCGAGCTTGTCGACCTTCGTCGCCGCGCCCAACCCGAAGTGCAGAGTCATATCATTCTGTGAACAAAAAATCGCGCCACTGAAAACATCCTGGCGCTGTCGCACATTCCCTGTCGTCAAATACGCAATCGCGCCAATCGCATCGCGCGGGCTCTTCTTCGAAACATCGCCAACCAACTTCAAACCGAGCCAATGTCCACTCGACGCAGCCACATTCCTCAACACTACCGGCTTTGCATCGAGATTGTTGATTACGAGATCGAGCTTGCCGTCACCATCTAAATCGCCGACTGCAAGACCTCGTCCGGGCCAGGCGTTCGCCAGCGCATTTCCGGGCGGCGCTCCCACACGTTCAAACTTCCCTTTCAGATTTCGAAACAGCAACGCCTGCTGCGCGTAACTCGTTCCCCACTGATGCGCATCAGCAGCCGGATATACATGTCCATTCACAACGAACAGATCGAGCCAGCCGTCGTTGTCATAATCGACAAAACTCGTTCCCCAACCCAGAAACGGAATCGAAACTTCACCCAGCCCGGTTTGAAACGTTACGTCGGTAAAATTGTTGTCGCCGTCGTTGTGATAAAGAACGTTCGAATCGTCAGAGAAGTTGGTGATATGAAAATCGATGCGCCCGTCGTTGTCATAATCACCGACAGCGAGACCCATTCCCGCCTGCTCGCGACCATTCTCATTCAGTGCCACGCCTGACGGATAACCGATCTCTTCAAAGGTGCCGTTCCCTTTGTTGATGTAAAGCTGTTTCGGCGTTGAATCGTTTACAACAATCAGATCGAGAAGCTTATCGTCGTCGACGTGAACAAACGCAGAGCTGAAACCATAATATTTTTCCGGATCGTTAACACCTGCCTTGACGCTTACATCTTCAAACGTTCCGTCTGGCTTTTGATGGTAAAGCGTGTCGCCCTCTCCAGGTAGCCCGCGTGGACCACACATCACGGGCACGCCGCGAAACTGGCAGTAGTTCGCTCCCACCGCGCCCGACTTGCCGACGTCCGAGGGATTCGGCGGCAGATTGTTGAGATCGATCTGCACATAACCGGGAACAAAAAGATCGAGACGTCCATCACCATCGTAATCGCCCCAGCTTGCGCCCGTGCTCCAACCTTTGCGAGCGACGCCTGCCTTTTCCGCGACATCGGTAAACGTGCCATCGCCGTTGTTGCGATAAAGACGCGAGACACCGAAGTTGCCGACAAACATGTCCGGACGTCCATCGTTGTTGTAGTCGCCGACTGCGACACTCATTCCCCAACGCTCGTTCGCCACACCTGCTTTATCGGTAACATCCTCAAACTTCCAGTTACCGAGATTGCGATAGAGCGCGGCGCGCGGAGCTTTGTCCTTGCCGCGCAGCGCAGCCAACGTCGATCCGTTTACGAGATAGATGTCGGGGCGTCCATCGTTGTCGTAATCAAAGATCGCAACGCCACCTGAAGGAGTGTCGAAGATGTAATCTTTCGCCGCCTCGCCTGATCGATGACGAAAAGCCGCGATTGAAGTCTTGTCCGTTACATCTTCAAAAACAACGGGCGCCGAAGGATCGGTGATACCGACCGTGCGACGCGAAGTGTAGGTGGTTGCCGCTCCTGTCGAAACGCCACCCATCGGTTGCTGAGACTTCGGCTTCTCGGGCTCTTGCGCGAGAAGCGCAAACGGAAGCAACAACGAAATACAAACTAACGATAAAAACTTTTGGTGCATCGCTGATATTACTGAGCAGCGATGACAACGTAGTCTTTGCCGCTGTAGAGACGCACACCGCCTGCGTCTGCAGCCATCATCAACGGGCGCGGACGTCGCAACGTCTTGTCGTTAGTGACCGGCACCGAGAGTAAATCTTTTCCGGAAAGATCCATCACGGTCATCTTTCCTTCAGTCGCAAAACCGAAACCATATGCGCCGGCAGGTAACGATTCACCGTTGAGCGAGATGGCTGAATCAGTGATCAGGAAACCAACGTACTTCGCTCTCACATCGGCGGAGTAACCGGAGGTATCGACCAGACCCGAGATGACGTAGCGATCTTTTCCGAAGCGTGCGGCCGCCGAGTTGCGCATCTGCGTTGGTGCGCTGAGACCCTGAAAATAAAAACCGGTTGGAACGACGCGAGTCAGCTCGGCGCCGGTCAGGATTGCTGCGCGCTCCTGGGCCACCGCCGAGCCGGCGACCAGGAGCAGTGCCGCAATCAGAGAGAAATGTTTCAGCAAATGTTTCATCAGATTCACCTCGCGGCACACAATACTCTCGGAAACGTGCGCGAGGCAAATCGAAGAATAGGTCCTATAGCACTTATTGGAGCTATTGTTTTCGGCGTAGCGCGATCACGATAGGTGCAGAGCTCTCGCCTTTTCCTCCGATCCAAACCTGGCGCCCGCTATCAGCAGTGAGCCAGATCTGCGAAAGGAAATATCGTGCGCCCTGCTTGCTGAAAACAAGTCGCTCAACCGCCTTCGGATCGCTCGAGTTGTGTGTGACCGGCGCGTTCAAAGTCGCTGCTGACTTTCCGTCCTTACTGCGAAGTGAAACAAGCTCTCCAGACATCCGCTTGATGCTATAGACACCCGCGTGTAGTGTCCTGTTCCCCGCGGCAAACTCAAATGGAATCTCGACCTCCACCTTGCTCGGCGCCTGCCCCTGCGCATTCACCATCGCAAACCCGAAGAACATGCCGAAAATTGCAATCACCCTATAAATTTTGTTTTTCATATAACCTCCTTCACTTAACTCAACGCGACAGTCTTCGAAAAACGGGCTCAAAAAAGTCAGAACCACCTCGCGGTAGCGGGTGGGTGCGCCGCAGGCATGCCATTACCAAGGCTGCGCACCCACCCGCTACCGCGAGGTGGTTCTGACTGTATCCAACTAACAGTCGCGACTTTTGAGGCAAAGCCGTTGCACAGATTCGCTTTCGGTGTAATCTGTGGATGGGTTTCCAATGCCAAAAGATAAGGAATCGCTCGATAAACTGATGCCCGCGGTCTACGATGAACTGCGCCGCCAGGCCGCACGTTATTTACGTCGAGAACAACCAGGCCACACGCTGCAAACAACCGCCCTCATTCACGAGGCGTATGTGCGACTGGTGGATCAACGCAACGTGCAGTGGCAAAATCGAGCACACTTCTTCGGCATCGCGGCCCAGATGATGCGGCGCATACTCGTCGATCACGCGCGCACCAAGAAGCGCGCCAAACGCGGCGGTTCGGACATCAAAGTTTCACTCGACGATGCTATCGTTGCGGTGAAAGGTCAGGACCTGGATGTTGTCGCAGTAGATGAAGCACTGACGCGACTGGCGAAGATCGATGAGCAACAGAGCCGCGTAGTCGAATTGCGTTTCTTCAGTGGTTTGACGGTTGAGGAAACTGCGGAAGTGATGGGCATCTCACCCGCGACCGTCAAACGCGACTGGAGCATGGCCAAAGCCTGGCTGCATCGCGAACT
>Ga0105243_10002351_pt1 | contig 15827 bp, 15 predicted proteins | sample KBSM34metaG_FD_81525 | JGI IMG/M metagenome (GOLD analysis project Ga0105243, IMG submission 81525) | Miscanthus rhizosphere microbial communities from Kellogg Biological Station, Michigan, USA - KBS M3-4 metaG | ecosystem: Host-associated > Plants > Roots > Rhizosphere > Soil | place... | reverse complement strand
GAGGGCGTACCGCTCGAGTGGCGGGACCGGAAGCGCTCGGCGCAGCCGCCCGCCGTTCGCGTACGGGGTGGATCCCATCCGCTTGTCTCCCGCCGGCGCGAGGGCCGCGAGTTCGGCTGCCAGCGTGCCGTTCTCGTCGAAGAGCCGGTCCGGTCGGTAGGACCGCATCCATCGCTCGAGCTGTGCGAGATGGGCCGGGTTGGTACGCACCGCCGACAGCGGCACCTGGTGGGCCCGGTGCGTGCCCTCGACCAGCACACCGTCGACGGTGTGCGGACCGGTCCAGCCCTTCGGGGTGCGCAGCACGATGGCCGGCCACCGGGGAGCGTCCCGGGAGGCGGTACCGGCGCGGGCCGCCCGTTGGATCGCGGTGATCGACTCGTGCGCGGCATCGACAGCGGCCGCCAGCGCGCGGAACACGAGCCTAGGGTCGTCGCCGTCGACGAAAACGGGCGCCCACCCCTGACCGGAGAGGTAGGCGGCGACATCGGTGTCGGCGCTGCGCCCGAGGACCGTCGGTCCGGCGATCTTCGCGCCGTTCAGGTGCAAGATCGGCAACACCGCCCCGTCCCGGCGCGCATTGAGGAAGGCGGGCAGCTTCCAGGAGGCGGACATCGGGCCCGTCTCGGCCTCCCCGTCCCCGATCACGCACGCGACCAGCAGGTCGGGTCGGTCGAACGCGGCTCCGGCGGCGTGCGCGAGCGCGTAGCCGAGTTCGCCGCCCTCGTGGATGCTGCCCGGGGTCTGCACGCTCACGTGGCTCGGCACCCCGCCCGGCGCCGAGAACTGCCGACACAGCCGCTCGATCCCGGCCGCATCCGCGCTGACCTGCGGATAGATCTGCGAGTAGGTGCCCTCGAGGTAGGTCGCCGCCACCAGCGCCGGGCCGCCGTGGCCCGGACCGGTGACGTACAGCCAGTTCGCGTCGGTGCGGCGGATGTGCCGGTTGAGCACGGCGTAGATCGCGGACAGTCCTGGACTGGTCCCCCAGTGTCCGAGCAGCCGCGGCTTGATGTGCTCGGCGCGTAGCGGCTCTCGCAGCAATGCGTTGTCCCGCAGGTAGATCTGGGCGACCGTCAGGTAGTTGGCGGCGGCCCACCAGCGCAGGTCCAGGTCGAGTTCGGCATCGGGGTAGTACTGATCGGCCATCGACGAGCCCTTCGGGTATTCGTGGCGGACACCGGGTGCGTACCAGGCACTTTACCCAACCGGGGGGTCCAAATATGGATCCGGCCAATCGTGGGTTACGCTAACCCCGCCCAATGGCACGCCGGAAGTTTCGGCGGGCCCCCGTAGCTCAGGGGATAGAGCGTTCGCCTCCGGAGCGAAAGGCCGCAGGTTCGAATCCTGCCGGGGGCACCACCATCACCAAGAACCATCGATGGATCGGTGCAATTTCTCAGCCGCGATCAGCGGACTCTCTTCACACTGTGTGGCGCGAAAGCGCGGAAACCGCCATTGCGCGCACAGAATGTGAGCGCGATGCGGCCCCGTCGGCTAGTTGCCGAGCGCCGTCAGCGGCGTCATGTCGAAATAGTCCCGCCAGGCCACGATCTTGCCGTCCGGCGCGATCTCGAAGACCCCTACCACCGGCAGGTCGATCTGCTTGCCGTTGATGGCGAACACATCGGTGCGCTCGTTCATCACTATCGAGCCGTTGGCCACCTGGTGGTGCACGTTGAACGCGATGCCGCCGAACGAACCGATGAAGCCCGTGATGAAGTCCTTGATCGCGGACTTCCCGACCACCGGTTCCATCGGGATGTTGTGATAGACGGCGTCTTCCGCGAAATACTCGACGATCGCATCGGGATCGGCCTGCGCCCAGAGCGCGCAGAACTCGGTGACGATGGACTCCGGATTCATGGGTTCCCCTTCGGTTGGTGGTGTTCGTGTGCCGAAACCTTCTCACGCTGCAATTCCAGGAACTCCCCGTACCGCTGGATCTCCGCGTCCAGTGCCGCCGTCTCCGGCGCCGACAGCGTCCGGTGTAGCGCCAGGTCGATGGTGGCGGACCGGGCGGAGAGCGTGTGCTTCCAGTGCCCGACCACGAGGCCGTCGACGAGGACCGCATGCACGTAGGCAGGCGCGCCGCGCCCGGCCAGGTCGGGATCCGCGAGGTAGTCCTTGGTGTCGCTGTACGACATGATGCACTCGTCGTAGCCCTGGACGAGGTCCACGACGGGCGGCCGTGGTGCCGCGTCCTGCCTGGGCGGGTACCAGAGCGACCGCCCCTCCACCTCGGCCACCCGGAACTCGTCCGCGACGGCGACGAGCCCCGTCCGACAGTCGGCGAGCGTCAGGCCCGACCAGCGTGCGAGATCGCGGACCGTGGCCGGTCCCCTGGTGGCGAAGTACCGGCGGGCCAGCCGCGCCAGCGCCGCGTCGCGGTCCAGCGGCTCGCTCGCAGGCACCCGCTCACCGAACGCCGCGTAGGTGTGCTGCCTGCCGCTGGGCACGCCGCTGATCACCACCCGGTGCAGCTCGGCGGCCATCAGGATGTAGCCCAGCCGCATCCCGTCTGCCCCGACGCCCGCGGCCTGCAGCATCGCGCCGATCTGCCTGCGGGTGAGGTGGTTTCCGCCCTCGACCGCCTCCGCGATCAGCTCGCCGGTCCTCGCGAGCGTGCCCTCGTCGAGGTCGAGCGAGCGCAGGTGGTGGCCGTTGGCCGCCTGCACCCGCGGTGCCGTCAGCTCCAGCAGCCAGTTCGCGTCGTCCGGGGTGACGAAATGCCAGGTCGGTCGCAGCAGGTGGGTGCGCAGGATCCTGCCACGCGCGTAGTCGTCCCGGACGTCAGCATCGACGACGGTCCGGGTTCGTTGCGCCAGAGACTATTTCGCGTAGGCGTACTCCTGTGCCTGCACGGCGACCATGGCCCCCAGCGCCTCGGGGGCCGTCCGCAGCGGAGCGCCCCACAGGTGCTGGCTTCGCATCCGTCGCGGCAGAACCCCGGCCCGGTCCACAGCAGCACCCTAGGCGCGGACCGGGCCGGGTGCGACCGGAGCCGCGGGGGGTCAGCCGCCGAACTGCACCACCGGAGTGACCCGGCCCAGGATCATGTCGGCGCGGGGCTGCAGCGCCGGATCGAGGGCCTCGGGCTGGGGCACCACCCAGTACCGCCCCTCGGCGACCTGGGCGAACACCCGCTCCGCATGCTCGTCCGGGGTGAGTCCGTGCTCGTCCGCGTCGTCCTGGAGCCACTGCTGGAAGCCCTGCACCTCGGGCGGGGTGTCCGCACCGGGGCGCGCGGCCCGGAAGATGTCGCTCTTGACGTGCCCCGGCGTCACCACGGACACCCGGATCTGTGCCTTCTTCATCTGCATCTCGTAGTGCAGGCTCTCGGTGAGCGCCAGCACGCCGAACTTGGTGACGCTGTACGGGGTCATGAGCGGGCTGGGCAGCAGGCCCCCGACCGAGGACACGTTGACCACCCACGCCGGGGTCCCGGCATCGAGCATCCGCGGCACGAAGGCGCGCAGGCCGTTGACGTACCCGCCGATGTTGACGCGGAGCATGGCGTCCCAGCGCTCCGCCGGGATCTCCCAGGAGTACCCGAACGCCATGATCCCGGCGTTGTTGACCAGCATGTCCACCCCACCGAATCGCCGCCAGGCCCGCTCGGCCAGCGCCTCGACCGCGGCCGGGTCGGCGACGTCGGTCACCACGGCCTCCGCCTCGGCGCCCTGCGCGGTGAGCTCCGCCCGGAGCGACTCGGTCCGCTCCGCGTCGACATCGGCCAGCACCACCCGCATGCCGAGACCCGCGGCGTGCCGCGCGAGGCCCGCGCCGATCCCGCTCGAGGCACCGGTGATGACCGCGACCTTGCCGTTGAACACCTGCTGGGCCGATTCCATGGCACTCTCCGTCCTGAGTTCGATTGCCCCCGAGGCTAGGCTGCATCGGAACACCCGGACCAGCATCCGCCCGATGGATGGAACACTCGCCGCGCATGCGCATTCCTCAGCGCCGCACGTGCGGTCCGCTCAGTCCAGATCGCGCAGTCGCCGCACCACATCGGCCATAGCGCGGTCGCGCGCCGGATCCGCGGGCAGCGGCAGGGTGACCGCGGCGGCGAGCCCGCCGATCCGCTCGTGGATCAGCTCGGGCAGCTCCCCGTAGCGCGCCGACGGCAGCATCGCGTCGAGCACCTCGTCGGTGACCAGTTCCCCGAGCCGGCCCCAGTCGTTCGCCCGGACCATCCGGGCCAGCGGTTCGCGCAGATCGCCGAGGCCGCAGCGTTCGAGCTCGCGGCGGTACTCCGGGGTCGAGTACAGGAAGGCGAACTGGCGCCGGTGCCGCTCGCGCTCGGAGTCGAGGTCGGCCTGCGTCTCGCCGGTGATCACCTGGAACCCCGCGACCAGCTCGCAGTCGGCCGGGTTACGGCCCGCGGCCGCCGCGCCCGCCGCCAGCGCCGGCCGGACGTCCTGCTCCAGAAACGACGGGCTCGAGCCGGTGGGGTGCGTGATCAGCCCGTCCGCCACCTCCCCCGCCACGGTGCACATCCGGCGGCCGACCCCGCCCAGGTAGATCGGCGGGCAGGGCGTCTCGGCGTCGGTCGCGTCGTGCGGATTGAAGTACGGCTGCATCCGGGTGAAGCCGTAGTGCTCGCCCTCGAACGGCGTCAGCGTCCCGGTCCGGAACGTCTCGAACGCCGCCCGGACCACGTGGACGTACTCCGCCATCCGCGCCGCAGGCTCGGCCCAGGGCATCGCGTACCGCTGCTCGATGTTCTGCCTGATCTGACTGCCGAGGCCGAGGTGGAACCGGCCCCCGGACATCCTCGCCAGGTCCCATGCCGTGTACGCGGTGAGCAGCGGGCTGCGGACGAAGGCCAGCGCGACCGACGTCCGCACCACGATCCGGGAGGTGCTCTGCAACGCGATCAGCGCGAGCAGGAACGGATCGTGCACCGTCTCCGAGACGTGCATGCCGTCGTAGCCCGCGGCCTCGACCCGCCGGGCGTAGGCGCCGACGTCGCCGAGCCCCATCCGCGGATCCGCTCCGGTGAAGACCTTCACGCCGCCGTCACCCGGCCGCTGGGTGCGGCTCGATGATCGCCAGGATCGACTCGATCTCCCCGCCCGGCACCGAGAAGTGCTCGGTGATCGCGACGGTGATGACGTGCTCGCCCGCGCCCATGTCGAGCAGGAACCGGGCCACCACGTTCGGCCCCCATTCCCGGAACTCCAGGTCGCGGATGCCGGTGATCGGCTTGTACTGGTCGCCGTGCTCCAGCTCGGCGATGATCTCCGGCCCGGAATCGCCCGTCCGCTGGCCGTTCTCGACCCGGAAGCAGTCCGCCGCCAGCCGCACCTTGCTCGCGTCGTGGGTGACCAGGCTGCTGAGGTACTCGCGCGCCATCGCCACCCGGGGGCTGTCGGCGGGTGCACCGGTCAGCGCGGCGATCCCGTCGAGCAGCGGCCGGGCCAGCTCGGGCCTGCAGATGACGAGGTCCGGCAGGTAGGGGTGCGCCTCGTTGTAGACCAGCGGTGTCCCATCGATCCGCGAGCAGTGCAGACCGGCCGCCAGCGCCACCCCGACGGGGGCCGCCGAATCCCACTCCCACTGGCCACCGGCGTGCACGTAGGCATCAGCCTCGCCGCGCAGCACCGCCATCGCCTTGGCACCGGCCGAGCCCATCGGCGCGACGTCGGCGCCGATCCGCTCGGCGAGCGCCCCGATGAACTCGGGAGGGCGGCTGTCGCTGACCACTATTCGCGGCCGCGGCCGCGTCGTCGACTCAAGACGGGGGCGGGCCCGCCCCGCCGGGTCCACAGGTTGTGCCGACCCGCTCACGTAGACCTCGCCAAGCGCCGGCTGGGCGACGGCGGCGGCCGTGATCCCCGCGCCGCGTTCCCACAGCGCGACGTGCACCGCCCAGTCCGGCCGTCCCGGCAGCCCGTACTCCCGCGAGCCGTCCAGCGGATCGATGATCCACACCCGCGGATTGTCCAGGCGGGCACGGTCATCCGCGGACTCCTCGGACAGCACGGCGTCGGCCGGCCGCCGCTCCCCGAGCAATCCCAGCAGCAGCGTGTTCGCCTCCTTGTCGCCCCTGCGCCCGAGCTCGCGCGCCTGCGTCTTCTCGAGCGGGGTCTCGCCCAGCTCGCGGTTCCTCAGCTCGAGTAGCAGTTGGCCTGCACGGGTGGCCAGTTCGCCCGCGAGCGCGGCATCGGTCGTCATCGGTTCAGATACTCCATGATCGTGGCGGCCTGGGCGACGGGATCGCCGTCCTCGGGGCGCAGCACCAGTTCGGCGTCGGTCGGCGCCTCGTACGGGTCGTCGACGCCGGTGAAGCCGGTGATCTCGCCCGCCCTCGCCTTGGCGTACATGCCCTTCGGGTCGCGGGCCTCGCACTGCTCGATCGGGGTGTCGATGAACACCTCGATGAACGGCAGGCCTGCCGCGAGGTGCTGGGCCCGCACCCGGTCTCGGTCCTCCCGGTACGGACTGATCAACGAGGCGACCGCGACCATTCCCGCATCGGCGAGCAGCTGGGCGACCTCGCCGACCCGCCGGACGTTCTCGGCCCGGTCCGCGGCACCGAAGCCGAGGTCGGAGTTGAGCCCGTGCCGCAGGTTGTCCCCGTCCAGCCGGTAGGCGGGCACCCCGGAGGCCACCAGCCGTCGCTCGAGTTCGACGGCGACCGTGGACTTCCCGGACGCGGACAGCCCGGTCAGCCACACCGTGGCGCCCTTGGTGGCGCGCTCGGCACGGGAGACCGACGCGGCATGCCAGACGACCTTCGACTCCTTGAGCGTCGGCCCGAGGATCATCCCGGCCGCGACGGTGTTGCCCGACGACTCGTCGACCAGGATGAAGCTGCCGGTCACCCGGCTGCGACGGTACGGATCGAACAGCAGCGGCTGCTGCGTCTTGAGCTGGATCCGTCCGATCTCGTTGAGCGACAACGACTGCGCGACTTCGTCCCGGTGCAGGGTGTTGACGTCGAGCCGGTAGTCGAGCCGGACCACCTGCGCCTTGGTGGACTTGGTGGTGTGCAGCAGGGTGTACCGGGTGTTCTCGGAGAGCGAGGACTGTTCGGTGAGCCAACAGACCATCGCGTCGATCTCCTGGCCGACCTGCGGGCGGTTGTTCGGCCTGCAGAGCACGTCGCCGCGGCTGACATCCAGGTTGTCGGCGAGCGAAATCGTCACCGCGGACGGCGCGAACGCCTCCTCGATCACCGTGCCGCCGGGGCCGAAGATGGCCTCGACCGTGGAGGTGAAGCCCGAGGGCAGCACGACGACCTCGTCGCCGGGCTTGAACACGCCGCTGGCGACGGTGCCCGCATAGCCGCGGAAATCGTGCAGCTCGGCATCGGTCTGGCGCTGCGGCCGGATCACGTACTGCACCGGGAACCGCGCGTCGATGAGATTGCGGTCCGAGGCGATGTGCACGTCCTCGAGGTGGTGCAGCAACGACGAGCCCTCGTACCAGGGCATGTTCTCGGTGCGGGTGACGATGTTGTCGCCCTTGAGCGCGGAGACGGGGATGAACGTCAGGTCGTGCACGTCGAGCTTGATCGCGAACTGCCGGAACTCCTCCTTGATCTCCTCGAAGCGCTCCTGCGACCAGTCGACCAGGTCCATCTTGTTCACGCACAGCACCAGGTGCGGGATCCCGAGCAGGGTGGACAGGAAGGCATGCCTGCGGGTCTGCTCCAGCACGCCCTTGCGCGCGTCGACCAGGATCAGCGCGAGGTCCGCGGTGGAGGCCCCGGTGACCATGTTGCGGGTGTACTGCTCGTGACCGGGGGTGTCGGCGATGATGAACTTGCGGTGCGGGGTGGCGAAATACCGGTGCGCGACATCGATCGTGATGCCCTGTTCCCGCTCGGCGCGCAGCCCGTCGGTGAGCAACGCGAGGTTGGCGTACTCGTCGCCGCGCTCGCGGCTGCTGCGCTCGACCGCCTCGAGCTGATCCTCGAAGATCGACTTGGAGTCGTAGAGCAGCCGACCGATCAGCGTCGACTTCCCGTCGTCGACGCTGCCCGCGGTGGCGACGCGGAGCAGCTGCAGGGCGTCGTGGGACTGCGACATCAGAAGTACCCCTCCTTCTTGCGGTCTTCCATCCCGGCCTCGGAGATCCGGTCGTCGGCGCGGGTGGCCCCGCGCTCGGTGATGCGACTGGCCGCCACCTCGGTGACGACGGCGGCCGGCGTTGCCGCCGAGGACTCCACGCAGCCGGTGCAGGTGGCGTCGCCGACGGTCCGGAACCGGACGAGCTCCTCGTACGGCTCGTCCCCCGGGAGCAGTGTCAGGAACCTGGTGTGCGCCAGCAGCATTCCGTCGCGCGGCACCACCTGGCGGCGGTGTGCGTAATAGATGGCGGGCAGCTCGATCTGCTCCTCGAGGATGTACTGCCAGATGTCGAGTTCGGTCCAGTTCGACAGCGGGAACACCCGGATGTGCTCGCCCTTGCGGTGCTTGCCGTTGTAGAGGTTCCACAGCTCGGGTCGTTGCGCGCGCGGATCCCACTGCCCGAACTCGTCGCGGAAGCTGAACACCCGCTCCTTGGCGCGCGCCTTCTCCTCGTCGCGGCGGGCCCCGCCGAAGACCGCGTCGAACTCGTTGTCGCGGATGCCGCGCAGCAACGCGTGCGTCTGCAGCCGGTTGCGGCTGGCCCGCGGCCCCTTCTCCTCGGTGACGCGGCCGGCGTCGATGTCGTCCTGCACCCGCGAGACCACGAGGCGGAGGCCGAGCTCCCCGACCACGCGGTCCCGGAATTCGATCACCTCGTCGAAGTTGTGGCCGGTGTCGACGTGCATCACCGCGAAGGGCAGCGGCGCGGGCCAGAAGGCCTTGGCGGCGACGTGCAGCATCACCACCGAGTCCTTGCCCCCGGAGAACAACAGGACGGGGCGCTCGAAGGTGGCGGCCACCTCACGGAAGATGTGCACCGCCTCCGCCTCGAGCGCGCCCAGGTGGGACAGCTCGTAGGCGGGTGGTGCGTGTCGGGTTGTCATGTGCGGCTCCTCGACTGGATCGGGGTCCGAGCCATCGGTACATTTTTGTACCGGGGCGGTTCGAAATTGAAGTCTGAGCCGACAATAGAACGTGTTCTAGGTCGGGTCAATCCCCCCGCCGATCGACGCCGGACCCGGATCCGCGCGCCGGTCCGGCCACCGCCCGCCCACCTCCGCCGTCACCGCGTCGGCCGCCGCCGCGAGGGCCTTTCCGCGATGTTCGATCTCGGCGCCGCTGATCGACGAGCCCACGTCCAGGGTCAGGACCAGCGACTGGTGCCCGTCGGCGTCGTAGGCGGGCGCGGCGATCAGGCTCACGGGATACTCCGCGTCGGCGGCGAGCTCGCGCCCCAGATACACCCGCTCACCCAGGCTCGAGACCATCTCGCCGAGCAGCTCGCGGATCTCGGACGGCAGGTCCTGCCCCGCGACGCCCTGCATCAGCGAGAAGAGCCTGCGCCCCATCGGGGTCAGCCGCTCGACGAGGTAGCCCGCATCGCGGCAGTCCTCGACGACCTCGCGCAACAGGTCGCGATCGAGCACCACCGGCAGCGTCGGTTCGCGACTCAGCCACGCCTTCAGGTCGTCGTCGGCGCTCCACAGCACGTACATGAGCCCCACCGGGGGCGCGAACGGGTACGCCTGCCCGACCTTGACGGCGGTCCGTCCGCCCTTCATCCCAGCAGGCGTGGCCACCTCGAGGATCATGATCCGGTCACCCACCACGGCGGACGCCGTGCAGACGGCCCCGAACTCGGCGGCGAGGCGGTCGAGGTGCGTGCGCGCGATCGGGCCGACCGCGAAGCCCCGCTGCGCCGCCCGCCCGGCGGCGATCAGCGCGGGGCCGAGCCCATAGGTCTTCGACGCCGGATCGCGGGTGAGATATCCGCCGGAGACCAGGGCGGAGAGGATCCCCAGGCAGGTCGGCTTGCTGATCGAGAGCGCGCGGGCCAGCTCGGACAGGCCGAAGCGCTGTTCCTGGCGGGCGACCAGGTAGTCGAGGACCTGCACCACCCGCTCGGTCGGGGGCGAGCGACGCCCGGCGACGGTGTCCTGCTCCTCAGCCATTGACCACTCCTTAGAACACGTTCTATTGTCGGACCATCACCGGTCTACCACCTAGGTACATATTTGTACCACTTGAACGCGAGGAGCGGGAGTGCTGACAGAACCCCTGGCCGAGGCCATCGCCGAGGCCGAGAAGCTGGTCGAGGCCGCCCCACACATCCGGTCCGAACAGGACCTGCTCGAGGGCTACCAGTACCTCGCGGGCGGGATCCTGGCCACCGTGCACGCCGCGTGGGCCACCGAGAAGACGCATCCGGGCTTCATCCAGGGCACCGGTCCGTACACGAAGATGGGCCTCGACAACCCCGACACCCTGTACTTCGGCACCCGCGTCAACGACGACGCCGAGTACGTCGTCACCGGAACCCGGGGCACCACCTGCGACCTCAGCTTCCAGGTGCTCAGTGGCAACTACACCGACTCCAACGTGCCCGGCAGCGCATCGGCGTTCGACGACCGGGACATCGACATCGACGCCGACGGCAACTTCGAGGTCCGGTTCGGGCCCGCGGGCGGGGCATGGGCCGAGAAGAACGCCGGGCGCCGCAACTACTTCACGCTCGCGCCGGGCGCGTCACAGCTGGTGGTGCGTGAGGTCTACAGCGACTGGTCCCAGCGCCGGGGCACCATCCGCGTCGAGCGCGTGGACCGCAGGGGCGTCCCGTTCGATCCGCTGACGCCCGAGGAGACGGCGAAGCGCTTCGCCCGCGCAGGCAAGGCCCTGGTCAGCCGCGTCAAGACGTGGCTGCAGTTCCCGGAGTGGTTCTACCTCAAGCTGCCGGTCAACACGATGACCGAGCCGCGGCTGACGCCGGGCGGCCTGGCCACCCAGTTCTCCTCGGTCGGGCACTACGAACTCGCCGACGGCCAGGCGATGATCATCACCGTCCCGAAGTCCGATGCGCCCTACCAGGGCTTCCAGCTCGGGAGCATGTGGTACATCTCGCTGGACTACACAGGACACCAGACCTCGCTGAACAACACCCAGGCGCAGGCAGACCCGGACGGCATGATCCGCATGGTGGTCTCAGAGCGCAATCCCGGCGTCACCAACTGGATCGAGACCGTCGGCCACCCACGAGGCATCCTGCAGTTCCGCTGGCAGCGCACCTCACGGGAGTTCACCCCGGCCGACGGCCCCACCGTCGAGGTGGTCGGCATCGACGAGGTCGCCGCGAAACTGCCCTTCCACGAACAGAACAAGATCACGCCGGAGGACTGGACCGCCCGCATCGCCGCGCGCCAGGCCGCCGTCGCCAACCGGATGCTGGGGTAGTACGACCATGACAAATCTCTTGCAGGACAAAGTCGTTGTGATCTCGGGTGTCGGACCCGCGCTCGGCCGCACCCTCGCGCTGCGGTGCGCCGCCGCCGGGGCCGACCTGGTGCTGGCCGCCCGCACCCAGTCCCGGCTCGACGAGGTGGCCAAGGAGGTCACCGACCTCGGCAGGCGCGCGGTCACGGTGCAAACCGACATCACCGACCAGGCCTCCGCCGAGGGCCTGGTCGCCGCTAGCGTCGACGCCTACGGCAAGGTGGACGTCCTGGTGAACAACGCATTCTCGGTTCCGTCGATGAAGCCGCTCGCGCGCACCGACTACCAGCACATCCGCGACAGCATCGAACTGACCGTGCTCGGCGCGTTGCGGCTGACCCAGCTGTTCACCCCCGCCCTCGAGGAGAGCAAGGGCGCGGTGGTGAACATCAACTCGATGGTGCTGCGCCACTCGCAGGAACGCTACGGCAGCTACAAGATGGCCAAGTCCGCCCTGCTGGCGATGTCGCAATCGCTCGCCACCGAGCTGGGCCCCAAGGGGATTCGGATCAACTCGGTCGCGCCCGGCTACATCTGGGGCGACACCCTCAAGCAGTACTTCGAGCACCAGGCGAAGAAGTTCGGGATCACCGTCGAGCAGATCTACGAGCACACCGCGGCGGCCACCGACCTCAAGCGGCTGCCGGAGACGGAGGAGATCGCGGACGCCGTGATCTTCCTGGCCTCCTCGATGGCCAGCGCCATCACCGGCCAGTGCCTCGACGTCAACTGCGGCGAGTTCCACCACTAGGCGAAGGGCCACCGAAGCACCATGACTGAACGCACCACCGTCGGGACCGTCGAGGATTTGCACGCCTCGGCCACCCGGATGACCGGCCTGACCGACTTCGGCACCGACGACTACACCGAGGCGCTCGGAGTCCTGCTCGACTCCTACGCGAGCGACGAGGACCTGACGCCGTTCGGCAGCAAGATCTCTCGCGTCTTCCTGCGCGGGGCCCTGGTCGCGCGACTGCTCAGCGAGGCCGCGTGGAAGCAGCACCCCGAGCACGCCGACGTGCCGATCGAGCGGCCGATCTTCGTGACCGGGTTGCCCAGGACCGGCACCACCGCGCTGCACCGGCTGCTGACCGTCGATCCCGCACACCAGGGCCTGGAGATGTGGCTGACCGAGATGCCGCAGCCGCGTCCGCCGCGCGAGACCTGGGAGTCGAACCCGGTCTTCCAGGGCATCGAGGCCCAGTTCAGCAAGCACCACATCGAGCACCCCGAGTTCATGGGCGTGCACTACATGTCGGCCGCCGAGGTCGAGGAGTGCTGGCAGCTGCTGCGCCAGACCTTCAAGTCGGTGTCCTACGAGTGCCTGGCCAACCTGCCGACCTACTCGAAGTGGCTCGAGGGGCAGGACTGGACCAATGCCTATGCGCGGCACAAGAAGAACCTGCAGCTGATCGGCCTGCCGGATCGGGACCGCCGGTGGGTGCTGAAGAACCCGAGCCACCTGTTCGCGCTCGACGAGCTGCTCGCGGTGTACCCCGATGCGCTGATCGTGCAGACCCACCGCGCGCCGAGCACGATCATCCCGTCCGTGTGCAGCCTGGCCGAGCAGGCGACCGCCGGCTGGTCCAACAAGTTCACGGGCGAGGTGATCGGCCGTAGCCAGCTCGAGCTGTGGGCGCGCGGACTCGAGCAGTTCAACGCCGCACGGGCCCAGCACGATCCGGCCCAGTTCATCGACGTCGACTACCAGGATTTCGTCGCCGACCCGCTCGGCACCGTCGAGGGGATCTACACCCGCTTCGACCTCCCGCTGACGACGCAGGCCCAGCAGGCGATGGAGGCGATGCACGAGGAGAGCCGGTCCGGTGACCGGCGGCCCGCCCACAAGTACACCCTCGAGGAGTTCGGGCTCACCGCCGCCGAGGTCGAGGAACGCTTCGGAGCCTGACCGGATGTGGTCGCGGCGTCCACGGGTGGCGCCGCGACCACCGATTCGGCGGGTACCGGCGGTCAGGTCGGCCGGGACCCGGCTCGGTCGTCGGTGGCGGCTGCCGGCTCGAGGACCTTCTGCAACACAGCCGTGATCGCGCGGAGTTCCTCGTCGTCCAGCCTGTCCGCGAAGCGCTCCGCGATGCCGCGCAGGTAGATCGGCGCGGCCTCACGGTATCGGCGCCTGCCTGCGTCGGTGATCGTCACGAACGCCGACCTTCGATCGTCCGGATTCGCGTCCCGCTGTACGAGCCCGTGGGTCTCCATCTCGGCGACCAGGCGGCTGACGCGAGTACGACTGAGCACCACCCGCTCCCCGAGGTCGCTCATGCGTAGCGCGGTGCCGCTCGCTCCCGCCAGTTCGAGCAGCACGTCGTACCAGGCCAGCGGCAACCCGGTCGTGCGTTTCAGGTCACCGTCGAGCTCGGGCACCAGCCGCGCGTGGACCTGCAGGAGCGCGCCCCACGCGCTCGTCTCCAGGTGACGCCTCCTGGAATTCCGTGTCGCTGCCACCGGGGCAGTCTAACCGGATCCACCCCATCAGTTGCGTGCGTACGCACATTGATATTAAATGTGCGTACGCACGCACATGAGTGCGGGCGACCCGATGGAAGGTGACACGATGACCGAGCTGATCTCGCGCGACGAACTGGCCGCCGCGCTCCGCGACGACTCCGTGGTGCTCCTCGACACGCTCCCCGTCGACCACTACGACAAGGCACACATTCGCGGCGCGCTGAACCTCATCGAGGCCGACGTGGAATCCACAGCAGCGCAGGTCCTTCCGGACCGAAATGCGGCGATCGTGACCTACTGCGCGAACACCTCGTGCCGCAACAGCGAGATCGTGGCCAACCGGCTCCGCGAACTCGGCTACACGAACGTGCGCAAGTACCGTGAGGGCATCGCGGACTGGGAGTCCGCCGGCCTGCCGATCGACGGCTCGAGCACCCGGGAGCGCGTCACCGGGTGACCCGGCTCCAGGCGACCCCGCCCCTCACGCAACCTCCGGCACCCCGCCGGCGTGCAGGGCGGGGATCACCTGCAGCAGCGCCTCCGCGATCTCCTCCCCCACCCGCTCGAACGCCTCCCGGCGCAAACCCACCGGATCGCTGATCGACTCGCCGCCGGGCCGGACGTCGTCGCGGCCCGCGGCGATCTCGTACACGGTCCGCGCCCCGGTCAGCCACACGATGCGGTGCGCCTCCGGCAGCGTGAAGCTCCGATCCGCGGCCTCCGGCAGCTGTCGCACCACCTCGTCGCGCACGGACTCCGACATCGCCAACACGAGATCGGCCCGTTCGATCAGCTCGGGCCGCAACCGACGGGCGACGAAGCCCGACGGATCGCCGCCCAGCCCGCGGAGCACGTCGGCCGCGACCGGCTCCATCGGGAACCCGACCAGCGCCCTGGTCCCCGCGCTCTCCGCGCTGAGCATCGCACCGGGCGCGGCGGGTTCCAGCTCCGCGGCAATGGCGATTGCGAGGCGCTCGGCGATGGCCGAGCGGCACACGTTGCCGTTGCAGACGAACAAGACGTGCATGGCGGGGACAGTAGCCACGCCCCCGTGCCACCGCGAGCGCAGAACTCGGAATTCGCAGGGCGATCGCCTGACATTCACTGACCCGACCCGACGGGTACATCGACCCGCTACCGCCCGGCAATCCCCGGCCCGGCCGGAAACAGGTAGGAATACCCGTAGTTCCACGGTCGCCGGCGAGGACGAGGGCGTGAACAGTGTGATCCACATCACTTACCGTCCCCCATTTGCCGAGGCTCAGATGCACCAGGACCAGCACGTATTCCTCCACCCCGCACCACCGTCGGCCGGCGACGGTAACGACGCCGAGCGAATTCGAGCGTGGCGTCGACTGGGCGACTTCCTCGAGCAAGCCGGCGCCGTCAGTCCGCACGCCCGAAGGGTGATCGATTTCGCGATCACATGGGCGCCGTTCGGCGGCGCGAGCCCGGCCGAGCTGTTCGAGACGTTCGGCGTCACACCCGCACGGTTCCTCACATTGCTCCGCGAGTCACTCGAACCGCAGGGCGTCGTCCCTCACCTGGCAACGCTCGAACGCCAACTGAGCGAGTCACTACTGAGGGCCTGGACGGGCGCCGGCCGCGCACAGTCGCCCCGTCCGAGCGCCGTGTGACGGTAGCGACACTCGGTCACCGCCCGACCAGGAGGTCGGGGGCCTACTGCGAGTATGCCGCCAGGTGTTCACCGAGCAGCGCATCCACCCGCTCCGGCGCCTCGTCGGGGATCCAGTGGCTGACCCCCTCGAGTACCTCGAATATGTACGGGGCATCGACATACCGCGGCGTCAGGGCGGCACCCACCGGCCCGATCGCAGTGTCGCCGTCGCTCCACACGTGCAGGGTGGGCACCCGCACGCTGGCCGACGCCCGACCCGGCGTCGTGAAGGCCATGCCGCGATACCAGTTCAGTCCGCCACGGGCCCTGGCCTTCTCGCGCATCGGCACGGCGTCGCGGGTCGCGTCGTCGGGCGACATCCCGGTGGCGAT
>Ga0105243_10002349_pt1 | contig 15832 bp, 18 predicted proteins | sample KBSM34metaG_FD_81525 | JGI IMG/M metagenome (GOLD analysis project Ga0105243, IMG submission 81525) | Miscanthus rhizosphere microbial communities from Kellogg Biological Station, Michigan, USA - KBS M3-4 metaG | ecosystem: Host-associated > Plants > Roots > Rhizosphere > Soil | place... | reverse complement strand
CCTGCGCGCGATGGGCCGCCGGTACAGCGCCTCGCAGTTCGAGCGGCGCCTTGCCCCTCTCTCGGGCCTCAATGTGACCACGGACGTGATCGTCGGCTTCCCCGCCGAGGACGACGCCGCGTTCGAGCGGACGCTGTCGCTGGTCGAGCGGCTCGGGATGACGAAGGTCCACGTCTTTCCTTACTCCCCGCGGCCGGGCACCCGGACGGCGACCGAGGACACCGTCGCGCGCGAGGCGAAGCGCGACCGGGGCACCAGGCTCCGCGCGCTGTCGGACGAGCTCTGCCGGCGCCGCTGGCAGGCCCGGGTCGGAACGACGGATCGCGTCCTCGTCGACCGGCCGGGACGCGGGTACGCGGACGACTACACGCCCTGGCTGGTCGAGGGCGAGGTCGGCGCCTTCGTCGCTGCGCGGGGCGTCGGCGTGGCCGCGGAGGGGGTGCTCGCCGTTGCAGCGTGAGGGCTGCCTCTTCTGCCGGCTCGCCCGGGACGGCGACCACGTCCACGCCGCGGAAGGCTTCGTGGCGATCCGCGACATCGCGCCGAAGGCGCCGACGCACCTGCTGATCCTCCCCGAGCACCACATCGACACCTTCCGCGACGTGGGCGAGCTCGAGGCGGACGAGGCGAAGCGCATGCTCGAGTTCGTTGCCGAGAGCGCCGCGAAGGCAGGGCTCGAGGACTACCGGTTGATCGTCAACGTCGGCCCGGGCGGCGGGCAGACCGTCTTCCATCTCCACTGGCATCTGCTCGGGGGCGCTAGCCTCCCCGGATTCGAATGACGCTGATCGCCGATATCGAGGTTGAGCTCAAGGACGCGCGTCGCGCCCGCGACGACCAGCGTCGCGATGCGCTCGCGCTGGTCCTGAACGCGCTCCGCTCCGCCGAGAAGGAGCTCCAGCGCGTGCTCTCCGACGAGGAGTCGCTCCAGGTGCTGCAGCGCGAGCGGAAGAAGCGCGTCGAGGCGATGGAGGCGTTCGACGCCGCCGGCCGGGAGGAGCAGGCCGACCGTGAGGAGTACGAGCTCGACGTGATCGAGGAGTTCATGCCCGACCAGCTCTCCGAGGACGAGCTCGAGGAGATCGTGGACGATGTGATCGCCGAGGTAGGCGCGACGTCGATCCGCGATCTCGGCCGCGTGATGGCAGACGCGATGCCGCGCGTCTCCGGGCGGGCGGACGGCTCGGTCGTCAGCCAGCTCGTGCGCGAGAAGCTCGCCTGAACGACGTTGTCAGATGGGCGCGGGCGCTGCAGGCGCTCTCCCAGACCGGCCTCGAGTACGCCGCCGGGCCGTACGACCGGGAGCGCTACGAGGCGGTGCAGCGGATCGCGGTGGAAATGGCGGCCTGGGCCGGCGGCGAGGAGCCGGCCGAGCTGCTCGCCAGCTTCGCCGAGGAGAGCGGCTACCGCACGCCCAAGGTCGACGTGCGCGGTGTGGTGCTCGGCGCCGAGGGCCTGCTGCTCGTCCGCGAGCCCGACAGCGACGGCTGGTGCCTGCCGGGTGGCTGGGCCGACGTCGGCGAGACGCCGTCACGGGCGGTCGAGAAAGAGGTCGGGGAGGAGGCCGGGATCTCCGCCCGGGCCGTGCGTCTGCTCGGGATCTTCGACCGGGACTTCCGCGGCCGCCTGCGGTGGCCGGCCCACGTCTACAAGCTCTATCTCCAGTGCGAACCGCTCGGCGGCACCCCGACACCCGACGGGGTGGAAACGGAGGCAGCCGGATACTTCCCGCTCGACACACTCCCGTCGCTCTCGGCCAAGACGCCTCCCGAGCAGCTTTCGCGCGCGCTCGCCGTGGCGGCCGACCCGGCCGTGGCGGCAGCTTTCGACTAGGCGACTAATCCGTGCGAACCGGCGCGCATGCACGCAGGCCGAGCATGCGAGAAAGGCCGCGCCGGTTTCGCGCGACTGCGGCGTAGCCCAGGCGCGACGGGACGGGAAGCAACTCGACGAGCGTCGCCGCCCATGCAAGCCGTGGGAGCGTCCGCAGGATGAGCGGCAGCGCCGCTGCGCCCGACACGCGCCGGCCTCGCGCGTCGACGGCGTGCACGGTCGCGTCCCGGGCCGCCCGCGGAAGATCGCGAAGCTCGATGTCGCCCCTCGCGGAGCGGATGGGAGCGACGCCGAGGCCGCGTCGCTCCAGGCCCTCGGCAAGGCGGCTGCAGATCCCGCAATCCGCGTCGTAGAGCACGAGGGCCGCCCGACCGTCCACCCTCGCCACCGTAGCGTGGAACCGCCGACGCTTCGCCCTACACTGAGATCCATGCAGGACGTTCTCACAGTTCCGAACGAGGTCGCGGCCGAGCTGGCCGGGGTCGGCGACGGCGTGCTCGACGCGTTGCGCGAAAGGCTCGGCTGCACGGTCTCGCTGCGCGGCAACCGCCTGACGCTGGCCGGCGACGAGGCCCGCGTCGCGGAGGCCCGGGCCGTGCTCGACGAGCTCGTCGAGCTGGTCGAGGGAGGCCACGCGATCGGCCCCGACACGGTCGGCGCTGTCGTCGCTGCGCTCGACCAGTCGGAGGACATCCGCGACGTGTTCGAGGACGTCGTCTGGCGGCATCGGGGCAAGAAGATCGCGCCCAAGACGGTCACACAGAAGCGGTACGTCGACGCGATCCGCGTCTCCACCGTGACGTTCGGGATCGGACCGGCCGGGACGGGCAAGACCTACCTCGCGATCGCGCTCGCCGTGAAGGCGCTGGCCGAGCGCGAGGTGGGGCGGATCATCCTCACCCGACCGGCGGTCGAGGCCGGTGAGCGACTCGGCTTCCTTCCGGGCGACGTGCTCGCGAAGGTCGACCCGTACATGCGTCCGCTGTTCGACGCGCTCTACGACACAATGGACGCCGACCGGCTGAATGCATACATCGACCGCGGCACGATCGAGGTGGCGCCGCTGGCCTTCATGCGCGGACGGACTTTGAACGACTCCTTCGTGATCCTCGACGAGGCGCAGAACACGACGCCCGAGCAGATGCAGATGTTCCTCACGCGGCTCGGGTTCGGCTCGAAGATGGTGGTCACCGGCGACGTGACGCAGGTCGACCTGCCGCGCGAGCAGGCCTCGGGATTGATCCAGGTGCGCGACATCCTGCGGTCGCTCGACGGGATCGGCTTCGTCGAGTTCGGGCACGAGGACGTCGTTCGGCACAAGCTCGTGCAGCGGATCGTCGAGGCGTACAAGCGGCACGTCGAGGAGACGGGCTCCGCACGGCACCGCTGATGCTCGAGATCGAGGTCTCGAACCGAAGCGGCGTCGCCGTCGACGACGAAGGTGCGATCGAGCTTGCCCGCGACGTGCTCGCGGCGGAGGGCATGGCGGACGGCGAGCTGGGGATCGCGTTCGTCGACGCGAAAGAGATGCGCGCCCTCAAGCGGGAGCATCTCGGGATCGACGAGCCGACCGACGTCCTCTCGTTCCCGATCGACGGCGCGTCGCCCTTGCCGGAGGGCGAGCCGCGTGCGCTCGGGGACGTCGTCCTCTGCCCGGAGGTGATCGGCGACGAGTGGCACTGGCCGCTCGTGCACGGGCTGCTCCATCTGCTCGGTCACGAGCATGGGCCTGCCATGGAGGCCCGCGAGCGAGTGCATCTCCCGTGATCACGCCCCGTCGCCCGCCCTCGATCTTCGAGAGCTTCAACTTCGCGATCGAAGGGATCATCCACGTGCTCCGGACGCAGCGGAACATGCGGATCCACTTCGGAGTAGCGGTGGCGGTACTCGTCGCCGCGCTCGCGTTCGACGTCTCGCGCCTCGAGCTGATCGCGCTGCTGCTGGCGATCGCGTTCGTGCTGATCGCCGAGATGATCAACACGGCCATCGAGGCTGCTGTCGACGTCGCGTCGACGTCGTTCGACCCGATGGCGAAGCTCGCGAAGGACATCGGCGCGGGCGCGGTGCTGATCGCGGCGATCAACGCGATCGCGGTCGGCTACCTCGTCTTCTCGGGACAGGTCGCCGAGGAGAGCTCGCGCCTGCTCGACAAGCTCTCGGAGGCGCCGGCGGAGCTGACGCTGATCGCCCTCGTGCTGACGATCGCGCTCGTGATCGCGCTGAAGGCCTTCTCGGGCCGCGGGTCTCCGCTTCGCGGCGGCTGGCCCTCCGGTCACGCGGCCGTTGCGTTCGCCGCGTGGATGGCAGTCACCCTCGTGCTCGGCGACACCGAGCACCGCTTCCTCGTATCCTCACTCACGCTGATCATGGCGCTGCTGGTCGCGCAGACACGGATCGAGGCGGGGGTCCACTCGACGCTCGAGGTGGCCTCAGGGGGCCTCGTCGGGGCGCTCGTGACGCTCGTCATCTTCCAGGGGTTCTACGCGTGACCGACGCCGAGCTCCTCGCTGCCGCGGACGCGATCGCCTCGCGCGCTTATGCGCCGTACTCGGAGTTCCACGTCGGCTGCGCCGTCCTCTGCCGGGACGGCCGCGTTGTCGAGGGCGCGAACGTCGAGAACGCCGCGTATCCGCTCGGGGTCTGCGCGGAGCGGACGACCTTCTCCCGGGCGATCTCCGAGGGCTACAGGCCCGGCGACTTCGTCGTCGCGGCGATCACGGCCTCTCCGTGCGGCGGTTGCCGCCAGTGGCTCGCGGAGATGGGCGTGGAGCGCGTGCTGTTCCGCAACGGGGGACGGATCGTCGAGATGACCCCCGACGAGCTGCTCCCGGAGCAGTTCGACGCCGGGGAGCTCGGGGCGTGACGCGGATGCGCTTCGTTGCCGGGAGACACGCCCGCACACGGATGGGAAGGCCGACGGAAAGGGCGCTGTGGAGCGATCGGCACGTTTTTACTGCAGAGACGGCACGGACCCGTCACGGTTTCGGCGATAGGCTGAAGCCGTGGGGTGGAGGTCGGCGGCCCGACAACGCCCGGCCCGACGTGTCTCTCACCGCCACGTCCCGACCTGACATGTCCGAATTGGACGTGCCCGGCGTCCGGCGCGCGGAGCTGATTCGCACCGGCGAGAGCTCTCACCGCGCATGAAGTCCGGTCTCGTCGCCGTCGCCGGCAGGCCGAACGTCGGGAAGTCGACGCTCGTCAACGCGTTGACGGGCGAGAAGGTCGCGATCACGTCGACCGTTCCCAACACGACGCGCCGCCGGATCTTCGGCGTAGCGGAGGGCGAGGACTGGCAGCTCGTGCTCGTCGACCTTCCCGGGTTCCAGCGCCCCATGGACGCGCTCACGGAGCGCATGCAGGAAACGGTCGACGGGTCGTTCGAGGACGTCGACGTCGTGCTCCTCGTGCTCTCCGCGCGCGACCGCATCGGCGCCGGCGACCGCTTCGTCGCGCGGCGCGTGTTCACGCTGGGCGTCCCGGTCGTCATCGCCTTGAACAAGATCGACCGGCTGAAGCACGGCCACGTCGCGTCGCAGATGAAGGTCGCGGCCACGCTCGGCGACTTCCACGCGCTCCATCCGGTCAGCGCCAAGGTGCGCGACGGGATCGACGAGCTGCGCGACGACCTCGTCCATCTCCTACCCGAGGGCCCGGCCCTCTTCCCGCGCGGGCAGCGGACCGACCTCACGGTCGAGGAGCGCGTCGCCGAGGTGGTGCGCGAGAAGGCGCTCCACCTCACGCGCGACGAGGTGCCTCATGCGCTCACGGTGGAGGTCGAGGAGATCGGCGACTCCGTGCGTGCGCTGATCCTGGTCGAGACCGAGTCGCAGAAGGGGATCCTGATCGGGAAGCGCGGCGCGATGATCCGCGAGATCGGCACGCGGGCGCGCCCCGAGGTGCAGGCACTCGTCGGCCACCAGGTGTTCCTCGAGCTGGTCGTAAAGGTGCGGCCGCGGTGGCGGCGTGATCGGAAGTCGCTCGAGCGCCTCGGGCTCTGAGACGCGGCGGCATGGTGAGGGATCGTCCGCGTCGAGCCCGACGCCGTGGTCGTCGGGCTCACGGGGCTGGACGACGCCCGCGGCGATCGAGCGCGAAGCGCGTGTCCCGACGCGGGCGATCCGGTCGGTCTCGACCGGTCGCCGGGTCGTGGACCTTCCTGTCGTTCGACGACCGTGACCGGGTGGTGACGCTCGAGCTCGACCGGTTGGTGCCACGCGCCGCGTACGACGTCGTCGCCGTGGGAGTGGACGACCCGGACACGGTCGCGGCCGGGGGATCGACGCGTGGCGCGGCGAGGCGTGAGTCAGTGAAAGTGGATCGTCTCGGGTGCGATCCGGAGGATCACGCGCTCGGACGTGATCGCCGCGTCGTCGTAGTCCTTGCCCCGGTACTTGCGCGAGAGGGAATCGATGTGGGCACGAGCCTCAGGCCCGCGTACCGTCTCGACGACCTGCCCGCGCACCTCGGCATACGTGTACGGGTCGCTCCGTTGCCAGATCGTGACGGTCACGCGCGGGTCGCGCTCGACCGCCCGGAACTTCGCGCGGTGTGCCTCCGTGTTGATCAGGACGTGATCGGCGTCGGCGTCGACCCACATGACATGGGTCATCGCCCGACCCGAACGGAGGAGCACGCTGAGGGTTGCGAAGTTCGGCGCCTGGGCGAGGTCGCGCACTCTGGGGTCGAGGGCAGCGGCCACTCAGCCGCCGTCCGACGCCTCGTCGGCGTCGACGCGGTCGGCGAGCGTGCGCGCGACCTTCAGCCAGAGCTCAGGCAGCGTGTCGAGGAGGGCGACGAAGTCGCGGCCCGAGATCGCGAGCACGCGCAGCGGGGTCGACGCGATCACCGTCGCCGTTCGGGGTGACCGCGAGAGGAGCGCGATCTCGCCGACGAAACTGCCCTCGCCGAGATGCGCGACGCGGCGACCACGGCGCCGGACGTCGACCTCGCCCTCGACCACGACGTAGAACTCGCCCGCGGGCTCGCCCTCGCGGATCAGCTCCGCGCCCGCGTCGAGCTCGCGCTCGACGGCGATCGCGGCGATGCGCCGCAGGTCGCGCTTGGAGCAGAGCTCGAACAGCGGCAGGCCGCGAAGCAGCTCGACCCTGGTATCGGCGCGAAGCAACACGGAGCGGAACTCTAGACTGCGGGCATGGGTCAGGCGCTCGCGCTGCCGCGTTCGGTCGAGCTCCCCGGAGGCGGGAGCCTTCCCCGCGTGGGGTCCGTCGACGCGGTCGCCCTCGAGGCACGGGCGGCCGAGCTCGCCAAGCGCTCGATCAAGCGCGAGTCGAAGATCTTCGCGCTCGAGCTCGCGATCCGGATGATGGACTTGACGACGCTGGAAGGAGCGGACACGCCCGGCAAGGTGCGGGCGATGTGCGCCAAGGCGATGGTCCCCGATCCGACGGAGCCGTCGGTCCCGCACGTCGCCGCGGTCTGCGTCTATCCGAGCCTCGTCGCCACCGCGCGCCGCGCGCTGCGCGGAAGCGCCGTCAAGGTCGCATCGGTCGCGACCGCCTTCCCGTCCGGCCAGGCGCCGCTCGATGTCAAGCTCGCCGACGTTCGCGCGGCGGTCGAAGCCGGTGCGGACGAGATCGACATGGTGATCGACCGAGGCGCCTTCCTCTCGGGGCGGATCGGCCGGGTGTACGAGGAGGTCGTCGCGGTCAAGGACGCATGCGGCGACGCGCACCTGAAGGTGATCCTCGAGACGGGGGAGCTGGGCTCCTACGACGCCGTGCGGAAGGCATCGCTCGTCGCCATCGCGGGAGGCGCGGACTTCATCAAGACGTCGACCGGCAAGGTCACACCGGCGGCGACGCTGCCGGTGACGCTCTGCATGCTCGAGGTGATCCGCGACGTGCACGACGAGACGGGGCTCGTGATCGGGATGAAGCCCGCCGGTGGAATCCGCACGGCGAAGCAGTCGGTGCAATACCTCTGCCTGCTCCACGAGACGCTCGGTCCCGATTGGCTGACGCCCGACCTCTTCCGCTTCGGCGCCTCGTCGCTCCTCAACGACGTCCTGCTCCAGCTGCGGAAGCAGCGGACGGGCATCTATCGCTCGCCCGACGAGATGACGCTCGACTGATGGCCGCCGTCGCGAAGAAGGGGGACACGCCGGTCCCAGCCGGCGGCTGGGACTATGCGCCCGCGCCCGAGTCGCGCGACATCGTCTCCTTCGAGGAGCGGTACGGCCTCTTCATCGGCGGCGAGGAGGTCTCCCCGCGGTCGCGCGCGTGGTTCCCGACGGTCTCGCCTGCGACGGAGGAGCCGCTCGCCGAGGTCGCGCAGGCGGGGCCGAAGGACGTCGCGCTTGCGGTCGACGCTGCGCGTGAGGGATTCGAGGCGTGGAGGGCCTGGAAGCCGTCCGAGCGTGCGAAGGTGCTATTCCGGATCGCACGGATCCTCCAGGAGCGCGCCCGCGAGCTCGCGGTTGCCGAGTCGCTCGACGGCGGGAAGCCGATCAAGGAGTCGCGCGACGTCGACATCCCGCTCGCCGCGGCGCACTTCTTCTACTACGCGGGATGGGCGGACAAGCTCGAGTACGCGTTCCCCGGACGGCGCCCGCGGCCCCTCGGTGTCGCGGCGCAGATCGTCCCCTGGAACTTCCCGCTCCTCATGCTCGCGTGGAAGATCGCGCCCGCGCTCGCGTGCGGTAACACCGTCGTGCTGAAGCCGGCCGAGACCACCCCGTTGACGGCGCTGTTGTTCGCCGACGTGTGCCGCCAGGCGCAGGTGCCCCCCGGGGTCGTCAACATCGTCACCGGCGACGGCTCGACCGGAGCCCATCTCGTCCGCTCCGACGGGATCGACAAGGTCGCGTTCACCGGCTCGACCGAGGTCGGGAAGGCGATTCAGCGGGAGCTCGCCGGGCGGGACATCGCCCTCACCCTCGAGCTCGGCGGCAAGGCGGCGAACATCGTCTTCGACGACTGCGCGCTCGACCAGGCCGTCGAGGGAATCGTGAACGGCATCTACTTCAACCAGGGTCACGTGTGCTGTGCAGGGTCGCGGCTCCTCGTGCAGGAGTCGATCCACGACCAGCTGGTGCGCAAGCTCAAGCGACGGATGGCGACGCTGCGCGTCGGCGATCCGCTCGACAAGAACACGGACATCGGCGCGATCAACTCCAAGGCGCAACTCGACCGGATCACGGAGCTCGTCGAGGCGGGCACGGAGGAGGGCGCGGAGATCTACCAGCCCCCGTGCCGGTTGCCGGAGAAGGGGTGGTGGTTCGCGCCGACGGTGTTCACCGGCGTCGCCCAGAGCCACCGGATCGCGCGCGAGGAGATCTTCGGCCCGGTGCTCAGCGTGCTCACGTTCCGCACGCCCGACGAGGCGGTCGAGAAGGCGAACAACACGATGTACGGGCTGTCGGCGGGGGTCTGGACGGAGAAGGGTTCGCGGATCCTCTGGATGGCCGACCGCATGCGCGCGGGCGTCGTCTGGGGCAATACCTTCAACCGGTTCGACCCGGCGTCCCCGTTCGGCGGGTACAAGGAGTCCGGGTTCGGGCGCGAGGGCGGCCGCCACGGGCTCGAGGCGTACCTGAGGTTCGAATGAGCGCCAGGTTGCCGGTCCGCAAGACGTACAAGCTCTTCATCGGCGGCGCGTTCCCGCGCTCGGAGTCAGGGCGGACGCTCGACCACGAGGGCCACAACGTCGCGCGTGCCTCGCGCAAGGACGCGCGCGACGCGGTCGTCGCGGCACGGAAGGGCTTCGCAGCGTGGAGCTCCGCGACCGCCTACAACCGCGGGCAGGTCCTGTACCGGCTGGCCGAGACGATGGAGACCAGGCAGGCCGCGCTCGCAGCGGTGTGCAGCGGGCGGCGCGAGGTCGCGCGCGCGATCGACCGTGTCGTCTGGTACGCGGGATGGGCGGACAAGCTGGCGCAGGTGCTCGGTGGCGCCAACCCGGTCGCCGGCCCGTACTTCAACTTCACGCTGCCCGAGCCGACAGGCGTCGTGGCCGTCATCGCACCCGACGAGCCCGCGCTCGACGGGCTCGTCGCCCGGGTGTTGCCGGCGCTGGCCGGCGGAAACGCAGTCGTGGTGGTCGCATCCGAGGCTCACCCGCTGGCTGCGATCGAGCTCGCCGAGGCCGTGGCCACGTCCGACGTGCCGGGCGGCGTCGTCAACGTGCTCACCGGCCTCCGCGCCGAGCTCGCGCCGGTGCTCGCAGCGCACATGGACGTGAACGCGATCGACGTCACCGGGGCCGACGGCGATGTGGCGGCGCTCGAGATCCTCGCCGCGGAGAACGTCAAGCGCGTGGTCCGCGCGCGCGAGGACCGCAGCCCCTGGGAGGTCGGTGCCTTCATGGAGCTGAAGACGGTCTGGCACCCGATCGGGCGCTGAGGGACTCGCGGGCGGTCGGCGTTTCGACGCGTTTCGCGCGAACGCCCTCTCTGGGGCACCCCAACCCACCACCCACTGCAGATTCTATCGTTCCCGTCGCCCGATTTGGCGACGAAACTGCGCCAGCTCTGTGCCAACTTCGTGACGCCAATCGACCCGTCAGCGCCGCGCTCTTACCCGTCCGCCCGTCCGCCCGTCCGCCCGTCCGCCCGACGGTCACTTCGCGGCCGCACGAACGGAGAGCAGCTCGTCCACAGCATTGGCCGCGGCCGCGATCCGCCGCTCCAGCGGGCCATCGACGAGGAGCCACGCCCGAGCGCTCGCGCGTGCATGGTCGAGGTACCGCTCGTGCATCCAGCGCCGCTGCTCCTCGAACTCGCGGACGCCGTCGTGGCGCCACGGCACGTCGAGCCCGCAGATGACGAGCAGGTCGTAGCGTCGCCGCAGGAGGTCGTCGAACCCCGTGGCCGGGACGCCGAGGTAGAGCTCGTGGAAGACCGCCGTCGTGAACGCGTCCGTGTCGGAGAACAGAACGCGGTGCGCGAGCGTCGCGAGGAAGTCCTCGTACCAGCAGTGCATTCGCGCGATGTGCGTGAACTCCCAGCTCGTCCAGGGTGCATCGTGCGGACGACCGATCTGGGTGTACGGCCGCCCGTACTCGGGGTTCCACACCGTTTCGAAGCGCTCGGCGAGTGCCTGGGCAAGGGTCGACTTGCCGGTGGACTCGGCCCCGAGCAGGCACACACGTGCGACCTCCGTCACGGTGGGCGAGCCTACGCGATCCCGGGCGCCGGATAGCATCCGCGTCCGTGACCCACCGGCGACTGAGCCAGGCGATCGCAGAGGGCGACGGCATCTCCGTTCTCGTGCACGTCCGTGATGCCGACGGTGCCCGGCGCGCCGAGGAGAGCGGCGCCGAGGGCATCGTCATCAGCGCCGCCGACGCGGACGTGCGGCCCCACACACTGCTGCCCCTTCTCGCCTACGGCCCCGAGCCCGAAGCCGCCGCGGCGGCGGACGCGGTCGTTCTCCAGGCGGCGGACGAGGAGTCGCTGCATGCGCTGGCGGAGCGTTGCGCGGAGCTCGGTCTCGAGATCGTTGTCCGCGTGAGGGACGACGACGAGCTCGGCCATGCGCTCGAGCACGTCGATCCCGAGATCGTGCTTCTGACCGCCGACGCGGCGGAGGAAGCGCAGTCGCCCCTCGACCGGGTCTTGGAGCTGCTCCCGGATGTGCCGGCCGGGAAGCTCGCGATCGCCGAGCTGGTCGACGCGTCCCGCGAGGACGTCGAGGAGCTCGAGCGCGCGGGCATCGACGCCGTCCTCGTCGCCGGGGACGTGGAAGCGCTCGTCGGCGACGGCGTGCCGGACGTCTAGGATCTCGCTCTGGCGCGCGTGCGTCGGTCGTTCTCGGCCGCCGAGCTCGCGGCGCTCGGCGCCGTCCTCACGGTCGCGGCTGCGCTCAGGATTGTCGGCTCGGGATCGGGTCTCCCGCTCCCACTGCTCAACCCCGACGAGACGAACATCGTCCCGCGCGCCTGGGACGTCGTGCACGGCGGGGGCCTCGATCCGGGCTGGTACGACTATCCGAGCCTGATCTTCCTGGCGCTGGCGCCGACGCAGATCGGCTTCGACGAGCCCTCGTACGGCGCAGCTCGGGTCGCGGCCGTCCTGGTCGGGATCCTCGGCGTCGCCGCGGCATGGTGGCTGGGGCGCGCTGCATACGGCACGACGGCCGCGCTCACGGGCGCCGTCGGCGTCGCCGTCGCGACAACCGGCGTTGCGTACTCGCGCATGGCCGTGACCGACGTCTTCCTGACGCTCGGCGTCACCGTGACGCTCGGTCTTCTCGTCTCGGGCAAACTCGAGTGGGCCGGTGTGGCCGCGGGGCTTGCGGCATCCGCGAAGTACCCCGGCGTGATCCTCGTCGTCCCGATCGTCGTGGCGGGGATCGGAGCCTGGCGGCGTGTCGGCATTTCGGTCGGTCTCGCCGTCGCGGCGTTCGTGCTCACGAGCCCCTTCGTCGTGATCCACGCCGGTGCGGCCTGGGACGACTTCCACCGTGTCCAGGATCTCGCGCGGGACGGGTGGCTCGGCTTCGAGAATGACCCGGCGACGCCGTTCGCCTTCGGCCTGCGGCTCTGGGAGACGTTGGGCCCGGTCGTGCTCGTGGCGGCCGTCGGGATCGTCATCGCCCTGCGCCGACGCGAGCGCGCCGACCTGATCCTGCTCTCGTTCGGCACGGCGTACGCGCTGTCCCTCCTCGCCTCGCACGCGCATTTCGATCGCTACGTTCTGCCCCTCGTGCCCGTCCTCGCGGTGCTCGCCGGACGCGGACGGGCTCTGGCGATCGCGGCGCTCGTCGCGGCGGTCGTGCCACTCTGGTGGTCGATCGAGGACGCCCGCTCGCTGACGGGGCGCGACCCGCGTCTCGACGCCGCCGCCTGGATCGACCGCACGATCCCGACGACCGACCCGATCGCAGCCGATCCCTCGACGCTTCCGCTCACGGGGCGCCGGGTGGAACGCCTTGCGCTCGCGGGACCGGGGCGCGCGTTCGACACGCGACGGAATCTCGAAGCGCTCCGTGCGGACGGCGTCCGCTGGCTCGTCGTCGGCGGAGGCGTCACCGACCGTGTGCTCGCGGCCGCCGACCACTACCCGCGCGAGGCGCGGTTCTACCGTTCGCTCGAGCGCCTGTCGCCGGCCTACGCGACACCGTCGGAGCCTGGGCGCCGGCCGCGTCCGTGGCTCCGGGTCTACCGCATCTACCCTTGAGCGATGGACCGCGGCGGGACACGGGTCGACGGGCTCGCTCTTGCGGCCGCGGTGTTTCTCTCCGGCGCCGTGCTCCTCGGTGTCGAGATAGCTGCCAGCCGCGTGCTCGCGCCGACCTTCGGCAGCTCCCTCTACGTGTGGGGTGCGCTGATCGGCGTCGTGCTCACGGGGCTCGCAATCGGGTACTGGCTCGGGGGGACGCTCGCCGACCGGTGGCCGACGCCGCATCTCTTCGTCGGCGCCATCGCCCTCGGTGCGGGCCTCGTGATTGCGATCCCGCTCGTCGACCAGTGGGTGCTCGAGCAGGTGGTCGCGTGGGACCCGGGCCCCCGGCTCGACCCGCTCGTCGCCGCGATCGCGCTCTTCGGCCCGATGAGCGTCGTGCTCGCGTCCGTCTCGCCGATCGCCGTGAAGCTCGCCGCCCGCGACATCGATCGGCTCGGGCGCACCGCGGGACGCCTGTTCGCGATCTCGACTGCCGGGTCGATCGCGGGGACGTTCGCCACCTCGTTCTGGCTCGTGCCCGAGTACGGCACCGATCAGGTGCTCGCCGTCGGCGCCCTCGTGCTCCTCGTCGCGGCCTCGGTTGTCGCACTGCTCGAGCGGCTCTGGGTGCCGGGTGCAGCCCTCGTCGCCGCGGCGGGCGTCGCGGTCTTCGCCGTCGGGGCACTGGCGCCGGACACGACCGGCAAGGTGCTGGCGGGCTCGGCCGCCCGCAACTGGTCGCCGCTCTACCGTGAGCGAGACGTACGCACCCCGCGCAAGCTCGACCCGGCCGAGGTCGGCCTCGGCGGAGAGGGCTTCACCGTCCGCGAGGCGCGCGACACGCGCTACCACCGGCTGCTCGTCGTCGAGGACGGCGCCTCGCGCTACCTCCGGTTCGACAGCTCGTTCCAGAGCGGGATGTACCTGAAGCGCCCGTTCGCCACGCGTTTCTCGTACAGCGACTACCTGCAGCTCGGGCTCGCGTACAACCCGAGCGCCAAGAAGATCCTCGTCATCGGGCTCGGCGGCGCCGCCGTGCAGAAGCGGCTCTGGCGCGACTTCCGCGACGTCCAGGTGACGACGGTCGAGCTCGACCCCGCCGTCGTCGACGTCGCGTACCGCTGGTTTCACCTCCCGCACGACGCACGGCTGCCGGTCGTGGTCGACGACGGGAGACGCTTTCTGCAGCGAACCGACGAGCGGTTCGACGTGATCATGGTCGATGCCTTCTACTCGGACGGCGTCCCCTTCCACATGACGACGCTCGAGTTCGCGCAGCTGATGCGCGACCGGCTGACCCCCGGGGGCGTCGTCGCGACGAACGTCATCGGCGCGCTCACGGGCGGCAGCTCCGAGATCACCCGCGCGCTCTGGAAGACCTATGCGGCCGTCTTTCGGACGGTCGAGCTCCATCCCGTGTACGAAGGCCCGGGCGACCGGTACGCGGGCGACATCCGCAACATCATTCTCGTTGGCACGGAGCGGGCGGCGCCGACCCCGGCGCGCCTCGCCGAGTCCTGGGAGGAGACGCGCGCGGCGCGCGCGCCGACAGCACCCGATCTTCGGGCTGCTGCGACGGGGCGCTGGGAGCGCGACGTCGTGACGGGCGACGTGCCGTTGCTCACGGACGGCTACGCGCCGACCGACGCGCTGCTCATCGGCTGAGTCGGCTACGGCGCCGAAAGCGTCCAGGCGACGTCGAGGATCGCCGGCGGAACAGCGCGCGGCTCGGCCCGGACGACGTCGAGCGGCACGTCGAGGATCTCCGTCCCACGCAGCGCGACCATCCGGCCGAAGGCGCCCGCGACGGCGAGGTCGGCGGCTGCGACGCCGAGCCGCGAACCAAGCACCCGGTCGGCCGCGCTCGGCGTGCCGCCCCGCTGGACGTAGCCGAGGACGGTGACTCTCGCCTCGAACCCTGTCAACCGCTCGAGCTCGGCCGCGACGACCGCGGACACGCCTCCGAGCCGCTCGAACCCGAACGCGTCGAGCGGGGCCACGATCTGCGCTCCCGGCGGCGGCGCGATGCCTTCGGCGACGACGACCACGGAGTAGCGGCGGCCGCCGGCGGCGCGGGTCTTCAGCAACTCGGCCAGCTCCGAGAGGTCGTAGGGGTTCTCGGGCACGAGGATCGCGTCGGCCCCCGCCGCGATGCCGGCGTACGCCGCGATCCAGCCGCACGTGCGGCCCATCACCTCGACGACCATCACGCGGTCGTGCGACTCCGCGGTCGTCGTGATGCGGTCGATCGCCTCGGTTGCGATCTGCACGGCCGTGTCGAAGCCGAACGTGACGTCGGTGCCCGGGATGTCGTTGTCGATCGTCTTCGGCACGCCGACCAGCGGAATGCCCTCCTCCCAGAGCGCGAGCGAGCTGCGCAGGGTGCCGTCACCACCCACGACGATCAGCCCGTCGAGCCGCTCGCCCTCGATCGCGCCCCTCACCGAGGCCGCGCCGTCGCCGTGCACGTACGGGTCGCGCCGCGACGTCCCGAGGATCGTGCCGCCGCGCTGCAGGATGCCCCGCACCGCGTCGCGGTCGAGCGGGCGGAAGCGACCCTCCATCAATCCGTCCCAGCCCTCGAGGATGCCGACGACGTCCGCGCCGTGCTGTCGCGCGCGCGCGACGACGCCGCGGATCACCGCGTTCAGCCCGGGGCAGTCCCCGCCCGCCGTGAGAAGCCCGATGCGCACGACGCGATCCTAGAGGCGTCTTACGCGGTGTTGCGACCGCGACAGCGGGCGCGTTCAGGGATCTGCGCCGCCGCAGGCGGGGGATCGAGCGGCGGGAATCCACTTGGCGGATTCCCGCTCGCGAGCTAATACAAGAACATCGGTTTGCCACGGACGTGGCGGACCTTCGGGCGGTACTCGT
>Ga0105243_10002348_pt1 | contig 15834 bp, 6 predicted proteins | sample KBSM34metaG_FD_81525 | JGI IMG/M metagenome (GOLD analysis project Ga0105243, IMG submission 81525) | Miscanthus rhizosphere microbial communities from Kellogg Biological Station, Michigan, USA - KBS M3-4 metaG | ecosystem: Host-associated > Plants > Roots > Rhizosphere > Soil | place: Michigan... | reverse complement strand
TCTTTTGAAGGCGGCAATCCCCCCATCGGTGTCGTCATCCATGCGTACTACCCTGAAGTGCTAAAAAGCATTTTGCTGCGTTTGGCTGAGTTGCATGAACGTCTGCACCTGTACGTAACCTGCGTCGCCGGCCATGAAGAGAAGGTACGCAAGCTGCTGGCCGCCAGCGGGCTCGGTCACTCACTGTACCGAGTGCCCAACCAGGGCAGAGATGTTTTGCCATTTCTACGGCTGCTGCCGCGTCTGCGTGCCGATAAGATCCACACGCTGCTCAAGCTGCATACCAAGCGCTCCACGCACCTGGGGAAAAGCAATTCCTGGGCCGATGAGCTTTTCGATTACCTGCTGGACCCTGTGCGGTTCCGTCGCTCAGTGGAACATCTTTGCGACCCGACGCATCATCCAATGCTCGGCCACGAGGGATACCGGCTTCCCGTCACCAAACAACTCGATGAAAGCAACCGCCTGCACTTGGTCGCCCTGGCCAAGCGGGCCGACATCGATCCCCGGCAAATCGAAGAGGCGGATTTTTTTGCCGGCACCATGTTCTTCGTACGCACCGAAGCTTTGCGCCTACTGGAACGAATGCACCTGACGAACAAGGACTTCGAAGCTGAACGCGACCAGCTCAACGGCACTCTGGCACACGCCCTCGAACGCTTTTTCGGTGTGCTGGCCAATATCGGCAAGCAACAGCGCCATATCGAACAGTACCAACGCTGGCTGGACTCCCGCCAACTGTCTCCCGCCGAACTCGAAAACTTGCCAGCGCGTCTGGCGAGTTGGCCACGGCAACCGGATATTTTGTTGGTAGTGACCGATACCACCGGTGACATTACGCAGTTGCGCTCCTGCCTGGAAAGCATTGACCGTCAGCTTTATCGAGCGGCAGCCATCGCGGTGCTGTCAGACGCCGAACCGGTAGGGGTGGCGCCGGCCGACAATCTGGTCTGGTTACCACGGGCTGAGTCCTGGCCGAGCCAGCTCAATGAGCTGCTGCAGGAGATTCAGGTCGACTGGTGCTATCTGCTAAGGGGCGGCGACCAACTCGATCCCCACGCACTATTGCTGCTGGCCGAGAGTATCGCCCTGAATCCCGGCATCAGCGCTTGCTACAGCGATGAAGACTCACTGACCGCAGCGGGTTGCCAGGACCCGGTTTTCAAGCCGGACCTGAACCTGGACCTGTTGCGCAGTTATCCGTATGTCGGCCGAGCCCTGGCCTTCAGCCGGGAAGCCGCACTGGGTGCCGATGGTTTCGATCCCGCCTTCACCGAACTGGCGCCCCATGACCTGCTCTATCGGCTACTCGAAACTCACGGGTTGGGCACCGTCAGGCACCTCGCTGACGTGCTGGTGCATCAGACCATCAGCCTTGGCCTGTGGCTCGGCGAGCCACAGGTTATCGCCCACAGCGGATCGATCGTCCAAGCACACCTGCAGCGCCTGGATGTGGCCCATGAGTTGAGCCCAGGGCCTTTGCCGATGATCAACCGGGTAACCTACCAACACATCGGCGAGCCATTGGTGTCCATCGTGATTCCCACCAAGGATCAACTGCCGATGCTGATGCGCTGCATCGAAAGCCTGATGGAGAAAACCCGCTACCCGAACTACGAACTGCTCATCGTCGACAACAACAGTGAAACCGCCGAAGCCCGGACCTGGTTCGGGGAAATGGAGCGTCTGAACGCGCCCCAGGTACGCATCCTGCGTTACCCTCATCCATTCAACTATTCGGCAATCAATAATTTTGCCGTCAGCCAGGCCCGTGGCGATTACCTGGTGCTGCTCAACAATGACACCGCAGTCATTGATGGGGGCTGGCTTGACGCACTGCTGCAGCATGCCCGACGACCTGAAGTAGGCATCGCCGGTGCAAAATTGTTATACCCCAACGGGACTATCCAGCACGCAGGCGTGGTACTGGGATTGCGCAGCGTGGCAGACCATCCCTTCATCGGCGACCCGATGCAGTCCAATGGCTACCTTCACCGTCTGCAGGTTGATCAGAACTATAGTGCGGTGACCGCAGCCTGCCTGATGATCCGCACCGACCTCTACCGACAGGTGGGCGGCATGGACGAGGCCGGTCTGCAGGTGTCCTATAACGACGTGGACCTGTGCCTGAAGGTCGGCCAGACAGGCCACTTGATCGTCTGGACACCCTATGCAGTGCTCATGCACGAAGCCAGCGTGAGCCAGAACAAGGTCGACACAACCACGCTGCAAGCCAAGCGCGAGCGCTTCAAGCGCGAACAATCAGTCATGTACCGACGTTGGCTGCCGCTGCTCACCAACGATCCGGCCTACAACCGCAACCTGACCCTGGAGGGTAGCGGCTTCGCCCACGAATACGGCAGCGATACCGGCTGGCAGGCATTCAGCAGTCGCTCCCTGCCTTATGCGCTGTGCTACCCGGGCGATGCGTTTGGCAGCGGTCATTATCGCGTGCACCAGCCTCTGGAGGCCCTGAAAGCAGCGCACCTGATCGAGGGCACGGTGAGCGAGCGAATGCTTCAACCGGTACAACTGGAGCGCCTGGCCCCGGATACGATCATTTTCCAGCGGCAATTTACGACGCCTCAGTTGGAAATCATTCAGAACACCCAGGCCTTCTCCAAGGCCTTCAAGGTTTACGAGTTGGATGATTATGTACTCGACGTACCCGTCAGCCACGCAAGCCGTGAACGGCTTCCCAGGGACATCGCCCTGCGTCTCAGGGAAGCGGTGGGCCTGTGCGACCGTCTAGTGGTGTCGACCGAGCCGCTGGCCGAGGCCCTGAAGGGTTTCAACAGCGACATCCGCGTGGTCGAGAATCGCCTGCCTGGCCAGTGGTGGGGCGGCCTGACCAGCCATCGCCGACAAGGCCGCAAGCCTCGGGTCGGCTGGGCTGGCGGCTCGACCCATGACAGCGACTTGCAAGTCATCGCGGAAGTGGTTCGTGAACTGGCGGGGGAAGTGGAATGGGTCTTCCTGGGCATGTGCCCACCGACACTGCGCGCTTATATCCATGAGTTCCATGCAGGCGTGAGTATCGAGCAATACCCGGAAAAACTGGCCAGTTTGAACCTGGATCTGGCCTTGGCTCCCCTGGAAGATCATTTTTTCAACGCGTGCAAAAGCAATTTACGCTTATTGGAATACGGTGCCTGTGGCTTCCCGGTGATCTGTTCGGACATTCCTTGTTATCGCGGTGACTTGCCGGTGACCCGGGTCCGGAACAAGCCAGAAGACTGGATTGCCGCTATTGGCGAACATCTCTCTGAACCCGACGCCAGCGCCGAGGCCGGAGATGCGCTGCGCAGCCTGGTGCTCGATAACTGGATGCTCAGGGATTCCAACCTGTTGACATGGCGACAAGCCTGGCTGGCGGATTGAATGATCCGCCTGGCAGTTCTTCACTCTGTCCAGTCCTGAAAAAGGTTTACTGCGGTTTCAGGACTGGCTGCGCCACTCACCTTCTCTCGCGCCAATCCGGCCTTTTATCGAAGCACGCATCCACCACCACCGTTGATCGTCTCTCATTCTCTAAACCCTCCAAAAGCCATACGCCCCCTCCAGAACTCGCCCACTCAGCCGAAACAGAGTAAAGCCGGCACAGATCGGCCTGCGCGCACCTGAACTTCATAATGATGCATGTGCGAAGCTGCTTTTACGCAGAAGGAGCTGTATCGACCACGACCACAGAGGGTCTTGTGCTAATGCCAGGTCCATTCAAGAAACTTCAGATTCTCATGTCTCTGCCCCTGGATAACCCACGGCTGCTCAAGGCCCAGTACATCGCGCTGGCTCGTCAACTGCCGCTGATGTATTTCATCCTGATCGTCAATACCTGGGCCCTGGTCGCGACCCACGTGGAGAGTGCGCCACTCTGGCTTTCCCTCTACATCCCCGTGGCCATGACCCTGATCTGCGGTATCCGCGGCACCATGTGGTGGCGCATGCGTCATCATCCGCCCGCGCCCAAGCTGATCGTGCGCGCACTGGTGCGCACCACCCTCCTCGCTCCGCCGATTGCGACAGCCTTTGCCCTGTGGTCGGTGGCCCTGTTCCCCTATGGCGACATCTACGCGCAATCCCACGTGGCCTTCTACATGGCGATCACCGTAATCGGGGTGATCTTCAGCATGATGCACCTGCGTCCAGCCGCGCAGAGTACCGCGCTGATCGTCAACCTGGTCTTCGTGGTGTTTTTCTCGACGATGGGCAACAGCGCGTTCCTCGCCACTGCACTGAACGTCGTGCTGGTCTCCATCACCATGCTGGTGATCCTCAACAACCATTACCGGGCCTTTACCCGGCTGGTCGACGCCCAGGCCCAGGCCGAACAACTGAGCGATGAAAACCTCAGGCTGGCCAACGAAGACAGCCTGACCGGGCTGCCCAATCGCCGGCAGTTCTTCACGACCCTCGACACCGAAATGGCCAAGGCCCAAGCCAGTGGTTCGCGCCTGGCCGTGGGCATCATCGACCTCGACGGTTTCAAGCCGGTCAACGACCAGTTCGGCCACAGCGTCGGCGACCGCCTGCTGGCCCAGGTCGGCCAACGCCTGAACGGTCTGCTGGAAGACAACATGCACCTGGCGCGCCTGGGCGGCGACGAGTTCGCGCTGATCCTGAGCAACGATGCCAGCGACCAGACATTGGTCTCATTCGGCCAGCGGGTTTGCGAAGCCCTCGCCACGCCGTTCCTGCTGACCGACCTGCCGGTGCAGATCGGCGGTTCCCTGGGCATGGCGACCTTCCCGGACATGGCGACCAACGCCATCGAGGCATTCGAATACGCCGACTACGCGCTCTATCACAGCAAGCGAACCAGCCGCGGCTCGATGTCGATGTTCACCGCCAGTCACCATCAGCAACTGCTGCATGAAGGCGTGACCGAACAGGCCCTGCGCCGGGCGGACATCGAGCAGGAATTCCATCTGGTGTTCCAGCCGGTGATCGATCTGCGTACCCGCCGCACTGTCTCCTTTGAAGCACTGGCTCGCTGGCACAGCCCCAAGCTGGGTGACGTGTCGCCCTACCGCTTCATCCCAGTGGCCGAGCGGATTGGCCTGATCAACCGCCTGACGCCGCCGCTGCTGCGCAAGGCCCTGGCGACGGCCAACGGGTGGCCGGCCGACATTCGCCTGTCGTTCAACCTCTCGGCCCATGACTGCGCCTCCGACGAGGTGGCGCAACAGATCGTCGAAGTGATCGTGGCGAGCGGTTTCGATCCCCGCCGGCTGGACCTGGAAATCACCGAGACGGCGACCATGCAGGACATCCCCCAGGTGCAAAGGACCATCGATGGCTTCCGGCGGCTGGGCTGCGGCATTTCCCTCGACGACTTCGGCACCGGTTACTCCAGCCTCAGCCAATTGCACTCGCTGGCCTTCACCAAGATCAAGATCGATCGCAGTTTCGTCACCGGCTTGCATGAAAAGCCGGCCAGCTACAAGATCGTCAAATCGCTGGTGGCGCTGAGCCTGGACATGCAGTTGGAATGCATTGTCGAAGGCGTGGAAACCCGCCATGAACTGGACGCCCTTATCAGCCTGGGCTGCTCGCTGGTACAGGGTTATTTCTATTCCAAGCCGATGTCGCCGGCATCGGTCGATGCCTGGCTCGACCAGGAAAATACGACGGAACGCGTAGAGTGCTGAATCCCCACCGCAAAGCCCTGATGGACCGACTGGCTGCCGCACCCGACGATATTGCGACACGTGCAGCGCTGTATCGCGATCTGCTCGACACCGCCGACATCGCCCTGGATGGCTTGCGCGTGGCGGCTGGCCTCGGTGATCCGGCCGCTCTGGCGCTGGTTGCCGAGTTGAAGGCCAGGCCACACGCCAACCGCCCCAGAGCCTGGCTGCTGCAGCTTCGCGGGCTGCCGGTCGACCGACTGGAACTGAGCGACGCCGAACCGGACTGGCTGAATGCCCTGGCCGGACTGCCACTGCGTACGCTGGTACTCGACAGCCCCAACTTCAGCTGTGATCAGGAGCTGTGGCGCCGCTTGCCCGCCCTGGCGCTGGAGACGCTGGAGATCAGTGGTTTTGCACGCACGGACAACGAGACCTGCCTGCCGTCACTCGAGCGGCTGCGTCGGCTGAAGCTGGCAACCTACGGTGATGATTTCGACGATGGGCTGCTCCAGCGCCTGGGCAACAGTGCGTTGCAGGCACTGTCGCTGAACCGTTGTGATGAAGTCACTGATGCCGGCCTGCTCGAACTTTCCAGGCTGCCATTGCGCTCACTGGAACTGGAGCGTATCGAACAGCTCACCTGGCGTGGCATGGCGCACCTGTCCAGGCACCCACTCGAGCGCCTGTCGCTCAGCAAGGGGCGTCTCGCCCTACTGGAAAACACGGACTGGCTGCAAAGCCTGACAGCCTTGCGCTCGCTGAGCCTCGATGACTGTTACGCCAACGAGTCCACCCTGCAAGCTATCCGCGAGCTGCCGATCGAGCGACTGTCACTGCAGTCCGCATCGGTCAGCGAGGAGGACATTGCCGAGCTGGAAGGCATGCCGCTCGCCGATCTGGACCTGAAAGCCTCGCGGGTGATGATCGAGCGACTCGATACCCTGCACGGTTTCCCCCTCAAGCGGCTGGGGCTTTGCGACGTGCAGGGCATCAGCGCAGATACCCTGGCCGACCTGAGCGGCCTGGCGCTTGAATCGCTGGACCTGTCCTTGAACGAGATCACCCACAAGGAACTGGAACAACTGGCCGGCCTGCCGCTGAAACGGCTGAACCTCAACTTCTGCAATGGCGTCGACGACAAGGCTCTGCGAACACTGGTCGAACTGGGTCTGCCATTGGAAGAGCTTGAAATCGGCGGCCTGAACCTGCGCGATGCCGACCTGGCCTGCCTACGCGGTCTGCCACTGCAACGCCTCGGCCTGTATGACAGTCCCTGGCTCACCGACGCCGGCGTCGCCCACCTCGCACCCCTGCCGCTGCAAAGCCTGACGCTTACGACCGGCCCGGGAGAGTCACAGATCACTACGACCGCAGTGTCCGTACTGGAGGCGTTGCCGTTGCAAAGGCTGTTACTGCAAAACTGCACCGGAATCGACGCCGACGGCTGGGATCGGTTGGCCAAGCTGCCCGCGCGAGTGATCGGCCCAGGTATCTGAAGCTCCGCCGGCTTTCAGCAAGTGCACAGAGTTGCAGTGTTATCTCGGGCCCTTTCGCGGGCAAGCCCGGCTCCTACAGTGCGATGTCGTTCACAGATGTTGTGTACGACGCAGTACTTGTAGGAGCCGGGCTTGCCCGCGAAGAGGCCCTCAAGCCTTGCTCATCAACCGGGAACCGCAGCGGTCTCAGGGATAACTGAATTTGCGCACCAACGTCAGCTCACCTGGCGCGCGCATCGGGACGATGAAGGACTCCATCTTCTCGTTCACCGTGCCCTCTTCCGTGATCAGCGTGATCTTCGCCGTGGTCAGCGCCTGTACGGCATTTTCCTGGCCGCCGTCCTCGTCATCATCGCTGCGGTAGCCGCCGCCGTAGTAGTTCACGTAGATCAGGTACTGGCCCTTGATCGGCGCCGGCATGGAGAAGATCTCCGGGCCGTAGCCAGTGGTCACGTCGACATCCAGCGAGCCGCCGTTGGGCGCGGTGCGGTTGCCGTACCAGATGTGCGCGCCGTCCGGCGTGACCACGTGCAGGTCGAGGTCGGTGTGGTCGCTGTCCCAGGACAGCAGAATGCGCAGCTTGGCCTTGGTCGCGCCGCCGGAATTGAGGAACTGCACGCGCTTGCGCTGCTGGCCGTCGGGGCTGCGGACTTCGACGCTGTTGGTGCCATTGGGGAACGCGAAGGGCCGGTCGAAGTTACCCGACGCATCAAGTTTGAGCGGCATGCTCACGCCATTGACGATCAGGTTGCCCGGCTCACGGGCGTTCTTCGGCGCACCCTTGATCTGGCCCATGATTCGCGCCGTGTCAGCCTGGCCCAGCGGCGTGTTGACCGAGGAGGCCGGGTAGTTGACGGTCTGGCTGTAGTTCTCACCGTCCGGCGAGCCCTGGCGCCAGCCACCGCGCGGGGTGTCGAGCTTGATGCCGCTGTCGGCAGACGCCGTGTTCAGCACAGCCAGGGCGGCGAGGAACAGGGCTAGGGTGGAGGTGCGCAATATCATGACCTATTCCAGTAACAGGTGGCGGGCAAGCCCTTCGATGTAGTCTTCGTCCTGGCCGTTCGGGTGGGCCTCGAACGCCAGGTGCAGGTATTCATGGGTCAGGTCGAGACGGTCCTGCTGGGTCAGCACGCCGCGCACGTAGATGCGCTGGCGCTCGCGGTCGACGTAAGGCCGGCCGAACGACACACGGCAGACGGCGAACCGGCTCAGTTCGTTATAGCCGACCTCCCGGTCCAGCCGCTGGCGCCAGACCCGACGCTGTTTGAGCAGCCATTCCTGGGCCGCAGGCAAGGGGTCGCAGGACGCCACCGGGTTGTCCCAGCGACTCAGGCTCGCCCGTGGGTAGGCGTGCTGGAGAATCTGGTCGAAGCGCGCACCATTGTTGGCCTGCTCCACCGCCTGCTGCCAGGACAGCTTGTCCGGGCCCGTCTGGTCGGAGTGGTAGGTCACCGGGCTGCCGGCCAGCACCAGGTCGCTGGTCCAGGCCGCAATCCCCCGGGCCTCGGCCGTGGCGGGACGCGGGGCGACGCGTTGACGGCTGCTGCTGTCGTCGATGCTCAGGCAATCGCCGCTGCGCCCGGCGTTCTGCAACAGGTAGCTGCGGATCGCCACGGCCAGGGCCTTGGCAGCTTCGATCGGCTCACTCTTGGCCTCACGCTGCAACACCCGGGCGACGTACTCCTCGCGATCGAGCCGGGCCACCAACTGCGGCTGGCCGGCGTTCTGCAACAGGAACAGTTCACCGGCACTTTCGATGTCCAGTTGGTTGCCGTTGGCGAAGTCCACCCGGTAGTGACCTTGCAGCGCCCCCTGCGCGGCGGCCTGGCCATCGGCACGACTGACGCCCTTGAGTGGATAACGCGAGAACAGTTCGACCTGTACACAACGCCCGGCATCCTCCGCCTGCGGCGCGGGCAGGAAAGTACCGAGTACGTCCGAGTAGTGCCGCAGCACCATCTGGCTGGTGCCGCGACCACCGCCCCAGAGCGGCGTGCCATCCGCCAGCCAGCCGGCGAAACCGCCCTGGCGCGACTGCGGATCCTGGTCGCCGAGCCAGCTCCAGGTCTTGATCCGCAAGCGCCCGCCCAGCACCGCCACAGCCTGGCCGTCGGCGGCGTTGAGCACCACATCGAGCAGCAGCCTGCGCGCCGTGTCCTGGGCCGGCAGCGTGCGCAGCACCTCCAGCAGTTGTGCCACGGGGACGCGGGTCTGCGGTTGCAGTTGATCGAGACCGAGCAGCCAGGCAGGTGCCTGACGCGCCTGCCAGTAATCACGCCACCGGTCGGCATCGATATTCAGGCGCTTGGGGTCGAAGTACAGGCCACAGGAACGGACCAGCGCCGCATCGCGGGCGATGCTGCCGCCCGGGGTACAGCAATAGACTTCCTCGCGGTCCTGGCCGTGGCAGTCGTAGGCCGGCTCCTGCTGGTCGGTGTCCACCAGCCAGGCGTAGACGAACAGTTTCCACAGGCTGCCCAGCGGCGTTTGCAGGTCTGCCGGCAGCGGCTCGCGGTTGAGCACCTGGGTAGTGTTCAGGTGCACCAGCTCGTAGCCGTCAGCGGTTTTCCAGGCCAGGCGCAACGGTGCCTCCTCTGCCGTCGCCAGCAGAGGCAGGATGCACAGCAGTAGCCAGGTCAGCGTTCGGGTCATGTCATTCGACCGTGACTTGTCCGAGGGCTGCCTTCTGTTCCTGGGCCTGGAACTGCGGCGCATAGATCTGGCTGAAGCGCGCCGGTGGCAGTTTGAACTGGCCTTTCTGCGAGAAGCGGATCAGATGGCGCACGCGCACTTCGCCATTGAGGCTGTTGACCGGCACGCCATAGGCCATCTGCCCCGGCTCGAAATGCGCCTTCTCCAGCGGCGTGGCTTCCTCGCCGGCCAATCCGGCGAGGTTGACGCCCCAGGTGGTGCGTTCGACATCCGCACCCGGCGGCAGTGGCAGTTCGAGCATGCCGTAGCGCAAGGGCTTGGCGGCCTTGCTGGTGAGGATCACTTCATCCAGGTAGAGGCTGTCGCTGGACAACGGCTTGTCACCCACGGCCTTGAGGCTGAAGGTGTTGGCGTCACCATCCGGCACCAGTTCCAGCAGACGGCGCTTGATCTGCACCGGCAGGTCGGCGGCGGCCTTGTCCTGGCTGAGGTAGCTCAGGTTGGCCCGCAGCGGACGCTCCTGCGCACCGCTCAGGGTCAACACACTCGGCACGCCCGAACCTTGCCACTGCCAGTAGACTTCACCGGCACCGCCCTGGCGGACCTGCCAGCCTTCGCCCGGAGTCAGGTTGACCATTTTCGGCGTCTGCTCGACGCTGCGTTGCAGCCAGGTCAGGGCCAGTGCCCGTTCCAGGGTCGATTGCTGCGGCAGCAGGCGCTGCAGCAGTGCCTGGGCCTGCTCGGCATTGAACGGTTTGAGCGACAGGCTCAGGGCCGTGGCGAACGGCTGCGAGCTGGCGCCGAGGCGCTGTTCGGCGGCCGGCAATTGCTTGCTGAACGCATCCGGCAAGGCCACCTTGCTCTGCCGGGCCAGTGCGGCGGTCAGCACCCGTGCGCTGGCCAGGCCCAGGGCCGAATCCGGCGCGCCCATTACCACGCTGTCTTCACCGTCATCCAGCAGATTGGCGTTGTCGCCCTCGCCAGCTTTCGCCAGCTCCTCCATCAGCCCACTGAGCAAGGTGTTAACCGGCAGTTGCATGTCCTTGGCGAACGACAGCACCAGCGCCCGTTGTAGCAACGGCGTGGCGGCGGCCTGCTTGCCATAGACGTCCAGCACCCGCTGCCAGTGCTCCGGCGGCAGGCTCACGCCCAGGGCCTTGCTGGCGTACCAGTCGGCGTAATAGGCGTAGCCGGTGAGGAACGCATCTGGCGTGACGTCTTCACCCCACCAGGTGAACCAGGCATCGGGACCTGCCATCGACACCAGGCGCAGGCGACTGTTCTGCAGGATCAGGCGCAGGCGATCACGGATCTGCGCGTTACCCGACAGCGCCGGGTAGGCGATGCTCAGCGGCAGCAGCTGGCTGGCGGTCTGCTCAACGCCACCGTAGGGGTAGCTGAGCAGGTCGTCGAGGCTCGCGCGGAACAGCGCTTGCGGGCTGTCGTCGAGGCGCAGACGAATATCGCGGGCATCGGCCGGCAGGCTCAGCGGGGTATCACCGCTGGCTACGCTGAGGCTCTGACTCTGGGTCACTTGCCAGCCATCACCCACTGCGGTGAGGTGCACGGCCAGGGTGTCCTGGGCCTTGCCGTTCTGTTGCAGCTCGGCGGTCCAGTCGCCGCTGCTCAGGGCAACCGCCGGCAGCGGGATGTAGTTGATGCCCTTGTTCAGCGACAGCGGCAGACGCTGCTCCTGGCCGGCGTAGCGGATCAGCAGTTCGGCCTTGGCCGGCTTGTCGTCCTGGCTGAAGGCAAACAGGCCGAGCTTGGGCTGGTCGCCGTTGCGGAAGTGGGTCGGACCACTCCATTTCAGGTACAGCGGCTTGTCGGAACGGATGAACTGGTTGCGTTGGCCCACCTGGCCGCTATCGGCGATGGCGCGGGCGGTGATGCGCCAGCGGGTCAGCGAGTCGGGCATGCGGAAGGTGAAGCGCACCTTGCCGTTGGCGTCGGTGACCAGCTCCGGTTGCCAGGCGGCGGTGTCGACGTCTTCGCGACGCGGCCGCTCCAGCACTTTCACCCCGCGCTCACTGCGGTTGGCCTTGCCTGGTGCACCCGGGCTGCCCGGCAGGGCCACGTCGTAGCTGATGAACGACAGGCTGGCGCTGGTACGCACGTTGTTGCGGCGTGGGTGATAGAAGAACTGGTCGATGCTCGGCGCCACTTCCGGCTGCAGCGCGTAGATCATTTCATCCACCACGCTGACGGTCAGGTGCGCCGGGATCGGCTTGCCGGCGAACTGGGTGGTCAGGTCCACCGAGACGGTATCACCCGGCTGGTAGCTTTCCTTGTCGGTGGCAATGGCCACGTCGATCTGCGGCGTGGCGACCTTGAGGCCGGCGTTCTGGAAGCTGTATTCGCCGCCCTTGGTGTAGAGCACCGAGAAGGTCAGGTTGGGGGCGAAGTTGTCCTTCACCGGGATCCGCGCGCGGTACTGGTTGTCACTGATCTTTTCCAGGCGCAGCCAGTCGGCGCCCTTGGACAGCAGCGCGGTGGCCTCGACCTTGTCGCGCTCCAACGACAGCAATGCGTCGTTGACCGGCTCCGGGAAAGTGATCAATGCCACGGCTTCGTCGCCGGCGTGGTACTCGGGTTTGTCGAGCAGGATTTCCACGGTGCCGGGCACGGCTTTCACGCCGTCGCCGGTCACCGAGTGGCCGGTGGCGCCGAGGATGCGCTCGTGTTCGTCCTTGAGCGACAGGTTGTAGGTGCCGGGACGGTCGAAGGTGATGCTGAAACCTTTGTCACCCGCCGCCAGCTTGCCGCCGCCGGTGGACTGGTCTTCCAGACGCACCCAGCTGTAGCTGCTCGGTTTGCCGGCGTTGGATTGCGCCACCGCAGACTCGTTGGCGTAGCTGAACGCGACCTTCTCACCGCTGGCGCTGAACCGCTGCGGCGCCGACAAGCGATAACGCGAGGCGCCACGCTCGATGAGGATTTCCTTGGTGGTCTTGACCCGGTACGCGGCGCCATCGCTGGCGAACACGGTGAGCATGTAGCGGCTCGGTTTCTCCGCCGCCGGCAGGTCGAGCACCGCCTCGCCCTTGTCATCAGTGGTCAGTTCGGCGCTGGTCAGTTCCACCGGGAATTGCCCGAGGTACTGCAGCTCGTTATCGACCATCGACAGTTGCTGGGCACGCAGGGTCAGTTGCACACGGGCATCGGTCACCGGCTTGCCGTCCGGGTAGAGCAGCAGCAACTTGCCCTTGACCGGCTCGCCGGTACGGAAGTCCTGCTTGGCCAGGTCCAGGGAGATCTCGAAGTGCGGCTTGATGTACTCGGCGACGCGGAAGGCGCTGCTGTAGGTCTGGTCACGATAAGTGAAACGCAGCTCATAACCGCCGGCCACGGCATTGTCCGGCAGTTGGAAACGGCCCTGGGTACCGGCCTTGCCGTCCAGGTTCAGGTCCAGGGTCTGCAGTGTGGTGCCGGTGGCATCCAGCACGCTGACCCGCACCGGCGCGCCGGTGGGGTTGACCGAGTCGCGGGCGTTCTTGAATTCGCGACCGACGATCTTCAGCGAAACCCAATCACCCGGTCGGTACAACGGCCGGTCGGTGAAGGCGTAGAGCTTGGTGTCGTAGATTTCACTGTCGTAGTAGAAGTTCTCGGAGACGAATACCCCGCCCTCGTCATCCTCGCCGATCATGAACGAGCGCTCCGGGCTGACGTGCTTGAGGCGCAGCAGACCATCTGCATCGGTCTCGCCGCTGCTCATCACGCCCAGGCCGTCGGTCCACAGCACCTGGACCTTGGGCACCGAGCTGCCTTCGTGCTTGCGCGCGGCCCAGACCAGCAGTTCGTCACCGGCGATCTTGCTGACGGCCACGGTGTTGGAGACGAACACCACGGTGGTCGCGCGGTATTTGCCGACCAGCGCTTCGACCAGGTACAGACCCGGTTTGAGCTTGCCCAGCGGGATGTAGACGTTGCCGGGGGCGACGTTGACGAACTGGCTGGAGGAACCGGCCAGGTCGACGCCTTTGGGCGGCTGGATCGGCTTGGCCTCCCACAGCGGGTAGCGGAACTGGGTGACCAGCGGCAGGCCCGGCAGCGGCGCGTATTGCGGCGGGTTGTCGTAGGGGGTCGGCCGGTTGAAGCTGTCGCCCATCTTCAGCTCCGGGACTTCCTCGGTCACCTGCTTGCGCGACTCGTAGGAGAACGCACGCTGCATCACCCGGCGGGATTTGCGGTACCAGTTGTCCCACAGGTAGGCCAGGGTGTTGGACAGCCCCTCGCCCTTGAACTGACCATCGCTGACCACCCGGTGCAGGTTCTTCTGGCGCTTGAGGAACTCCAGCGGCTGATCGATGCGGTACACGCGGATGTCCGCACCGCCATAAGGCTCCATGCGGAAACGCCGGTAGTCGCGGCCCGGAGCTTCCAGGCGGACCAGCGCCTGTTCATCGCTGGCGAAACTGCTGTCGGCGAGCAGGAAGAAGCTCTCGCCGGCAATCGGCTCGTAGTTGCTCGGCGCCACCGAGTCATCGGCGGCACCTGCGGCGACCGGCAACAGCACGGCCAGGGCGAAAACCATTCGGGATAACAGACGCATCATGGAAGACCCGTTCATCGAGAGAGGAAGTTCAGCCGGTAGACGCCGATGAAGTTGGGGTTCGTTGCATCGGGTATCCATCGGGTGTCCTTCCATGTCATGAGTTGCTGCACGCTGGCGGAGCGCATGCCGTTGTCGGTGGGGGTGGTGGTGCCGGTGTGATAGGCGATGTTGCGGCCCATCCAGATCATCAGGTGCTGGTCGTCGCCCTGGTCGAAGAACAACAGGTCGCCGGGCCGCGCCTGGTTGAGATCGCGGCTGACCAGTTGGCTGTTGAACTGGATCAGCTTGATCGCATTGACGTACGGCCCGACCTTGCCGCCGCCCTGCTGCCATTGCTGGGCCAGGCTGCGCTGGGACTCGCTCAGGGTCAGCTCGGGCGGCAGATAGCGGTTGGACAGGCCATTGGCCCGCAACCACTTGTCATCGTGTTTCTTCAGCGCTTCGTTGGCGGCGAAACGCACCAGGCCCGCGCAGTCCTGCTGGTACCAGCGCGGACTGGGGCCCTGGGTCAGTTGCTCCTGGGCGATGCGCACGAACCAGGCGCGAAACACCTGGGACTGCTCGACATCCAGGGGCGGCGTTTCAACGGCGAACGTCGGTGCACTGAACAGCAGTGCCAGTGCGCACAGGCGCCCCCTTGTGGCGAAGCGTTGCCGGGAGAAACTGAGCATAGGCGTCACATCGCCCGCCATTGCAGAGGCAGCCACTGCCAGTGGCCGTCAGGCTCGGTACCTTCGGGCAGGGTCAGGGCGTATTTGCCGAAACCGGCGAGCTTCTGCAGCTTGGGAATCAGATGAGTCTGCGCGGCGTTGCGAAACACCGGTTCCATGTCCTGGGGCAGGCTGTCGAGGGTTTCCTGCTTCATCAGTTGCGCCAGGGAGTCCGGGCCGAGGTAGACCGGCATCAGCGCATCCTTGGGCACCACATCGGCCAACGGCGGGAAGTGCTTGTCGAGGGTGCCGATAGCCTTGTCCACCAGCTTGTCGTCCAGGGAGAACAGCAGGGTCGAGCCATGTCGCGCCAGGCTCACGCGGAAAAAGCCGCGGCCGGTGATGGAATCGGGGTTCTCGGCTTCCTTGGCAGCGTACTGGCCGAAGGTGGAGCTGACCACGCGCTTCCATTGATGGAGGTTGTCTTTCTTCTGCTCGTCGATCGGAAACAGCCCGCCTTCGACGTTGCTTTCCCGGGTCCCGACCATGGAGCCGAACAGCTTGCCAAGGTCAGCATCGACGCTGTCGTTGTCCTTGTTCAGGTTCGCCACCAGCAACGGTGTGTAGAGGCGCGAATCGGCGTACCAGCACAGACCGGCGGCGCCACTCATGTGTTCGGTGAGTTTCTGCGCGGTGGCCGCATCGGCCCCCAGCTTGACCAGCAGCGGTTGTTGCTGCTCGGCCGCCAGCGGCAGGGCGACGCAGGCGCTGGCCCCCACCGGCATGGCCTGCCAGATCGGTTTGAAGTCGTAGTCGACGGACTTGTTCTGCTCATCGAGCGCGAG
>Ga0105243_10002338_pt1 | contig 15864 bp, 16 predicted proteins | sample KBSM34metaG_FD_81525 | JGI IMG/M metagenome (GOLD analysis project Ga0105243, IMG submission 81525) | Miscanthus rhizosphere microbial communities from Kellogg Biological Station, Michigan, USA - KBS M3-4 metaG | ecosystem: Host-associated > Plants > Roots > Rhizosphere > Soil | place... | reverse complement strand
GCCCTCGCCCTTCACCGGCAGGCGCTGGATCAGCAGGCCGGCCGCGACCTTGTCGTCGGCCGCGAGCACCAGCGTGGTGTCGAGCTGCTCGCTCTGCAGCATGTAGTGCTGCAGCACGTCGCTGAGCTTGCCCAGCTTCTCGCCGCCGTCGCCGAAAAGCGGCACCACGCCCTGGTACGGCGTGGCGCCCGGCAGCTTGTCCTTGGGGTCGAGCGTGATGGCGCAGCGGCCCTTGTTGTTCACGTTGACCATGTCGGGCAGGTGCGCATCGGCCGGGAGCTCGCCGATCACCTTGGCGGTGGCGCGCAGGCTCAGGTCGGGCTTGGCCTCGGCCACTGCGACCTTCACGGGACCGTCGCCGAAGATCTGCAGGATCAGCGCGCCGTTGAACTTGATGTTGGACTGCATCAGCGTGGCCGCGGCCGTCATTTCGCCCAGCAGTTCGGCCACGGGCGGCGGATAGGCCCCGGTGGCGGTGTTGGAGGCGCGCCGCGCCAGAATCTCCTGCCACGCATCTGTCAGGCGCACGATCATGCCGCGCACCGGCAGGCCATCGAACAGGAATTTGTGCAGCTCGCTCAAAACGGATCTTCTTTCTGCTGGGCCTGTGGATCAGGCGATTTTCTTCAGGCCCTTCGCATAGCGAACGGCGTTTTTCACATAGTGCTCGGCACCGTGGCGCAAGCGGGCGACGTCTTCGTCGCTGATCGTGCGCATGACCTTGGCGGGCGAACCGAAGATCAGCGAGTTGTCGGGAAACTCCTTGCCCTCGGTCACGACGCTGCCGGCGCCAACGATCGAGTTGCGGCCGATCTTCGCGTTATTCAAGACCACCGCCTGGATCCCGATCAGCGAGTTGTCGCCGATGGTGCAGCCGTGCAGCATGACCTGGTGGCCGATGGTGACGTTCTCGCCGATGGTCAGCGGGCTGCCGGGATCGGAATGCAGCGTCGACATGTCCTGCACGTTGCTGTTGCGTCCGATGGTCATGGTCTCGTTGTCGCCGCGCAGCACGGCGCCGAACCAGATGCTGGCGTTGGCGCCCAGCCGCACGTCGCCGATGACCTCCGCACTGTCGGCAACCCACGCGCCGGTACCGAGTTGCGGCGCAACGCCGTCGAGTTCATAGAGGGCCATCGTGGAGTCTCCGGGGCAAAAACTAGAATTGTAGGGATGCACCCCCGATTGAGCGCGCTGGCCGCGCTGCGACTGACCGATCCTGAACAAAAGGTGGCTGCAACACGCGCTACCGTTGCGCTGGTCGCTACCGATTCCATAGCAACTGCGCCGATCCGCACCGAGGGCGACGATCTCGGCGTGCCGGGCCGCCCCGAACGGCCGCTGCGCGTGGCCGCCACCGCCGTGCAGAAACGCTCGCCCTTCACGCCCGAGGGCCGGGCCGCGCTGATCCATTCGATCTGCCACATCGAGTTCAACGCGATCAACCTCGCGCTCGACGCGGTATGGCGCTACGACGGAATGCCCGAGGCCTACTACCGCGACTGGCTGCGCGTGGCCGACGAAGAAGCATTGCACTTCACGCTGCTGCATGCGCACCTGCAGGACATGGGGTATCGCTACGGCGACTTCCCCGGCCACGACGGGCTCTGGAACATGTGCGAGAAAACGAAGGACGACGTGCTCGCGCGCATGGCGCTGGTGCCGCGTACGCTCGAAGCGCGCGGGCTCGATGCCACGCCGCTGATCCAGGCCAAGCTGAAGCGCGTGAACACACCCGATGCGCTGCGCGCGGTCGAGATCCTCGACGTCATCCTGCGCGACGAAGTGGGCCACGTGGCCATCGGCAACCACTGGTACCGCTGGTTGTGCGACGGCGCGGGCCTCGATGCCGAAGCGACCTACCCTGCGCTGGTGGCGCGCTACGACGCGCCGCGGCACAAGCCGCCTTTCAACCTCGAAGCGCGCAGGCGGGCGGGGTTCAGCGCCGAGGAATTGCGCCAGCTCTCGGCGACGGCGCACCCGGACAAGCGCTGAAGGCCCGTGGCCTATGCCGGCCGCGCGTGCACCACCAGCTTCGGCGTGAAGTACTGGAGCACCTCGCCGTGCTGGTTGCGCGTCTGGCAGCGCATCGTCACCATCGCCCGGCCGGGCTTGGAGCGCGAAGGCGTGATGTCGAGCACTTCGCTCACCACATGCAGCACGTCGCCGGGTCGCGTCGGCTTGGGCCATTGCAGTTCGCCGCCCGAACCGATGATGCCGTCCGCCAAGGGAATGCCACTGTCGACCAGCAGCTTCATCGTGAGCGCGGCCGTGTGCCAGCCGCTTGCCGCAAGGCCGCCGAAGAAGGTGCTCTTTGCGGCCTCTTCGTCGGTGTGGAAGGGCTGCGGGTCGAACTGCTGCGCGAAGGCCTTGATCTGTGCCACGTCGAGCAGGTGTTCGCCGCTCTGGAAACGGTCACCGACCTTCAGGTCTTCAAGGTACAGCTTGGCCATGGGGGTCTCCTCGTTGTGACGGACTTCCCATTCTCGGACGATCAGACGCGCTCGAGGATGGTCGCGATGCCCTGCCCTCCGCCGATGCATTGCGTGGCCAGCGCAAAGCGGCCCTTCTCGCGCACCAGCAGCGACGCCGCCTTGCCCGTGATGCGTGCGCCGGTCGCGCCGAGCGGATGGCCGATGGACAAGCCGCCGCCGTCGAGGTTGATCTTTGCGGGGTCGAGGCCCAGGTCGCGGATGCAGGCCAGCGCCTGCGACGAGAACGCCTCGTTGATCTCGATCACGTCGAGGTCGGCTGCGCTCAGGCCGGCGCGCGCCAGCGCCTTGAGGGTCGCGGGGATGGGGCCGATGCCCATGATGGCCGGATCGACGCCCACGGTCGCGAACGACCTGATGCGCGCCAGCGCCTGCAGGCCGTGCTTCGCGGCGAAGGCGTCGCTGGTGACGAGCACCGCTGCAGCGCCATCGGTCAGCGGCGACGAGGTGCCGGCCGTCACCACGCCGTCTGGGCGGAACGCGGGCTTGAGGTTCGCCAGCGCCTCGGCCGAGGTGGTCGGCCGGATGCAGCCATCGGCATCGACGATGTCGCCGGAGACGAGGCGCACCGGCACGATCTCGCCCGCCAGCCGGCCTTGCGAGCGCGCTTCGGCCGCCTTGCGGTGCGATTCCACCGCGAAGGCTTCCTGGTCGGCACGGCTCACGCTCCAGCGCTGCGCCACGTTCTCGGCCGTCTCGCCCATCGAGATATAGGCATCGGTGCCCTCCTTCAGCTCGGGGTTGGGCGAGAAGTTGAAGCCGCCCTGCGGCACCATCGTCATCGACTCCACGCCGACGCACAAAAAGGCCTCGCCCATGCCTGCCTCGATCTGCGCGGCAGCAATGTGCACGGCCTGCATCGACGAGCCGCAGAAGCGGTTCACCGTCATGCCGCCCACTTCGTGCGGCAGGCCGGCCAGCAGCCCGACGATGCGCGCGAGGTTGTTGCCCTGCGAGGCTTCAGGGTACGCGCAGCCGAGGATCAGGTCTTCGAGCAGCGCAGGGTCGAGGTCCGTGCGCTGCAGCAGGCCGCGCACCACGCCGGCAGCCAGCGTGTCGGGCCGCACCTCGGCGAGGGAGCCCTTCTTCGAGAAATGGAAGGGGGAACGAGCGTAGGCGGAAATGACGGCTTTCATGAAGGTTCTCCAGCAAATTTAAACTACCATCCAATCGGTAGGTATCGAGGTCAAAAAATAAGCACGCCGTGGCGTGCCCGCGTTGGGCCGGGCGGTCAGCCCGGCAATGAACTCCTGAGTTGCGCGATGGCTTCATCGAAGTCGTCCACGCGGCCCGTCATGCGCGCCGACAGCAGCGCGCCCTGACAGACGGAAAACACATAGGCGGCCAGCGAAGCGACCGAGGTGCCCTTCTTTCGCGCCGGCATCAGTGCGCCCAGCACCCCGGTGAGCCACGTCACCTGCGTATTGCGCAGTTCCTGCACGGCCTGGCGCAGTTCGTCGTTGATCACGCCCCATCCGGGCGCCAATGCTCCCGCTGGACACATGCCCGATCCCGCCTTCAGCGTGTTGCGGTACATGCGGAAATACGATTCGAGCGCGTCCCTGGGCTCGCGCGCCCGGCCCGCGTCCCAGTCCTTGAAGCTCTGCGTGGCCCCGCGGATCACCGCGATGCCCAGCGCCTCCTTGGTCGGAAAGTGGTGGTACAGGCTGGCCTTGCGAACGCCGACCGCGTCGGCCACATCCTGGAAGCTGAAGCCCAGGTAGGAACGCGTTTCGATGAAGCCGCGCGCCACCGCGAGGATCTGCTCGCGGGTGCTGCCGGTGACAAGGGCTGTGGCGGAGGTCATCTACCAACTATAAGGTAGGGAATTTCAAGCCGCAATCAGCAGGGTCAATCCGCCTTGATGGCCGCGGCCTTGATGATGCGGCCGTTGCTTTCGAACTCGCTGGCGATCTCTTTCGCAAACGCAGCCGAAGTGCCGCCGGTCGGCACGTTGTCGGTGGCCGTGAGCCTGGCGCGCAGCTCGGCGCTGGCCAGGGCCTTGTTGATCTCGGCGTTGTACCTGGCAATCAGCGCGGGCGGCGTGGCCGCGGGTGCGAAGACGCCGAACAGCGAATTGATGTTCGCCGCGCTGTAGCCCAGTTCGCCCAGCGTGGGCACCTGGGGCAGGCTCTCGAGCCGCGCCGGCGCACCGACGGCCAGCGGACGCAGCTTGCCCGACTGGATGTGGGACGTGAGCGTCGGACTCGCATTGGTCGAGAGAATCTCGAACTGCCCGCCGATGGCGTCGTTCAGCTGCTGGCCGCCGCCCTTGTACGGCACGTGCGTGATGTCGACCCCCGCCGCCGAGCGCAACTGCTCCAGCACGATATGGCCTAGCGAAGCCGGCCCCGACGTGGCCCAGCGCAGCGCGCCCGGCTGCACCTTCGCATCGGCGATGAGCGCGCGGAAATCCTTCGCCTTGCTGGCCGGCGTGGCGATCAGCAGCACCGGCGAATACATCACGCTCGCCACCGGCGCGATGTCCTTCAATGGATCGAAGGGCAGCTTGCCGAGGTGCGGGCTCAGCACCAGCGGGCTGATCGCCGAGAAGCCCAGCGTCGCGCCATCGGGCGCGGCCTTGGCGACGGCGTCCATGCCGATGGCGCCGCTCGCGCCGGCCCGGTTGTCGACGATCACCGTGACGCCCAGTTGCGCCGCGAGCCTGTCGCCGAGCGCACGCGCAACGACGTCGCTGACGCCGCCCGCGGGGTACGCCACGATGAGGCGCACCGTCTTGGGAATGGCCTGTGCGTGCGCACCCGAGGCAGCGCACAGTGCCGCGGCTGCGAGGAGCCGGGTTGCCGTGCGGTGCGAAGGCTTCGAGGAAGCGAGGAAATTCATGGGGATTCCTGTCGATCGTCTACGTGGGTTGCATCGGTCCAGCGGCGGCTTGCGCTCGCGAATGAGCCTGGACCTTTCCACCGCATTGTCGGCCCTGGCGAATCAGCGATGTTGAAGCAGGCGCGCCAGCGTCATCGCATTGCCGGGCCGCGGGCTTGTGTGGTGCGCTCAGCCGCGCGGATGATGCTGCGCGTGCAATTGCTTCAGCCGCTCGCGCGCCACGTGGGTGTAGATGGTGGTGGTCGAGATGTCGGCATGGCCCAGCAGCAACTGCACCGCGCGCAGGTCGACCCCGTGGTTCAGCAGGTGCGTGGCAAAGGCATGGCGCAGCGTGTGCGGCGACAGCGGCACGTGGATGCCCGCCGCGGTGGCGTGCTTCTTCACGATGATCCAGAACATCACGCGCGTCATGCCGGCGCCGCGTGCGGTCACGAACAGGTCGGACGTCTGTTGCCCGTCGAGGATGAGAGGGCGCGACTCCTCGAGATAGCGCTCGATCCAGCGCCGCGCCTCACCGCCGAAGGGCACGAGCCGTTCCTTGTTGCCTTTGCCCAGCACACGCAGCACGCCGTCGTTGAGGCTCATGTCGATGGCCTTGAGCGCCACCAGTTCACTCACGCGCAGGCCGCTCGCGTACATCAGCTCGAGCATCGCGCGGTCACGCAGGCCGAGCGGCGATTCGACGTCGGGCGCGGCCAGCAGGTCGTCGACCTGTTTTTCCGACAGCGTCTTGATGGCGCGCGGCATCTGCCGCGCTGGCGCAAGCCGGATGCTCGGGTCCGCCACGACACGGCGCTCGCGCAGCGCCCAACGGTAGTAGCGCTTGAACACCGTGAGCCGGCGGTTGGCCGAAGTGGCCTTGCCCTTGGTCGACAGGCGTGCACCCATGTAGGCTTGCAGGTCGGTCTCTTTCGCGGCATCGAGCCCGGCACCGTTGCGCTGCGCATCGAGCCACTGCGCGAACAGCGCGAGATCGCGGCGGTAGGCGGCCAGCGTGTTCTTCGACAGGCCGTCTTCCAGCCAGAGCGCGTCGATGAAGTCGTCGATATCGGATGTCTGCGTCTGTATCTGCGGAGAGGCCTCGGTCATGCCGTGCAAGATAACAAAAGAAAAAGCCGCCCGGCATGCGGGCGGCTTCGGGGTGCGGGAAAAAAATCTTCAGTCGAGCTTCAGGTTCTGCTTCTTCACGACCTGCTTGTAGACCTCGTACTCGGCCTTGATCTGCGCGGCGAACTGCTCCGGCGTGTTGGCGACGATCAGCGAGCCCGTGTCCTCGATGCGCTTGCGCACGGCCGGTTCTTCCACCGCCTTCTTCACGCCGGCGCTGATCTTGTCGACCACTTCCTTCGGCAGGCCCTTCGGGCCGAGGATGCCGTAGTAGGCCATGCGATTCACCGGCTCCAGGCCCACTTCCTTGAAGGTCGGCACGTTCGGCAGCGCGGCCAGGCGCTGCGGTGCCGACACCACGATCGGGATCAGCCGGCCGCTGGTGATGAAGGGCATGGCCGAGGGGATGTTATCGAACATGATCGGCACCTGGCCGGCCACCACGTCGTTCAGCGCCGGACCCGCGCCGCGGTACGGGATGTGCGTGATGAAGGTGTTGGTCAGGCTCTTGTACAGCTCCATCAGCAGGTGGCCGATACCGCCCGTGCCCGACGAGGCGTACGAATACTTGCCGGGATTCTTCTTGATCTCGGCCACGAACTCGGCGTAGTTCTTGGCGGGGAAGCTCGGGTTGACCGCGATGATGTTCGGCGTGGCCGCGATGTTGATGATCGGCGTGAAGTCGTTGATCGGGTCGTACGGCACCTTGGGGTTGATGGCCGGGTTGGCCGCCGTGCTCGACACCGTGGCAACGCCGAGCTTGTAGCCGTCGGGCGTCGCGCGCGCCGTTTCGGCCGCGCCGACGATGCCGCCGCCACCGGCGCGGTTGATCACCACCACCGGCTGGCCGAGCACCTTGCCCAGCGGGTCGGAGATCACGCGCGCCACGATGTCCGTCGTGCCGCCCGGTGCGAACGGAACGCTCAGCTCGACAGGCTTGTTCGGATAGCCCTGTGCAAAGCTCTGGCCCGCCACCGCGACCAGTGCCGCAGCTCCCACCAGCGTGCTCCATTGACGACGTTGCATCGAAAACTCCTTGATCTGATTGATGTCGAAAAACGAAGCCCGGATGCTAGCGGCTCAGGGGCAGTCCTCGTGCTGTGGATTACCCATGGTCAAGCGGGTTTATCCTCGAAGCGGTGAATTACGCTCAGCTGCTTTTCCCCGACTTCTCCCTCATCGCCATCGGTTGGCTCCTGTGCCGCTACACCGCCCTCGACCGCCGCGTGTGGGACCAGGTCGAGAGCCTGGTTTACTACTTTCTTTTTCCCGTGCTGCTGTTCCACTCGATCGTGCGCAGTCCGCTGGATTTTGGCGCCACGTCGAGCCTGCTCACGGCGGGCGTCGGCGTCGGTGTCTGCGGCATCGCGTTGGCTTACGCCCTGCCCTTCGTTCCGGGCCTGCGCACGCACATCGACCGGCGCGACCACGCGGCCAGCGCACAGATTGCCTTCCGCTTCAACTCGTTCATCTGCCTTGCGCTGGCGGAGCGGCTGGCGGGGTCTGAAGGCCTGCTGCTGATCGCGGTGCTCATCGGCGTTTGCGTGCCCATCTTCAACATCGCCGCCGTGTGGCCGATGGCACGGCATGCGCAGACCGGATTCGTGCGGCAGCTCGTGCGCAACCCGCTGATCGTCGCAACGGTGGCCGGCCTGCTCGCGAATGTGCTGGGCCTTGCCGTGCCGACATGGGCGACGCCGACGCTGACGCGCATCGGGGCTGCATCGCTGGCATTGGGACTGCTGGCCGCAGGGGCGGGAATGAAGTTCTCCACGCTGGGGGCAGGCAAGGTGCTGGCCACTTCGGTGCTGGCGATACGGCATCTGCTGCTGCCGCTGGTTGCATGGGGGCTGGCGCTGGCATTGCGGCTGGATGCGACCCAGGCTTCGGTGCTGATGGCTTTTTCGGCTGTACCTACGGCTTCGAGTGCTTATGTGCTGGCTGCGCGCATGGGCTACAACGGGCCCTATGTGGCGGGGCTGGTGACGCTGTCCACCTTGCTGGGTGTCGTGAGCCTGCCGTTTGCCCTGGCGCTGCCCCGGTGAGTACCTTCCCCGAGCACAGGCTTATCCCCGCTGCAACAGGGCGGGCACGGACGAAGCCAGCATGGCCACTCCCGAAGCTGTCAGCAACCCGAGCACCAGCTTGCGGAACGCCACCTCGCTGATCCCGATATACAGCCGCGCACCGAGCAGGACCGGCACCGCGACGGCCAACGCGACCAGGCCCAGCAGCGGCACCACGGAGCGCTCGATGCTCCCGCTGAACACATGCACGGCAAACGCCACCATCAGCATCGACAGATTGAAGTTCTGGATCACTGCGCGCTGCGTGTCGCGCTGAAAGCCGCGCAGCTTGCACCAGAGCGTGGGTATGGCCCCCGAGAACCCACCGATGCCCGCCATCGCACCACCGATGGCGCCGGCCACTCCATCAGCCGCACGCCCACCGAACGAAACCTTCGGCAGATGCTGCGACATCAGCATCGCCGGGCACCACAGCACCAGCAGCACCCCGAGGCACAGCTTGAAAACGACAAGGTCGAGGTGCGGCAGCAGCCAGACACCGAACGGCACTCCCACCAGCCCGCCCAACACGAACGGCCAGAGAATGTTCCTGTCGAAAGAACGCCGCACGGTCACTGCCGCGATCACCTGCCCCGTGAGCGCCCCGAAAAGCGCAAGCACTGCCGCGAGCTGCGGCTCCAGCGTCCACGCCCAGACCGACATCGCCACCAGCCCGAACGCGAAGCCCGACAGGCCCTGCACGAAGCCCGCCAGCACGGCTCCGGCGATCACGTAGACGTACAAGGCTTGCATGCGGCCGATGATATCGACCGCACTTCAACCAAGAGAGCGCGGCTCAGGCCGAGACCGGCACCAGCACGGTACGCCGCACGCGGCGCACATTGAACGCGCTGGCAATCAGCACCCCCTGCACCAGCGCCAGCCCCACGATCACGCTCGTGTACTGCCCATGGTCCATCAGCCGCCCGAACACCAGCGGCGCCAGGGCCTGCCCGATGTCGAGCCCCGCATACACCACGCCGTAGACGCGCCCCGTCGCATTGGGCGGCGTCGACCTCTTCACCAGCAGGTCGCGCGACGGCCCGGCGACGCCCGAGACAAAACCCATGGCGCCGAACAGCACCGGCACCACGATCGGCGGAAAGCTCGCAAACGCCAGCACCAGCGCCAGTGCGGCCGCAATGCCGAAGCCCGCACCCACGATGCGCTCGCAGCGCGACGGATCGGAAGCCAGGAAGCCCCCTACCACCATGCCCGCCGCGCTCGCGACCATGTAGACCGTGAGGCACACCGCCACCAGCGCCACCGGCACCGCATGCAGGTGCCCGGCGGCCACCGGCGCGAAGGTCTGCACCACGCTGATCACGGCGGCATAGAAGAAGAAGAAACCGAAGCACATCCACACAGCAGGAATGCGCAGGAAGTCGAACTCGCCGCCGACCGGCGCGGGCTCGCCCTGCCCCGTGGCCTTGTGCACGGCCGCCGCGTCGAGCGACAGCACGCTGCGGTACGCCCACAGCACCAGCAGCACCACGAGCGCCACGACACCCGCCGAGGCCAGCGCCACGCGCCACGAGTACGCGATGGCGATCGGCACGACGAAGGCCGGCGCCAGCGCCCAGCCCAGGCTGCCGGTGATGCCATGCACGCTGTAGGCGTGACCCAGCCGCGTCGGCGCGACCTTGCGGTTGAACAGCGTGTAGTCCACCGGGTGGAACACGCCGTTGCCGATGCCGCCGACCACCGCGCACACCAGCAGCATCCAGTAGCTCTGTGCCGCGGCGTAGCCGAAAGCCGCCAGGCCCAGCGCGCCCAATCCGACGAACAGCACCGGCCGCGGGCCCAGCTTGTCGACGATGAAGCCCGAGGCCGCCTGCACCATGCACGAAACCACGAAGAACACCGTGAGCACCGCGCCCAATTCGACATAGCTCACGTTGAACGCGTCCTTGAGCCACGGGAACAGCGGCGCCAGGATGAGCTGGCTGAAATGGCTGACCGCGTGGGCCAGACCGACGAGTCCGATCAGCTTGGCGTCGGTGCGCAAGGTCGTGTTGGGAGGAGAAGCGGCGGTCGTTGACGAAGTGGAAGACATGGATTGCTACAAAAAAACGGGGCAGGGATCGATGCTATGCGCCGGAGACGCGGCAGAATGGCGATACAGCGACAACATTTGTCGAAACCATGCCAAGCGCCGCCTCATCCACCTCCAGGAGCACCGCGCCCGCCAGGCCGCGCGGCGCGGCCCCTGCCCCGATCACCAGCGTCGCCTCTCTCACGCCGCACCTCTACGCGCCGGACGCGGTGCGCCCGCTGCGCGCCAAGGAGCACTTCCTGAGCGCGGACACGCTGGTCGAGCTGCACGAGCATCCGTGGCCACAGCTCACTTTCTCCACCCGCGGCGTGATCCGCCTGAGCACGCAGGACGGCAGCTACATCGTGCCACCCTCGCGCGCGCTCTGGGTGCCGGCCAACATGCCGCACAGCATCACGCTGATCGAGGACGCCGAGCTGCGCACCGTCTACCTGCACGCCTGGATCGCCCCCGCCTGGGAAAAATGCGAGGTGCTCGAAATCAGCCCGCTGCTGCGCGCGCTGATGCTCGCGCTCGACACCACGCCCGACGGCCTGCCGCCGTCCGACCCGCATGCACCGCAGCGCGAACGCATGATCGCGCCGCTGCTGATCGACGAAGTGGAGCGCGCCACGCAGATCCGCATCGACGTGCCGCTGCCCACCGACAAGCGCCTGCGCCAGCTTTGCGAGGCGCTGCTGCGCAACCCGGCCGACCGTGCCACGCTGGCCGAACGCGCCGCCACCATCGGCGCCAGCGAGCGCACGGTAGCGCGCCTGTTTCGCGACCAGCTCGGCATGAGCTGGCAGCAATGGCGCCAGCAGGCCGTGATGGCGCATGCGCTGCCGCTGCTGGCACGCGGCATGGCCGTGAGCCAGGTGGCTGCCGCCAGCGGCTATGCCACCGACAGTGCCTTCTGCGCGATGTTCAAGGCGGCCACGGGCCGCTCCCCGACTTCGTTCCAGCACCGCAAGCGCCCTGCCCCCACCTGACACGGCGGGGGCATTGCGGGGGATCGTCATGGCGCTCTGGCAAGATCGGCGGCCGACAACACCATGCACTCACCGATCCCCCTGCACATGGCGCCCGACGCCGGGCCACCCACCTGGACCGCCGAGATCTGGCTGCGCATCCGCCGCCATTTCCTGCTGAAGGCGGTCGGCACCACGGTTTTCACGTGGCTGTTCTTCATCGGCTATTTCCACCTGCTGCGCAACCCGGCCTTTCCGATCGCGGTGATGCCGCTGACGCCGCTGGACCACCTGGTCCCGTTCCAGCCCTACACGCTGGGCGCGTACCTTTCGCTCTGGGTATATGTGGGCGTCGCGCCGGGCCTGCAGCTCACGTTCCGGGAACTGGTGGTCTACGGACTGTGGATCGGCGCACTCTGCATCACGGGCCTGGGCCTCTTCTACTTCTGGCCGACCCAGATCCCGCCCATGGCCATCGACGCCGCAAGCTACCCTGGCTTCGCGATGCTGCAGGGCGTGGACGCGGCGGGCAACGCCTGCCCCTCGATGCATGTGGCCGTGGCCATCTTCACCGCCATCCGCATCGAGCATGTGTTGCGCGAAGCGCGCACGCCGGCCCTGTGGCGCGTGCTGAACTGGACCTGGTTCGCCGCCATTGCCTACTCGACGCTGGCGGTCAAGCAGCACGTGGCGCTTGACGTGGCGGCCGGCGCGCTGCTGGGCATGGCCTTCGCACTGCCCTCTCTGCGCTGGCGGCCGAAACCGCGTTTGCGAGGGGATGTCCCTCGCGTGGGAGCGGATATCATCGACGCTCACTGACCACACTCACCACTGGCCGACGAGGAAGGGATCGATTCAATGGCACCCGCACAGGGTGGCAATCGATCAGCGGCACATGACGACAGGCATTGCACGATGAGTTCGCTGAAGGAATTGCAGGACCTGATCCACGAGAAGTACGGCATCGAACCGTCAAAGCTCGACCCACACGCTTCGATGCGGGAAACCGGCGGGCTCGATTCACTCGCCCTCGCGGAATTTCTGTTCGCCATCGAAGACCACTTCGGCATCACCATGCCCGACGAGGACGCGAGCATCGACACCCTGGCCGAACTCGCGCTGCTGGTCGACAAGGTCCGGGCCGCCAAAACCGCGTGAACCACGAGGTCGCCGTCACCGGGCTGGGCGTCATGGCGCCGCATGGCGGCGAGCCCGACACGTTGTTCCAGGCCCTGCTGCAAGGCCGCTCGGCCATCCAGCCGGTCTTTCCGGATCTGCCCAAGCCGGCCGCCGCGGCCACCGCGGCCTTCGATGAAACCCGCTGGTTCACCAAGCTGCAGCTCGCAGGCGTCGACCGCGTGAGCCAGCTGGCCGTGGCCGCCGCCGACATGGCGATGCGCGACGCGGGCCTCGGCATCGCCGACACCGATCCCGAGCGCGTGGGCGTCTTTGCCGGCTGCGGCATGGGCGGCGCCGCGGCGCTCGAAGCGGCCTACCGCGGCAACGGCCGCGTGTCGCCTCTCACGATTCCCGCCTTCATGCCCAATGCGCCGGCCGCCCATGTGGCGATGCGCCAAGGCGTGCAGGGACCGGTGCTCACCTACTCCGTCGCCTGTGCCTCTTCTTCGGCTGCGATCGCCGAAGCGGCCAAGGCCGTGCAGCGTGGCGAAGTCGACGTCGCCATTGCCGGCGGCAGCGAAGCGCTGATCGTGCCGGGCGTGGTCGTGGCCTGGCAGGCCATGCAGACGCTGGCCACCTTCCAGCCCGGCGAAGCGGCCGGCGCGGTGAGGCCCTTCGCCACCGACCGCAGCGGCTTCGCGCTCGGCGAGGGCGCGGCCTTCCTGATTCTCGAATCCGCCGAGCGCGCACGCGCCCGCGGTGCCCGCCGCTACGCCACGCTGGCCGGCTGGGGCCTGAGCAGCGACGCCACCCATCTCACCAAGCCCGACGCCCCGGGACAGGCCCGCGCACTGCGCGCCGCACTGCGCCAGGCCGGCCTGCAGCCGCGCGACGTGGGCTACTGCAATGCACACGGCACGGCCACGCGCATCGGCGACGTGGTCGAGCGCAATGCGCTGGCCGATGTGTGGGGCGACCATCTCGACGCGCTGCGCGTGAGCTCGACCAAGGCGCTGCACGGCCACATGCTCGGCGCGGCGGGCGCGATCGAAGCGCTCGTCACCGTGCTGGCGCTGCACCAGCGGCAGTTGCCGCCCAATGCAAACTGCCGCGAGATCGATCCGGACTGCAGCCTGAACCTCGTGACGCCGAACGAATCAGCGGCCCCCTCGCTCGAGGCCGCCATCAGCAATTCGTTCGCCTTCGGCGGCACGAACTCCGTGCTGCTCTTTCGCCGCGCCTAGGCAGCCGCCGCGCAGAGCCATTCCACGAAAGCGCCGACCAGCGGATCGTCCGTGCGGCTCGGCGCCACGAACACGCTGTAGCCCCGGCTCGACGGCGCCCTGTGCGGGCAGGCCAGCAGCAGTTCGCCCGAGCGCAGTTCACGCTCGACGAAATACTCGGGCACCAGCCCCACGCCGAGGTCGGCACGCACTGCGGCAACGAGCGAAGAGAACAGATCGAAGCGATGCCCCGCCACGAGGTTCTCAGGCGGCCGCGCATGCGCCGTCTGCCCGAACCATTCCTCCCACGCGCCCATGCGCGTGCGCAGCTGCAGCAACGGCACCGAGCGGAAGTCACCGCGCGCCATCGCCGGGCGCCCCTTCGCTTTCGGCGAGCACACCGCAACGCAGGACTCGCCCATCAACGGCAGCGCATTCGCGCCGGGCCAGACCGCATCGTCGTACTGCACGCCCACGTCGAAGGGCATGTCCTCCATGTAGAGATGCGTCGGGAACACCTGCAGGTGCAGGCTGCAGCCCGGGTGCCGGGCGATGAACTCCGGCAGCCGCGGCGTCAGCCAGCCCTCGGCCAGCACCGGCACCGCGCCCACCAGCAGGCGCAGGCCGTCGGCACGCTGCGCCATGGCTTCGAGCGTGTGGTTCTGCAGCCGCAGCAGGTCGCCCGAAACCTGGCCGTGATAGCGCCGCCCGGCCTCGGTCAGCTCGGTGCCGCGCGCCGTGCGCTGCACCAGCCGCACACCGATCTGCGACTCCAGCAGGCGCAGCTGCTGGCTCACCGCGCTGTGCGTGAGACACAGCTCCTCCGCAGCCTTGCCCACGCCATGGTGGCGCGCCACCGCGTCGAAGATCAGCAGCGCGCGGGTGCTGGGGATGTGGCGGCGCATGGCGAGCCTCGTTAGAAAAACTGACAACGCCAAAGATTAAACCAGAGCGCGTGGCTAACACAGCCATAAGAATCGTCGGCGACGCCGCGCCGGCGTCGCCAACCCGGCTTCACTCCCAAGGACATCCCGACCATGCCCCGCCCCATGTCACTTCGCCTCGCCCCGCTCGTCCTCGCCCTGGCCTCCACGGCCGCAGGCCTCGCGCATGCCCAGACCGGCGCCGTCGCGGCCACGCCGACGCAGGTGCGCCCCGAAGTCGACAAGGCCTACACGCAGTTGATGGCATCGCCCGCCATCCAGAAGCTGCTCGACGCGGTCAGGGCCGACCACGAGCGCTCGGTCGAAGACCTGAAGATGCTCACCGAGATCGAGGCGCCGCCGTTCAAGGAACAGAAGCGCGCCGAAGCATTCCTCGCGCGCATGAAGGCCCTCGGCCTGGCGGACGCGAAGATCGACGCCGAAGGCAACGTGGTCGGCCTGCGCAAGGGTACGGGCAACGGGCCGAAGCTGCTGATCTCCGCGCACCTCGACACGGTGTTCCCCGCCGGCACCGACGTGAAGGTGAAGGAGCGCGACGGCAAGCTCTACGCGCCCGGTATCTCCGACGACACGCGCGGGCTCGCCGTGCTGCTGTCATGGCTCAAGGTGCTCAACGACAACAAGGTCCAGACCGTGGGCGACCTGCTGTTCGTCGGCAACGTGGGCGAGGAAGAGCTCGGCAACCTGCGCGGCATCAAGGCCGTCTTCCGGGACAACCTCGACATCGACGGTATGGTCGGCCTCGAGCCCGCGCCCGACGGCACGGTGCTGATGCTGGGCACCGGCAGCCACCGCTACGAAGTGAGCTTCAAGGGCCCGGGCGGCCACAGCTACGGCGCCTTCGGCCAGGTGCCCAGCGCCATCCACGGCATGGGCCGCGCCATCGCGAAGATCGCCGAGATCCGCACGCCGAGCTTCCCGAAGACGACCTTCACCGTCGGCACCGTGGGCGGCGGGACCTCGGTCAACACCATCGCGCCGGATGCGCGCATGGCGGTGGACATCCGCTCCGACGAAATGGCACCGCTGCTGGAGACCGAAAAGAAGATCCTCGCGGCCATCG
>Ga0105243_10002333_pt1 | contig 15886 bp, 13 predicted proteins | sample KBSM34metaG_FD_81525 | JGI IMG/M metagenome (GOLD analysis project Ga0105243, IMG submission 81525) | Miscanthus rhizosphere microbial communities from Kellogg Biological Station, Michigan, USA - KBS M3-4 metaG | ecosystem: Host-associated > Plants > Roots > Rhizosphere > Soil | place... | reverse complement strand
CAGATTCCTATTATGCAGCGAGAGGATTCAGGGGAATGGTGAAGGTGTAAGAGAGTTGGAGGGCGTGAGAGTGTGAGGGTTGGAGAGTTGGAGAGTTGGAGAGTGAAAAATCAAAGATTTTTTCAGAACTTTAGTGTACTTTATATGCGCAAAGCTGGAAACTTTAATAACTTAAGTGTTTAAAAACTTTTGTGACTTTTGTGGTTACAAGAAAGTTTTAATCCGCTAGGGTTGAATTCCTACCTAATGACAAACAGAACATATCATACACCACTCTATATAAATCTCAATATTGCAAATATTTAAAACACTTTAGAACACTTTAGAAAGTTTAAAAGAATAGTGCATAAGTAAGTACACTTAAGATGAAAATCAAAGATTTTCTTAAAACTTTAGTGTACTTTATATGCGCAAAGCTGGAAACTTTAAAAACTTAAGTGTTTAAAGACTTTTGTGACTTTTGTGGTTACAAGAAAATCCTAACCTACTACGCCTGGATTCCTACGGAATGACAAAAAACGTTTAGTTTAATATAAATTACCGGTCTCTCTTTTCCAATAACATTCATGACCCTTTTAGCCATGGAGATTCTACACTCCAGAATATAATATGAACCCCCAGGAAATCCTGAGCATAGCTTACAAATTCTTCTTTGGTAAAAGGTTTCTTTGTTTTCGGATTTTTATATGTTAAGGTGGGTTCCTGAACGGCCATGGCTACCAATGGTAATTTTCCTTTATACTGATGAAAGAATGGATAAGAATTTTTCATCTGGGCATTTTTATTGGGAACAATATCCGGACCTCCCAATCCTATATTATTTTTATCTGCAAAATCAAATAATCTGGACATATACTGATGATCGTTTTCCCATTCACATGGAAAGAAATTGACATACTGTAATACATAAGATTGTTTGAAAGCATTCCTTGCAAACTTTAGATTATCCAGCTCGGCCTGAAAGTAGGTGTCGCAGCTGAAACCTGTTTTATCTTTTTTCATATCAATATCGATAGCTGTTTCCGGAAGGTTAATGCCCTGGATCTTTCCGTCAAACTTTTTGGCCAACGCTTCTATCAGTTTCTGATACCTCTCCCGAACTGCAGGGTTCCATTGCTGGGTGACCCAACCACTTCCTACTGGTTTATTCTCACCCGGATTGTCATATTGGGCAACCAGTCCGCCGGTATATACCTTTTCATTTAAAATATAATCGGGAATGTACCTTGCCTGAGGTTCGAAGAACCGATCCTGAAGCTGGATAAAAAGCTTTCTGTCTAAAGAAGTCAGGTAAGCTAAGTCTTTTTCAATACCCGAAAAATTATAAACATCTTTTGATGTTTCCAGTGCTCTCCAGTTATAGACAATCTGCACTCCTCCAATATCTTTGCGCACGATCATTTTCTCGATGTTATGCAGATCTCCCGACGAAGTATAAATATAGTTTTGGGGTGTTTGTCCCATTAAAAAATGTAATCCTAGCCATACTATTCCTAATCCCAGTATTCTTGTGGTCATTGTCATCGTGATGAATTTAAAAATAATATACTATGAATCATTTTCCGTGCCCAAGTCAGTGATCTTTTTAAACTTTTGAAAAATATTCTTATTTATCTATAATATTCTTTAATATATAAATAGTATCACTAATTTAGCAGTTCAAATTTGATTTAAACAACTGAGGATATGAAGAAATTAATATTACTGAGTGCTGTTTCGGCATTTCTGATCAACTGTAATAAGAAAACAGAAGCTCCGGCTCCTAAAACGGAAGCAGACACCATTGCGGTAGCTGAACCGATAGTAGATACGCTGGGGCCCAAATCATTCTGTTATATAGGTGTAACCGGAAAAGACAGTGTTTTTGCTTCTATTGATGATAATTTAGGAACAATCATTGGGAAATTATCTTATAAAAACAGTGAAAAAGACAGCTCAAAAGGTGATGTCACAGGTTTTAAATCCGGAGATACGTTGAAACTGACTTATGAATTTGCCTCTGAAGGGAAAAAAAGCAAAAGGGATATTTACTTCCTACAGAAAGACAATACATTGACAGAGGGAATTGGGGATCATAAGGAAGAAGACGGACATTCAAAATATGCTGATGAAAAGAAGATCAGTTATCAGGATGGACAAAAACTGAATACAGCAGATTGTAAGGCAGTGAATAAAGGCCTAAAATAATGGTCTCTAATATATAAAAAAACAGCCCTGATTTTGGGGCTGTTTTTTTTATGTTTTATAATTCTCTGTTTATAATTTCTATAAAACTATTCACAGCATCATCTCCTGTATTCCAGGAAGTGATGAGACGGATTGCCGAGAAGTCTTCGTTCACTTTTTTCCAGACAAAAAAATCAAAACTTTCAGACAGTACCTCTATAAGTTCATTGCTTACAATAGGGAAAATCTGATTGGTATAGGTATCTGCAAGAAACTGAACACCCTTGCTGCGGAATGCATTTTTGATTTTCATCGCCTGCTGATTGGCGTGCTTTGCAAGATCAAAATATAAATCATCTTTCATCAGCTCTAAAAACTGGATTCCCAAAAGTCTTCCTTTTGCCAGTAAAGCGCCTTTCTGCTTGATATTAAATGCAAAATCTTCCTGAAGGCTTATTGTATTAATCACAATAGCTTCACCTATCAATGCTCCGTTTTTAGTACCTCCAAGATAAAAGATATCCGTTAATTCCGCTACCCTTTCCAGGGTAAGGTCGCTGATTTCTGAAGTAAGTCCGTGTCCCAGCCTCGCTCCATCCATAAACAGGTATAAACGGTTCTGCCTGCAAAAATCTGAAAGCTCTTCTAATTCTTTGGCCTGGTAAATGGTTCCGAGTTCTGTAGAATTGGAAATATATACCAGCTTCGGCATTACCTGATGGGGTATATTTTTATGGCTTTCCAGCACCGGAATAATATCGGACGGCCTTAGTTTGCCATCCTCCGTTTCAATGCTTAATATTTTGTGCCCTGTTGCTTCAATAGCCCCGGTTTCATTATTTAAAACATGTCCGCTGGATGCGGAAATAGCACATTGATAAGGTTTTAGAATGGAAGAAATAACAATCAGATTAGCCTGCGTTCCACCGGAAACTAAATAGACTTCTGAATCTGCTTTTTTTATTTTTTCTTTAATGAGTTCTATAGCTTTTAATGAATACTCATCTTCTCCATAGCCAGCCTGCTGTTCAAGATTACACTGTAAAAGGGTCTGTAATATATTAGGGTGACATCCCTCAGAATAATCGTTTTTAAATGAAAATTTCATAGAGTAAAATTAAAAAAATGTAATAATATTATCCCTATGAAAAAGAGTTAAAATATCAGAAATATCAGGCTTCCGGAACAACTTTCGGAATGATATGTTTTATGGTACAAAATCATTTGGCTGCCCCACCTGATAGTTTCCTTCAGGCTTTATATAGATCTTATATTTCTTTTTGCAGTTTTTATCGAAAGGTTCAATAAAATAAGATTTTCCGTTTTCCAGATAAGCCCCACTCAGTTTGCCGGAAGCAATGGTCAGTGTGATGAGTTTTGTCCCGTCTTCAGACTTTCCTTTAAAACTGTAGATTCCTGCTTTTCTCAGAATATCTGTGGTTTTATTACTCGTTATATATTTTGTTTCCTTACCATAAATATCATACAGATTAAAAATAACTTCCCTATCAGTGATTTCTTTCAATTTATTTTCCTGAATGAATTTTTTAGGATTGAAAGCAAAAACAAAACTCTGTTGTTGCTGTACATGGTAGAACAAGTTAAACAATAAGAATATTATAATATTTTTCATTTATTGGTTTCAGATTTTATTTTCAGAATATAAAAAAAGTAGTCATAGAGCCTGTTTAAAAACGTAAAATAAAAAAAACTAAGCCTAAAAATTGGATAAAAATTGTCATTTTAGGGTTATAAAAACTAAAACTAACCATGTACCCAACTAATTTAACTCAAGCTCAGTGGCAATTTATAAAAAAAACATTGAATTTTGATGAAAGAAAACGAAAATATGATCTTATAATTATCTGGAATGCGATCAGTTACATTGTAAAAACCGGATGTCAATGGAGGCTACTGCCATCAGATTTCCCTAAATGGCAATTGGTTTATTAATATTATTCAAAATGGGCCAATCTGGAAATTTTCGATTTATTACTATCAAAATTAAGAGAAAAAGTACGGCTAAACAGAGGCCAGAAAGCTGAAGCAAGTTTAGGAATTATGGACAGCCAAAGTGTACGCTGGGGAAATAATCGTTCGCTGAATGGCTTCGATGGAAATAAAAAAGTGAAAGGCATTAAAAGGCATGTTGTGGTAGATAAAAATGGCTTTTTATTAGCTGTAATGGTAAGTGTAGCCAATATGCACGATACTAAAGCGGCTTTATTGCTGATGAAAACACTCCAATATTTATTGATTCCCCTTCAGCTCATCCTGGCAGATGGAGGGTACAGAGGAGATATCGTTGAAGAAATAAAAATTAAATTTAGTTACATTATTCAAACCGTGATAAGGAATGGTAAACAACATCATGAGTCTGAATCTACCCATCAACGATGGATTATTGAAAGAACATTTTCATGGTTTGATAATGACAGGAGATTATGCCGGAATTATGAGCTTCTAATGGAATCTTCTGAAAATATGGTCAAATTATCTGCGATAAAATTATTACTGAATAAAATTTAAACAGGCTCTGGTTATATAAAAAAAGGGCTATATAAATATAACCCTTTTTAAATTTCATTTCCTATTTACTTCTTGATAACTTTAGATTGGTTGATCAAGGTTTTGTTATGCAGCAACTTCAACATATAAACTCCGGCAGTAAATTTTGAAAAATTAATCTCGGAATTTATTACACTGTTAGCATCCATTAATCTTCCTGAAGCATCATAAATTTCATAATGAGTGATTTTCTCATCACTATGTATCTGAAGATAATCTTTTACAGGATTGGGAACCAACCCGATTTGTTTCTTAACGATATCACGGGTGGCCAAAGCTGCAGTAATAATTAAAGTAATACTATTGGTACTTAGCTGGTAACACACTTTGCTCTGTGTAAGCTGACCGATAGTCTTATTAAGCAAAGCACTTTCAGCTCCTGTAAATGAAATTCCCTGTACCGTATAGGTTCCCACCGGTAATGATGTAAAGTCTGCAGTAGCATTGGTGGCAATTATAGTATTGTTAGCAGAATTAATCGCTGCATACGTATAGTTAACCCCGGCAGGGATATCAATAATATTATAGAATTTCCCAGGCCCCGAAGTACTAAGAACCACACTGGATCCTGCAGGCGTACTACTCAAATTTCTTGTAGTAGCAAGATATTCCACCCCTTTTTCCAAATTGGCACTGAATGATCTGTAATAGGTAAAGCTGGTACCTGTTCCGGAATAAACAGCATTTGACGTCACAAAATTGGCCGTTCCGGTCTGATTTCCTTTAAAGATGGTCACTGCTACTCCACTTGGAGAAGGATAGCTCAACGTATAGCTTCCGGTCTCTGTCACCTTAAATCTAAAAGGAAGCATGCTGGAACCCGACACAAGCAAATGAGGAGCTGTTTGAGTCTGATTGTAGATATACCAGTTTTCCGGGCCCATATTAGCTGCATCAAAAGTCAGCGTTTTAGCATTATAAATATCACTGGATGGTGTTTGTGGCTGCAAATTAAGATTAGCCTGCTGGCTGCCCTGAGCCGCCGTTACCACCTTTGCATTTTCTACAATGATCGTATGGAAGGCATTACAGTTCGAATTGATGATAAAATTGGTATTAGATACATCAAAGAACTCTGCAAAATCATTAATCACTGCAGTCACCTTTATTCTCGCCTTATCGGTATACGGAACGAATGGTAAAGCTACAGCAGCCGTACCATTATTGGGTACATTGGAAGCAAGTGTATAAGGGAAGGTTTCTCCCCCATCCGTAGAAAGAAGGATATTGACCGTATTTTTTAAAACATTGGTCTGGTTAACATCCCATGTTACATTGATATTAGAATCCGCATTTACGGATACATTTGAATTGGGATAAGTCACCGTTAAAGGCCCTTGGTTGGTCACCGTTACCACTACTTGGTCAGAATCTGCCCCTCCTGAAATCACACTGTTATCTCTTACTGTAAATCTCATCTTCATTGTTCTTGCTACCAGAGGAAGCGCTTCTGCTTCATTGGTAGGAGGCGTATTCTGATTGTCCAGGACAAATTTCATCTTCGGGAAATACCTTTCAGTGGTAAGGGTACTCTGCTCTGATCTAAACAAAGGAGCGGTAGTACTGTTTACTGCAGAATATCCGCCGCTTCCGTTGACTGTACTTCCAAATGCCCCTTTATCATTAGCAGTAGCCACATCTACCTGATCCCAGGTGTATGATAAATTGGAGTCTTCAGCATCACTTCCTATTCCTTTCAATTTAAAAGGGGTATTTTTTGGAATGCTGATGGCTGTATTTCCGGCATTGGCAGAAGGCGGTGTATTGGCTACCGCTACAGAACTAAAGCAGGTAGAAGATACGCTAAGTGTATTTAATACCTGATCAATACTTTTGGCATGGAAGTAATTCAGTCCGTTATTGCCGGTATTCGTCTGATCGTTAGGCGTCGTACAGTTATTTTTATAGGCCATTATCGTAGACCCTGATCCAGGTTCTACCGCTGCTGCGGCATTCCATCCTGAAGTACAGAATGTAGGGCTAGAAGGTGTTCCTCCTACAGCATTATACGTATGTCCTGCCCCAAACTGGTGTCCCATTTCATGAACAATCAGGTTAGCAGACAATGATTTAGGCATAGAAAGCGTCCACTGGCTCCAGGCTCTCGCTTTGAGAGAGGCTGTACAAGGCCTTGGCCCTGCCTGTCCCTGAGCACTTCCGTTAGCTCCCGGCATAATGTTGAAGGTATGTCCAATATCATAATCAGCATAGGGAAGCGTTCCGTTTGTATTGAGAATATCAAATCCAGCCTGTGAGTTGGCTGCAGAAGCAAAAGAAGGATCTACCGTAAAAGGATCTGTAGCTCCATTGGTGAAAATTAAGGTTTTATTGACCGTTTTATCAATCAAAGCAAAGGAAATGGATAATTCCGACTCGTAAATCTGGTTAATAAGATTCATCATAGCTACCAATTCTCCAAGGGCAGCATCCTGATTTCCAAGAGCTGTGGTAAATTCTCCCGTGGTAGCCACTGCCATTCTGAATGTTTTCAAGGTATTTCCATAAGGGAAACCGGTTACTGACTTCTGAACATTCAGCCCTTTGGCTACCGCCTCTAAGCTTTCTCTGAAATCGTTCTCATCAGCTCCACACTGAAATTTTTCACCAAACATTTCAAAAGAATTATAAATCCGGTATTCTCCTTTTTTAGTCTTATAAGGTTCAATAATATAATATCCCTGACCAGACTTGATCATAGCAGAAATTTCATTCCCTACTAATGTAAGCTTTATCTTATCCTGCCTGTCTTTTGAAAATCCGTCAAACGTTATAATGTTATCAAGCCTCTTATTGAGAAGATTATTTTCAGACAGTATAAATTCTTTTTTAGTTCCGTCAATAAGAGTCAATACGATAGATTGATCATTAATTTTTTTCGAACTTTTCCTGTTGGCATCAATATTTCTCCTGAAGTTTTCTGTGTTTAAGGTAAAGGTAGTTCCGGGAAGATCATCACTACTCAGGCCATGGGGGCTCAATACCTGTGCATTCATAAGGAAAGATGCACAAATAGAAATGAAGGTAATTCTTAGTTTCATTGTTGCAGTTTTTTTAAGCATTAAAGATAAATAATTAATCAATATATAGGGAATAAAATGATATAAAACACTTACATTTAATGATAATTTTTTATTAAAAACTATAAATATTTATCATTCTAAGTGATTTACTGCAAAAAAAGATCATTCCCAAAAATGTTGGAATAGCAACTCCGCCTTCTCCGTCTATTTATTTTACTATTTTTTTTTGTTAGATTTGTATTGAAAATCATCTAACATTTTGAAAACAACACTCACAGAAGAAAATTATTTGAAAGCACTGTTTCATTTAGTTGACAATGAAGGAAAAGTAACGATTAATGAGCTCAGCAAATTTTTAAATGTAAAAATGCCGAGTGTCAATAATATGATGAAGAAGTTTGCAGAGAAAAAATGGGTCATTTATGAGACCTATAAACCTCTGATTGTGACAGAGAATGGAAGACGTGAAGCCGCATTGGTAGTCCGTAAACACAGGCTTACTGAAATGTTTTTGGTAAAAAAAATGAATTTCGGTTGGGAAAATGTTCATGAGATTGCGGAGCAGCTGGAACATGTACACTCTCAGATTTTCTTTGATAAAATGGACGAAATTCTGGATTATCCAAAATTTGATCCTCATGGAGAACCTATTCCGGATAAAAAGGGAAATATCATTGCTCAGGATCTGCAGAGATTGAGTAACTGTGAAGTGGGTGAAACTGTAATTTTCGCCTCAGTTACCCTTTCCGATGATGCTTTTCTAAGCTACCTTACCGAAAGAAAACTTCTTCTTAATACCAGAATCAAGATTCTTAAAATTGAGAGCTTCGACAAATCTGTAACTATAGAGGTTGAAGGAAAAACAGAAGTACTCAGTAAAAAGGCTACTGAGAAAATACTGGTAAAAAAATAATCATTGGTATAAAGATCAAATAGGTAACCAAGACTTTCACATCCTATGAGTCTTATTGGAAATTGTTAAAAAACGGTTAAATACTTTTTTACGAAAACTTTGGTGCTTTAAATTTATTAGGTTTGCAAAACTTTCTGCTTGCCACTTCTTTCGTCAAGCAATAAAACATTAATTATTACCCTAAAAATTATGAAAAAAAGCATTCAGTTTTTTATTATTTCCATGTTGCTAAGCCCGCTTGCCAATGCTCAGGTAAGAGATTTTGTTATAGAACCACCTATTAAACCCAACCTGTATATTTACAAAACATTTGGAGTATTTGGGGGAAAGGAATATTCTACCAATGCAGTGTATCTTATTACCAAAAAAGGAGTCGTTTTATTTGATGTTCCATGGCAGAAAACACAGTACCAAAGCCTGATGGACACCATACAAAAGCGTCATAATCTTCCTGTGATTGCTGTATTTGCAACCCACTCACATGAAGACAGAGCCGGAGATTTAAGTTTTTATAACAACAAGGGTATTAAAACCTATGCTACAGAAAAAACAAATGAACTCCTGAAAAAAGACGGCAAAGCAACATCAACTGAAATCATAAAAACAGGGAAGCCTTACCGTATAGGCGGAGAAGAATTTGTGGTAGATTTTCTTGGAGAAGGACATACTGCCGACAATGTAGTGGTATGGTTTCCAAAATATAATATTTTAGATGGCGGATGCCTTGTAAAAAGCAGAAATGCTGTAGATTTAGGGTACACAGGAGAAGCTAATGTAAAGCAATGGCCGCAAACAATGGAAAAACTAAAGGCTAAATATTCTAAGGCTATTATGGTTATTCCGGGGCACGATGAATGGAAAGGAGGTGGACATGTAGAACACACCCTTGACCTTCTGAATAAAAAATAAGATTCAAAATTATATAAAAGGACCTGACAATTAATTGTCAGGTCTTTTTCTTTTTATATTTGGTTACAGCTTCAGTACTGCAGATACCTTTTCAATTTCCTCCATTGTATTAAAATAATGAGGTGACAGGCGTATAGCCTGATCTACATTTTTTAAGGTAAAGTCAATTAATGCACCATTTTTATTATTTACTTTAAAAATAATATTATTCTCCTTTATTATTTTTTGAATGGTGTCAATCTTTCCATCCTGCTCACAGAAAGTAATAATACTGCTCAATTGATTTCCTTTGTCTAAAATTCTGAACCCATTATCCAGAAGATGGGTTCTCAACGTTTCAGACAGTTTTCTGTTGTAGTTTTCAATATTGACCATTCCTATCGCATTGGCATACTTTAAAGCTTCTGTAAGCCCAAGCAATGAAGCATTGGATCTTTCAAAAAATTCAAATCTTTTTGCGGTTTCACTGAGCTGATAATCATCAAATGCAGTCCATTCAGCACCATTACTATCCAGAAATAAAGGGGCCATTTTTTGAGCTAATACATGGTCCGAAACATATAAAAATCCCGTACCTCTCGGTCCCCTTATAAATTTCCGGCCAGTTGCCGTTAAAAAGTCACAATTCATCTTTGTAACATCTACAACCAGCTGTCCTACCGACTGGCAGGCATCTACAAGATATAGGATATCATACTGCTTACAGAGCTTCCCTACTCCTTCCACATTTTGAATTAACCCTGAGTTGGTAGGAATATGGGTCACCGCAATTAATTTGGGGCGGTGTTTTTGGATTAAGTGTTCAAAATACGCAAGGTCCAGCTCATTATCCGGCATATTGACCGCTCTGATAACTTTGATACGATATCTCCTCTGTAAAGAAATAAAAGCAATATGGTTTGATATATAATCATCATTGGTGGTAATGATACAGTCGCCATCTTTAAAAGATATACTTGACAGTGCTTTTGCATACCCATCGGTGGCACTATTCGTAAAAGCAATGTTGGAAGGTTTACTATTAATCAGCTTCGCAGCCTGTTCATAAAACGCATTGATTGGCTCAATGTTTTTCTCTGCCGTGGTATGCCCTCCCAGCTCCTGTTCTTCATATAAATATTCCACCATTCTTTCAACAACAGGCTTAGGCATCAGGGATGAACCGGCACTGTTTAAAAATATCTTGTCTGAACACCCGGGAGTGTCCCGCCTTATTGCATCTAGATTCATTCTATAAGTCGTTATAAATTTGAAAAGTAGTGACTAGGCAAATAGTTTTAATTCGGATAATCAGCATTCACAAAAAATCCCGAATTTTCATCCGGGATTAATATTGTATTACATTAGATGATGTTAATCTAAAACACTCCATCCTCTCTTCGGATTGGTGTTGGTAGAAACTTCCTGTTCATTAACGATAATATTCTCTTTTCTCTGACCGATATAATCAAGTTCGCTTAATTTAGAGAAAATAGTCTCTAAACTTCTTAGCATCTGCTGGATGTAAAGCAAGGGCTCTCCACAATTGTGGTGGTCATAATTGGTTTCAGCTACAATAGAAAGCTGGTTCAATAAAGTATGGGGTGCAATTTCGCTCCACTCCAAACTATAATTCAGCATTTCTTCCAGCTCTGCAGGAACCAGAAGCTGAGTCGCGTTGTATAAATGAAGAGCCAGTTTGGCAAAAGACTCAATCAAAAATACTGGGGGCTGCCAAGGAGTAATATTTCTAAACTGGAAATACATATCTCCAAACGTATTAACCATTGTACTGCATAGAAACTTAACATTCTGTGCCAATGCCGTATTCTGGTTTTTATGAGAGGTCTTTTGAATGATCTTAAATGCATATTGCTGCAGATTTCCAATAGATTTCGCAAAACTGCCATAATAATCTACTAAAGCCGGATGACTCTGAACAGAAGTACATGGAGGAATGAAATTCGAATCTACCTGTGCAATATTTCCTTTCAAATCAACTTTACCAATGATCAGATAATTTCCTCCGGAATAACTGCTGTTAAGCGATGTTACAGGAAGTAATTCCAGATGGTGATTCGGTTGGGCATTAGGATGACGTGGTGGAATCTCCTCAGGATCAATATCTCCGAAAGGTACTTTATCAAAAGGGTTAACGGATATCAAAATATAATAATCTCCGTCAGCCTGCTCTTCATTCATCGTTTTGGCCAACGACTTTACACTTATTCTTCTATCTGTCAGTTCAATACGGTATCCCGCCATGGTCACCGCACTGCATCGCTTGATGACAAGCTGTACATCATTGGTGGCTGTATTATGAACATCAAAAATAGTGCGGTCTGTAATCTCTGTGGAGATAGGTAAAAGTCCGTAATTATATGTAGTAATTCCAAGTGAATTGGAATCTCTGATAGTGTCAATTAAGAAATTATCCTGGTCATTAAGGTGTCTTTGGGAAACTTTCATCCCATCTACCCAATTGATTGCAAAATGTTTTATAGGCTGTATCATGTTAAATACTTTTTAGTTTTTTGTGATTATGGTTTTCTTGAAACTCCTTCCTCTTCATGCTGAATGACTCTTTTACAGATCACCACTTCATTCTCAGAAATGCTGTTTGTAGAAATATCCTGGTCAAAATCTATATATTTTCTAAAGCTGAAAAATGATTTCTTGGTATAAAAGATCCAATAATAAGGTTCAGCTTCCTGATCTGAAAGATGGATCACAGAACTTGGGTTTTTGTGGTTGTAATCATCTACCACTCTATAAAACCAATCTCCAAAAGTAACTCCTGTCGGAAGTGTTTTGGCTTTAATTCTAAACCTGTTTGTATCTTCTAAATTCTTACTTAATTCAACATTCAGGACCATTAACCTGTCAAAATCTGCACCTTCAAAATCCGGCAGTTTCTGATCCGGAGAATATCTCCATGTCTTGTAAATATCAAAAGGAATACTGATAAGCTGCATATAACAGTAATAGAATACCATTGGAACAACGAAGATCAGTATACTGGTAGCGGCCATCACCGCATATCCTGTACCCTTACTCATCCAGTTGAAAATCAGGGTGAACAGGAATCCTCCAAAAACTATACATGTTAATGAAAGTATAGATTCAAATAAAATGCTCATGGCCAGAGAATCTATATGTTTTTTGAAATATTTGTGCAGGAGATTAACGTGAATAATCCCTAAAATAAGGTAAACAACCTGTGCAATCAGATACCAATACGGATTAAATAAATTTCCGGCAAATCCAAAAACGCCCGGAATAGCCAGACATAAACTGCACAGAAGTACGTATACAATAATTACTTTAATTTTTATCGCAGGTTTGTTTCTCCTGATTATACCAAGTATAACCATCATAATAACTGCGATTAAAGGCATTAAAATATACCTAAAAAAAATACCCTTTACTGAAGAAATTTCCATTTGTTTCTTTTCGAATTTATACTTTGTTGGTAGTTGTAAATATAATAAAATAATTTAGAGAAATGTAGAGTATCCAAGGCGATTGGCATTTCTATCATCATCTTCCAGACTGAATGAATATTCTATTTTTTCTGTAATAAAATTCTCTTCTACATCTACGGTGACAGGCAGAAAATAATCATACAGAACCTGCAGCACTTGTCTGAAAGGATTGCCAGGGATATATTTTTTCATCTCCAGGTAAGGAATAGGTCCTATATTGACTACCCAATTCCGTTGACCGTCCATATGTCTTCCACTGGGAATATAGGTTACTCCCAATCTTGAGTTCCCCAATAACATGGAGTCATCATTTTTCTCCAGTCCATCAATGATATTGGGAGAAAAAGTCACTTCTACCGGTACCTGCAGAAAAGCCGTCATACATCTTTCAAACCATTTTTTATCTCCTCTGATCTGATGAAAAAAGGGTAAAATATGCATGAATATATAAGCATTCTGTTTATCCAGCATATTGATCAGTGGCCACAGCTCACTTACTGTTTCCAGTAAAGCATCCGTATTGCTGGTGATCTCAAATTCGGCCTCTTTAAGCAATGCGCTTATTTCCGTAAAGAATACCTCCAGCTCAAAAGGACGGAAAAACTTCCGTGCATCTTCCTCTACCCTTTTCTGTTTACGGATTTCCCGTACTACCATATCAACGTTCTTTCTTGACGCACCCAGAGACGGCGGATGGAAAAGTCCTTCCGGAAGGTAATCATAGATACCTTCCCTATAGCTTTCTATAGTAAATACTTCTTCATCAAATCCTAAATAGCTGCTCGAAATACTTTTAATATCTTTCAGATAGGCACGGTCATTTACTCCGATCCGCTCAATAAATATATTGCTTACAGCCCTGTGATATCTCAAAAGATTAACTGCCACTGCTTCAGCCTTAAAGTCTGTCTGCAGCTTATTGTAATTCATATCTACAATATTATTCTCATGCATAGTGTTTCCTGTGATTATGACTGGTAAAGATAATATATCTCATAAGTTTGAAAAAATATTTTGCTAATAATTTTATCCTAAAAATACTAATTTATTGACATTAAAAGGAATAATATTAAGTAAATTCCGTAAAAATACGGTAAATACTCACTTCACTCCCTTCTTAGATTTTTAAATTGGCAACTTATAATCAAAGACTTAAAGCCTGCATACTCCTTATTACAGGATATACCACAAAAAAAAACAAAATATCCAACATCTGATATACCCACCTCTTTTATTTTGATTTACCTGTATTAACAAATATTATAGAATAATTTTTCTATTATTCCATGTTCATTCGGAAACCGGCCGTATCTTTGCAGCCTGAAAATTGTTATTTAAAATGAAAAGTATTTATTCTAAAATTCTGATTTTAGCATTCATCTCTTCTTCACTTTATTCTTATGCGTGGGGATTGACGGGTCACAGAGTTATTGCAGACATCGCAGAAAACCATCTTTCGAGAAAAGCAAGAAGGGAAATCAAAAAAATAATGGGGAAAGAGCGTCTTGCTTATTGGGCCAACTGGCCAGACTTCATTAAATCAGATACTACAGGTACCTGGAAGCAAGCTTCATCATGGCATTATGTAAATATTGATCCACAGGCTGATTTCAAAGCTTTTGATCAAAATTTAAAACTTCAGGCAGGCCCAAGTCTTTATACTCAGGTCAACACTTTATCCAGCCAGATCAAGGATAAAAACACATCTGAAAAAGACAGAAAGATTGCATTGATCTTTTTAATCCACATTATGGGTGACCTTGCTCAGCCTCTGCATGTAGGAAGAGCTGAAGATTTAGGTGGAAACAGAATCAATGTTACCTATTTCGGGGATAAAACCAATTTACACTCAGTTTGGGATGGTAAACTGGTAGATTCACAAAAATACAGTTATACAGAATATTCAAAACTTCTGGATATTAAATCTAAGGAAGAAGTGGCACAGATTCAGTCCGGAACACTGGAAGACTGGTTGTATGATTCTCATAAAATTGCCAACAAGATCTATGCACAGACTCCTAACGATTCGAAATTATCTTACGAGTACCAGTACAAATTCAATGAGACCCTTGAAAGACAGCTTCTGTACGGAGGTTTAAGACTGGCGAAAGTATTGAACGAACTGTTTTAAGGTAAACTGAGAAAATGATCAGGAGTACATCTTAAAAGTCAATTTTAATGATTCATCCTAAATAATAAAAGCGGAACTATAGTTTCGCTTTTTTGTTTTTTAAACTCAAATCTTATTCGGATTTACTAAAATGCAGTTCAAATAAAAAACATAAAAATAGCGCTCCAAGCCGTGAGAGGCACAATTTACAACTAATTTTTGAATCTCAATTTAAATAAATAAAAAATAATTGAAAAAGGTGTAACCTTTTTATATGTTGAAACGTATAATATATAGTAACTCTTTTTTGAGGAAAAAATAGATGAGACAATTAAAAATCACCAAGCAGGTTACCAACAGGGAAACTGCTTCATTAGACAAGTATCTGCAGGAAATTGGTAAGGTAGAACTAATCACGGCGGACGAAGAAGTAGAATTGGCACAAAGAATACGTGCGGGCGACAGAGCTGCACTTGAGAAATTAATCAAAGCCAACCTTCGTTTCGTAGTTTCTGTATCTAAGCAATACCAAAATCAAGGTCTTTCTTTACCCGATTTGATTAATGAAGGTAATTTAGGATTGATGAAAGCGGCAAAAAGATATGATGAAACCAGAGGTTTCAAATTTATTTCTTACGCAGTATGGTGGATCCGTCAATCAATTTTACAGGCGTTGGCTGAGCAGTCAAGAATTGTAAGACTTCCGTTGAACAAAATTGGTTCCATCAATAAAATT